>OFQY01000346.1_pt1 | contig 19194 bp, 24 predicted proteins | sample 1542991 | NCBI WGS metagenome assembly OFQY01 (sample SAMN07774224, study PRJEB24372) | wastewater metagenome | isolation source: Exp Tend VB 10WW | collected 2016-02 | reverse complement strand
AGCGACGCGCTGCAATCTGATCTGGAAAACGGCGTGAAGTGGCTGAATGAACGCGCTGCCGTGGAGTTCCTGACGAAGTACCCAGCACTGAGCGCCGCCATCCGAGCAAGGGGAGAGACATGACAGACATTGCTGAGGACGGGTTAGACGTAACGAGCATCGCCCCGAGCGTGGCTGTTGGCGGTAGCACGGTGAAGCCCGAGGGCTGGGTGTGGGTGCTCGGCTTCGCGCTGGCCGGGTCCGATCGAATCACGGGTTAGGCCCCATGCTGGCAAAACGATAGGAATGACAATGGAAACCGAAACGATAGACCGGCTCTTTCTGGAGCTTTCGCAGGTGACGCAGGCCACGACATGCAAGGAGCTTGCCATGCGTGCGGCGCTGGCCGACATGCTTGCAGGCTGGCGCTACATCCGGCAGTCGCACGGCGACCTGTGCGGCGTGGGCTGGGATCGAGCACAGGAGAAGGCAGAGAAGGCGCTGGGCTTGCAGCCCGGCCAAGAAATGCCGCCTGAGTGGTTTGGGGCCTAACGCAGCGTTGAGCGGCGGCCCCGCTTGACGCTTCCACGCCCAAGGACGTCCGTGGGCCGTCCGCTCGAACGCACTGTTAGGCCTGGTGGCCGGAGAGGATGACGATGGCAGGCAAATGCGAGCACGGGCTGACGACACGCGAGTGCATGGCTTGCGCCTCGCCAAAGTACGGCGCAAAGACTGGCGACCGATGGGTGACGATTCCACGCGCACGGCTGGCCGAGTTGGAGGCGGTCGAGCTGCAAGTGAAAGAGGGCGAAACGCTGGCGCAGTACGAAGGCGACAACGAGCGGCGCCAGTGGGCCAGCACCGGAACATGGCTGTACCGCGGCGACCGGATCGTCGTATTGAGGGCTAACGTGCAGCTAACCGGCGACCCCGGTACGCCGGGGGCGTCCGGTTCAGCGGCGGGTTAGGTTTCACTGGTGGCGCACTGACTAAGGATGAAGATGGACGAAGAACTTACGCAGGCGATGCACTCCGCGCAGTTTGCAGCGCAACACCTGCAGACCGCACTTAAGACCGCCGACGCGGTGGAAGCGCTGGTGCTGCTACCCATGATTGCCGACGCTGCGCGCTTGGTGCAGCAGGTGAGCGGACTGATTCACGCGAGGGCTGACCGTGGCTGAGAAAGTGGTGATCGGAAACGCGGAACTGTGGCACGGTGACTGCCGCGAGGTGCTGCCGCTGCTGCCCAGCGTAGAGGGCGTGGCTCACGCCACGCCCTTGACCTTCTCGAAACTGCGGAGGGCTCCGAGCCCGAGCATGCCCATGAGTACCGGCATCATCTCTGTCATGTCGGAGGGCGACAGGCTCATCGGGTGAGCCAGCATCGTGGCAGCGAAGTTCGCTATCGGCAAGCCAACCCAATTCCACGCGAAGGCCGCGCCGCAGACCCATCCGATTGCCGGTCGCCACCCGGCCACGAACACGCTGGGGCTTGCCGCCTCGGCGCGATTGATGTCGAGCTGACCCTGCACCAGTTGAAGCGCTGCGGCGAGTTGCGCCTTTTCCTGCTCGGTCTTGTCGGGCCAGATGGTTTGGACGACTGTCTTGGCTAGGTCAAGACCGGCAGTGATCGGATCGAGTGCCATGATGCCCCCTAAGGCCGCCACATGCCATGCGCGACGGCATATTCACGGATGATGAGCCCAGCGCCGATCACGCCGGCCCAGATCAGGCCGAGCAGCGACTTCTCGATCACTGCTCTCCTCAACGCGGCGCGCTCTGCCTGCGCCTGGATCGCCAATTTGACCCAGCGGTGCTCATCCTCGGATAGCAGCGCGGAGGGCATTGCTTCGCGCACGGCAGATTGGATGCTCTCACGCATCATCTCGTTTCTCGTATTCACGACCGCTTCAAGCTCCGTGATTCTGTCGCTGTTGAGGTGCAGGGCTTTCCAGAACGCCTCGCGCTCATCGTCTGGGCTCATTGTCTCCGGCCTTTCTTTTTGTTGCGGAGGTCATGGCGTCACCACGCAGACGGGTCTGAGTCGAGCGCGCGGCGCTGCGTTGGCAAATCGTAGGCGCCGATGCTTGGGGGATTGGGGCGCTGGATGCCTGCGTAGTCTCTACCGTATGCTTCAAATACCCCTGCTGCAATTGCCGGACTCGTCGGTAGTGGTGCTCCATTGCCTCCCACGAGCGGATTTATGGTTAGGTCTGTCACGTCAATTGTGTAAGTGGAGCCAAGTCCGTCGCCGCCGTTGTAGTCCCATGCGCCAAACGGAAAGCCATACAGTAGGTTATTGCGTTCGACGCTCCAGTCATGCGCGGACTCATCGCGCATTAAGATTGAATAACCGCCGCTAGTTGCCCCTGGACCAGTACCTTGCAATCCAAATGAAACGCCGGTACCAGTTATCAGATTGTTTCGAAGCACGCTAACAGATGCGTAGTCTGAATTTTGATATATGCCAGTAAATACGCATTCCAAAAACGTGTTGCCTGTAGCAACCACAGGTTGACTTACAACGTAGCTGCCATCGGTTAGAAACAAGCCGTGCCGAGTGTTCTTGCTTACATTTGCACTGAAGGTTATGTTGGCGGCCCCGATGGTTCCGTAAGCCATACCGGAATTTCTCCAAGTATTGCTTGGGTCTCCGAGAGCGTCAGCTACATAGTTATTGGTGACAAGACAATCGTGCGAGCCATAGTCCACCAAAACTCCATTGCCGTCAACAATCCCGCTTCTGGTCTCGATACCGACCATGACGTTGTGATGTATCCAGTACCTGCCAGTGAAAGAATTGATTCCTCCTGTTATTCCTTGCAAGCCGTACATCATGTTATGCGAAATTTCATTCTGCCCAAAGCCTGCGGTTGCACTTGGGCCGAAGCCAGTAACAGCTATTCCGCCGCCAGTCTGCCAACCACCTACAGGGCGACCGGCGACAGGAAGCGTGTGATACAACTGTCCTGTTATTGTGTTGTAACGAATCTTGACACCCGACCAAATGTCAATTCTTGTCGGGGTTGATGTTGCACCTTGATCCCCAAATCTGATACACAGTCCTTCACAATTAGTGAATGCGTTGTGCTCGATCACAATATCCGTCATGATCGCTTTGTCCACATCAACGCCACTAGTACGAAAACTGATGCATCCGCCGTTATTGTTTGACCTGAACGACTCCCATACGTTTCTTTGAATGGTGAGCTTGTTTAGAGAAAATGTTGCCGCCGCCGCTGTTGGGAACCATTCGATTCCAGCCCTCGCCGATCCGATAAAAGTGTTTGTCTCGATCAACCAACCTGTATATGCCTGCGTCGATACTGTCGCAATGAATCGAATCAGCCCTTGGTCAATGTCGGCCTGCCCGTCGAAAGTGCAGTTGCGAACGATTCCATAATCTGTACCTGCGCCCTGCACAGATAGGATGTATGACGCTTTGGATTGGTTAAATGTAATGGAATCGAACGTGCAGTAGTCGTGGGCACATACAACCGCGTGTGCGGTAGCTTGTGCAAACACCCCTAAGTCATTGGCGACTACAGCTCCGTAGTATGTGATCTGGGAGCCGGCTGACCCGTTTTTCTGAGTTTGCAGGTGAGCGCCGTTAATCGTGAATGTCCCGCAGATATTGATCGTGTCACCGGCCGCTAGCGAGGCTGTAACGATGGCGGCCCAGCCCTGCCACGCGTTTGCGTAGCTAGTGCCCGCATTTGTGCCGCCGTGGGATGCGTCTGGTCTTACCCACCAAGTCGTCATGTCACTGCACCAGCACGCGCACCGTCGCCGCGCCGCTCAGGACAACGTGGCAACCTGTGCCGAACAGCATCTTGCCGTTCGTGCCTGCTCCGAAAACCGGGAATGGCCCTGTGGCGAGCGCAGTCGTCGGGACGATTGGCGTCCCCGCCGCGCTCGTGTTGTCATAGACCGTGATGTTGCCGGCAGCGACCGAGCAGTAGTAGCCGGCGTACTCGCAGGCTCCGGTGAACACCGTGGCTCCCGCGGATGCCGTGGCGTTGACGTAGGCGGTTGTCTCGACGACATGAGTCGGCGAGAGTGCGCTCGCCGTTACCGCCGTGTATTCGATGCCAGTATCGCTCGCCACGTAGGTCGCCCACTGCGTCAGCCCGCCCGCAGCGGCCAGGGTGGCGAGCTGGGCGGCGGTGAAGTTCGGGATCGTCCCCAACGAAACCAGCGTCGAGTCATCCGGCGCCCACGTCAATTCGCCAGTGTCGGATGCGGCGTAGATCGTGAACGGCGCGAGCGTTCCTGCGCCAGTCATTGTCACCAGTTGCGCTGCCGTGTATGTCTCCACGATCATCGCAACATTGACCCAGGTACTCGATGTCAACGCGACGCGCAGCACGCCATCGACGTTGTATATCGAGCCCGGGACCAGTTCCGATGCAGAGACCAGTGCAGAGAACTCCGCCGAAGTTGCATAGATCGTCGCTCCGAACGGGACCAGACTCACGCCGTCCGAGTGATACTTGGTGTACGGCGCTTCCTCCAGCATGTACATCGCCGAGTAGTCCGCCAACTGCGCGGCAGTCGGCGCGTCGATCTCGGCCTGCGAGATCGGAATGAGCCGACTGAGGATCGGGTTTGCATTCAGGAACGGCATGGATGTCCTTTCGTCAGGCGGCTGCGGTTAAGTCATGCACGCACAGCCATTGCGACCCATTGCTGAAAACGAGCGTTGCGCCGCTTCCCTCGTTGGAGCAGTAGGCAATTGAGCGGGGATGCGTGGCCGCTGACGGCAGTTGTGCAACCGTGTAGGTCGGCACCTGCAACGGCTGCGACACCGAGAACATATCCGTCGCGTGATCGTAGGACAACACGCCGGCAGACGAATCCGCAGAGTCGCCGAAGTTCACGCGGGCAATGCCGGTCGTGCTGCTCAGGAACGACATGCCAGGCGCGGACGAGTCTTCCAGCACCAGATTGTTCGCCGTCGCTGCAGGCGTGATCGTCGAGCTGTGCGCCGTCTTGGTGATGTGCAGCCGCCCGAGCGGATCGGTTTCGCCGATTCCGATGAATGTCGTGACCCCGGTCGCCGTGTCCCCGATGGTCATTGGCGAATGCGACCAGTCGGCTTCATAGATCGCCGGAGCCATGACGGACGCCACGGCGAGCCCGCTCGGGTGGTTCTGTTCGTTGCCCGCATAGTCGCCGCCAGCCGACGTGCCCCACAGGAATTCGTCAGCCATGTGCCCGGCATAGCGCGCATAGCGACCCGCCGAGTAGATGATGGTCGGGGACTCTGCCGCCGTGTACTCGACATGCGGGAAGAACTTGCCCGAAAACCGCTTGATGATCTTGGCGTAGATCAGCGTATCGTTCACCAGCACGCACAGGCGTTGATCGAGCACGATCACATCGACGCCGACCGTGCCCGAGGGCGTTGCGAGCGTGCTCACTACGGTATCCTGCGTCGTCGTGGCGAGCGTCGATGGATTGATGTCGCGCACCTGCGTGCGGACCTTTCCGCCGCTGATGTCCAGCAAAAGCTCGGTGCGCGTGTTTACCCCGGTCGTCCCGAGGTACACGGTGAGCGTGTTGCCGGTCAGGGTGAACGTCGTGAACGTCATGTCCAGACTGAAGTCGCCCTCGGCCTCGGTGGTCGCCGTCCAGGGCAGCGCAGAGGTGGACGTGGCAATCTCGCGCAGCGCGCAATGGCGCATGTCCATGCCGTCGCGGACTAGGCGCAAGCGGCGATTCAGATCGACCAGCCCGCATGTGTTCAACAGCGAATAGCCGCGCATGTAGCCGGCGACGCAATCCCTGCCGTTCTGCGCCACCGCGCCCGAGATCGTGTCGGTGGCCGTGATGGCCGATGGCGTCATCGGTGTTATCAGCGTCACGTCAGGCTGCGGCGTGAACCCGGCGAGCGTCGTCATCACGGCATTCATCTGCGCGAACACGAAGTTCTCGCGGTCGTTCATGCCCATTGCGATGAGCACCAGATCGGGCTGCAATTCCTTGATGTAGTCAGTCCACAGCTTCGATGCGTTCGAGTACCAACTCGGCAGGTTGCTGCTCGCCGTCGAGTTGAGATTCGTCCATGTCTGCGACCCGACCGCGCGATTGAAGAACGTGATGTTCCGCCCGGGGTTCGCCGCTTCAATGGCGTTCTGAAGCAGATACCACTGCGACGCGCCGAGATTGCTCGGACTCGGCTGCTCGGTGCTGATCGAGTCGCCAACGACCACAACCACCGGGCCGTCAACCACGTAGGCGGTCGCCGTCGTGTAGCCCGTTCCACCGGCCCCGACCGTGTATCCGGTGATATCGCCGCCGCCACCGACGCCGGTAATCGTCACCGATGCGCCCGTGCCGTCGCCCACGATCAGAACGCGCGTCGTCGTCGTGCTGTAGTTCGCGCCAGCGGTGCCGAGCGCCACGGCAGTCACTGCCCCCGCCACGCAAGTCACAGCACCGGGCAGCGCGCCCGATCCGCTGCCGGCAAAGCGGCACGAGAACTGTTTCAGGTGCTTCGACGGAACGATGTCCGAGCCGAACGAATGCGGCGTCGCTTGGCGCAGCCGGTCGATGTTCTGTAATGCCGTCATGTGATCCCCACGATTGCAACCTCGTCGTATTCCTCAGCCGCCGTATCGAGCGTGACGAGGGTCGAAGTGGTCAACGTCCAGTCGTCGGCGCTCAGTCTGATGCCGTTGATGTACACATCGGCAGCCGTGATCGCCGTGGTAAGCGTGAACGCGGTCTGCGCCTCGCTGGCTACAAAGTGCTGCTCTGCCCGCGTCGGCCCGGTGGTCGAATCCAGGCGCTCCGGGCCCCAGATCAACACGCCGTTCGAGTCCTTGAGCGTCACGTCATAGACGCCGTTCCAGTAGATCGCCGCCTCGCCTCTCGCGTTCAGGATGACGGGGTTTGCGTTCGCCACCGTGCCCGCCGAAGTCGTGTAGGTCGCTTTCGGCGTGCTCGTGCCGGCGACGTAGGTGTAGACCTTGCCACCCGCCAGCGGAGCGCCGGTGACGGACATGAACTGATTTCTGCCGTTGGGGAGGACGAAGGCCATAGCGTTTGGGTGTAAAGTTGGTGGATGCTAACTTACTAGAACCATGCGCGAAACGTTATTCGGGTTCGATCCGATCTTTATCGGCTACCTGTGCGCGCTGTGCGTGCTACTGGTTTGGAACAGGCTGCGCAAGTAGCCCTCCGTAGATCACTGGTGCGCCGATAAGTCTTGCGAGCGCGTTTTGTTGTTGGGCAGGTGACGACACCAAAGCGCCCGGAACATTCAATGCGTTGCCTTGCTGTACTCCCCGAACAGTCCCTTGGATCAGGTTGTCCAACCCAAGCGGAAGTCGTCCCGCAATGCGATCCAGGGCATCCAGTCCTCTACCTATCAGTAGCGCGCCGCTGTTAGAGTTGTTCACAGCAGAACCGACAGGTTGCGCCTGCATCATCGTCGCGGCGCGGCCTACGCTTCTTAGTTCGGCGATCTGTTCCGGTGAGAAGAAAGCCGCCAGCTTCCGATCCCCGATGTTATTCAGCGCGCGGTTGTAGGCAGCGCTGCTGAATTTGACCACATCATCAGTTCCATTCGTTGCAGATGACTTGAGGTGCGCGACGATGAACTGGCGCACCTGATCCGCCGCCGCAGGGTCGGATGCCATCGCCCGCCGAAGCGACTGAACATCAGCCACCGACGCGCCTTGACCAGTGATGAACTGCTGCACGAAGCGGTCAGGATCAACGCGCCCTTGTTCCCGCATTGCCGTGTAGACCTCTTGCAGCGCGGGGGAGCCCTCGACGCGCTGCATGAACCCGCGATTTGCTTGACGCGCACGGTTGAACGCTTGGATGGAGTCGGCACCTAGAACAGATGGGGACGGCGGCACAGTTCCAACGACTGCCGGAAGATTGCCGGGATTGACGCTATCCGCCGTCCGAAGCGGTGTTGCATCCAGCGCGTTGCGGATAACGCCCATCGCCCGAGTCGTCGCGTCGCCCCTACCTGCCGCCCCAATGTTGCCGATGTGCGTTTTCAGTTGTTCGGCGAACTCGACGGTAAACGGCACTTCTCCCCTCGCTATTTGGTTCAGCCGGTTCTGAACATCAGCCGGTACGGCGTAGCCAAGCATCCCTTCATCTAGCGCCTGATTTGCTGCGCGCGTGAAAGTGGCGCGGTCCAGTTGGGCACTGCGCCCGGATGTGTCCCTTGCGGCGGAATAGAGTTGATTGATGGTCGCCTGATTCTCTCGGATGTTCCCTGACAGGGCATTTACCACGCCACCTCCCGCAGCGTAGGCATCCGGCGCACCCCGCGCCCCGGCGTCGTCAAGCACGGTCAACAGCCGATTGGCATTCGCGTTCTGCAACCTCGGTAGAGATTGCAGCGTCATGTCGGTACTGTTCGCGCCGGTCTTGGCGAGGTTCATTTCTCGCGTGATCTGCGCCGGGTCTTGCGTCAGCATCCCGCGCGTCGGCGTCGTGCCAGTCGCCCTGAAGTCGATCAATCTGCGGAGAGCATCCGCGTTCAGGTCTCTCCCGGTGTTCAAGGCTTGAGCGACTTCTTGGCGCAGTCCCCGCCTGATGTTTTCGGGGACGGTAGACCAGTCGATGCCAGAACCGCGAAGGACTAGCGTTATCGTCTGTTCCACCTCCTGCGGGGCCATCTTCGGCTTTAGCGCCGTTTTGAGCGCGTTGGCAACGCTCTCGGCAGCCGACGCGCCTACCCCTCCAGCCACGCCGCCCACAGTGGCAGCAATGACCTGCGGGATTGGTCCGCCGCCAGATTCACGAACAGCACCACCGGCACCACCGGCGCCTACCGCCGCGCCGATCTGCTGCGCTGGATTCGCGGCGAGGAATTCGGCGACCCTCGCGGGGAGGCCGGAAAGCATTCTGCCGCCAGCCTGGGCCGCACCGCCAAGCCCTAGCGCGCTGAATCCCGTGCGGGTTGCGTCTCCGATGACTCGTTCGTTAGCTCCCTGCGGCTGCGGTAGCCCGACAGCATCTGCCGCCGTGGTCGCCGCTTGCGAAAGTGTCGGCACCTTGACCCCGGCAAAGCCAAGACCAACTCGAAAAGGTGACGCAAGCACGTCCGCGAACTGAGGCAGCCCCTCGGCAGCATAGCGCGCGGTCAACCCGAATTGTCGCGGGATGTCTGACAAGGCTTCGCCCGCGCTCACTACGGCTGGCTTCTCAATCTTCGGCGACTGCTGCGCGAACTGTCCTTGAGCGTAAGCCATGACTTCAGCTTCGCTCGCTGAATCTGGCGCAGTCACCTCGAACGTCGAGCCGTCCGGAGCCTTGATGCGGTACTTTGCCATTTACGGCACCCGCTCCATTGACCACTCACCCTCTGGCTTCGCTGCGCTGATCTCCGCTGCCGCCGGAGCGCCCGGTCCCGCCCTGACTTTCAGTCCCTCGATGAACAAAGGGATTGCCGCCATCTTTTGCTTGATAACGGCATCTGAATCGCCGATGACCGGAGTGATTTCGCGCACTTTCTGCTCGGCCTCGTGCGCCGTTATCCCCGCGCCTGTCGCCGCTCGCAGCAATGCCTCGGATAGAGACGAAGCTCCCTGCAAGAACTTCTGACGGTTCGGACCGCGCATCATGTTTGCGAGCGATTCGCCAGCGCCGAATGACGGTATGGCGGCTATTGCGTCATTCAGTCCAGGCTCTGCGGATGACGGATCAACTTTGACGACCGACTTCATGTTCTTGTAGGCATTTTCAGCCTGCACAAGCCATGCCGTCGCCTTGCCTTGGTCCTCAGTCATCTTGATCGGCTTCACCTGCCCCGGGGCCGGCAGCGGATTGGTTTCTCGGAAGTGGCGGTCTAATTGCTCCTGAGCGGCGCGGGCCCGCTCATCCGTCATGTTCTGCCCGCGCAGGGTCGCATTGACCGACGCCACGCTGTCCGGAGTCTGCGTCTTCTGGAAGGTCGCGGTCGTGGTCGGCTTGCCGAAGATGTCGGTGGCAATCGCGTTCTTCGTGCCGCCAAAGTCTTCCATGCTCGTCTTCGGCAACTGATCCTTCGCGGTAAGAATCTCGCGCAGGGAATTCTGCCTCCAGTTCTCATACTGGATCGGATCGCTAGGTACTTCCCGCGCCCGTTGCTGCGCTTCCTGCATCGACCAGTATCCCTTGGTGACGCCTTCATTGATCTTCTGACGAGCTTGATCCGGCGTGAATGCGGCTTGCAATCCCTGAATGCCGAAAGCCAGCAGGTCGTGTCTGTTCTTGATCTCTTGTGCCCGCGCATCGACTGCCGACTTGGCACTCGTGGCCTCTTGCGCCTTGCGCGCGACCATGCCCTTTTCAATCGCGTCGGCTTGCGTGACGAATCCGCCCGAGCGCAGGACGTTGATCGCTTCCTCCGGCGTCTTGGTCTGCGACAGCAGATTGCGCACCTGCTGCTGCTCTTGCAGCCCGCGCTGATACTCGTCCATCTTCGCGCGGCCCTGCTGCAAGGCGAGCGCGTTCGCATCGGCGCGAGCGTACTGATCTTCGTAGTCAGCAATCGAGCGCAGGGGATTGTTCTGTGCGTACTTCGGCATGATTCAGTCCCCGGACCCGCCGGTGCCGCCGAAGAACCCGTCAAGGTTCGACCCGAACGACGCTTGCGGAGTCTGCCACCAGTTCGAGCGATTGCCCTGGGCTACTAGCTGATTGAACGCATTGCCGTAGATGTTGCCGAGCCCCAGCGTCGCGTCCGCCTGCTGCTCGCCGTTGAACATCATATTGCGTCCCGCCTGATTCGCGTAGTTCGCCCCCGATGCCGCATTCGCTGCGTTCGCCCGCTCGCCAAGCCCTGCGGCACCGCTGAGAATGTTGTATGTGTTCATGTTTTCGGTCTGGTACCGATTGAACGCATCGTTATAGAACTTGTTCGCGTTGTCCTCGGCAAAGCGCGAGCCGGCCTTGAGCGCGGCGCCGCCGATCCCGCCCCGGGCGCTCGCGCTGTTGTCGATGGCGCGCTGCCCTTCCTTCGCGGCGAACTGATAGCCCGCCTCGTTATCCAGCTTGCCGGCGAATCGGCTCGTCAGTTGCCCGCTGTTGAGTAGCCCGGTGAGCTTGTTCAGCGCATTCTCGCCAGCAGCACGCCACGGCGCCTGGTCTGCGCGATTCGTGTCGTACATGTACTGTTGCAGCGCATTGGCGGACTCAGCCGCTTTCGCCTGCTTGTCTGCGGCCTTGTTTGTGGCGATAGCGCCGATGCCAGCGCCGATGATCGCGAGTGGAGCGAGTGAAGCTAGAAAAGGCATGACTCAGCCCCCGTACTTGTAGATGTTGCCCGCGCGCCGGAACCCGATGCGCTCGACAAACGTATTGTCCTCGCCCGGCGTCGTCTCGGTGCCGTACTTGAGCATGTCGCGGATGATCCGCCGCGACGCCCATCGGCCACGGTACTCAGGGATGATCGCCAAATGCACGATGTTGTCCTTCGAAGTCAGCACGCCGATTACCTTGTCGTCGTCGCACACTGCAACCGGGTTCCATTCGGCCATGACGTTGACGTAGGCTTCGACGTGATCCCGCAGCGCTTCCTCGCACGCCAGAAACCCGGCGACGACTGCCTCTTTCTGCCGTTGCGGATCGAGGTGGATCGTCATACCAAAATTCCGTTCGAGATCAGCGCCGCGCGGATCGTGTTGAGCCGCGTCACGATGTCATCCGCCTGCGCCTGCGTGGCGTAGCCGTAGGGCACGACATTCGTCGCCGCCGTGGCGACCACCGCCGCGCCCACTGCCGCCGCCGTCTGCGCCGTCTTGCCGTTGCAGCCGAAGCCGGTGCCGACCGTGGCCGTTGTCGTCGTCGTGAGCGAAGTCAGGCCGGCAGTCGTTGCCGTGATCCCAGCGAACGCCGTGGCCGCCGTGAAGGTATGCACGCCGGTCCAGGTCGGCACGATGCCGACATTGAGCGCGGGCGCGGCGTCTGCGCGCATGAAGTCCTCGGACGTGCCGTTCGTCGCGGTCAGTCCGACCGTCGCCGTGGGGTCCGCGCCCACCGGGTAGTCAGGCACAGCGAACGTGCCATCGGCGCGATAGAAGGTCGTGATCGTCGTCCCGTCGCCACCGATGCTCGTGATCGGGATGACACCCTGCGTCGCGCCGATGTAGTCAAACACGGAGCGAGTCCAACCCTTCGCGCGCTCGGTCAGCGTGCCGTCATCCTGCGCCCACCGCTGGCCGGGCTCGAAGTTGCGGAAGCCGCTCATGTGATGTACGCCCCGGTGATGTTGCGCTTCACGGGGTCGGTGATCGTCACCTCAAGCACAACGCGGCGTCCGCCTCCGATGCGATGCCAGATCACGCGCCGGCCATAGTCGCCGAGCCGGCCCAGCGTGCGCCAGATGCTGCTACTCCACGTCTGCCCGCCGTCCTTGGAGTAGCGCAGCATCGCCTGCGGGTCTTCGCCCTGCCCGGTTTCGATGCCTACCCCGGTGTCAACGTCGAGTTGAAACGAGAAGTTGCGCTGCATCTGAAGCTCGGATTGCAGCGTTTCGCACGCGCGGATCGCGGGCAGCGGGTTGCCATTGTCGGCGTAGGTTTCGAGATCGTATTCGTACACGTCGCCCGTCTCGCGGTCGCCCACGAGGTTTCGCCCGGCGAAGTACACATGGCAGGACGCGCGGATGCGGTCCAGCGTTCCGGTGACAGGGTTCAGCCATGCCCGCTGATGCCACTGTCCTGTCGTGATGTCATAGGCCCAGGTCTCGTTCCCTGACGTTGACGAGATGACGTAGAAGGCGTGCCCCTCTTGGCTGTAGGTGAACGCCTCGGCGTCCGACAAGTCGGGCCACTGCGCGATTGCGTGTTCGACTGCCGGAGTGGAAATGATCTTCGGCACTCCGCCCGATAGCGTCCAGACCGACCCGCCGCCCTTGTCGTTGCGCCCGAGCCAGAACACGCCGTCAATCTCGGCTATCGACCCGCGCGACGCGCAGCCCACCTCGAAGAACGCGCCGTCGATGCGGGAGAACGGGTTATCGGTCCCGCCCGAGTCGTACCATTGCTCGATGCTCTTGGTGCAGAAGAACAGGATCGTGCGGCGCGCGACGATGACGCCGACCATCTGATCCGGTGCGCCGTTCGTGGCCTGAATGTTCAACGGGTCGAACGTGGTCGAAACCACATCGGACCATACGAAGTTGCCCGTATCCAGTTCCGTGGCGATGAAGTGGTCGTCGATGTAGTCCACCGAGCCGATCCCGGTCAGCAGCAGCGTCGCAGCCGTGCCGGTCGCCGTCAGGGCGTACAGGTTGCCCGCAGAGGCGATTGCAATGTCGGTGCCGTTGTCGGTGATCTGCACCGGATGCCCGTCATTGGCGACGGTCCCGATGCGGGTCGCCACGCCGGCATCGCTCACGGCGAACACGCGCGGCCCGCAGACCATGATCGCGGTCGTGTCGTTGAACTGGTACATGCCCCGTAGCCCGCCGCCAGTCAACGTGATCCACGGCGCAGTCATGCCCGGCGTACCGACAAGCATTGCAGGGGTTTTCCCTGTGCCGGGTTCGAGGTACAGGTTCACCGTGCGAGAGGACGAGTAGTTCGCCGAGCGGCCAGCGCCCGGGGGTCCGATGAATGGGATCGTCGCCACGTCACCAAACCCCGTTGATCTTTTCGGACAGCGGGATCGAGCCGTAGATCACGTCCTCGAAGTCCAACTCAGGCACGCGCATGTTCGAGCGCTTGAGGATGCGCTTGAGGCTCGCCGTGGCTTGCACCAGCCACGCGGGCGGCGTCATGCCGAAGTCGGGCGCGATCTCGATGGCAAGCGCGTGCTCGATGTAGCGCCGGTATCCCTGCGCCATCGCGTAAGCCGTGGTCAGGTCAACCGCTTCGCCGGATGACTCGGGCGTGATGAGGTGGACTTCGACGGATGTGCTCGTCGTCGGCCAGAAGTACAGCAGGCCGGTCGGCACATTGCCATCGTAGAAGCACACCTGCGGAGCCGTAGCGCTGCCGTCGCTTTTCTCGCTGATGGAGTTGTATTGCGCCTCGCTCACGGCACGCAGCGGATAGTCGGTGCCATCGACGCGGGTGAACGATCCGCCGAGAACGCGCGCCGGGCGCGTCATGTCAATCGACTGCAACGCGCCGATGGTCAGCGACTCAGTGTTCGCCGGGAGCGTGACGACCGTATCCTGCGTCGCGTAGGCGAACATATTGTCCCCCTCCAGCGAGTCGATCAGCGTGTTGAGCCGATCCAGGCAAACGTCCGCATCCTCGGCGCTAACCGTCTCGCCGACGCTATGCTTGCCGATCTTGCCAAGAGCGGCCTCGATCAGTTGCAGAGCGGTGGCGGTAGTCATGCTTTCCTCGGGCGTCCTGGGCCGCGCTTCACGGCAACGGGCGGCGGTTCGGGTTCTGGCTCATGGACGGCAGGCGGTTCGACTTTCGAGGCTGCCGTCCCTGCCTTTTCCTCGGCAGAGCGCGGCCACTTCGTCCAGCCGGCAGCCACGAGCGCCGCGACTTCGCCATCGGCGACGTGCCGGGCACCGTGCTCCGGGTGCTTCACGAGCACCATGTTCAGCGCCTCACCAGATCGAACGTGCAGTCGAAGCCGATGTTGCCGACCGACGCAACCGAGCCCTGCACGACGCGAATGCCGGTGCCGCCCTTGATCGGTACGGGCCGGTCGCCGACCATGTTGGCGATCTGGATGTAGGTGCCAGCGTTGGCCTCCTCGGTGTAGAGGCTGCGCCACGAGAGCACCGCGCCCGCCGTAGCGCCGCCAGAAGGCGTGAGCCGCGCTGTGACGCCCAGGGACGTGACCAGCGGCTGATCGTGATCGAGCGCGCTGATGGTGGCCGCCGTGAGCGATGTGCCCTCGAAGGTCGCCGCCGTGCCGCCCGTACCGATGGCCGTGGTGCGCGTCAGATGCACGTCAACGGACAGAACGCCCGTAACCTGCGCCGCGCCGGAAACGACGGGGACAACCGACACGAGGCTGACGTAGCAGCCGGTCGATCCCGCGTTGAACAAGTCGAAGTAGACCAGGCTCGCGCCGGCAGCCTGACTCGGGACGAATAGTTTGTAGAGCATGGACAAGCGGGCAGGTGATTAGCCTGCCCGTCCTTTCTCTTGCCGTGACCGATCAGACGAAGGCCGTGACCATCGTACCCGTGCCGATTGCGATGCCCTCGACAAACCACTGCGTCGCACTCAGCGCCGTGCAGCGAATGTGCCCGCCGACGAGCCCGCCCTTGGTGTCGCCGTCGAACACGAGCGAAACGTGCGACGAACCGTTGCCGGTGAAGATGTCGCCCGAGGTCGCAATGGCCGCGTCACCGGCCATGTACGCACCGAGCAGGAACACGGTGCCGGCGTTGGTGATGATCGTGTGCGAGTTCGACGTGCGCGACACGCTGACCGAGAAGTCGAACTGCATGCCCTTGACCGGAGCCGGGAGCGTGTAGACGACGCCAGAGGCCACGTCGAACATGCACAGCGCGCCCGACTCCTCCTTGAGCAGCGTGCGCGTCGCGGTCGCCTCGGAGATCACTTCGCGGTGAATGCCGGTGGCGATGCAACCGTCCGGCGAGCCGTAGCCGAGCCGTTCGAGATTGGCAGAGATGCCAGTGGAGCTTGAAGCCATGATGATTCCTTTCTGTGTGTGTCGTCAGGCGTCAGGCGTTGGCAGCGCCGATCATGCGGCATGCCCACTCGGGGCGCAGCGCGGCCATGCCGTACAGGATGTCGCCCCGCACCAGCAGTTCGTCGTTGCGCCCGTCGCTGAACATCCAGATGCGCATCGAGAGGTTGTCCCGCGTCGCCCGGACGCACTTGTGGGCGTCGTCCAGGATCGGCAGGTCCGCCGTCACGAACTGGAACGCCTCCGAGTGGTACATGAGCTGCTGAACGTAGTTCGTGCTCAGGTTGCCGACGAAGGTGATGTCGTCGTTGTCGGACGGCGCACCGGAGCAGTTCTGACGCGGGTCGGTCGTGTCGTAGATGCAGGCCGGGCTGAAGGTGATGCTCGTCGTGGACGCGGCGGTGACGACGAATTGCTTCAAGTGCGCGTAGGCCGTCTTGGTCTCGGGATGCACGTCATACGTGCCCTCGATGGTGAAGACCATCCCGGCGACAGGCGCGACCGTGAAGCCATCGACCGTGATCGACGTGATGCCACTGGTCAGCGTGCCGCCGTTGATCTCGCCCGCCACGTCCGCCGAGTTCGGCATCGTCCACATGCGGTCGTTTTCGTACCAGTCGGCCATCGCCGTGCGGCCCATCATGCCCTCGCGGTACTGCTCCTTGATCTGCGCCGAGTCCTGGAACAGGCCCTTCAGCCCGTTGACCATGCCACCCATTGCGATGGAGTCGCACTGGATGTAGCGGCGACCGTCCTTCGGGGCGAGCTGCTGGTTCAACTTCGCGCGGGCCGCGCCGGGCACGACCAGATCGGTCAGGCCGGTGCCTGCCGTGCCGGCGACTTGGTAGGTCGCCTTGGTGCAGAACGCGATGAAGTCGGCTTCGATGCCGGAGAGGCACGCCTTGACGGCGGGTTCGATGTAGTTGCGGGTCAGGGCGTCCCACGCGCCGTCGGAGTTGACCGACTGCATGAGTTCCGCGCTGTTGAAGCGCATGTCGAAACCGTCCTGCGTCGCCAGCGTGATGGTCTGCGAGGTTTCGTTCTGGTCCTGCACGTCCATGACGCGCGAGCCCTGGCGGCGCTTGTACTGGTTCGGGTTGCGGACCCGGAGCGTTTGGCCGTTCGGGCCGCCGCCGGGGTTGTAGGTGAACGAGGAATCGAAGTGGCGATCAACGGTGCCGATGAACGCCAGCGACTCATGGGCAATCGACAGCGCTTCCTTGAGGATGCGGTCGGTGACCTTCAGGGTATTGGACATGACTCATGTTCCTTAGCGGTTCGCCTTGCGGGCCGCCCTCCATGCGTCGTATTCCTTCGGCGACATGGCTTCTGGCGGCTTCGCTTGCGACGCAACGCCCTTGACTGTTTCCAGCGGCTTCGGCGCGTTGCTCGGTTTCGGTTTTGACCGATCAGCGAGGTCGCTTTGGATGCGATCAAGTCGAACGGCCAGCTTTCTCGGGCTCAGGTCCGCAAGTTCTTCTGTCAGATCCGGGTTCTTGCCGAGGTGATACATCAGCGCTCGCTGTGCTTTCACGTCCTCGGCGGTATCGAACACTGCGGCCATGAAAGGCGACGGGAGCCCGTTCTTGAGCACCAGCGGGCCGACTTCCTTGGTCAGGTCCGCAATCGCCTCGTCAAAGTCCGCATGCGCCCGCTTGCCGTCGGTGACGATCTGCGCTGCCTGCTTGGCGAACTCCCTCACTTGGGACTTGAGTTCCGCCAACGCCTCGACTTCATCCGGCTCCGCAGTCTGTTCCTGCGTACCCGTTGACCTCGCTTTCAGGGCCTCGTTCTCGGCGCGCAGGGCTTCTAGCTCGCCCTTCGCCCGGTGGTAGTCCCCGGTGCGCTTGTCGATTCTTCGCTGCATCCGCTGGAGAGCTTTCTCGGCATCGCTCGGTTCGGGCTTGGCCGCTGGCTCATCCGCCTCTGCATCCGGTTCCACGACAACCGGCTCATCCGTGGCTTCAGGCGCTTGGATTTGAGTCTCTGCGTCAGGCGAGACTGTTTCATCAGGGTCCATTGTTTCCAACGGTACATGCTGACAGGCTCCAGCAAGTGAGCACTCACTTCGCCTAGAGTAGCACCGTCCCTGTTGACATGCAAGCACATCGGGATCAATATTCGCTCGCCAGGGCGGCAGCGCGGAAAGCAGACGCGCGGTAGCCAGTGGGACTTCTCCCCCCACCGCGCTCATCGCGGCACGAGTGCCGTAAGCCGGATTTGCGCCCGGTCTGCCCTGACCCCTTACCCGGCGAGCGAAAGGATCATTGCGAGCTCTTCGTCCTCTTGGCGCTGGAGCGCGTCTTTCAGGACGACGATCCGGCCCTCAAGCCGGTCCTGCTCTGCATAGATCGCCTTGATCTGCTCGGTAACCTCCCGGCTCCGAGCCTCGGCACGGCGTAGCGCTTTTACCGTCCTGATCGCCTCCGCAGCGCGGAGCATTCGCGTTTCCAACTCGGCCGGCGACTCGGCAACCTCTGTTTCGCGTGAAACGACCCTGCGCTTTCGGCGCGGCTGCCCGTAGTCCGGCCAGTAGCCGCCGCCTGCGGCAGCGGGCGCGACAAGCGCACCCCAGCTAGAGCCCCAGCTAGAGCCCCAGCTAGAGCCCCACGTAGAGGCCATCGGTCAGGGCCCCCACTCGTTCCCGGCCGCTCCGGTGCCGCTGACAGAAACGTCGTTGACGTTCTTGATGTTCGCGTCCACCGCCCCGGCGACCGTGAACGTCAGGCTGCCGATAGTGTGCCCGGCCTGACCCGCCGTGTACGCTCCGGGGAGCGTGGTGATCCACGGATCGCCTGCAGCACCAGCGGCGCCCAATGCCTCACCCGTGCTGCCGGCGGCTACGTGCCCGGCTGCCGCTTCATCCCACACTGCATCGGCGATCGTTGCTGCGCTCGGTATCGTCAACGCGGCGATGGCCGCCAGCGTCGCGTCATCGGCCGTTCCGAGAGCGGTGGCGAGTTCGGCATTGGTCGGCAGATCGTCAACGCTGGTTTGGGAGGATCGAGCGTCTAGGATCAGGTCAAGTCTGCCGCCGTTCGCCCAATCGGTCTGCAGCTCATTGGTGTCTGCAAGGATCGCGGCAATCTCAGTATCGAGGTAGCCCGCGACAGTCGCCAGGTTGCTCGCTGTTGCCAGCGTACCGATCTGCGTGTCGAGGTTTGCCGAGGCCAGGCCGACCGCCGAGCGCACTCCGGCAGCGTCAAGCGTCGATAGCACGGCTTGCGGATCGTACAGCACGATATTCGCGCAGATCATGTCTGTCGGGTCCGCACCTGTCCCAGTCGCGTGCAGAGCGAGCGCGCCGAGCGTATTGGTATCGGTGGCGTTGGCGGCGAGTTTGTACCAGCCGTGAGCGATCTCGGTGATTGCGCCGCTCGGGCTGGCGAACGACCCTGCGTTCTTGCTGATCGTGACGGTCGGCGACAGGCCGGTCTTGCCGGTCACATGGTCGGTCGAATCCACCATCAGGAACACGATGTGCACAACTGCGGTCGATTGTTTGATCTGTAGCATTTAGAGCCCCCTGGACCCGGTGCGGGTGCCGACCGACGTTCTAACGCGGTTTTGATAGAACAAGGCGCCGGATGCGCCAATCGTGATCGTAGCCGTCGCGTCGCCGACATAGGC
>OFQY01000344.1_pt1 | contig 19268 bp, 25 predicted proteins | sample 1542991 | NCBI WGS metagenome assembly OFQY01 (sample SAMN07774224, study PRJEB24372) | wastewater metagenome | isolation source: Exp Tend VB 10WW | collected 2016-02 | reverse complement strand
GTTCACCCCAAGGCGATAGCTGAAGAGGTTGGTCTGACAATTGAACAGGTCAAAGCGGCTATCCAAGAGCTTGAATCGCCTGACATTGAATCCAGAAGCCCAGAGAGTGAAGGACGGCGCATTGTCCTGCTGGATGGTCACCGGGCATGGGGTTGGCAAATCGTCAATTATGTGAAATACCGGACCATCAAAAACGAGGATGACCGGCGAGAACAGAACCGGGAGGCGCAAGCCCGGTGGCGTAATAAACATAAGCAATCGTCATCAGACGTAATCAATGTAGATGCGGATAAGCCCATGCAGAAGCAGAAGCATATACAGAAGAAAGAGAATACAGAGAGAACAGCACGCGGTACCCGCCTGCCTGACGATTTGAATTTTGATTTTCAGTTCGCGATTCAAAACGGAATCCAAGACCCTGCCGAAGAGGCTAACAAGTTTCGAGACTATTGGCACGCCCAACCCGGCAGCAAGGGGGTAAAGCTGGACTGGCCAGCCACTTGGCGGAACTGGTGCAGAAATGCCAAGTCGTCACGCGGCAACCAGTCGGAAACCGCTTATCAGCGATCACAGCGCGAGAAGTACGAGCAAATAGCGCCAGCCGTCGCAGCACGCGGCCCGAATAACCCGAATACCTTTTTTGACATCGTAAGCAAACCCTTGGAGATCACAAATGCATGACATTCAAACCCTGATGGACGTTGTTTTCACAAAACTATCCCTTGCTTACGGGCGCGACTTCACCGGGCGATGGGAGGGATTGAACATGGCGGATGTGAAGGCTGATTGGGCGCATGAAATGTCCGGCTATGAGCGCAACCCGTCCGCGATCAAGTACGCACTGCAAAACCTGCCCTTGAAGGCTCCAAACGTGTTTGAGTTCCGTTCTATCTGCCAACGTGCGCCAGAGGCACCCACTGCCCGACTGGAGGCACCAGCGGCAAACCCTGAGATTGCACGCAAAGCGATTGCGGAGGCTCGGGCACTGCTGACAAGGTTGCAGGCATGACAAAAACCTACGCAATGCAAAAGCTGCTTGAGCATGGCCCGCTGACATTGGCAGAGGCGCGAGAGATAACGCTGTGGGGTGGAAAGACAACAGCGCACGTTTTGGAGTACCTGAAAAAGAAAGGCGTTTTGGTGTGCAAGCACTACCAGCAAGAGCGCAAGCACCGTTACAGCCTCGCTTAACCCGTGACGACTTCATAAATCACATCCTCATGATGAAGCAAACACAACCCGACTACGCCCGCGAAGCACTCAAGAGCTACGACAAGGCTATGCCCTGGCTGGATTTGATGCAGGGCGTTAGGCAAGCACTGGAGCAGCAATGAGCAAAGTAACCATAGGCGACGCCACGCTCTACTGCGCTGATTGCATGGATGTGCTGCCTACGCTTGAGCGGGTGGACGCGGTGATTACTGATGGTATAATTAGCCATGAAAAATCAACAAACCGGCAACATCAAGCGCAGCATGGAAGCGGAAATTCTGTGGGAGTCGAGACGCGAGGAAATACAGCGTCTTTACCATCAGGAGGGGTTTTCGCAGGCGAGGCTTGCGGAGCATTACGGGGTGGTGCAGCCAGCAATATTCAAGGCGTTGAAACGGCTGGGAATCAAATCAAAATCGCAGGGCCGCAAGGGGCAGGACAACGGGCGATATGTTCACGGGATGGCGAGTACACTTTATCGGAAGATGGTGAAAAAAGACTACTGCAATGCTTGCGGGAGTGTCGAGAATCTTTGTGTACATCACAAGGACGGCAATCACCTGAACAACAAAAAGGCGAACCTAGAAGTTCTTTGCTCGCCATGCCATACGAGCCACCACAAAAGCGAGTGGTGGGCCGCAAAGAAAAAATCGCCTTAATCACAGATCCCCCATACGGGATCAATGCCGACACCCACGCCGGTAGCGCCAAGAACGGGTGGACTCAGTGGGGCGCTGGCGGCTGGGACAAAGAGCGCCCCTCCCGCGAAATCTTCGACGCCATGCGTGCCGCGTCGGACGTTCAAATCATTTGGGGCGGCAACTACTTTACCGACTACCTGCCGCCCAGCCAGAAGTGGCTTTCTTGGGACAAGGGGCAGGACGGGTTTTCGCTGGCCGACTTCGAGCTTGCTTGGACGAGCGAGGACAAAGCCTGTAGGCGATTCCACTATGCCCGCAGCCTTGCGCTCAAGGATGGCAAACAGCACCCGACGCAGAAGCCCCTTGCTCTCATGCGGTGGTGTGTTGAACAGGTTGACGCGCCGGTAATCTTAGACCCCTTCATGGGCAGCGGCACAACAGGCGTAGCAGCTATCCAGCTAGGCCGCAAATTCATCGGCATCGAAAGGGAAGAAAAGTATTTCGACATCGCCGTTAAGCGCATAGAGCAAGCCGTCGCACAGGGCCAGCTATTCAAGCCAGAGCCGGTTAAACAGGTGCAGGAGTCGTTTCTATGAGCTACGCCAAGAAAGTAGACAAAAACCAGGACGAGATAGTCGAAACCCTACGCGCTGCCGGGTGCCTTGTCGAATCGCTGGCTGGTGTGGGTAAGGGTGTGCCGGATTTGCTAGTCGCTTACGAATCAAACGCAGGCGAATGCAAGTTTGCGATGTTTGAAATCAAAGATGGCCAAAAGTCGAAAAGCGCACAGGCACTAACCGACGCTCAGAAGATTTGGCACAAGAAGTATGACAGGTGGCCCGTGTGTCTGGTGGACTCGCCTGAAACAGCTTTGCGGCATTTGAGGGTTTTGCAATCGTGAGCGAATCAACCTTAACCCTAGAACTGCACAACCGACAGCAAGCATGGGCGGTAATCAAGGCGCAGCTTTACCCATTCCTTGCACGCTGGTTGCAGAACAGCAAGACGCTAACCCTGACGGCAACGCTCAAGAAGCGCACACACAAGCAAAACAAACGCTATTGGGGGCGCGGTGTTCTAGCGCAGATCACAGAACAGGCGGCACCGGGCGGCAAGCTGTTTGACGCTGATACATGGCATGAGCAGTTCAAACGCCAGTTCATAGGCGTCATTGAGCTTCCAGACGGCTCGGTAAGGGGCATGAGTTCAAAGGACTTGAACACAGCCGACTTCAGCGAGTTTTGCGATCAGGTTGAGGCATACGCGGCGACGGAGCTAGGCGTGTGCTTTGTGGATTTGGAACCTCATTAATGGATCGGGTAACGCAATGAGCAAGATCACAGAAAGCGCCCGCAACGAAGACTGCCAAGTGCGATACATGGGCGTCTGCACCTTCGATCCGGCCAAAACCATTTGGAGCCATTGCAGGCACGGCGCAGCGGGTAAGGGTAAGGGCATCAAGGCGCTGGACCTGATGGGGGCTTATGCCTGTACCGCGTGCGATGCCGCCTATGACCAAATGCAAGGGACAGACGCAAGCCGGGATGAACTGGATTTGGGCTGGTTCATGGGCCATGCGCGGAGCTTGGTGATTCTGAAAAACAAGGGGCTGGCATGAGAAAACCAACAAAAGACTTGCTGCGCTGGTGCCTGAGGCAATCAAAGCCTTGGACGCAATCGCAAGCGGCAGAGGAAATGGGAACAGATCAAAGCGACAACAGCAAGTATTTCCGCGAACTGGAAAGCCTCGGGTTGATCAAGCGGGAGAAGGTAGATCACAGGCAGTGCATTTGGACGATTGCGGACAGGGCTAGGGCGCAAGGGCTGGTTTATCAGACGCCTGCGAGAGTTATCAACAGTGTTTGGGAGTTTGCACGATGCTGATATTAAAAATATTGGTTGCTGCGCTCATGGTTAGCGCAATTGCAGGTTTTATCAAACCTCCACGGTTCAGGCAAAGCAGGTTCATATACGAGATACAAGATCGATTAGAAATTTCATGCGAATGGACGTTGCTCTGTTTTTGGGTATCGGCAATTGTTGTTTTGTTTATCGTAGGAATTCAATTCATATTTTCATGACATACCAAGACATGATCTTCGAGCTAATCGAAAGAGGCGAGACAAGCCGGGAAAAGATGGCAGAACACACCGGGCTGACGGTCAAGCAGGTAGAGCGGGCGGTGAACAACCTAGCAACGGCAAAGCGGATCGAATACGTTTCTCAAGCATCAGCAGGCTGGCACAAAGGCACGCAACCGGCAATTTACCGGGTAACGGTAGAGCGGGAAGCGGCACCAGTGCGGGCAAGGGTTAACTCTGTTTGGCAGTTAGGAGCAACATGAAGATTCAAGAGCGTTACTCTGTGGCCCGAAACACTTCCAACCTTAAAAGCGAGGAAAACACCGTATTTGCAGCGGCTGACGTTATCTCGGCGGCAGGCATGGCGGCACAAAGGCACGCGGAGGCGCTCCAGTTGTGGGAAGTGGCATTCCAGGGGAAGACTAGCGCCAAGATCAAGCTGATAGACATGCTTGAGCGGAAGTTGCAGGATCACATGATTCGGGCAAGCCTCAAAGGTAAGCCACGCCAAATCTGCATTGATGCCGTTTCATGGTATCTGCACGGCACCTGTCAGCCATGCGGAGGCAGAGGCTACGAAATCAACTTAGGCACGCCGACATTGAGCGACAGGCTATGCAAGCACTGCCAAGGAACCGGCAAACTGCCGTACCCCGATTCAGACGCCCATAAGTGGGTAAAAGACTACATGGACAGGCTAACCGCACAGGCTGGCGGGCAAATTATGAGAAAACTTGCAAAGGATATGGAGCTTTGAAAAAGATTGCAAAATGCGCTTGACTGTGGTATTATCGCGCCCGACGATAAATGCAGGGTGTTCCTGTAACAATAACAAAAAGTCATAAGCCCGCGATGGATAACTGTCGGCGGGGCTTTTTGCTTTAAGCCTGCTGATTGAGTTGATATGGGCTGAAATGCCGCAAACAGTCAGCAGACTTAAGGTTAGAACTGAATCCGTAATGGGTATCCGCCAAAGAACCTTTCAGTAGGGCGCGGACTAAGCAGCACGTAGCGGCCAACCTTAACTAACATGCGCACAAACCATGCGCATAACCATCAACTCCTTGGTCGCTACGCGATCTTTCGCCGCCCTGAGCAATCTCGGCGGCTTTTTATTTGGGCGAACAACCGTAAGGACTCGCAAGACTATGTTCAATCAACAAACAGCGGACGCAGTATGTGAACTGCTAGCGGACGGCAAAAGCCTCCGGGCTGCTTGTGAAGAATTGGGGGTGAAGCGCACCACAATTCATGATTGGGCAAGAGACGTAAAAGAGTTTTCCGACCAATACGCGCGCGCGAGGGAGATTGGCTACAAGTTGCTGGCCGATCAGATTCTTGAGATTGCTGATACCCCATTGCTTGGGGTTGAAACAAAAATCAAGGATGACGGATCGCGCGAAGTTACAGAGGGCGACATGCTTGGGCATAGAAAGCTCCAAGTTGACTCTCGCAAGTGGATGCTGTCCAAGATGTTGCCCAAGATATACGGCGATAAGCTGGAAATTGGCAGCGATCCCGAAAAGCCGTTCAAGCTGGAATTTGGGTGGAAACAAAGCGCGTAATCATTGACTACACGCCTCGCGCTGCATTCCTGCCGTATCACCAAAGCGATAAACGATACAGCCTGACGGTTGCGCATCGGCGTGCAGGAAAGACAGTCGCCCGCATCAATAAGCTGATTCGGTGCGCTGCCAGTGCGCAGATAGACAACCCGAGATTCGGCTACCTTGCGCCGTACTACATCCAGGCTAAAGACATCGCTTGGAACTACCTGAAGCAGTATTGCAGGCCCATCCTTGAGATCGGCGGCAAGGTGAACGAATCCGAGCTATCAGTTCAGTTTGCCCACAACAACGCTCAGATACGTCTGTACGGTGCTGAGAATGCCGAACGACTGCGGGGCTTGTACTTTGACGGAATTGCAGCCGACGAAGCGCAGGACATAGCACCCGGCGCACTCACTCAAGTCATCATGCCCGCCTTGGCAGATCGCAAGGGCTGGCTTGATCTATCGGGAACTCCCAAAGGTTGGGGCAACCTGCTAGGTGAGAGCTACAAGCGCGCCAAGGACGATCCTGAGTGGTTTGTACAGCTACTGAAAGCCAGTGAAACCGGGTTGATTGATCCTGAAGAACTGGCCCGACTGCGAACCATGATGCCTGAAAACGAATACTTGCAAGAGTTTGAATGCTCGTTTGACGCTGCGATCACAGGCGCTTACTACGCCAAAGAGATACAGAAGGCGCAAGACGACGGCAGAGTGGGCCGGGTTCCTTATGACGCAAGCCTGAAAGTCAACACGGCTTGGGACTTGGGTGTGTCGGACAGCACGGCCATCTGGTTCTATCAGCAGGTAGCGCGAGAGATTCGCATCATTGACTACTACGAAGCTGCCGGGCATGGGCTGGATCATTACGCCCAGGTGCTGGATAAGAAGGGCTATGTCTACGGCAAACACTATGCGCCGCACGACATCCAGGTGAGAGAGCTTGGCACCGGCAAAAGCCGTTGGGACACAGCTAAAGGTTTGGGGATCACATTCCAGACACTACCGGCTGACAGTGTTCAGGACGGCATTTCAACGGCTCGATTGCTGATAAGCCGGATGTACTTTGACGCCAACAAGTGCGCCATTGGATTAGATGCTCTCAGGCAGTACAGAGAGAAACGCGACGAAAAGCGCGGCGTAAACCTTGGACCATTGCACGATTGGTCAAGTCATGCCGCTGATTCATTCCGCTATCTGGCGATGGGCTTCAACGAGACGCAGCCCAAACCAGAGAAGCGAACCATTAACCGTAGCTGGATGGGCTAACAATGATTTTTCTTAACGCTGTGAAGCGCTGGATTACTAATGGACGATACCCTTAAAGACGATTTAGAGGCGTTCAAAGCAGCAGAGGAAGCTGAAGCCGACCAGCGTAAAGAAATGCTGGATACGCTGAAGTTCGTCAAGCTGGCTGAGCAATGGCCCGAAGAAGTCATTAAGAAGCGCAAGTTAGAGGGGCGCCCGTGCCTGACGATTAATCGCCTTCCTGCGTTTGCCAAGCAAGTGACGAATGATGCAAGGCAAAATCGCCCCGCTATCAAGTGCCATCCTGTGGGCGACGGCGCGGACAAGGAAACAGCGGAAATCCTCAATGGGTTGATTCGCAATATCGAGTATTCGTCAAACGCGCCTGTTGCCTATGACACATCCATAGATTTTTCCGTCAACTGTGGGATTGGCTATGTCACTGTAGACATTGACTATGCCGATTCAGATACCTTTGACAAAGACATTCTGATCAAGCGGGTATCCAATCCGTTCTCCATTTACGGCGATCCAACGTCAACAGCGGCTGATTCAAGCGACTGGAACCGGGCTTTTGTCACTGATCGACTGACGGAAAAAGAGTTTAAGCGGCGTTATCCGAAGGCCGACGTAGTTAACTTTGAAGCCTCGGATGATCGTGAAGATGAATGGTACGAAGAGGGCCGCATTCGTATCGCTGAGAGCTGGATACGCGAGCGCAAAGCTGTCAACCTATTAAAGCTCACAGACGGCTCCCTGATGATGGAACCTGAGTATCTCAAGCTCAAGGAAATCCTAGACGCGCAAGGCATCACGGTAGAGGCTGATCGGCCATCGTCCATCTACGTCGTCAAACAGCGCATCATTACCGGCGCTGAGATTCTCGAAACCAATGATTGGCCGGGCAAGTACATCCCCATCATTCCTTGTTACGGCGAGGAGGTTGTTGTCGAAGGCAAGCGCAGTTTCCAAAGCCTGTTCTTCAACGCCAAGGACTCACAACGTAATTACAACTATTGGCGGACGGCTACTACTGAGCTTGTTGCTCTTGCTCCAAAGACGCCATTTGTTGGGCCGACTGGCGCGTTTGATACCGACGCTGAAAAGTGGGCTACAGCCAACGTAGACAGCCACGCATACATTCAGTATGACGGCCCCAACGCTCCGCAACGTCAACAGTTCGCAGGTCCACCCGCTGGCGCATTGCAGGAAGCTCTGAACGCTTCCGACGACATGAAAAACATCATGGGGTTGCATGACGCATCCCTTGGTGCAAAGAGCAATGAAACCTCTGGCCGTGCGATCCTGGCGCGTCAACGTGAAGGCGACATAGCGACGTTCAACTTCATTGACAACCAGTCACGAATGATTCGGCATGTCGGCGCGGTGTTGGTTGACTTGATTCCGAAGGTGTATGACGTACCACGCATCATCCGCGTGATCAAGGAAGACGGCTCTAACTACTCGGTTCCTGTTAACCAGAAGGTGCAGCAAATCCAGCCTGTTGGCGAAGACGGCCAGCCGCCAATGCAAGGCCAGCCACCACAGTACAAACCTGTGGACGACGACGCAGCAGAGGAAGTGCAAGGGTTGATCAAGATGTTCGACCTGTCTGCGGGTAAATACGACGTGACCTGTGAATCAGGCCCATCGTTCACCACGCGGCGCGAAGAAGCTGCTGAACAAATGATGCAGTTTGTACAAGCATACCCGGCTGCGGCTCCGATTGTGGGCGACCTGCTTGCCAAAAATCTCGACTGGCCCGGCGCTGATGACATTGCCAAACGTCTGCAAGGAATGTTGCCCCCAGGCGCTGCCGGAAAGAACCCGCAATTGATGCAGGCAGAGGAAGCAATCAACCAGCTTAAACAACAGTTGGGCCAAGTCTCGCAGGAACTGAACGACAAGCGCCAAGAGCAGCAAATCAAGATGTTTGAGGCTGAGACGAAGCGCCTTGCCATCACGAAACCAGAAGGGCCGGGCGCTCCGCCACCTGATCACAGCTTTGAGCAGTGGAAGATTCAGTTTGAAGCTGAAAACAAGATGCGCCTTGAGGAAAAGTCTCAGGAAGGTGCGGAACGCTTGGAGCTTATCAAGCAACGCGAACCGGCAATCATCGCCCAAGAAATGCAGCAGCAACTTGGCGAGGTGCTAGGCCCGGTCATCGAAAAGATCACAGGTGTAGAACAAGGCTTGCAAGGTATCGGCCAGACGGTGGGCGATTTGCAGGCACACGTTACAGCACCCGTGAAGATCGTACGAGACGCAAACGGCAAGGCTATAGGCGTTGATCGAGGCGGCAAGGTTAAACCAATCAATCGCGGCCAAGATGGCCGTATGGAAGGACTCTAAATGGCTACGGCTCAAAAATTCAATCAGTTCGTTGAGGACTTGGCAAAAGGTGTTCACAACCTGTCCACAGGACAACTAAAGGTTGCGCTTACCAATACCGCGCCTGTCGCTGCAAACTCGGTTTATGCAGACCTGACATCCGTACTGCCCACAACCAACCTGAGCGGCGCTACTCCATTCAACGTCACAACGACTTCAGCAGAGCAAACATCCGGCACGCTGTCGCTGGTGTTGGTTGACCTGACTCTGACAGCTACAGGCTCTGTAGGCCCGTTCCGCTATGTCGCTTTGTACAACGACACGCCAACATCTCCAGCAGACCCGCTAATTCTGTTCTACGACTACGGCTCAAGCATCACGCTGGCGAACACCGAGACGTTCCTGATCGACTTCGCTTCGACAACTCTGACGATTGTTTGAATATGACCCCCGCACAACTTGCAACCCTGAAGTGATAAATGCCAGCCCTGCACAAAAACCGCGTCAAGATGACCGTATCCGGTACACCCGGAACGGGCACAGTCACGCTTAACGCTGCCTCAAGCGGTTATCAATCGTTTGCCACTGCCTACGGTGCCAACGCGACGGTTGATATGCTGTTTGAAGACGGCACGGCGTGGGAAGTGGCGCGCAATTGCACCTACACGCACAGCGGAACAACAGTCACACGCGGCACGCTTGAAGAATCATCTACCGGGTCAGCTATCAGCCTGAGCAGCGCAGCAACAGCCTCGGTAATCGCAACGGCTGGCAATGGCAACCTGATCGAAGCCCTATTGCAGGGCGTCACCCCAGGCGGGCGGCTGACACTGAGCACGGGCGTCCCGGTGACGACCTCAGACGTAACGGGTGCGACAAGCATCTATTACACGCCTTATGTCCACGACATGATTGTGTTGTGGGATGGCGCTGACTGGTGCCCGACGACCTTCACAGAAAAGACCCTAGCCCTCGGCACGCTTACCAGCGGCAAGCCGTACGACGTATTCGGGTACTTGAGTGCTGGCGCTCTGGTGCTTGAGTCGCTGGCTTGGACCAACGACACGACACGGGCCACGGCGGTGACGTTGCAGGATGGCCGGTACTGCAAGAGCGGCGACAAAACACGCCTGTATCTCGGATCGTTCTACACGACCAGCACGACGACAACGGCTGATGCAGTGGCAACCCGTTACCTGTGGAATATGTACAACCGAAGGCGGCGTCAACTAATCACGAAGGACGCAACCACGAGCTGGACATACGCAACGAATTCTTGGCGGCAGGCACGCGCAACGTCAAGCAACAAAATAGAGCTTATCAATGGTATTTCTGATGCAATCTTAGATGTGACCGTTGCTTGCGTGGCTTCTGGCACTGGGGTTTCTGGACAAGTTGGGATCGGCGTTAACTCCACGACTACTAACAGCCCGGATGCACACGGGTCGCAAAGCATTGCTGTGGTGAGTGCTTCAACCGCTGGTTTTGGGTTGTCAGTCACAAGACTATTAGCTACACCTGCTATTGGCTATAGCTACTTTGCGTGGTTGGAACAAGCAAGCACAACAGTGACCGCCACCTTCTACGGTTCCGGCAGTGGAGAAGGATACACGGCGGCAATTATGGGGAGTTGGTCATGCTAATAATTCAGCAGGCCTTACATTTCGTTGTTCCTAAGTGCATTGGCACCTCTTATCAGTCTGGTGAATATCGTCTTGATTTTCAAGATTCTGCGTCACGCCTTGCAACTCAAGAAGAAATCGACGCTGCAACTATCAAAGCTGCCCGTGACGCCATTCAGCCAGTCACCCGCAAACAAATGCTGATCGCCCTGCATCGTGCTGGCTTGCTGGACATGATCAAGCAGGCTGTCAAAGATTCTGGCGATATTGAACTGCAAATCGCATTTGACGAAGCTCTGACGTTTGAGCGCAACGACCCATTCTTGGCAGCTATGGCCGCTGCCCTCGGTAAATCTGACGCAGAGGTGGATGGCATCTTTGCCCTGGCAGCGAGTATCTAATGACTTGGGGCGCAGCGTCTTGGGCTGACCTGCCTTGGGCTGGGGTGCCAGCGGCTGCGGGTGGTGCAACCTACACACTAACGGCTGACAGCGGAAGTTTCGCGCTAACCGGGCAAGATGCAGGACTAGCGTTCAACCGCACATTGGCGGCGGCGTCTGGTTCATTTGCTCTGACGGGGCAGGACGCAGGGTTAGCCTTCAATCGTGTGCTGAGTGCTGCAAATGGCAGCTACGCACTTGACGGCCAAGACGTAACGCTAACGTACACGCCAATCAGCGGCGCAACGTACACGCTAGGCGCTGCCTCGGGATCGTTCGCACTTACCGGACAGGATACCGGACTTGCGTTCAATCGCGTGCTGACGGCTGATACGCAGAGCTACAGTCTTTCTGGACAAACGGCAGGGCTTGCGTTTAACCGGGTACTTGCTGCCGACACGGTTAGCTATGCGCTGACGGGGCAGGATGTAGCCCTGACGTACACGTCAAACGGGTTTACTTACACCCTGACGGCTGAGTCAGGATCGTTTGAAGTCGCAGGGCAGGACGCGTCGTTTAGGCATACGCAAAACGCCATTGCAGGCGGCGGCGGTTGGCTCCCACAAACCCGGCGCAAGTCCCGTAAACAGATATACGAAGAGCGCGTAAAGCTCGGAATCCTTCCCCCTCCCGTTATCAAAGCAGCGGCCAAAGTCGCAGCGGTGGCGCAGACGGTGGAAGAGTTCAAAGAGGAACGTCCAAAGTATGAGGAAATGTTCCTCAAGGCGATTAAAAAGACGGAATGGCTACCTGATTACACCCGTGCGATACAGGCGCAGTTAGCCATCATGGAACAGGAAGAGGAAGAGTTACTACTTCTTCTGTAGAGACAAGCAACCCCGAACGAACGCGGGATTTGTAGGCACCTTTTGAGGTGCTTTTTTTACGTTCAAAAACGCAGTGATGCGCTGGAAAGACAGGACCCATGGAAGAAATGGAACAACCGGCACTGCCGGAATCCGAAGTGGTGGAAACACCGACGCAACCAACTGATGACATTTCCTCAAGCACCGATGAGCCGACTGATTCGCAGCCGGTGGAAAGTGACGACGAAGAAATTGAGCACGAGGGGGCGAAGTACAAAGTTCCCAAACCTCTAAAAGAAGCGTTCCTACGTCAGGCCGATTACACGACCAAAACGCAGACGCTGGCAGAGGAAAGACGGAGCTTTGAGGCGGCGCAGCAGCAATTTGCAGCGCAGCAACAGTTTCAACAGCAGCACATCAAAGACGTAGCCAAAGTCATTTCCATCGATGAACGCCTGGAGCAATTCAGGCAGATCGACTGGAATGCGGCAATGGATGCGGACCCGGTGGGCGCTATGAAACTGGACCGGCAGATGCGGGAATTGCAACAGCAAAGAACCCAAGTCGTGCAGTCCATCGAGCAAACCCAGGCACGCACCAGCTACGAATCGCAACAGGCAACTGCAAGGCGAAACGCAGAGGCGGCGCAAGAACTGGCACGCGAAATCAAAGGTTTCGGTACTCCCGAAGTGACGAAAGCACTGAAGGACACAGGCAAGGCATTTGGCTACAAGCCCGAGGAACTGGACAGCGTTTCAGACCCACGAGCGGTGCGCCTTCTGCATGAAGCCTATTTGTACCGAAAGCTGGTGGCCGAGAAAAAGGCACCCGAAGCGGGAAAAACGATTACCCCAATCACCCGAGTTTCAGGCGCTGCGGCAACCGTGCAAAAAGACCCATCGCGCATGAGTGATTCCGAGTTTGCCCAATGGCGCAAACGGCAGATCGCACAGCGTAACTAAACCACTTAACGCCGAGAGGCGCTGGAGAAAACTATGGCTAATAGCAACGTAACCATTGACATGGTGACGCGCGAAGCACTGCGCGTTGCTCATGAGTCTTGCCAATTCATTGCGACAACTGATCGTCAATACGACGATTCGTTTGCAAAGACGGGCGCAAAGATCGGTAGCTCACTTCGCGTGCGCAAACCAAACCAGTACGTCCGCACCAGCGGTTCGCGGGTTATGGACATCCAAGATCAGGATGAACAAACCAGCACGATCACTGTGGCGACTCAGGACCATGTGGACATGCGCTTTAACTCTGCTGAGTTGGCCCTGTCGATTGACGAACTGAGCAAACGCTACATCGAGCCTGCTGTGAAGGTTCTGGTGTCCAACATCGAAGCTGACTATCTGGCTTATGCCACAAAGAAGGTTTACAACGTTGTTGGCACCGCTGGTACTGCGATCACGAACCTGTCCACCCCCGGACTGGCTCGCGCCCGCTTGAACCAGATGCTGGCACCGAAGGACAACAACCGCGCTATCCAGATGGACTCCATCACGATGGCTGGCCTTGTCAACGGTGTGGCTGCGTACTTCAATCCGTCGAACGCTATCGCTTCGCAGTACAAAGAAGGCTTGGTGGCTCGCACCTCTATGGCCGACTACTACGAGAACGAGCGCGTCTGGAACCTGACCAACAGCGCAGACGTTACCGTGACCACTGCGGCGGCAGCTGCCGTGACCGATGGCGGCACGAATATCACTCTGGCATCTGTGGCTAACGCTACGACCGCCGGTATGGTGTTCACTGTGGCTGGTGTCTATGCGTGCCACCCTGAAACGAAGCAGTCTTTGGGCTACTTGCAGCCGTATGTTGTCGTCACCGGCGGCACTACCACGCAAGAAGTAAGCCCTGCAACGATCCTGACCGGCCCGCGTCAAAACGTGTGTTCGTCCGCTTCTGCGCAACTGGCTATCACGGCCTACAACGGCACTTCGGTTGCTGTGACGTTCTCCGGTGCGGCTTCGACAACCTACGCACAGCCTCTGATGTACCACAAGGAAGCATTCCAGTTCGTGACGGCAGATTTGCCAATCATGGACGACGCCTCCAAGTGCGTGCGTCGGACTCAAGACGGGTTGTCTTTGCGCGTCTGGCAAGCCAGCGACATCCGCAATGACGAAATGCTGATGCGTATAGATATTTTATACGGAATGTCTGCACTACGGCCTGAGTGGGGTTGCCGAATGATCGGCGCGGCTGCGGCCTAAATGACGGGGCTTCGGCCCCTTCTATCAATCAACTTTTTTTAAGGAAATATCATGGCAGCACAAGATTACGAGCAGCTAACTTATAACGCACCCGCTGGCGCTCAGATTGGCAAATCAGCCACTGAGAAGATCGGGTTTTTTGGCGCAACTCCGGTTGTGCAAGTTGCAAACGTGGTTGACGCCACGGACGCAGCGACGGCAATTACCAAGCTTAACGCGGTGATTGCTGGTCTCGAAGCCCTTGGCCTCTTCGCCTCGGCTTAATGAGGATGGGCGGCGAACGGCTTTTAATCTGTTCGCCGTCTTTTTCCGGGGACTTCTGTGCCCCGTATGTTGAATCATTAGTTGGCACCATCAAGGACTGCCAGCAACACGGGATCCTGACGGCTTACAAAAGCCTGAACGGCATTCACTGGATTGATATCGCCCGTGACATCTTGTGTCACATCTTCCTGAAGTCCGACTGCACGCACATGTTGCAAGTCGATTCCGATTTGGGTTGGCAACCCGACGCAGCACGCTTGATGCTTGCGGCAAATAAGCCGGTTATAGGCGGCGTTTACCCAATCAGGGCAGATGTACCAACGTTCCCGATTAAACGCAGTGGCGACACGATTACCGGCCTTCCAGGTGGCTTCCTGATGGTGCGCCGGGACGTGATCGAAAGATTAAGCGGAGAAACCTACAAGGTGAACACGCTGCAATTTGGCCCGCTTGAGGTATCGGCCATTTTCACCCGCGAGTTTGGCAACGGCGGGTACGTAGGCGAGGACTACGCATTTTGCAATCGAGCGATGGCAGCGGGCTATGAATTGTCCGCGCATCCTGGCATCAAGTTTTCACACACCGGCCCGAAGACGTGGCGCGGTGCTTATGAAGGGTAACCATGCAAGCAATGCAAAAAGAGGGGCGCACGGGATACCAGATGGCCTATTCGCAGCGGGACATTGACTGGATGCTTAAAAACGGCTGGCAGAAAGTGGCCCCGCCTGAAGCGAAGGAAGAACCGCGCAAACCCGGCAGGCCAAAACTGACGCTGAAGGGTAAGCCATGAGCTTCACCAACTACACAGAGCTTGTCGCGGAATTGGACGGCGCTACGGGCTACCTTCACAGAACGGACCTGACGGACAAAATCCCCGACTTCATCCGCATCTGCGAAAGCAAGCTAAACCGCAAGCTGAAGTTACTGCTTCAGGAAACAGAGACAACGCTAACCGCCACGATTGGTTCGCGCCTGATGGCCGTTCCCACACGTTTCGGCACACCCATTGCGCTTTGGCTGACGACCTACGAGCCACGCGATGAATTGACGTATCTCACACCTGACAAGTTGCCTGTCACAACGGGCAACGGTGGCAGCGACTATTACACGGTTGACGGCGCGTATATAGCAACCGAAAACCCGGCAGATCAAGCCTACACCTACACGCTGCGCTACTGGACAAAGTTCGACATCGCCACGACGACAACTAACACCGTCCTGACGAACTACCCCGATGTTTACCTGTACGGCACGCTGATGGCGTCAATCCCGTACACGCAAGACAACAGCCAGTTTGATCTTTGGAATGGCCTGTTTGAACAAGGCATTCGTGAAGCACTTTCCGAGACTAACGCAACAAAAGGCAAGGCGCTGCTTAGAACTGAGTTCGGCGGCTCACGCTCAAATATTCTTAGGGGCGACTGATGACGATAGAAACCTCCACCTATCCCAGCCAATGGAATAGCGCATATCCAGAAGCGGGAAGCGCATTTACAGAGGGTGACGACCACATCAGGAAGATCAAGGCCAACTATCTTGCCGCATGGCCTAACCTGACAGCAGCGGCGGTAACAGCCAGCACGACTGAGCTGAACTACGTTGACGGCGTTACCAGCTCGATACAGACGCAGCTAGACGCTAAGGCTCCGCTTGCCTCTCCTGCGTTGACTGGAACGCCCACATGCCCAACTCCAATATTTGACACTGCATCAACGATAGCAAACGCTGAGGCTGTCTATAACGCTGTCGGCGGCTATGTGGCTGGCGCAATCGGAACCTATGTTTTAGCTCAATCAGCAACCTCTGGATTGGGGTACGGATCGGCTGTGGCTGGCGCAAATCTAAAACCAGTGCAACTTAATACAGATGGATCACAAACCGTATCAACCGCGCTGTCTGGTTCATGGCGGTGTATGGGCTATGCCAACGGCACCACGGTTGCGTCTCTTTTCGTGAGGTATCAATGAATATCCGTAACGCAAAACACGATGCAGACGGCAGCATCTTTGTCGAATATGAGCATCCTAAATACGGCTGGATTCCATTCTCCGCACGCTCTGACGACGTTGAACAACTAGGACGCGACCTGTACGCACTCGCCGCTGCGGGTGAAGTTGCGGACGCTGATCCTGTTGTTACGCCTGTCCCCCAAGCGGTGACGATGCGCCAAGCCCGGTTAGCCCTGCATGGTGCTGGCCTGTTGTCGGCGGTTAACGCTGCGATTAACGCGGCTGGTGAAGCGGCAAAGATTGAATGGGAATATGCACAAGAGGTTCAGCGGACTTCCGGCTTGGTTCCTGCAATGGCGGCGCAATTGGGCCTGAATGACGCGCAACTTGACGCCCTGTTTACGGCGGCTGCGGCGCTATGAGCATTGTCAAGTTTCCAAACGTTGCAGGAGGTCTTAATACCGACCTGTCACCAGAGGAACTAGGCCCCGGATTTTGGTCGTCATCGCAAAACATGCGTTTCGGTGATGGCTACGCATCAAGAATGCGTGGCATGACGGCGGCATTCACCACTCCTGCAATCACGCCTTACTACTTAATCAGCTACGCCACACCGTCTGCAAAGTTCATTGTCTATGCGGGCCTGATAACGATTTATTGCGACGATGGCACCACACGTACTGCCATCACGGGAACAGCGCCTACAGGTGCCATAGATGACCGCTGGACAGGTGGAGCGGTGAACGGTGTCTTAGTCCTGAACAACTACATTGACGTTCCCCGTTATTGGGCGGGTGTTCCGGCTACACCCTTCGCAGCTTTGCCGGGTTGGAATTCCGCTTGGCGCTGTAAGGTGATGCGGCCATTCAAGAACTATTTAATAGCTCTTGACATTACTAAGTCCGGGACTCGCACCCCGCACACGGTTAAATGGTCGAACACGCTAGCACCGGGCGCTATCACTGGTGCAGGTGATTGGGACCATACAGACCCCGCGATTGACGCGGGCGAGCAGGACATCATGGGCGAAGACTTGCTAGTCGATTGCCTGCCTTTGGGTGACGTGAACATCATCTACAAAGAGCGTTCCATGTGGGCCATGTCCTACATCGGTGCCCCGTATATTTTCCGCTTCCAAAAGCTCCCGGGCGAATATGGAATGCTGGCCCGTGGATGTGCCGAAAACACCCCTTTGGGTCATGTCGTCATGACATCGGGCGACATCATTATTCACAGCGGGCAGGGATGTACTTCCATCGCCAATGCGGTTATCCGGAACTACATCTTTAGCAACATCAGCCAGACCTATTACCAGCGTTCATTCGTCACGTCTAATCCTGGCCGAAACGAAGTCTGGATTTGCTTCCCGTTTGGTAGTGAAGCGTCAACCTGCAACCGTGCTGCGGTGTGGAATTGGGTGGACAAAACGTGGGCCATTCGCACCCTGACGAATGTGACCTACGGCACCACTGGCAAAGTCAACTATTCCGCTTCGGGTATCGCTTGGAGTGATGCAAGTACCACGTGGGAAACGCAGCCCGGTAACTGGAACGACTACGACTATTCACCCGCTGAATCGCGGCTGATGCTGTGCCATACCAACCCGTATATATCCATTGCTGATGTTGGGCCTACCGACTTTGGCTCGGTGATCACAAGTACGTTAGAACGTACTGGTATGCACATTGACAACCCGCAAAACGTGAAGGTTTGCAAAGCGGTTTATCCGCGTATAGATGGCACCACAGGCCAGACGGTGCAGATTGAAATCGGCGGGAGCATGACAGCCAACGTTGCACCTACTTGGAGTGCGCCGGTTACCTTCACCATCGGCACTGATCAAAAGATTGACGCATTCGCAGCCGGGCGGTATCTGTCGGTTCGATTCACGCACACCGGATATTCGCCGTGGCGCATTCGTTCGTTCGACATGGACGTGCAGGAACAAGGTAAATTCTGATGGCCCGCTACACACCCGGCATCGTTCCGACTGACCCGGCGCAACTTCCGGCGTATCTGATCGAGGAACAAGCAAAGATCGCGCAGGCACTGGATACATCAGACCCATTCATAACGCTGGACACGCTCTACGCCTATCCCCCGAAGTTCCGGGAGGGAACGATTTTCAAGGCAGATGGGACAACTTTAAACCCCGGCTCAGGTGCAGGCGTGTACTGCTATCGGGGCGGATCGTGGACTCACTTAGGATAAAACATGGCAGCAAATCTCGGTTTGGGTGGTTGGGGCGCAGACCCTAATGAAGCGGATCGCAATTCAATCATTGCGCAAGCGAACGACCGCGCTAAAGCTAGCGGCGGGAGTATCACAGGCGAGATGGTGAAATATGCCAAGTCCATTGGTATGCCCTTGGATGTTGCCGAACAGCGCATGGGTTACGCACCGGGCACCCTCTCAGGCGGTGGCGGCGGTGGGGGTGGTGCTCCTGCACGTCCTGGCGGCGCTCCTGCGGGTAATCTGGGGTTTGGTCAACAAAGCTCACAAGCTCCCGAACCACCACAAACCAACGCATTCCAACCCGGCAGCGCTGGTGGCCGATATGCGTCTAACCCGTATCTTCAGGGCGTTGCCCAAAACCTGACGCAGCAATCTAACGACAACTGGACCCGCAATATCGCACCCTCATTGCGTAGCGGTGCTATGGCTGTCGGCGGCTTCGGCGGCTCGCGTCAAGGTGTTGTTGAAGCGAATGCGTTGAAAGATCAGAACGCCAATCTGACAAACACCCTTGGCAATATGTATCTTCAGGACTACACCCAAGGACAGAACCGTGCATTGCAGTCGCGCCAAGGTGATCAAAGCTATGACTTGGGGTTGCGTAACAACGATCTAGGTTTCTACAACGCCAGCAACTCTTACGACTTGGGACGGCGCAGCAATGACCT
>OFQY01000343.1_pt1 | contig 19269 bp, 17 predicted proteins | sample 1542991 | NCBI WGS metagenome assembly OFQY01 (sample SAMN07774224, study PRJEB24372) | wastewater metagenome | isolation source: Exp Tend VB 10WW | collected 2016-02 | reverse complement strand
CCCCCGCCTTGGCCGCCAGTACCGCCGTCGATAACCTCAACAACGATTGTCTTTGCATCAGCGGGTGGGTAGAAATAGCCACTGGACAAAAACACCTGCTTGGATGCCGTTTGTGGGGCTTGAAAAGATTTCGGGAACATTAGTAATCCCCACCCAAGGCGAATACGTTTACGTCCGTTTGCACAGTCTCGGATATGAAAAGCTGATAGGTCGGAGGAAGAACCAACGATAGATATGTTTTCTGTACTAGCGTAGAGTCGGTCGTGTTGCCAGCAGTAACAGCAGGCGCATCGATTTCATCAAACAAAAAGCTAGTAGTTCCGTTGTAAATCCAAATGAATATATTTGAGGCAACGGTGGTCGCCTTGCCTTTCACCGCGATAGAGTCGATTCGCTTGCCGTTCGTACTTGCTGGTGTAAGTTGCACCAGTCCGGTCGTACCAGTAATGTTGGCGCGGGATGTGATGGCGGTTGCTGTTGTGAGCGTGGCAATTCCGACAACAGGGGCCAGCGGGAAGATAGGGGATGTGTTTGCAGCCATGGTTAGAAACCTCCGTAGGAGTTATTAAGATAGAGTGATTGCCCTGGGATATTTATCCATGACGCTGTTGTTCCATCAGTCGTGACGAACTTTCCGCTGTTGCCTGTCTGGTCGGGCAGCGCCGCTACGAATGCTTGCGCCTGCACGAAGGCCGTGCTAGCCACCTGTGTCGTATTTGTCCCCGGTGCCGCTGTCGGCACAGCCGGGACGCCGGTGAAGGTCGGGCTTGCCAGCGGCGCATAGTAGTCCACCAGATAGCTGGTTGGTACTGCCTTCTGCGAATCATCCGCCGCGGCGGGGCTGGGCACCAGCATGCTAGTCGCACCAGTCACCGTCACCACACCAGTCAGCGTAGCGTTGCTAAACGTCGGAGACGTAAACACCTGCAAAAACGTAGTCGCGTCCTGCGGGTTGCTGCCATTTCCCAGCCCTGTGATCTTAAATGCCCCCATCGGGAGGTTGGCCGACATCGCCGCTTGTCCATCCCGTGGCAGTGCTGTTGACAGCCCCAGGAACACATCATTCATCGTCGCATTGAAGTAACTGGCAAGGATGTAATCCCCCGTTACTGCGGGGAAGGTCGGTACGCCTAGCGACGTAAAGGTTCCGGCTCCATTGTAAGGCATAATTGCTCCTATCTATTTAATACCCGGTATTATCACCGTTTAATCCGCCGGTGTTTTCAGTCGCCACGCCCCAGGTTCCGAGAATCGTCTGCGCTGCCTTCGACATCACAGGCACCTTCCCGAGTTTTATCAGCATATCAGCACCTTGCGGCGATGTCAAGATGGTGTCGAATTGAGCAAGGGTCTTGCCAAGCGTCGCCCGTTCGATCCCCTCGCCAAGACGATTTGCGGGGAGGAAAGAGAACACCCGGACTGCGTTAGCGAGTTGACTGTTCCCGCCCTGCGACTGGATGTCCTGTGGTGACAGCCCACCTTTCAGCGGAGGTTGACTGCTAGCCGCGAAGACCAGCTTCTTGTAGTTCTCCAGCCCGCGGATGACTTCCTCCGGACGTTGACCGCGAAGCTTCGCCATCTCTGCGGTTGCGTCGACGACTCCTTGCCACTGCGCGGCAGGTTTGAAGAACGCGTCGTAGGTGCGCTTGGCGATGTCAGGATTGGCCGAGGCCGCGCCAGCTTCGATTGGGGAATCCATCGCCGAAGCGAACTTCCGCGATACCCAGCCTTTGAAGGAACTTTCCACCGCCGCAGGATCAACCTTCCCCATCTCCTTGACGAGAGTACGGATATCGGAGACTTTTGCGTTGGGGTCGGTTCCGGTGTTCATCAGGCCGTCGAACTTTGTGACCATTGCTTGGGTTTCGGGGTTGTAGCCCGAGGCTTGGTTGACGGTCCCAATAGGCGATTGCTTCAGCGGATTGATACGTGTTTCTGTGAAGTTCTTGAAGGTCGCATTCGCCTGCTTGATCTCTGGCGACATGTCAGCCAGGACCTCATTGATCTGCCCGGCGAGGCCCTTCAATTGCCCCTGCTCCTTCGGGTGGGTTTGCTTCAGCGACATGCCCCCCTGGTAAGGTCCGCGCAGTTCGCCGATCCAAGTCGACACGTCCTTTGCTTGCAGCGGGGCGCCTGTGGCCGCGGCCAGTGCCTCGTTTGCAGCGGCTAGCTTCTCCCGCGCGGCGATACGCCCTGTCACGGAGGTGGCTGCGTCGAGTTCCTTTCGCGCTGCTTCCACCGCCTTTGCAGCCCCAGCGTCTTCCCCCGATAGCTGCCGAATCATAGTAGCAGCTCGCTCTTTTGCAAGCGTCGTCATCCCCGGCTTCGCCATGTCCCGGCGAATCAGAGCGATTAGCTCATCGGAAGCGCCTTCCGGCAAGGCCCCAGCTTTTTCATACAGGCTGTCAACCGCCGACTTCCGTGCAGTCATTTCCTGCTTCAGCCGATCCGTCGCGGTTTGCTGCAAGTTGTTCGCATTCTGCGTTGGCGACCAGTTTTGTCCGGGCAGGTTCTCTGTGACAAGCTGCCCTTCCCGTCCGATCTGCCCTGGCTGATTCCGCAGCATCTCTTGCGTAGCATTACCTTGACTGCGATTCGCAACGTAGTTCCTGATGTTCGTCAGGTTCGTCTCCCGCCCCGTAACTGCCTTCACCGCTTGCGACAAGTCCAAGTCCGTGCCTTTGGCAGACATCTGCGCTTGGTACTGCTGTGCTGCGCGGAGTTCGGCCTCCGAGACGCCTTCGACCGCTTCCTTCGCAATACTCGCTGTCTGTGGACGCAAGCGAGTGGCGAGGCCTGTTGCAGTACCACCGGCGACACCGCCGAGGACGGTTGCGGCGAACTTCGCCAGCGGATTCCCCGGCGCCATGTTGTCAGCAGCTTGCCCGGCTACGCCTCCGGTTACACCAGAGACTAGTCCAACGGGGTTTGGCGGTCCGGAGACGGCTGCGCCGCCGAGTCCTTCCAGCCCTGCGCGAAGGTACTGCCGGCCTGTACTCGCCCCTGGTGGAGTTGGCAGCGCCTCGTTCACACCTTGCGTCAGCTCATTGTACTGCGGTGGGGTTGAGTACTTCGCCCAGTTCGGCCGATCCGTGTCGTTGAAAGCGGCGGCGCCTTCGGCATACCCCGCTAGCGCGCGTCCTGCCCCCCGAACGAGGTCAGTTGCACCGCTTTGCAGGTTACTGCCAACGTCCTTCACCGCACTCCAGAGTTTCTGTCCGGTGCTGGCCCCTGCGTAGCTTGCTGCGAGTTTCACCCGAACTGCTTCCCGCACCTCTGGCGAAGCATCATCGGGTAAGTCGATTTCCCCACCATCGGGGAGGGAGATGATTGGCATGTTAGGGGCCTTTCAGGAATTCTTCAACCGTCATGCGCTTCCGCCCTTGCGAGTCCGTGCCGCGGGGTCTCGCCGGTTGCAAGAGGGGGCTGTTGTAGGTCAGCCGACCATTGTCGTCTTCCGTGAAGTTCTTCGGGTCGAGGGCTTGGTAGCGCAGTTTCGGTACCGGGTACTGCGCGGCAATTGGCGCGCCGCCTTGGATACTCGCCGCGCTGGAGTATTGGTCATTCGCCTCCAGCGTTGCGTTGTGGCTCGCGGCGAAGGCGATTCCTGCAACTTGCTTCATCACTTGCGGTGTCAGGCTGATCTTCCCCGCCGTTACGTCTTGCAGGAAGGTGACATCCTTGTCGGACGACGAGCCCTTCATCTGCTGCAACCCGTCGAGTGTGCTCTTGGCGAGGTCCGTAAACAGGGCTTGCGTTTTGGCCACGCCTTCCGGTCCGTTGAGGCCGAGCTTCGCGCCAGCGGCGGCAAACCCACTGACTACGTCCGCACCGAAACCAGTGATAACATCAGGATCATCGGCCAGCTTGTAGATACGCTCTGCTGCTTCGCGGGACTTGTTCGCAGTCATCATCTGCGTCCGCGCACCGTCCAGCACCTTCGGCAGGTTGTTGAGGGCAATACTCTCCCCCTTCATGTCGACGTTGTTGTTGATCGTCTGCCCACCGCTCGGCGCATACCGCAGTTCCTTCGTCCGCATGTTCTGCTGCCCCATGAGGGGTTTGCCGTCGGGCGTCTTGCCAACTTCTTGCAGTGGCCCCCACTCCGTACTCTCTGGCTCGAAGGGCGCGACACGACTGCCACCCCGGTCCCCGACCTGCACCAGTACGGATTTACCCGTCGCAGGGTCCTTGACAGTTTTGTAGTCCTGGCCGAACTTCTCATCGCCTGCGGGTTTGGAGAGGTTACTGAACGCAGCTTTGCCCATCGCCTGCATTTCCGGCAGTTGCGAGGTCATAGCACGAATCACCGCTTCACGAGGGTTTGCAGCCACCGGAGGTGTGGGAGGACCAACTCCGTCGTAGGCAGGGGGAACGCTTGGCTTGCCATTCATTGTGTCAAGGAACTGGTTACCCTCCTGCCCAAGGGCAGTATTGTAATTCCCCCGAAACGCAGCAGTGTCGGCTGTCAAGTCCTCCTGCTGCCCTTTCGCCTTGTACTGCCGCACGAGGTTGCCGAGGGCGTTCATAAAAGCCCCACTACTGCCTTGCCCTCCTTGCAATGGCTGCGGCGACATCATCGCGTCGATTAACTTCTGCCGGCGTGCCAGCTCTTCCTGTTGGGTTTGAAAATCAAAATTCATCATTTACCCCTTATAGGAACATGCCGACAAGGCCACCGAGCAAACCGCTGTTGTTAGTTGCCTGGGTGTTCTGGTTCTTCCAGGCTTCATTCGCGCCCAGCGCCGCTTGCAGTGTCGGGGTCGGTGCAGCGTTGCCACCGGTGTAGTAGCTGCCGAATTGCTGACCTGTCGGTTGTGACATCGCCTGCAGTGCAGATAGCTCCTGCATTTGCTGATCCCGCACGGCGAGTTGATTGGTGAGGTTCTGCCCGACCACTTGGTTGTTCAAGGCCGTTGCCTGCAGTCCCTGCGCGCCGCTAGCGATGTTCGCTGACGTTGCGTTGTTTGCATTAGCGATCCCCGCTTGCGTCTGGAAGCCAGCGTTGCTGACGTTGACATCGTTGGCTTGCCCAGCGTTGAACTGGTTCCCGGCGTTTTGCTGGGAGGTGTTTGCCATGTTGACGCTGTTCGTCTGCCCAGTGTTGTACTGGTTCGTGCTATTTTGCAGGGAGGCATTCTGCGCGGCTGCGCTGTTTGTTTGCCCTGCGTTGAACTGGGAATTGGCATTGGCGTACCCAGCGTTGGTCAAATTCGCTTGGTTCACAAACCCGGCATTCGCCAGCAGGTTCGTGTTCTGCGCGCCGGTGTTTGCGAGGTTGATCTGGTTCTGCTGCGCGGCGTTTTGCCCACTTACGCGGGTCAGTGCATCGGCGTTCGCGAGGTTCGCCTGCGACTGCATACCGGCGTTGGCCAAGCCAGTTTGGTTAGACAGGCTCGCATTCGACAGGTTCGTGCCCTGCTGAAAGCCCGCGTTTGCGAGGTTCTGATCGTTCGCACTCCGGGCGTCGAGCATCGCAGCTTCCAACGAGTTCCGGGCGTTCGCCATGCTCGCTTGCGTCTGGTTGTTCGCATTGGCAATGCTGGCAGTGGTCCGGTTGCTGGCCATCGCCGTATCGGCAGCCTGGCCGAATTGTCCCGTGGAGAGCGCCTGTGCATACTCCTGCGCGTTAAGGCCTTGTGTGAGCCCAACTTGCCGGTTTTCCTCTTGCCCTCCGGCGAGGATCGCCTGCATCCGGGCGTCGTTGAGCCGCTGGGAAAAATTCTGCGCTTCGCGGTTGTAGGCGTCAGTTCCGACTTCGATGCCGCTGTTTAGCAGCCGCGTACGCATCATTCGCTCGTCGTTTTCGTACTGCGGGTTCAGCCGCGACATGATCGCTTCCTCAACACGTCGGCGGGAAGTGTCGTCGATTTGCCCCGGCAGTGCCCGGGCACCAGCGGTGTCGAAGGTACGCTGAATAGCGGAGTCGCCGTTCGCAGTCCCTGCACTACCTTGCCCGTAGGCGCCGACGTTCGTCGCTGGTCCGGCTACCGCAGCTTGCGATTGTGCCGCAGTTGCCTGGGCAGCCGCCGCCTGTGCTGCTTGCGCCTTCACCGCGTCGGCAGTTTGGTAGGCCGGGTTTGCTTGCACCGCGAGGGCGTTTGTTACTTGCGCTTGCGCGGCTGGTCCCATCTGTGCGGCAGTGGCTTGTGCTGCAGGGTCGCTTTGCGCGATAGCTGCTTGCACAGCAGGGGAGGCCTGCCCGGCAGCTGTCCCTCCTGCAGCTACCCCACCACCTCCTGCGAAGGACAACCCGCTGCCATTCAAGTTGCTAGCGTTGATCGTCTGGCCAAGCGTGCCGGTGGCCTGTCCGAGGCTGGTGTTCGCCATGCCACCGATGCCTGCAGCGAGGTTCTGCGCGTTGTCATACAGTCCCTGCTGCCCCGCCGACAGCGTGTAGTTTTGAACTGGCTGACCATCGGCCCCAGTTGTGTAGGTCAGGCTTCCGCCGGGGCCAGTTTGGTTCAGCCGATTCAGGTCGGTGTTGAACTGCGCAGCGTTGCGGTTGTCCTGGCCTTGCTGAATCCCCGCGTTAGTGAAGTCCTGCTGGTTTTGCGGCGTTGCTGGCAGAATGCCCAACCCCTGACCAATTTGTGTAACGAATCCCATTAGTGGCTCCTCAGTCTAAATTTGGCTTCAAAAGTGCGGTCCTCTCCGGCGTCAAGCCGTGTCAACTGCGAAGGGTAATCGGCATGCTTGAGTAAGTCATTCACGCGGGGGTTGTCGTAATAAGTCGCTGCGAAGGAGTAATACACTGCCAACAAAGACAGCAACTCATTTACCCCAGCCGTCAGGTTCTTCGCAGTTCCCCCGTTCACTGAGTGGAACTCTGCAGTATCGTGGGATTGCTCTTGGATGATGAACATTACATTCGGTGCGCAGAAGATCATCCCGCCACTCTCTCGCCAAAGCCGCAGGGCTCGGCAGGAGTAGGAAACGTCATAGCTCCTACCAGCATGGTTCGCATTGTGGTCGATTTCGAGAATGCGCTGCATCTCCACTGCACTGTGGTGCGCGGGCAGGTTGTCGAAGAGTTTCCGAGGAAGTGGCATGAGAGCTCCAAGTTGTGACGAGGCGCCCTGCGTTCCCAGGACTTGCTAACCAACCAAAGTGCCTATCTCGTAGACAATATCGGTAGCAGACCATTCGACTGTACAGTCGTAGGCAATGACACGCAAGCGAACGGCTGAGCAATAGCTGGCATTCGCCGCGACTGTCACCCACTCGATACGAGGGGTTGGCTCGGCTGACCAGAGGGAAGTGTCCCAGACGCCGGTGTCCCAACGCGACGTTGCGGAGCTATTGAACACCGCTGCGCCGTAGGTGGCATCAATGCTGAAGTCGGTGTCGAGGGCGAGGTTCACCGCGCACACCCCGCCAATGGTCAGGTTCGCCCGGATCAACTTCCAGTCCTTTACGCGGCTGCGGGGGGAGTAGTAATTGAAGGCAACCTTCGCATTGCAGGTCACTGCGGAACCGAAGTCAGTTGTGGCTTGGAAGTACTTACCAACGGCCGTCGCCCGACCACCGTACAGCAGCGCATTGTAGAAACAAAACCCACTGACATCCCACCCGGTGAAGCGGCACCAGGCATTCGTCTGTGTGTTCATCACGTACTGGACGGAAGTGTGATTCGTGCTGTCAGTTGGTACGTTGCAGATCAGGACGTTGTACTGCGGAAATTCGATGACTTCCCAGCCTTCGGCATCTGGCAAGGCAGTTGCCGATGCAACGAAGGCTTCCCCGATGACAGCGCTAAGCGCGCCTTGGTCGGACATCTTCGCGGCCTTCAAGATGTTCGTCATGGAGAACAAGCCGCGAACCGTCAAGACTAGCAAGTCCCCGCCGAACTGGCAGAAGCACTTCCGGCCCAGCGGCGGGGAGAGGTTGAAAACCCCCTTCAAAATCCACGTCGTTGTAGATGAAGGATCGGTGCCGAGGTAGACTGCTGCCTGCCCCTTGCTGGTGATGAACACCGAGTAGTCCTCTTGCCCAGTTGCCCCGTCCACCGTCCAGGTGCCCATCGCCATCAACTTCCCGCCTTTGTTGAAGAGCGCGCCGAGCGGGAACTCGGAGACCGTACCAGTGATTGAATCAATTGGCAAGTAGAAGAAGCTCATCGACTCCTTCTTGATGAAGTAGATCGAACGCTTGAAGGCGTTGAGGTTCCAGATCAGGTTCGTGTTGATCGTGCCGCCGCCGGAGATGGAGAAGTTGGCAATGGTCGTCCAGGTTGTGCCGTTGGTGTAAGCGAGGTCGTCAGTGCCGTTGACCGTGACGAGGTAGCTGCCGCCGGTCGTGGTGTAGTTGATGTGGCACAAGTACCCGTTCGTCCGGGTTTGCACGGTTGCCCCGACTGCTCCGCCAGCGGTTGCATCGAAGATGCCGGAATCGGTTACGCCGAAGAGCTTGCTGCTCGCAGTCCCGCTCCACGCCATCACTGTCTTGACGCGGCTGGCGAAGCCTGTTTTCCAGTTACTCGCGCCGGGCCGCACCGATACTGTCCCGGTGTCAGGCAGCCAGTTGTCAAGCGTAATGGCGTAGTCCTGCCGCATGTTGGCGAGGGGGTCGCGTGTGTTCCAGCCACGAATTGGGGCAGGGACGGTTGCGCCTTTCGAGACTTCCCCACGGCCACTGGGGGTTTGATTGAGGGGCTGCATCATCATGGGAGTGGCCAGCTTCCAGGGCTAACAACAACACCCGGCCCCATGTTCGGCTGACTACCATCCATACGGATTGGAGGGCGTGCCGCGTCGCGCAGCCCCCGGCCAGCGACCATCATCTCATACTTCCGGAAGTCCTCCGCATACGACAATCCCTTCGCTGACTTCCAAGCCCATTTGAAGTACTGCATGGCGATGCCGTCGTCGATCAGGCAGGTATCCGTGTCGGCTGACCAATACTTCTTGTAAGTCGTAGAGGCGCTGTTGTAGACGAAATAACTGGAGTAGTACTCGCAGTAGATCGTCTGCCCTGCCGTCGGAACGGGGTTGAAGAGCATCTCGTTGTTGCGAATGCGGTACACAGGCAAGGGGCCGGAAAAGGCAGCAGCCTTGCGAAACGCCCACTCCGCTGGGGACTTGCTACCAACTATCGGCAGGATTGTCGTGCGGTTGTAGAAGGTTTCTGGCAGGATGCCTTCAAAGCCATAAGGGAATAGCGTGGAGAGTACTCCCTGGCTTTCCGCCGCGACTGTCGTGAACGTCGCCTCCCTCGTGACCGACTGCCACATCTTCCGATTAACAAGGTCCTCGAGGAACTCTTGGAAGATCCCGACGCACTGAATAACGGTCGGGTCGGTGTTGCCAATGGCACTGCCGGGGACTGGCTGCCCCATCCTCCCACGGGCTTCACGAACCATCTCCAGCAGGGACATCGACATAACTTACCTCCTATTTTTTCAAGGCAGCGACCTGCGCTTGCAGCTCTTTCAACTGTTTTTCCAGTGCTGCCGCACGCTCGTCGGAACCGGCTTTGGCCGCTTTCAGTGCCACCAATTCTTCCGTCACTTTACCATTCCCCGATGCGGCAGACAACCAGCTCACTGCTTTGTCCTTGAGGGCTCGACCGCCCATACCGATACGTGCAAGGGTTTCTTCATTGGCGGCGGCCAAGTCCTCGATAGTGCGCACCCGCGCATCGAGGCAGGACTTGACTTGGCTCGGCGACAGGACTGGCCAAGTGAGGATCGCCGTGCCCGACACTGGCATTTCCAGACCCTCTTTCCAGGCTGCGTAGGAAGCGCGGAAGTGTGTCAGCCATTCCTGTGGAAAGCGCTGCTGCTGCGCCTGCTCCGTGAGGTTCGCAAACCAATCCTGCACTTCACGCTCTGTCCGGTCCTTGCTGCCCTGTGGAGTGATCACCGCGTAGTCAACATCCTTCGTGACATAGTGCCCACGCTCGATGCTGGCAGTGCGGTCTTCAATGGCCTTGACCTCGAAACTGACATAGGGGGGACGGGCTTCAGCGACGTGCATGATGGTTCCTTATTCGCGACGGGATTGTCAGTAGGAAAGGGGACCGAAGTCCCCTCGTCTTGCTTCAACCAAGGTTAGGTGATGGCGCCCTGCTGGAAAGGACGGTTGATGTGAGCGACGTTGTAGTAGATCGTGGCGTTGTTATAAGTCGCCGTCACGGTACCGGAGATCGCTGCGGTGCTAGCCACCGACATCACGACTGTCTTGCCATCGGCGGAGATGGAGCTGACAATCGCTGCCGACCCGACACCTGTGCCGGAGAGGTAGCAGCCTTCGAACCAGCCATCGCTGTTAGGCACGGTCAAGATGGTGGAAACACCCTGTGTGATGCAGTTCGTTTTCGCAACGGTGATGGAGCTAGCCCCAACGATTCGGGCATTGACGATCTGCTTGCCGGCCGCGGCCGCTCCGCCCTGGCCGGTGGCTGCGATGGAGAAGGTTGTGTCGGCGGCAACTGCTGCGTTGCTATTCACTGGCACGACACCTCCGATGCAGAACCAGCCGTAATCGCCACTGGCATACGCCGACATTGCGACGCAGATGGGGCGGCCGAGGATTGCGGTGCTTGCAGCCTCCGTCGCCTCATAACGCCAACGCTGATCGGTGCTGTCAAAGGTGGGGTTCAACTGGCACAGGCCGAAGGTGCGGATTGCGCCATTAGCGCGGGCATAGATGAACTCACCCTCACCCCACCAGGGATCGGAGGCGCGTTGGATGGTGCCGTGGGGGAGCTGACGGACGGTGCCGGTGCTGTCCAGGCCGATAACATTGATCAGGGGCTGACCAATCACTGGGGTAGAAACTGCGTACATTTTGTGGTACTCCTAAGTTTGTTGAGGGGCGGTAACTCCGGTGGATTACTAATTCATAATCCACCGGAAATAACCATTAAGCCTTGATTACACCTTGCAGGCTGCGATTCGAGCAGACCATGTTACCCATCCAGAGGATTGGGATAACCGCGGCGTCCTGGTTGTAGGGCTTCATCTCATCCATGATTGTCATGTTGGCGTCCTTGTGCACGACCAAGTCGAGGTAGTCAGTGTTCAGGAAGTACATGTGATTCACTGGGATGCCGGAGCCTCCGTCGAAAATCACATCGGCGGTCTTGTACTTCAGCGACACGAAACCGGCCTGAGCCTTTTCTGCACCGGTGTAGCGCTTGATCGACACCTGGGAGGTTTCGAAGAAGGTGAAGTAGTTGTTGTCCGACACGATCAGATCGGGCTTGTCATCGCCGCGAGTCAGGGCCAACCACAGGGGCAGCATTAGCGATTCGATGGTCGTTGCCGAAGGGGTAATACCGGCACCGCCTTGCAGAGGGGCCGCTGCGGATTGCAACTTGCTCTGCCAAAATGCCCAGACAGACGAGTCGATGCCACCGACGGTGCCGGTTCCTGCGTCGGACACGAGTGCCTGCAGACCGCCGATTTGGTTGGGCAACGTACCGTCGCTGTACACGTCAGTGGAGAAGTTGTTCTTGAACGTGCGGATAGCGTTCTTCATCCGGGTTTTCACCAAGCTGATGATCCGGCTATCACCCGAGTTCGTGCGCAACTCCAGACCACTGGCCACAACGTTGATCGCAATCTGACGCCACTGGAATTCTGCCGCACTGATCACATCGCTTGCGCCAATGTTCAGTGTGTCGTAACCGGAGTAGCGCTGATACGTGCCATTTGCGGCGTAGTCCAGGGGCTGGACGATGGACAGACCACCGTCTTCAGTCCTGGTACCTTTGACACCGAAACGGGCCAGCAAGGCGTTGTTCTTGCTAATGTTGTCTTTGATCTCTTTCGAGTGCTTGCGGAAGGTGGTCGAGACCAGTTCCGTGAAAGTTGCATTGGGGGATGCCATGTTTTGGGCTCCTTAAAAATAGGTTATCGGAAACACACGATCAGCCTCCGCGGGATTTGATCTCCGCAAGGGCACTTGCCAGCGTGTCGTCGAGAGTTCCTAAGGGAGCCGTAGCGCTGCCACTTTTCGCACTCGTCTTCACATTCGCTGCAGTCGCCGCCTTAGCAGTTGCCACCTTCGCCTTTGCCGCGGCTGCTGCTGTGGAGGCCTGCTCCGTTGCAATACGGGAGGTTTCCTTCGCACGCGTAACCGGGTTGAGCCAGATAGCCTTTTCATAGGCTTCCTGCAACGTCCCTGCAACACCCCTTTGCACCAAGCTCGCCATGTCATCGGCCAACTCGTTGAAGTAGATGTTTTTAGGGTCCTCCGCAAAACCAGCTACCTGCTTCGAAATGTTCGCCTTCGACTCATTGAGACGGGCTTGCCGGGCTTGCGTTAATTCGGACTCTACACCAGCTAGTTTTTGGCGCAAGTTGGCCACTGCCGGGTCGATGTACGGGGGCTCGCCGGTAGCAGTTTGACCACCCGCCAGCGCGACGATGTCGATTTGATAGTCCTTGGCGAGCAAGCGGAAGAGGTTTGCCTTCTGCTCAGGGGTACCCGTTGCTAACGCGTAATGGCTGTTCAGCAAACCGTTAATGGTCTGCACCGGGTCCATGTTGTTCTGGCGCAGGATACCTTCGAAGGGCGCGACGACCTGTTTGACGGACTTGCCAAAGGTGGCGTCGACCTTGTAGCTTTCGATGCCTGCGAAGATGTCAGCCTCGCGCTTGAGGATTTCGGCTTTCGCTTCGGATGGCAAGGCAGCCCAGTGCGCAGAGGCTTCCTTCCGCCAGGTTTTCGGCGCTTCATCAACCGTCGCCGCTGGCGTATCCGGCTTCACTTCCGCAGGAGTTTGCGTACCTTCCTCAGGCTTCGCCTCTGCCGTGGGCGCCTCCGGCACTTCCTTCGAAACTACGTCCAGCACAAGGCCATCATTCTCCTCCGTCGTGGTTTCGCCAAAGCCAAGTCCACTGCCAATCTCGTCGACCGCTGCGCCGACATCGAAATCGTCTTCCATCGCTACTTCCTTTCAATGCTTACATCGAGGCCAGATGTGACCGCGGTAGCCAACGCTTCCCGCTTGTCCGTGGGCAGGGCCTCCCAATACTGCTCCACTGTTTCGTCTACTCCTCTGTCGAGTGCCTTTTCTTCCTGGCGACTGCGAGATCGTGCTTCCTCTGTTTCTCCAGTTTCGAGTACCCGACATCCGTGCCTTTTAAGGTTTTCCTGGTGAGCCTTTTTACCTTCAATCCAAGTTCCTGTGATCGGGCAAGCATACCCAGCGTAGTCGACTGAAACAGCCGTTGCGCAGAGGCGGCGTTCCATCGCGGCTTGGCAGTTTTCACAAGATTCCTCCCGATTTAGAAGGGCAAGGGGTTTGAAGATGTCGCGACGACGCTGGCAGCTCGGGCAGACGTACAAGTAAGTTGGCATGGTCAGGCTCCCGCGGTTGCGGCTGGCTTTGGTTTGTTCGCGGCAGCGGATTGCTTGAGCTGCCACTTGTGCTCTTTCAGGGCGATGGCGTTGTCGGCTTCTGCCGTGCGCATCTGCTGGGCCTGTTGTATCTCCCGCAGGGCTTGCTGCTTTTCAAACTCCAACTCTCGCATGGCCAAGGCCTTTTCGTGCTCCAGCGACTTGCGTTCAAAGGCCAGTTCCTGCGCAGCGGTTTGTTTTTCCATCTCGACTTGCCGGGAAGCGTCGGCGAGTTGCTGTTCCGCTTGCGTACGCTGCTTCTCGAGGTCGGCGGTCGCCTTTTGTACTTCCTGTTGCTGCTTCTGCACGGCAGCGGGATCGGCGCCTTGCTGTGGAGGTTTCATGGCCTTGATGGAATCTTCCATTTCCACGCCCAGGCGATACCGCCGCACTACGGTGAGCAGCATGCCCTGCGCAATCTCGAAGGGCATGATACCCTCGCTAACCAGCGGCCCGATGCCGGAGAGGAACTGGCTGATCGCATTCAGCACCTCCGCCATGTCCTTCTTATCTTCCGTTGCTTCACTATCGACAGTCGAGTTCGTCTCGATGTCAATTCGGTAGCTTCGCTGGATGTCATCGCGGAGCATACCCAGAATGTCATCCCAACTTGGCGACTGTGCAATCTGCAATGCTTGCGGATTCGGCGGCTGCGGAGGGGGAGGCTGCTGCCCCATCATTTGCATCTGCTGTGCCATTTGCATTTGCTGTTGCTGATGCATCTGCAGCCCGGCAACGGCTTGTGCCTTCTCGCTCCCTGTCGGGTAGGGCAGGCCGGTCATCGACTTCAGTGTCTCCGGGGAGAACTTCGTCACAGCAATTTCCGCCATGATTCGCAGGCAGTCGCGGCAGTAGCGTTGCACTTCCTTCTGCGTCTTTTTCAACCGCAGCGTGCCCCACTGGTTTTTCAGCTGCTGCGCACCGAGCGTCTCCGACGCTTGCGTACTGCCACGCATGATGTCGGCGATGCCAGTTAGCTCATAGATAACCGTTTTCACCTGCTCGCGTTGCACGTACAACTGCTGCAGGACAGTGACCAACTTCTCAATCGGCATCAGCCAGATTGCCTTTTCCAAGGCATTGCCCCCAGCGAGCAGCGCCGCAACGTTCTCCGCTGGGACTAGCACGTTGTCATCGGCTTGCAGGACCTTTTCAATCCCTTCCACGGTGCTGTCAAACATACCACGCACCTTCAAGGCCGCGATGATCTTGTTGATGCGGACAGTGACGCGGTTGAGTTCCTTCGCCTGTTCCTCATAGAAGGTGTACAGAGCGACTGGTGTGAGCGTGCTGATCTTCGAGACGAAGGCGAGTGGCTTTGGCCACGGGAAGAACCCGGTTAGGCCAAGGGGATCAGGAACTTGCTTGATTGGGCCTTCCGGCCAGGCAGGACTGATGAAGAGAACTTGCTTCTCATCCCGGTCCCAGATCTCGAACACTTGGGCAACCTTTAAGTTCTTCGTGTCGGCCTTTTCTTCGGAATTCTCCGGCTCGTCAGCGGTTTCCCGGTTGGAGGCCAGTTCTGCAACTGGTACCTTCGCGCCGACCGCTCCGAAGTTCTTTTCCAGTTCCTCCCGCGTCATGAAGTGCTCAATTGCCCCCCAGGTCACATCCTTCCACTTCTTGGCGTTGCCATGCAGGAAGCGATCCCAGGGAATTTCCTCTCCACAAACGGTTTCGTACTGGACGGATTCGGAAGGTCCCACCGAAGGTGCAGCGGCCTCGACTTCCCCCTCGCCCTGCTCTTCCTCAGGGGGCTCGCTAGTATCCGCCGCTTGCTCATTCTGCTCCGTTTCAATCGCCGCATCGTACTTGAAGCGGGTCATACCGCGACCTGGGACGAGCGCCTCCAGCACCGCGGACTTCATCAGATCATCGAAGGGGGTGTAAATGGCGTTACCGTCATCGACGAGGTACTCGAGGGTGCGCTGGGCAGCGGTGCTGGCAAGCTTGCCGAGGGGGTCCTCATCCTTGAAACGTCGCTGGACGATTGGCCTGGGCACGTTGTTGTACAGCGCCGGCAGCATCGTCTCCGTATTGGAGTAAAGGATGTTGAATTGGAACTCCCGCTTCTTCTCCCCTTCGAACAGCTCAACAATGCGGCGACCTTCCTTACGAAAGTCCTTCTCCAACTTCCGGGCTTCCCCGATATCCTTCATCCACGTTTCCACAAGCGTTGAAGCCGGTGCCTTGTCCGGCTCACTCGCGATAGCCTTCAAGCCGATGTCGCTAGGTTTGATGTCCATTATTCAGTTTCCTTAGCAAGCCGACGCTCGCGCAGTTTGTCAACAAGTTCGTCAATCGTATGCTCGGTGGGAAGCTTCGGCAAGCCGCTACCTTGCGGTTTCGTGGTAGCAGGTATCCAGGGACGACTCATCACCGCATACCGCGTCTCGTCGTAAGCGTGGTCCTCCGCCTCCGTGTCAACGTCCTCGGGGTCCTTGTCGTCGTGCTGCAGCACTGGCAGGGTTCGAATCGTATCCTCGCAGCAGTCGAGGAAGTACAGCATCGGCCGACCATCGTGGCCGACCAGGCGTTGGCGAAGCATTTCCGCTCCAGCCTTGCGCTTGTTGTCAGCCCGCCGCCAGTTACAACGGTGCTGGGCCATGACTTCACCGATGCTGGGGCCGCCATCGCGAATGAAGATTGCCGGATCGGCCACGCCGTAGCGAATACGCTCCTTCGCTTCCCGCATGATGATTCCGTCAGCGACGAGATCGGCGGTCATCTTGAGACCTTTGTTGGGACCTTGGCTGCCGTACCACTCGCGGTACTTGACCAGCGCCCCTTTCGGGATGAGTGCACCGCGGAAGTCCAGGTCTTCTGGGATTAGTGCGTACCAGCCAACGGAGAAGGGCCGGTACGACCCCCAATCGAAGGCTCGGAACTTTAGCACATCGGGGCGGATTATAGGCAGGAAGTTATGGCTGCTTAATACATGGATGTTTTCATCCCATTCATCGAAGAATGCGCCATCTACGATATCCCAGTTCCCTTCCAGCCAGGCCTGCACCAACGCGGCACTGCCAGACTGCTTTAGCCGGAGGATGTAGGTTGGGTCGTTCCGCATTAGCAGCAAGTTATCGGAGATCTTCGAGGGGATGAACACCCGATCCAACTTGACAGTTTGCTTAACCCCGTCGATTTCGATCTCTGTGTCATCCGTTATCAGCTGGAAGCCGCGAGGGTTCGGGTCGATGTACCTCCGCTTCACCCAGTTGTGACCAGCCCCGCCAGGATTACCAGTAAGACGCATTCCACAAGGGACACCAGAGCCAGAGCGGAGAGTAGCTCGCAGTTTGTTAATTGGGTCCGGGGAGGGAAAATTCGTAACTTCCTCCACGTAGACGCGGGTGTAGTTGTGTCCTTGGTACTCTTCCGCATCGGAGTCCCTTTCAAGGTAGGCGAACTTCAGCCGGGCGCCATTCGGCATGGTCCAAGTTTTCTGCTGCTCATTGTACTTTCCCCCGAGCTTCGGGAAGAGCTGTTTCGTGCGAGCGACAACTTCCATTAGCTGGACGAGCTTCCTGCGGAAGAAGATACCAATTGCAGCCTCGCCATACAACGAGCTATGTTGCAGCCAATCGCCTATCGACGCTTCAGTTTTCCCGCCGCCCCGCGCACCTCCATAGAAGACCTCGAAAACGGGGCATTCGAGCAGGAAGGTCTGGGGGCCGGGTTGTGGCTGCCAGATTATCTGGGCGTTGTCAGGGAGCTGCATTCGCAGCCGCGGGTTCAGGGATTACGGAAGCGCAAAAGCTCTCGCACTCAGCAAGCGTAGGCGGAACTTCGTCCGGCCAGCGATTTGCGAAGTCGTTGGCGACGATTGCATGCAACATGGCCGGGTTTTCCAAAAGCACGGGAACTTGGTCGAAGAACTCTTTTTGGCACGGTGTGCTGACAAAAATGGTGTCGCCGTAGATCGGCTGTGGCTCTTTGTCATCCGTGTAGCCGATGATCGTTTTGTTCCAGCTTGACGCGCCGCCAGAGTCGGGATCAAGGGCCATGCCGATCTTCTCCGCCACTTCTGCTTGGCTTGCGGGGACTTCAATGCGGACGTTGTAGTTGTAGCTCATGCTGCAAGCTCCTTGTCATGTGCTGCCCGCGCACTCTCCAGCGAGTCATACACTTCACCCCAGCCAAACCACGGGCCGAACTTTGGTGGGATGCCTGCGCGGGTACGCCGTTGGCTGATTTCAATCACCCAGCCGCCACAACGGGCAGTGATACGGCGCATCAGTTTGTCGCTAAGTTGTTCTGTGTTCATATCAGTGAATAAATCCGAAACAATGTTTGAATTCCTCTGCCACGATCCAGTCTGCAGTATCTTCCGGCATGCGGATAGTGCATTGCGTGAAGTCTGCGTTGTTGGTCGCGCAGGCGTTGATGTGGCCGGGGTGAGTACCGCATGTCTGCGGAGTCTCTTTGATCCAAGTGATCGTTATGGTGTCTACGTTCTGCTTGCGGGTCATTGGCAGCTTGTCGCAACCAGTTATCCCGGTCACGAGAATCAGCACGGCCAGTATCAGGTAAACAGTGGCGGCGAATTTGATGTATTGGGTCATGGTCAGAACACCGGTCCGTTTGGAAACTGGCTGGAAACAAGTCTTTCAACCGTCAGGCAATCTGCATCGCTCATAGCGGCTTTGAGTGGGACGACCCAACAGATCGCCCCGTTGAAATAAGTCGCCCCTCCAAAGGCAATGCCTATGCCTGTTTGTGTAACCGTCGTTGCCCCAAGTGCTGTCGTATTTGTTGCAACCTGTACACCATTCTTGCGCAGTACGCGGGTATTACCGACTTGGCGCATAGTCCACACCGCGACTTCGCCAGCCGCCCAAGTGGATGTAAGGGTTACAGCAACCGCCGCGTCAGACCTCCAACCTGCATATACCGTAGTCGTACCGTTATCTGTCTCAATCAATGTCAAATACGGGGTTGACGTTGCGCCGCCAACAGAAAACACATCACGAAAACTCGTTAATGTTTCTCTTCGCGCTACCAAAGTCACACAATGATCGTCCGTTACTTGATACGGAACACTAGCCACTGCTAGTGAATCATTGCTACCGTCAAAGCTCCACCAGTATTTACCTGCGGAGGGGTTGCTTGCTGCTGTTGCGGTTGTGGTTGGGATGCCGCCTTCGGCTAGGATTTGGGCTGCTGTCCAGGTGCCGGGAATGATTGCCGTACTTGCTACTGTTATTGCGGAGAGTCCGTTTGTTCCCGGGTAGCTTTGTATGCCAAAGGCTGTACTCGACCCTAGTCGAAACTCGATTGCAGCACTTGCAGACGCTATTCCGTTAAGTACGCACAAGTAGTAGCCGTCGCCGACTGAAACAATACTAGATGCAGCCCCTAAAGTCAGAGTTGTCGTGCCGAGCGCCAAATCAAAGTAGGCGATGCTTACGCTGGCTGCATCGGTCGGTGTACGACCTAATGACAGTAGATACGCAAAACCTCTCCCCCCGGCCTTGACAATGGCTGCAACGGTTTCTACGCCTGTGACGGTCGGTGTTTGCGCCACTGTATGCACGGAAGTCGCACCATCCTCTACTAATGTACACGCGCCTGCCGATCCGCCTATCGTTAGGTTGGTTTTTGTCCAAGCTGCGTTACTTTGATCCGCGCTGTAAGTCAGCAAATTCAGCATCCCCCGCCGCACCTGCGGTTTGTTTGCTGTCGTGGGCTGGGTGAGGTGGGTGCCTGTGTATTCTTTGACGGAGATGTTGTCAATTGTGGCAGTGTTTACGCTACCACACTGCACGTAGAAATTTGTGTCACCTGCGCATTTCAGATACAGGGTTTTGGTGCCAACAGGGGCAACAACACTGGCGATAGTCGAAGAACCGGCATACACCTGAATGCTAGTATTTACAGCAACAACATCAATCGTTATTTGGTACGTTCTGCCTATTGT
>OFQY01000342.1_pt1 | contig 19283 bp, 29 predicted proteins | sample 1542991 | NCBI WGS metagenome assembly OFQY01 (sample SAMN07774224, study PRJEB24372) | wastewater metagenome | isolation source: Exp Tend VB 10WW | collected 2016-02 | reverse complement strand
CTTCTGCGAATGGAAGGAATGCTGGGCAGGATGAAGCCCGTTGACCCAAACGCAGAGCAAGTCCACGCGAGCATTGCGTCAATGCTCAAAACGATTCGCGCGCGCAGCCGCGACAATCGGCTTGCGGACCTTGAATGGCTCACCGACGAGTTTGATGCAGAACACACACGCATCAAGCTCCACCTGACGGCAGCAGGCATTCCCGAAAGCGAACGGACGGATGCAGTGTCGCAGCCGCGCTACATCACGCCAGCAGAGCGCGTAGCGATGCTGGCGCAGCGGTTACAACTGGCAGAGGCAAAGCGGATTGAGGAAGGTCTGGCAGAGCCAGCAGACACTGCAGAAGCACAGCTTGTGGATGCAGAGACGCAGGCCGAGCAGAAAGTTTCATCTGAATCGCCGTCTGACGATGCAGCGGTCATCGAGCTGCGTCTATCTGATGAGTTCAGTCGATTGGTGTGGATAGCCTACGGACTGCTGGCGCTCCTTATTCTGTTGAGCGTAGCGGCGGCCAGGTTTTCGCGATGAGAGTGGTGTACATCGCAGGCCGTTTTCGCGGAGCCGATGGCTGGGAAGTGCGTTGCAATATTCATGCAGCGGAGAGCGCGGCGCGGCAGGTAGTGGCAATGGGAGCGATGCCATGCACTCCGCACTCAATCGGCGGAAGCATGACAGGAACCGCAAGTGATGCGTTTTGGCTGGAGGGGACGCTGGAACTCATGCGGCGCTGCGATGCAGTTCTGGTCCTGCCCGGCTACGAAACGTCGGAAGGAACAAAGGGAGAGATCGCGGAAGCCAGAGCAAGAGCGATTCCCTGCTTCCTGCCGGAGTGGTTCAGCAGGGAGCCGAATTGGCCGAAGTTCGAGCAGTGGCTTCAGGACTCGAACTCCCAAGATCAGCGTGTGCAGTCGGACTGTCCGGATTCGACTCTCGGCTGAACTGGCTCGGGCAGCTCAGCGGTAGAGCACCTGAGAAGTACTCAGGAGACTGCCGGTTCAAATCCGGCTCCGAGCACAAAGACCGCCCGCACGGCAGGAATTGAGAGATGTGGTGGCTGGGACTGCCGTTGGTGATCAGTCGCCCATGTTGGACGACGCGGGCGGTCTGCTCTGTAGGAGTGTGGTGCAATGAGTACGTTCACGTTGCGTTGTCTGGATCTGGTGGGACTTGGTGCCTGTGAAGACGGGAAGCGACTGTTTTTGCGGGAATCTGGTCACCGAAATGTCGAGCGTCTCGGTGAACGAGAGCTTGATCTCGTGACGTGCTGCACAACGCTGCACCTTCCACCGAAGGGACAACTCTGGACGGAGGATCGCTGGGCCGATCGGTGGGTTCAGCTCGCACAGGCCGGCTATCTGGACTGGCTGAAAGAAAACAAGATCGAAGTCATTTCGCTCCCGCAGGAGCGGCTGCTCTCCTCCCTAGGGACGCAACCATGACAACACCCAAAAAAGCATCGCCAGCGCTTCAGCTCGTGCGCCTGGTCTTTATTGAGGGCCAGAAGGCCACCGGCCACTCCTGGACCCGACTGAATCAGGCGCTGTACCTGGCCGCGAAGGTCGCGATCGAAGGTGGGCTGCGATTCGATCTCGAGGACTTCACGGACTTCCATGGCGAGATGCGAGCCCTCTATTGGATCGGGGCCCATCCTGATGGCCTGTATGCCGCCGCATGCAAGTCCAGGAACCGGTCGGCGTGTCTGGCCTATGAGCATCACTACGACTTTGCGCCCTACGAACTAGATGGGCAGCGTGTGCATGTGGGTCATGCCTTCGAGTGGAACGGCGAGCGGGTGACATGCACCAGCATTCAGAGGGATCGCATGGTCGCCTGCTCCTACCGGTACGAGCTCGATCAGCACCAGCATCAGCGGAAAGTGCTTTGGCACCGCTACTCGATCACTCCCGCCGACCTGAATGCCGAACGCAAGAAGCGGGAGATCACCGTAGCGGGCGCCAAGATGCAGACCGCTCGCGATGCCGCGAAGGAGCACGCGCAAAGATGCGGCATTCCGGATCATGTGCTTGCGCTTGCGGTGGAGGACGTAAGCGGAGGTCTGATGGCCTACGAGCAGGAGGAGTTGGCAAGAGTCGTTAAGCAGCGGTTCAAGAAGTCAGAGAAGCCGACGATCCTGGATCTGTTGACGGTCGGTCATCGCTGGCGTGGCCTCGCTAAAGACATCGCCATCACCATTGCGGCCAACGTTCAACGGCAAAGCGTCAACGCAAGGCAGGGGTGAGATGCACTCAAAGTTTGCTCACTTTCACTTCTGCGGCGGCATTGGCGGTGCTGCGCTAGGTTTGCAGCGAAGCCGCTCCACGGTTGGGTCACTATCAGGCTCGCTGGAGTGTTTGGGCGGAATCGATTCCGACCCTGCGGTCTGTCGAGATTTTCGAAAACTGACGGGAGTGGATCAGCTTTGCGCCAACCTGTTCACCCGCGACCAGTACCGGCAGTTTTACGGGGCAGAACCGCCAAACGGCTGGCAGGAAATCACCATCGAGCAGATCCAGCAGGCAGCGCAGCATCGGATTCCAGATGTCGTGTTCATCTCGGCGCCGTGCAAGGGCTACTCGCGGCTTCTGAGCCCTAAGCGGGCCTCAACACTGCGATACGAAGCGCTCAATCAGCTAGTGCTGCGGTGCGTTCATCTGGCCATGGCGGCGTGGGGGAACGGTCCAAAGCTGTACCTCATCGAGAACGTGCCGGCGATTCAGCAGCGGGGGCGGGATCTACTGGATAGGGTTCACCGGTTGTTTCAGCAGGCCGGGTATGCAGTGCGGGAAACGACCCACTGCGCGGGCGAGCTGGGCGGACTTGGGCAGCGGCGAAAGCGCTTTTTGATGGTCGCTCGGCAGATCTCCACGGTCACGACCTCTCTCTATGAGCCTCCCAAGAAGCGGCTCAAAACCATCGGCGAGGTGCTGGCCACGCTGCCCCGACCTAACTCAGTGGAGGGTGGGCCACTTCATCGGCTGCCTAGGATGACGCCGATCACTTGGCTGCGGCTGGCCCTAATCCCAGCCGGGAAGGACTGGCGCGCGCTGCAAGGTGTCGATCTGCGCAAGGTGCGGATCGGCTGGCGTGGGCAAGAGACAGACGCAGAGACATGGCTGCGGGCCATGCAAGGAGACGACGCTGCGTGCATGGCGCTGTGCGGTCAGTGGGGCGATTACAAAGCGTACGGGGTGCGATCAGGCACTGAGTCTAGCGGCACCATCACCGGCCAGGCCGCTCCAGGGACAGGCGCCTTCAGCATCGCTGATTCGCGCTGGTTCCCTACGGTGCTCGGCATCCTATCCACTGACTCGGCCAGCGGGGCTATCACGGGCCGCGCCAACGTCTCGACAGGTGCTTTTGGCATCGCCGACAAGACCCCGCGCTTCAACAACGTCTATCGGGTGCTGGGGGCCAAAGAGCCATCGGTATGTATCACCGGCGGTTCGACACCAGGCGCTGGCGGAGTCTCGGTGGCCGATCCGCGACCATGGGATAACGCAGGGCACTACGGCGTGCTCCGTTGGACGGACACAGCGCCGTGCATCACGGGCAGTGCATCGGTGGACAACGGGCGCCCGAGTGTGGCCGACCCGGATCCACTGAGCAATGTCCCGGTGATCATCTCGGAGGATGGGTGCTGGCATCGCCCGCTGACGATCCTCGAAATGGCTGCGCTGCAAGGCTTCGATGTGGCCGGCCTGACGCTCGACGGATCGAACCGGGCGAAGTGGCAGGAGCGGATCGGCAACGCGATCCCACCGCTAACCGCTGAAGCCATCGGGAACGCGATGCTGCGGACCATGCTGATGTCGCAGCTCGGAATGGCGTTCGCCTTAAGTTCCACTGATGTGTGGGTCAAGCGCGAGCAGCAGGCCGACCAATCGCTGCAGCTGTTCTATGACGAGCCGCCGCCAAGGAGTCCGGACAATGGCTGAGAGAATGCTGCCTGCGGAGCCAAGAGGCGAATGGGCGGAGGTGGTCTACGCCTGGGTCGATGGCGTCTTGAAGCAGGATGCGGTGTTGCCGATTGAATCGCGGCATGTTGTCGGATTGGTCGGCACTGAGCTGGTCATTTGCCGTGCTGACGGCCGCGACTTGCGCCTGGAGACAGCCGGCAGCACTCCGAAGGCGGTGCGATTGGAAACTGCCGCCATCAACACGGCGTTTGAGTATGTGCAGCGCGACTATTCAAGCTGGTTGCATCAAAGCGGGACAACTGCGTCGAGTCGTGACATTGAGCCCCAATCGATTTCGAGCGTTCTGCTGTGGGCGCTGCGAACGGCGGAGCAGTGGGGCGCGGCAGTGCAACGCACGCCAGCCGATCTGGCGCTGGCCAGCCTGATCGTCGCGATCGAATCCCAGGACAAACAGCAGGCGGAGCAGCACTTTGAGCAGGCCGAAAAGACCCTGCTGGTGCAAAAGATTCCGCTACGCACGCGCCTGGTTTGGTCGGTGGTATTCGGGTGTGCAGCGCTGTTCACCGGTCGACGCTGCGGCATTCAGAAGTACCTGGATGCGTTGGCCGAGCTGGCAGCGGTGGACGCTGGCTGCGTGGTCGATCGCACGGTCATGCCCCATCTGGGACCAGCAGCCCAGCAAAGATGGAACGCGGTCACGCTGCCCGGCCTGCGCGCAGAGGCAGCTCGCCAAGCGCGCCGGACCTGGCAGGAGCAAATCGCTGCGCGAGCCGCAGCGCTTGCACAAGGAGGTCAGGCCAATGGCTGAGAAAACAGCAAAGGAGCGCACCGGCCGACGAGCATGGCGGCAGTGGAGCAATCGCCGCGAGTACAAGCGGCGGCGCCAGGCCCGCAAGCACCAGGTGGAGTACACACCGCTGATGGGGTGGAACAAGCAGCGGAAGGCAAACAACGAGGGCATCAGGCCGCCAGAGAAGCTGGCCAAGCCGCTGACCGCTTCTAGTCTGCCAGGCATGACGATGGGTGCTCGAAGAAGGGCAGCGCGGGCCGATTGCTATGACATCCGCACCCTCGTCCATGATTTTAGGAACCATCTGCGCATCGGCGAGAGGCTTCGCCCGTGTCCGGGTTGCGAGGAATGCAGGGGCTACGACGATGGCATTGGAGTGATCCATTGCGACGGCAGTGGAGTCCTACCAGCCAAGTCCAAGCGGAGGAAGGCCCATGGCTGAAAAGACGCCAATCGAGTGGTGCGACTCTGCGGTCAACCCGGTCATGGGCTGCGATGGGTGCGAGCTGTGGAGCCCTGCTCAAGGGGTGCAGCACTGCTACGCCGGGCAGCTGCACAAGATCCGAGCTGGGCGGCCTGGCTACGCGGACCGCTTCGAGGAACCCAAGCTGTTTGCCGGCAGGCTCAGCAAGGCCGCGCGCTGGAGCGATCTAGCCGGTCGGCTGCGAGCGGACAAACCGTGGCTCGGCACTGCGCCGCGACACATCTTCATCTCGGACATGGGCGACGCGCTGTCTCGATCGGTGCCCTTCGACTTCCTGCTTGCTGAGATCATCTGCGCGGCAAAGTCGCCGGAGGGCAGCAGGCACCGGTGGTTGTGGCTCACCAAAAGGCCCGAGCGCATGCGGCAGTTTGCGAGCTGGCTGAAGGACCGGGGCATCATGTGGCCGGAAAACCTGTGGGCCGGTACCTCCGTCACCAGCAACCAGCACCTCAAGCGAATCCGGCATCTGCTCCGGGTGCCAGCGCCCGGCCACTTTGTGAGCTGCGAGCCGCTGCTGTCACGGCTGAACATCGAGCGGTACCTGCGTCCGGAGTTCTGTTTCCCGCAGGCCGACGGAGGAATGCACCATCACACCCACGTCGAGTACATGGACTGCCAGTCGAAAGACTGCAAGCACACCTCGAAGACGCTGCACCGGCCCGCGCTGGCCTGGGTGATAGCGGGCGGAGAGTCGGGCAAAGGTGCTCGACCCTGCGCGCTTGAGTGGCTGGAGGATCTGGCGAAAGACTGCGCCGCCGCAAAGGTGCCGTTTTTCTGCAAGCAGCTCGGCTCGATGGTCGTGAGCGAGCAGCGAAGGCTGGGCGGTGAGTGGGCTTGGAAGGCGGGACTCAGCTCCACCAAGGGCGGCAGCGCAGACGACCTACCCCGCGAGCTGCGCATCCGCGAAGTGCCTGGATATTCGGTGTTTGAATGGATGGCCGCCGGCATCAGGGTGAGCCACAAAGGAGACGACTGTGATGACATCCCGTTTTAGTTGGGGCGCGGTGGTGACGCTCGTGTTGCTGTCCGGTTGCCTGACTCCGTCCAAGCTCGCCAAGTATCGCGACGAGCTGCTCAGCAAAGGGCTGGCCGTGGATTCCATGCCGTGTCGGCAGCCAGATTGCCTGCGCCGCAAGTCAAGTTGCTTGAAGACGTTGGCAGAGTCTCAAGCAGCGGTCGAAGCGGCAAACCGCGAGCTGCAAAAGCTCGAGTCGCTCTGGAGCATGCCTCGCTCAGCGCCGCTGGCCGACAAGGTGAAGCAGTCGCTGACAAGCTGCGAGGGGCTGTCATGAGCCTGCCCATGACCGTGCTGGTGTCGATCGGGACGGCAATGGTCGACGCCTACAAGAAAGTTAGCGGAGTCATCACTCAGCGACTGAGGAAGCAGGCAGATGACGAAGCGGCAAGCCACGTCGCTGCGTCAAACAAACTTGCCGACCTGGCGAAGAAGAATCCTTCAGAATAGCGAACCAAGCATTGCCGCACAATGAAGCGATCTCGACAGGTATAAATAGCGATCGGAGGGCTAAAAGTAGGTGTTCAATGGTTAATTCGCGTGCCAGATTCCCCGCATGGAAGCAACTGCCGGACCGACGCCAGCGCCGTCCGAAGAGGGGCGGAATGCGGGGTAAACAGACGCCTCCTGAGGTGGTGTGCGCAATTCGCGAACTGTTACTTAATGACAGTGGAACACAGGACATTCTTGAATTAATCAAAGAGCGATACAATTACACAATAACAGCATGGTCAGTCCATAAGGAACGCTACGCACTTGGTCTACCAGGTATTAAAACCGGTCGACCCAAGGGAGCGCGCGATCACTCACAACGTCGCCGAGGTCCGAATACAAAATGGAGTCCTAACCGGGCGCTGGCAAAGCAATTGCGGAATGAGTTTCCCGAGGCATCTCTTCGAGATTTGGCTCGAATGATGGAGGAGCGACTTTCCCGAAAATTCAGTGGAGAGGGAGTGCGAAAGCTCCTCATGTCCGACGAGGACAACTGAAAGTAAACATCAAAGACTATTTTTGGTTGACACCTAGTTTCAGGGTCTGTAGGCTTCCAAATCAGTTGGGAGCCACATGCAAACGACTTGCGACAACTGCGAAACCCAGGTTGCGGCGACAAACCAAATCCGGCAGGCGCTTGACAACGCGCAAGCCAGTGAATTGGAAACAACCAGAAAGCTAGCAGCGCTGCGAGTAGAGCTGCGCCAGGTAACGGCCGAGCGCGACGAACTGCGGCACAGGCTCAGCGAGGTCCGCGCTCAGATTGCTCTATTTGGCAAGAGCATCGAGCTGTGGACGAGGCCAGCTGGTCAGTCCAGCCCCGCCGGCGAGGTCAGCCGTGGTTAGCGTCTTCAACCACGACGCGGTCCGACGCCAGCTGCTGGGGTCGCAGCTGTTGGCGGATGGAGCCAACGCCGAGCAGACAGCGCTGGCGCAGCAGGCGGCGCGGGTGTGGCTGACGTTGCTTGGCGCGATGCTGACGCTGGGTCTGCTGTGCCTGACGCTGGCACTGATGCTGATGCCGGTTGATCAGCTTGACCTTCTGATCACGTTTGTCACTGGAGGACGCTCATGACTGAGGTGCGAACCGACTGGGCGGATCAGGGCAGCGCACGGAGAGCGCTGGCCACAGCGCCCATCAAGCCAGTGCAGCAGACGCGGTTTGGCCTGGACGGCAACTGCCTGTCCGCGTGCATCGCGTCGATTCTGGGCTGTCCCATCGAGATGGTCGATCTGTCGGCTGTGCTGGATGCGAACTGGCAGCGGACCATCAACGCCAAGCTGCGCGACCTGGGCTTCTGCCTTGTGACCATCCTATGGAAGCAGTCGCCGCCGACAGCCATGTCCGGCATTCACATTCGACACGGACTCACCAAGAGGTCGACAGAGTCGTCGGAGTGCTTGACGCATGCCGTGATCTACGACGGCAGCGAGATGGTGCACGACCCGCATCCCGACAAATCGGGGATCACCGGCTGTTCTTGGGTCAGCGTGCTGGTCCCGCTGTGGAGTCGGCCATGATTCAGAAGCCGTTTGCAGCTGATAGAGCAGTCGCAGAGAAGCCGGTAGCGCCCCAAGCGGACTGCGGTCCCTACGAGCTGGCCGCCATCCAGCGCACCAAGGCCCGCTCGCGATACCTGCAAGCCGCGATGCGCGAGCTGTTCAGCGAGGGGCAGGAGTATCTCCAGCTTGGCGGCAGGTTGGTGCTGACCAAGGCAGGAGCCGAGACGCTGCTTGGTTGCTTCGAGCTGGTCGCGCTGCACGCCATCACGGAGCGTTTTGAGCTGGACGAGGATTCGCTCGTCATGATCGGCAGCGAGCTGAAAGCGCGGCACGGCTACTACGAGGCCCGCTCGCAGTGCACCCTGCAGAGCCACACGGGAATCGTGGTGGCCAGGGCAAGCGGTAGCGCCAACTCGAACGAGAGCTGGGCCACCAGCCTGTCAGTGTTCGACGCCAAAAACCCCGTGCTGAAGATGGCCGAGAAGCGGGCGCTGGTCGCCGCGGTGCTGGTGGCAGTGGGCGGTTCTGCGGTCTTCACGCAGGACCTGGAGGATATCAGGCCACGGTCTGCGGTCGCAGCGGCAGCAATTGATCCACCTGCCGAGCCGGCTGCTGCGGTCGCAGGGGCAGCCGCACCGCCGGAGGAAAAGCAGCGAGCCGCGACCACATCAACTGCGTCAGAACCCTCAGCCGCTGCGAAGCCGGCATCGATGACTCGAAAGCAGGCCGCAAAGCCGGCGGTCATGCTGCCGACGCCTCCTGGTCAGCGGCCGTGGCTGCAGCCGCAAGCTCGAACGGCTGAAGGGCTTGAACGGCAGATCAAGGAACTCGAAGGCGAGCTGGCCAAGCGCGATCCCAAAGCGGCCGAGTTGATCCGTCGGCAGACCATGACCGATGAGCAGAGGCACAAGGCGTTGGCTGGTGAGCTGCGCCGCGTTGAGCAGCAGAGTGCTCGGCACACCCAGGGCGCATCGGACAAGCCCATCAAACCGAGCACGATGCGCGACGACTACCCATGGGAGGATCAATGAGCACCGAGGACGAGGTTGTGTACGGCAAGGGCGTTACGTTCACGGTGGACCCGCGCGAGATCGTGCTGGTGTGGCCGGTACCGAGCCCTGAGATGGGGCCGAATGACGTGACCGTGGTTGAGCATCCGGAGCTGGAGTGGGCGCTTGCCCCGGACATGCACAAGCCGCTGGCGGAAACGGACATTCAGTCAGTGCTTTCGGTGCTGCCTGGAGCTGCAGGCCCAACCGGTTTGATACAGCCGGTGGTCGCCAATCTTATCGAGCGGGTGGGCTGCGAGTGGAGAATCTGCAGCAGCCTGAAGCCCAAGGTCGGGACGCGGTTCATTGCCGTTGCCGGCCGGACGCGCACTCGGTGGCTTCGTGAGGCCAACCGTCGAATCATCGCAGCGGGCGGCCAGCCGCACGATCTCATTCCGGCGCGGTGCGAGCGACGGTTCGAGGGCGAGCTCGGCTCCATGATGATTCGAGACTACGAGAACCGCTGCCGGAAGCAGAACAGCCCGCTCGATCTGGCGCGGACAGCAAGGCATCACCTTTCGATGGGCAGCCCCAAGCACGTCGCGATGAAGGCGCTGGGGTTCACCAGCTACCAGCACGTGTTGAACTACGCGTCGCTGCTGGAGCTAAACTCCGATCTGCAGCAGCTGGTAGACACCGGGCGGATTCCCATCTCGGAAGCACTGCGAATTGGGCGTGAAGCTCCCGACCAGGAGAGGCAGGCCGAAGTCGGCCAGAAGCTGATGGCCATGGTGCAGGAGCGGGAAGCATCGCTCGGAGTCGCGCCAGAGGCGCAGGCAGTGAAGCTGCGGGCCAAGGATGTCGCGGTGGCGCGCGGCTCGACGGCTCCGACGCCGATGTCGGTTCCGATGGTTCACGCCTGGTACCGGCACCTTGAAAAGCTGGCGCGGACGGATTCGAGCGCGGTGCTGGTGCGGGCGGTTCTGCAGACAGTCATCGGCATTGGCGACATGCGGAAGTTTGCGCGGTTCGCGCCGCTCAGCATGAAAAACGCGCGCTTTGGACGGAAGCAGAAGAAGAGAAAGGCGGTGCAGTCGTGACACCAAAGGAACTGCAGCAGGGCGATGAGGTGATGGTAAAGCCGATTGGCGCTGGCGTTCCTCGGCGAGCCGTGGTGCTGGACCTGTTTGAGAAGGCGGCTCGCGTTCGCTACGACGGAGATCATGGCGTGGCGCTGGTGAGTCGCCGGAAGATCAGCTTGGTCGGCGCTCGGCGGATTGTGGGTGTTCGAGTCGTATCGCAGCCCGGCATGGGAGATCCGACTGAGTCAAAGAAGGTAGCTGAGCACACGCTGCCGCCGATCAAGGTGGTGAGCTGGCGAGAGCTGACTCCCCAGCGCAGCCCAAGCTTTCTGGCCATCGTTCGGGCCACGCGCTGCATGTGCTGCGGCGCAAGGCCCCCGTCCGATCCGCACCATGCCGGCAAGCGCGGCGTGGGGCAGAAGTGCAGCGACCTGCTGGCGGTGCCGCTGTGCCGGAAGTGCCACGCGGTTGTGACCGACACGAATCAGTTGCCAGGATCCTCGAGCATCCAGGCCAGCCGGTCGATCATCGAGGCCCGCCAGGTCGCGCAGCTGGAGTCAGCGCTGGCGCGGATGCCGGTCGAGCTGCGGCTGCGTGTGTACGTCGCCGGCATGGCGACGCTTGATGAGGCGGAAATGGGGGCCAGCCTGCAGGCCAACCCGCACTCGGTGCGCTACATGGGAGCGATGCCGCGATGAGCGAGCGTTTGGCTCTGACGTTGTGGCCAGAGTGGGCCTATGCGGTGGCGCATCTGGGAAAAGACGTTGAAAACCGCAGCTGGCCGCCGCCCCAAACGGTGAATCGCAAACGGATTGCGATTCACGGCGGCGCCTCGATTGGCGGCGGGTCTTCGACCAAAGCCGGGTTTGCGCTGGCGGCGGTGCAGACGATGACGGATGTGGCCGAGCTGTGTGGGCACAGCCGGCAGAAGCTGCGAGTCATCACACCTGGAGTGGTGAAGGAAGAGGGCTGCGGAATCGTGGCGGTCGTGACGCTGGCAGGAGTGCTGAAGAGCCCGCAGCCAGAGCGCTGGTACGTCGGAGACAACCTGTTTGGCTGGAAGCTGGAGGACGTACTGGTGCTGCCTCGGCCAGTGAAGTGCAGCGGGGCCCAGGGGCTGTGGCGAATACCGCCAGAGGTGCTGGAGCGGGTGCGCGAGCAGCTCGCGCAGCTGGTCGGTCAATGACCACGTGCAGATGGTTGACGGAACGGACGTTTTCAGCACGGAGCGCTCCGAGGATGCCGCCATGATTGAGCGCTGTACCTTCTGGCCATGCGACGCCAACGGCAATAAGGTGCGGTGGCCGACCGACGCAAACGGAGAGATGCTGTGACGCCACCAAAGAACGGAAAACACCATCTCGACGAGGTCGAGTTTTGGTCTGACAAGGTGCTGAATGCGCGACTTGCGCTGAAACAAGCTGAGGACGAAGTGCAGCGCATGGAGTCCCGTAAGAGCGCGGCAATGGCCGATCTTACGCGGTATATCTTGGGCAATGAAAAGGAGTTGGCCACCCGTGAGGTCAAGTCGTGACACTTGTCGAGAGACTGAGACGGCTGTCGGAGGACGCGCAGATTCAGCGCGCTCTCAAGGATGGCAAGACGATCGCGCAAATCGTCGCCGAATGCGGCGTGACGGTGGCTCGCGTGCAAAAGCAGCGCGTGGTGCTGCGCGCCATCTTGGGCGACAACCGGCGAAAATACGCTGCAAAATGTCAGCGTATAAAACAGGCGCTGGGTGATCGCGCTGAATGGTTTAGCCCGCAGGATTGGATGTGTGAGCCAATCATTATCAACGGAGGACGCACGAAGGACGGTCAGTTTTGTGGCACGGGTTTGTCAGTGGAGCAGCATCAAAGATTGACGGTGGCGAACTATTTGGACCTTCGCAAGTTGCTCGGTGAGCTTGTGGTTCCGGTCGTACAGGGGTGGACCATCTATGACTACTGGCGATGTTTGGAAATGTATCGCGACGCTGGAGTCGATTTAAGTAGCTGCGAACGCGTCGGCGTTGGATCTGTATGTCGTCGGCAGGGTTCGAATGATGCTGTGCGCATTATGCAAAGCATCGCGTCGGAAACCGGCAACAATCTGCACGGTTACGGGTTCAAGAAGGACGGTTATGCAAACTGCCATCAGTACATGAAAAGCGGAGATTCATTCGCATGGTCGTACTGCGGGAGGAGACGGCCGGACCCCACGCATGTTCACTATCTGCAATCAGCGAAGTTCGTGCCGGAACACAAGGGAAAGGTTGGTTATGCCGATGATTGCGCGCAGTGCCCAGATTACGCCCTGCAATGGCGGTTTGAATTATTGGAGCAGTTGGCTGTGCTCAATAAACCAGCGCAACTTGAACTAACGGGTCTTAAGTTAGCGCACAGATGGTCAACGGACACGCTACGCGTTCCAAAGTGATCTGAAAGAGCAAGTTCATGCAGAACCCAGCAGAGACGATGCGCAAGCTCCGCCGTCTGGCGGAGGGCAGCACAAACGAAGCAGAGGCCGCGATGGCGCGGCAGGCCCTGGCAGCGCTGGTCAAGCAGTATCCAGATGAGGCAGCGCTGCTCGAAGAGCCGATCACGGTCGATGTGCCGTTTACGCTGAAGGGCGACGGGGACTTCGAGCTGGACCTGTTCGTCACGGCCAGCGAGTTCCTTGGCTGCATCGTGGTCCGCACTGTTGGGTCGCGTCGCACCAAGGTGGTGGTTCGGGGCCCGCGTGGGGCGGCGCACGCTGTGCTGGACCTGTTTCCGGCGCTGTACCAGCGCGTCAAAAAGCTGCTCGAGGCGACCTATGTAGGGTTTAAGACGGGCGCGTTTCCGTTGCCGCAAGGGGATCGGGCAAAGACCCGAAACGCGCTGGAGCTGAGCAATGAGGAACTGGCGTTTGCCCGGGCAGGCTTTGCGGCAGGGGAGAGCGTGAATCCACGCCGCGCGCTGCAACCAGCTCGAACGGCCGGAGGCTGAGCGATGAACCAGAAGCAGATCAAGCTGGGCGGCTTCTATCGAGTCAAGCAGGACACCGGCCAGCGCGAGAAAATCATGCTGTGCGGCGAGGTCATCGGGCTTGATGGCAACCGGCAGATGAACGGCAGGCCGGCGGCGGCCTGGGTGCGGGTGCGGCTGGCCGGCGGCGAGCGCTGGGTCACTCCGCACTCAATCGTTGAGCCATGGAATGAGTACGCGCTTCGTGTTGACCAGGAGGAGCGGCGGCGCACGATGGACGCGGAGCTTGCAGCACGGCAATCGGATGACCTCACGCGGCGACTCGCAGCGCTCGGGATAGTCGTGTCGCCCGGGCTCGACAGGCCGCCCTATCTGCTGTCGCATGAGGCGTTGTGCACGCTGCTGCAACAGGCCGAGAAACGCGTTGAATCTGCGACCATGACCGAGGTCGTCATCGAGCGGGATGAGCTACGGACCGAACGCGACGCACTTCGGAACAAGCTTGCATGTCAGGAACGCGAGGAACGGGCCGCGTACGAGGTCATCAAAACGAATGCGGAGCGCGTAGTTGCAGAGCGAGACAAGCTCAGGGTGCTGCTCAGCCAGGCCTCGGCCGAGCGCATCCGACTACAAAGGCTGCTTTCCACGCTGTTTCGCTGCCCGCCAAACCAGCAGGCCAGCGAGCTGCCGATGTGGGCGGTGATCAAGGATCTGCTGCACGTCGGCAGTACTCGAGCGCATGCGCTGTGCCGGGAGTTTGGCCACGATCCAGACGAGAAGGTGTCCGGCCTGGTTGTGGATGGGCTGTGCTCGGTTTGCGACGTGATGTTCTGCGGGCGCTGCGAGGAGCTGACGCATGTGCCGGAGGGGCACGAACCGCAGTGTGAGCACTGCGAGCCCAAAGAATCCGCCGGGGGTGCGTCGTGAAGTTTCGCACCATCTTGATCGACGCGCCCTGGCCAGAGCGCGGCGGCGGCAAGATCAAGCGAGGAGCAGATCGGCACTACCCGCTGATGTCAGTTCCAAAGATCATGGCGCTGCCGGTGCACGAGCTGGCAGATCCAGCGGGCTGCCACCTGTATAGCTGGGCGACCGGCAACTACCTGGCCGCCGCGATCGACTGCGTGCGCCAGTGGGGCTTTCGGCTGATCAACTTCCGGCCGTGGGTCAAGGCCGAGGCGATGAGCGGTGCAGGCGGGCCGACGCTTTACAAGCCGCAGAACCCAGGGCTGGGCCAGTACTTGCGCTGCGATGCCGAGCTGCTGCTGTTTGCCGTCCTGGGCAAGTTGCCGCTGACCGGCTACAAGCCGCGCCAGACCATCTATTACCCAAGAGCCCGGCACTCGCAGAAGCCGTTGACCGTCTACGACGACATCGAGCGCATGAGCCCTGGGCCGCGCCTAGAGATGTTTGCTCGCGCCAAGCGAGTTGGCTGGTCGAGCTGGGGAAACGAAGTGGCAAGCGACCTCGTGATCCCAGAAGGATCATCTTCCGAGCAGCGGTCAGGCGAACTACCGGGCCCGGTCCATTCACAGCACGCGGGGCAACTGAGTCTGCTGCCGCGAGGGACGGCTGCACAGTGACCGATCGCGAGCTGATACGACTGGCGGAGCTGCTTGCGCCGCGCCTTGCAACTGCGTTGGCTGATATGGTCGCCAGCTTGCAAGGAGGATCGGCACCGACGATGAAAGCGAACCCAACATCATGCGAGCAGGAAACCCCAGGGTACTTGGACCCTACAGAGAGCCAGACGGATGGCGAGTTGTTGTCGTCTCGCAGGGCACTCGCTCTGCTACGAAGACACAAAGCGAAGGCGAAGCGCTCGCACTCAAGCGCGAGCTCGAAATCGAACTCAGCGGACGACAGCGGACAACGGTCGCCAGCGCGCTCGAGTCGTACCGCGAGCACCTACAGACCAAAGGAAACCGCGTGAGCTCGATCGGAGCAACGATCGGTCGGCTCACAGTGATGTTCGCGGCGGTCGATGAGCTGCGGGAGCTGACACCGGCGCGCGGCCGGAAGCTGTACGACCAGCTGCGAACGCGCAGGAGCGCAAGCACCGGTCGGCCGCTGGCAGTCGATACCCACCGCAACGTGCTGGCCGAGGCGAAGACCTTCGGCAAGTGGCTGGTCAAGCAGCACTTGCTGCGGATCAACCCGTTTGATCAGGTCGAGCCAGTGGGCAAGCGCTCGCACGGCAAGCCGCAGCTCCGGATCGATGAAGCCCGGGCCTTCTGCCGAGCTGCGCATGATCTGGCAGCGGCCGGCGATGTGGGCGCAGTGGCCGCACTGACCACGCTGCTGATGGCGCTGCGAGCATCCGAGATCGTGCAGCGGGTGGCCCGGGATGTTGACGATGGCGGACGGCTGCTGTGGATTCCGTGCGCCAAGACCAAGGCAGGCAAGCGACAGGTCGAGATTCCGGATGAGCTGCAGCCCTACTACCGGCTGCTTGCTTCGGGCAAGGCGCCGACCGAGCCACTATTCGGCCACCACTGGCGCGACTGGCCCCGCGAGCAGATACAGCGGATCTGCAAGCTGGCCAAAGTGCCTGAGGTGACCGCCCACGGGATGCGCGGCCTGCACAGCACGCTGGCCATCAAGGCGGGAGCGTCGCCGCACTTGGTGGCAGCAAGCCTGGGACACACCAAACCGAGCACCACGCTGCGCAGCTACGCGGCGCCTGGTGCCAAGCAAGCGGGAGACGGGGCCAACCTGCGCGAGCGGCTGGCGGACGTGATACCGATGAGACGAGGAGCGTGATGGAAAAGACACTTGGTCAGATTGGATACGAAGCCTACGCGCAGTCGACCGGCGGCAAGACGTTCGACGGGCGAGAGATGCCCACCTGGCAGGAGATCAAGGACCGCGAGGGGGAGACTCCGAAAGTCACAAAAGCGTGGGAAGCGGCAGCCCATGCGATCATTGAGGGTGCGCTGCAGAAGCAGCCGTTCAGGCCGCAAGGCTTGGGGCATCATCTGTTCGCGTCGTCTCATCACCTGCTGGCGGCAGCATCCGAGCCAGAGGTCATGCCACCGAAGGATCATGGCTGATGGCGACCTACGAAGAGTGGGACGAGTGCGACGCGTGCGAAGGCACCGGCAGAACAGAGGGCTGCGTGCTGGAGTCGCGTTGCCTGCACTGCCAGGGACACGGGTCGAAGCGGTACATCCGCTGCACTGAGTGCGATTCGACGGGTGAATGTTCGCTTTGCGGTGGCGCTGGCTGCGAGGAGTGCAAACAGACGGGCGCCTGTGCTGAGTGCGCGCTTGGCGACCGTTCCCGAACCGTTCCCGAAACCGCTGCGGTCAATCTGGCCGGATCGCCGCAGCGACGGGAAACAAGTGGAGCTGAGGGGAGTCGAACCCCTGGCCTCTAGAGTGCGATTCTAACCCGTCCGAGTGCTTGGCGTTCCCGAGAAACGCCGATCTCCTTGCACGCCAAGCACTTCGGAGCCGGGAATGTCATCCGGAGCACCATCAATGGGTCTTTCAAAGCTGCAAGCACCCGAACTGACTGAGGCGATCTGCTTCAAGGTTGCCAACCTGGACGAGAACGATCCTCACCAAGCGGGGGAGTTGACCGTCACGATGGACCCAAGCCGCGTCTCGGTCTACTTCACTGGCGCATCAAGGGAATGCTGGGAAGCCACCTGGACGGAGTTTCGCTATCTGCTGCGTCGCATTCGTGATGAGGAACTCAAACGAAAGATCGAGGAACGTCGACGTCAGCAACCGATCGAATCGATGACTCCGCGTCGTGCTGACGAAATTGCGACTGGTCAGGCCGCGTGGCGCCAAAGGCAACGGGTCAAGAGGGCTCGGCATCCACTGCTCGGTCGCGGTCCGGCCAGGTAGCACGACTCTTTGCTACGGCGGAGCAAGTCGTGGGGGATGTTCTGCTCACCTATGACGACGCGCCAGAGGTGCGAAAGCTCGCGGCCCAGCACGCCTTTGCGGTCGAGAGCGTCGCGATGAAGAACACTGACCACGCCAAGCTGACCGAGCTGCTGATTGGGCGCAGCCTCTCTTGGCTATAGGCCGCTTGCTGGATGCGTGGTAAATTACGATTCTACGGAGGCACGCGCAGGAAGGAGGAGTGGTCGAACGATGAAGCGATTGAAGCACAAGAACGGAAACACAAAGGGCCGCGAAAAGTTTGAAAAAAGGCTGTATGTCCGCTGTCCAGCCTCAAAGACGGTTTTTGATGGTGAGTTGTTGCCCGAGCGCAAGTGCCCAAATCCCGAATGCACAAGGACTTTCGATCAAACCATCGAAGGTCGGGTTTGCCCGGTTCATTGGCTGGAAAGCAGATACACCGCCCAGGCGCGCTGATCATAAGCGTTGTTGTTTGCGGTTGGAGAAACCGGGAATAATCTTCACCGGCCCGATTAACCATCAACGCTGACTTTTCCTGTTACTACCACCGCAGATAGCGCTGCAAACATGATTCAGGCGCAGCGCGAGCGGAGCCTTCAGTTCTAGCGCAGTCCACTGGAAATAACTCCACTATCAGCAATCGGCAGCCGCGTAACAACGCTGCTATTTGTGCGATCTAAAACCGGAGATAGCGACGCTATCAGAAATTCAGCGGAACGGTAACTGCGCTGCTATTTCCTGTAGCTTACACAGCAAATTGCGACGCTACGACAGGCCGGTACCGGCGCTATCAGCGCTGCTATCGCTTATTGGTGGCACCGGAGATAGCGCCGCTCTAAGGAATTGGTACGGGCGCTGACAACCAAGCTGTTTCCGGTTGGTCCCACGGCAAACAAGCCAGATGCATCAAACCCGTATGCCTGCTGACAACCGGCCTATTTCTGGGGATCTGGGAGAAACAAAGTTTCTCTGGCCGTGAGAATTTGACCTTGGGCAGCAGCTGCAAGTCGGGTCGATGCGATGCGCTGGTAGGTTGCCTCGCGTTCGATTCCAAGGAACCGGCGGCCGCTTAGCAGAGCAGCCACGCCAGTCGATCCGCTTCCGGCAAACGGGTCCAGGATCAGGCCGCCCGGCTCGCACATCGAGCACAGCCACTGCATGGCATCCACCGGTTTGCCAGTCAGGTGGTGCTTGTCGCGCTGCTTCACGGATTCGCGGTGCAGGCCGGGCAGCGTGCCAGCGTTGCGCTCCATGGGCATCGGTCCCTTTGAGCCCCAGACCACGTATTCGCACTGGTTACGGGGCCGCCCGCGCACCGGCCGTGCGCATTCGGTCTTGTCCCACACTGCGATGCCTCTCCAGACAAAGTCAGCCATCTGGACTGCATCAGTCAGCGCGGGGAGCTGCCGCCAGTCCACAAAGATGGCGAACGGCGCTCCAACCTTCAGCGACTGGTAGCAGTCGCGTAACCAGTCTGCCGTCCATCGGATCCAACTGCGTTGGTCCTTCTGGTCACCTCCGAATGTCGGCTTGGTTCGGTGCGTCCCGGTCTGCTCGTACTTGCTCACCGGGTCGCGCTGGGTGCGGTCCGAAGCAAAGGTGCCACCGCTGCAATAGGGTGGGTCAGTGATCAGGGCATCAACTGAGTTTGGCGGCAGTTTGGGCAGCTCTACAAATGCATCGCTACAGATCAGATGATAATTGCCAGTGTCCAACATGGATCCTCCGTGATTGAACGACCTATCGTCGCTGATGCGCGTTAGGTCGGTGTGACCGGCGGACACTGTCATGGGTGTTAGACACAGTCAAACATGGACCGATGGCAAGTCGGCAGGTGCGCAGATGCCCTAGAGGTCAGACCATCGATTAACCACGCGCCATCTATTGCAGTCCGCAGAATCGCGGCACATTGCACACACAATACGCGCAGCCCAGCATGACCAGCCCCGCCAAATCGCGCTGCGCAAATTCTCTATATATAACACAAATGCACAACCACCATAAACAAGACCTGTACCTACAACTTGCGGTACAACTTGTACCACCGACGGAGAAACGCACGAACGCGATTGATCGCAACGCTCCTCGGCTCTCTTAAAGCCGTATCGGAGTGAATGGCTGCGCCAATTTTTATCCCTCAATTTTATTGGCATATAAAGAACGGATCAGCCAGTTGTTCTCGACC
>OFQY01000341.1_pt1 | contig 19316 bp, 23 predicted proteins | sample 1542991 | NCBI WGS metagenome assembly OFQY01 (sample SAMN07774224, study PRJEB24372) | wastewater metagenome | isolation source: Exp Tend VB 10WW | collected 2016-02 | reverse complement strand
TAAGAATAAATTATTTTCTCAATATAAGAAAGGTGCTCTTAAAAGAAACATAGCTTTCGATCTGAGTTTAGAGGAGTTTTGCACTTTTCTTGATAAAAATTGTTATTATTGTGGCAATTTGCCTCAATCTAAATATTCAATGAAAAAATTATTCTTGATTTATTCTGGCATAGATAGAATTGATAACAATCAAGGTTATACTCTAATAAATTGTGCCCCTTGTTGTAAACTTTGTAATTTCTCTAAAAGAGAGCTTTCTATAGATGATTGGAAAGCATGGTTAAAACAAATTTGTAAGTATCAAGGATGGACAAATGAACAATCTGATTCTCTTGAGTGACTCCTACAAACAATCACACTGGGAGCAATTTTCTCCTAATACTACTAGGACTTATTACTATCTTGAAGCTAGAGGTGGAATTTTCAGAGAGGTAACATTTTTCGGCCTTCAGTATCTTCTTAAGAAATATCTAAGTCAAAAAGTAACATTAGAGAACATTTCTGAGGCCGAAGATTTATTGAGATTACACGGTGTTCCATTTAATAAACAGGGGTGGCTCTCTTTGGTAGAGAGGCATAATGGTAAACTGCCCATTAGCATTAAATCGATCCCCGAAGGATTGACAGTCCCAGTTGGCAACATAATCTTATCAATTGAAAACACTGATGATGAGTTTTACTGGTTACCGGGCTTTTTAGAAACTCTTATTTTACAAAGCGCGTGGTATGGATCATCAATTTGTACCCTTAGCCGCCAAATTAAGAAGACTATCAAGCATTTTCTAGAGAAAACTGGAGGTATTGCTGGGTTAGACTTCAAATTGCATGATTTTGGTTTTAGAGGAGTTTCTTCAATTGAAAGCTCAGCAATTGGAGGATCGGCACATCTTGTCAATTTCAAGGGTACAGATACCCTTTCTGCGCTGTCTCTCATTACGCAATACTACAACGAGAAAGATCCACAAGCATACTCAATTCCAGCAAGCGAACACTCGACAATTACCAGTTGGGGAAAGGGTAATGAGCTAGCTGCTTTTGAGAATATGCTGGATAAATACCCAACTGGACTTGTTGCTTGTGTAAGCGATAGCTACAATATCTACCATGCACTCGAAAGCTATTGGGGAACTGCACTTAAAGAGAAGGTTCTAAAACGCAATGGTACCACTGTAATAAGGCTCGACAGCGGGGAACCAATAGCTGGTGTTTGTGATGCTCTTGAAATTCTTCATCGTAAATTTGGCTATACTACGAATAGCAAAGGATACACAGTACTTCCTCCACAAGTAAGAATTTTACAAGGAGATGGCGTAAACAAAGATTCCATCAGTAAGATTCTAGAAGCAATGGAAATGCGTAAGTACAGCGCAGATAATATTGCCTTCGGAATGGGTGGTGGACTTTTATCTTCCATGACTAGGGATTCGTTGTCCTTTGCCCAAAAAGCAAGTGCTGCGCAAGTAAATGGGCAATGGAGAGACATTTATAAAGAACCAATTGGTAGTCCTGACAAGCAAAGTAAGCGTGGGAAGTTAGCACTGGTAAATACAGTTGCAGGTTATAAAACAGTGAAGTCTGAATATGACTCAGAGGATATTCTACGTATTGTATTTGAAAATGGCGAACTTCTAATTAACGATAATTTCTCAACTATTCGACAAAGGGCAAGTCTATGAAGGAACTTAACATCACTCCTGCTTTGGAAGTTACAAATCTTAAAGATGCGCTGTCATTTGATGGCATTACTGCAGCCGAAAAGCTAACTGGAAAATCTTATAAAGAAGATGCTGGAACTGAAGAACTTGGAGTTGCCTTACAAATTTTTGCTAATATGAATTTGAACAAAGCGCTAGTAGAAGCTGATGATACTACTTATGCCGATGAAATCGGGCGCTATCTACGCATTGTTAAGGAAGAAGGTTTTAAAGAAATTCTTTGTATTCCATTTGAAGGAAAACCTTTCAATGAAACTGTAGAAGAAAAATATTTCATATTTTGGCACGAAGATGGGCTGTTGCTATCATTTGAGACGTATCGAGGAACAAGTGTAAATAGTAGCCACGTTTATTTCAACTGGCTAGGGAATGGAGAGCAATGGTGGCCTAGCGTTGGTTGTTCTGGAGGTTGTACAAAAGAAGAGCCTCATGTATTTGTTGGTGATTTTGATGGCAGAGTTGCTCTACGTTACAACCTAAGTAAAATGCGCCAAGAAGGAAAATTCCTTTCTTCTTGGGTTGAGAAACCTTGGTTGTGGCTTCTGACTTATATGGATACAAAAGGAGTATACGATCACAAAGCAATTACAAACAGTCGATTGGCAATGTTACCGCTAGAAATCCAAGCACGACTAGGTAATTAGTAATTCGGTAGTTTTTAATTCATCAATTTACAAAAGAAAAGGACAAAAATGAACAAAACATGGACTGACATTACAATTATCATCGATAAAAGTGGCTCAATGAGTTCTGTAGTAGAAGCTACAATTAGTGGCTTTAATCAATTTATTGAAGAACAAAAGAAGTTAGAAAACGTACATCAGACATTGACACTTATTCAGTTCGATGACCAATATGAGGTCTCCTATGTAGGAAAGCCAATTGCAGAAGTTCCTGAACTAAATACACACTCTTATATTCCTAGAGGAAACACAGCTTTGTATGATGCAATTGGAAAAGCAATTGCAACTGTTACTTCTGAGTCTATTGCTCTTTCTGCTAGTCCAGATAAGTTTTTGTTTGTTATTATTACTGATGGTTATGACAATTGCTCAAAAGAATGGACCAAGGCAAAAATTAAAGAAGTAATTGAGAATAAGCAAAAAGGCAATTGGTCCTTTACTTTTATGGGGGCTAACATTGATACAGCTACAGAAAGTGCTGGACTAGGAATGTCTGTAAATAACAGCATGTCTTACGATGCAACGAGTAAAGGAGTAAATGAAGCATTTACAAATCTTTCTAGAGGAACTGCTAGTTATTCTGTAAGTAATGAGGTTTCAACCTCATCCTTCTTTTCGCCGCAAAAAGAAAACACAATGCCATCTACTAATCCTAGAGTTTTAAAGATGGAAAGTAAGAAATAAAAGCTCACCTATAGTATTGAGCTAACATCTGTGTAATTTTTAAATATTTATTGGTATAAGAATTGTAAGGAGATGCTATGCAGAAAATTAATCTGAAGAAGTATTATGCCGAACGTCAAGAAAACAAGGCCACACCTTTCTTTATCTGTGAAGGTTCTACTCTGATTTCAAAAGAAGAGCAGAAGCAGTTCTTTGCTGCTTATCGAGAGAAAGACGAACTGGACGTAGTTTTTACCATCGAAGGAATTTCTTTTCCTCTCGAAAAGACGCTTGATGTTATATTTAAAGCCTTTGAAAATATGGTAGAAAATCGAGCTAAAGAGATGTGCAAGGAAAGACTACACAAAATTGACTCTCTTTTTCGGCGCCTAAAAGAAGAGTGCAGTAAGGATTTTATTGAGAAAGAAGAAAATTTTGATGATTAAGAAAATAAAAGATGCTTGGTACTATTTGAAGTGCAAGTACTGGCATAAATATAATCAGATAACTTGTTCTGCACTTGAGCCTACTTATATTGACAGATGTGAACTTATTCGTCATTCGATGTTTCAAGTTCTTACTGATTTTCTTGAAAAAGAAGATCCCTTCAAATACCACATCAAGTTCACTTTTACCGCCGAACAAGAAGAGAAGAACGAAAATAATTGGGTTTCTCATATGAAGGAACAGTCTGAGACTTTTCTTTCTATGCTTAAGATTTATAATTGGTATTGGGATATTTATGCCCCTCATATTCAAGATTCAGTAAAAGCTCATGACAAAGCTAAGAATATTACTTGTGAGACTTGGCATCATGGACATGCCTGTCTCAGTACTGATGATGAGGTTCTGAGCTTTCGTTGCCATTATTGTAATGAATACTGGGATTCTCACCATAATTATGATGAGGAACTTAATAAATTGGTCATTGAGAAAATGAAAGAACTGGTTGAGCTTTCTCCCTGTATGTGGACTTAATAAGTAAGAGCGAGTTTTCTCGCTCTTTTAAAGGAATAAAATGACTCTAAATGAAGCTCTAGATTCAGAAAAAGTTAAAGAATTTGTAAAGGATAATAAGCAAGCTAAGGATTTTTATGCTGCTTTCTGTAACAGAGATTGGTTCCCTTTGGAGTGCGAAATAAAGAAAGAGGACATTGGCAATGGGGATGGTTTCACTTGGAGAGCAGCAGGTAATCTAGTAGCTGGACTACGAGAAAAGGGAGAAGATTATATGGATTTTTATTGTGGAGGAAATGAAGGGAAAGTCACCAAAGAAGTAGAGGAACTTATGTTTTCTCTAGGATGGAAATCTGTGGCTCTATGAATGAAAATTCTGTAGTGATGTATTTAGTTGTAAATAAATCTTTAAACCTCACTTCGGGTAAAATTGCGGCCCAAGTGGGACATTTGGTTGAATTGATATCACAAACTTCTTTTCAATTGGAAGTAGAAGAAAATGATAACTTCGCCACTTATTCAGATGAGGAGCTTACAACAGTTCAAAATAAGATTGGGACTTACCAAAAATATAAAACAACGGGAACAACTAAAATTGTTCTTGGTTGTAGTGATCTTTCTATTTGGGCCGAATTAAAGAAATTAACCCCATATCTTGTAATTGATGAAGGAAGAACAGAATGTCCTCCAAATAGTGAGACAGTATTAGGTTTCTTTCCAATGCGCAAAAGTGAAGCACCAGATGTAATTAAAAAGCTGAAGTTACTTTAGTTGAAATATTTGGTTAGTAATTGGAATAAGAAGTATAAGGAGAACTTATGCTCACCAGAGATCAGTATGAGGCTAACTTTCAAGAGATTGTAGAAACAAGCAAGCTTCTTCAGGAAGAGCGCAAGAGAAAAGAAGCTCTAGGAGAAACTGTGCTACTTCCATCAATACTCAACAACGTGATGAGGCAGAGAATACGAAATTTCTTCCTGTTTGGTCTCATTACGGCAGAGCAAGAGCAGGCTCTTTATCAAAAACTCAAGAAATAAAAGGAAAAGCACAACACTATGTTGTGCTTTTAGTACAAGATAAATGAAGACACATACAATTTATTGTTCAACTGGTTGTACTTGTTGTAGCTATGAAAATCACTACAGAGGTCCCTTCTCAAGCCGCGAAAAAGCAGAAGAAGCTAGGAAATCTTATAGAGAGCTGCCTTTACTTGCTTCTCAGTATGCAAGAAAAGGCAACTACGATATTTCTGAGTGTGAAGCAGAACAATTACCAGATGGTCGAATTATAGTAGAAGATAGAGTATTTCCTGGATTCATTGACCAACCACTAGAAGATGCGGACGAACATAAGTTTCGTTGGGAATAAGGGAGAATAAATGATTTGTAGGCATTCAAAAGGTGATCCTAATTGTGGTTCTAGTGGCGGAAGTTCTAGGGTGGAGTATGTTTATAGAGATGTCCCATGTAATAAACCACATAAAGAAGCTGGAGATATGGTTTTAACCCCTGATTCTAAAAATTATGATATTGAAGCTGTTGAAAAGATAGGCCCACATTTAGTATTGAAAGTGAGTTATCCAAATTGTAAGAAATGCGCTTATGAAGGAAATAAGGTAATGGTCTTTCTTAACACTACTGAATTAGATGTATTGAGATGGAAAGAGATAGATCCCCACTTCAGGCCGCAAAAAGAGGAAGGAACTCAGTACGTAAAAGGCGCTCTTAAAGATCCTAAGAAAGCACCATCTCCAGCAGCAAGATTTCCAGCTTCAGATGAAGGTTGGAAAGATGCAATTGAGTACACAAGAACAAAGAAAGCCAGGAATTAAAGGATAAAACATGCAAAAACGAGATGCTTACAAAGAAATTTCTAACAAACTTGCTCAAGCAAAGGCTTTAATTAAGGATTGTGAGAAGATTGCTGATGAAACTGGAGAGTCTTTTAATTGGAGCTTGGGATATGGAATGGGAGGAGTTTATAAACCAACTAACAAACTTAAAGTACAGGCCCTAGAAAAGTTAACTGATGAAGAAAAAGAAGTCCTAGGAATCGGAAATATGACCATGCCAAATGGTGGTTGGAGTTCATCATCGGAGAATTGCTAAATGAAGAAATCTGCAGCTCAGACCAGTATTAACGAAAAGAAACAAGAAATTTTTGCGCTTATAAAAGAATGTCAAGAAATTGCGGCCAAAGAAGGAATTGAATTTATTCCTATCAAAGAATTATTCGATAAATATGAAGCTTCAGAAGCATTTTGGGATACTTCGGAGGTATGTTGGTAAATGTCAAGTCTAGAACATAGAAAAGCCAAATTAGCATTTGATAAGAAAGTAATTGAAATTAGAGAATTAGTAGTAGAAGCCCAAGAAATCTCTCATAATGAAGGACTTGGAATGTCTGTTATTAGTGAGATATTCGATAGCTGGGAAATTGACAAAGCATGTAGGAATTGCTCATGATTAAACCCAAGAAAATTAAGCTCAGAACTACACAAACGACAATTGAAACATGGAGCGATGAAGAAGAGGGCTACATTGAAAAGGTTCTCTGTTCAGAGCAAACATTAAAGAAACTAGAGGATCTTCTTACTGAGGCGCGAGAAAAGATTGCTCAGGCTGCAATAATTGCAGAAGAAAACAACATTGAATTTCGCCCACTTGGAGACATATTTTCTAATGCTGAGATCGAAAGTCAAGGATGGAGTTCAAGTAATTGTTAACAGAAAAACAAGCTCAAAAAGCAATTGATAAGAAATTGGAAGAAGCTCGTAAATATATTGATGAGGCTTATAAAATAGCTAAAGAATACGAAGAGCGCATTTACTTTAATCCAATTGCACAATTGTTTAGTGAGAGCGAAATTGAAGATTGTGGTTGGGATTCGTCGCATTGCTAGGAGAAAAACTTGTCAAAGATTGCTGAAAAGGAAATTGATAAGAAAAAGAAAGAAATTATGAAACTTGTAAAAGAGTGTAAAAAGATAGCTGATAAAGCAAATATTACATTTGAATTACAAGTAGCCTATTTTATGGGAGGGACTTATTATCCACCCAAAATTATAGAAAAGAATGATTGGATGAAAAATAATTGGAAACTTCAAGAAGGCTGGTTATCCTCCACTAATTCTTGCAGTTAAAAGGAAACGCCTTGACTAAACAACAAGAGATTCAACAGAAAATCGATCAAGTATACGCATTAGTAAGAGAATGTGAACAGCTAGCTAAAGAATGCGATGGCTCTTTCCATGTTAATTTGATTGGCACTTTTTATGGCTCTGCCAAGGCTTATGCTGAAGATTACAGTCTTTCAGAGGATGACATGGAAGATGCTAAGAATGGTTATGAAAATCTAGAGGATGGATGGTGGACACCATCAAGGAATTGTTAATGCCAACCAACGAAATAGAAGAAAAGCTAAAACAAATTCATCAATTACTAGCTGAGTGTACACAAATCGCGGATAAAGAAGGAACAATGTTTAGCTTTAGACCAGCGTATTCAATGGGTGGAACCTACTATTCTCCTAGTATAATTAAAGATTGGAAAATGGAAGATGATTACCAACTTTATAATGGATGGAAATCTTCTTCGGCAGATTGTTAAGGAGGAGCTATGTTAGAGACAGTTTTAGAGAAATTAAACAAAGCAAAAGAACTTATTGAAGAAGCTAAGGAATTAGCTTCCAAGCATAATATTCAACTTTTTCGTGAGGTTTGGTATCTTACAAATAATGACCAAAAATTAGCTAGGGAAAGACCTTATTGGCAATCTTCTACTGATCAATGTAATGAAGACCCTGATTATATGGACTACATATAGGAAAACTCATGTTATTAATTGGAAGTCAAGCTCTTAAATATTATACAAATCTTGATAGGGAACCTAGAGATTGGGATTTTATTGGAACAATCGATGAAATAGAGTCCTTCATTCAGGCGCGAAAAGATGAAGTAGAATCAGCTTATCCTTCAAGTGAAGGAAAGAAAATGATTGTGAAGCTAAAAGACGAGCTTCCAATTGAGTTTGAAATAGCTTGGGAAGGAAGTACGGCTGAAAAGCTACTAGAGATTGTAAAAGATCAGAATGCTTTTTATAATTCAGGACCTTATAAAGAACTTCTTGTAAAGACCAATGTGGTATTAGGGGAATTAGTACTTGTTCCGTTACTAAGTACACTTTATGAATTGAAGATGTCTCATAGATTTTTAAAGAACTCCCCTCATTTCTTAAAGACTATGCGTGATATTCAGTTAATGCGTTCTCTTGGGGCGCAAATTGAACATCCTGAATGGCTAAAAAAGAGGGAAGTAGAAACTTACAACTACAGCCATCCTAAATTGAATGTTGCTAAAGATGAGTTTTTTAAGAAAGATGATGGCCAGGTCGTATATATCTATGACCATGATTCAATTCATATAGCAATGGCGAGATTTGATAAGCCAGCTTATGAATATTTCAAGCCAGAAGGATCGCAAGTTCTATGTGATAAAAAGATGTTCTTTGATTCTCCAGAAGAAATCAAACTAGCATCTGTAGTTGAAGAAGCAACTGTTTTGGCGCTTGAAAGAAGCCAAATTCCTTATAAAGGATTAGTTGAACCTCTGTGGTCCTTTAAAATGGCCCTCATGAAGGTTTGCACCTCTATAACCTCAGGATATTGGAGGAGCTATGCATATGAGGCGTATGACAAAGTACTAGGTCTATACGATGAAAAATACGTAGAAAAGTTCTGGAAAGCTGTTGCTGATGGAATAGTTAAGAAATTATAATTCTAGGTGAAGTTTTTAGTAGAAATGTTCTTTTAGTATAGGTAGTTTGTATAAATGGGATTAAACGAAGACATCAAGAAATTAGTAGAACAGATTGAGAAAAGAAAAACTCACATAAAAGGAGAAGAAAGTACAAAACAAGCACTAGTACTTCCGTTTTTACAAGTACTAGGCTTTGATATCTATGATCCAACAGAAGTTAAACCAGAATATGTAGCTGACTTTGCAAAGAAGAAATCCAGTGGTCAGTTCGAGAAAATCGATTATTGCCTTTTTATAAAGAACCAGCCATCTATTTTCGTAGAGTGCAAAGCAATAGGAGAACCACTATCTATCGATGATGGACAATTGGCTAGGTACTTTAACTCAACTCCATCTGTTAAATTGGCGGTATTAACAAATGGACTAGAATATCAATTATTTACGGATTCTGTCCCTAATATAATGGATGGAGTTGCCTTTTGTAAGTTTAATCTTTTATCTTCATTAGATGTAGAAGACGTAAAGTTACTTAGCAAGGCCAATTTTAGCTTGGCCAATATTAAATTAAGAGCAGAAACCTCTGCTTCACTCGATAAAATCTTTACTTTTCTTCAAGGGATGGTAGAAAATCCTACAGAAAATTTTATTAGGTTCATTCTGACAGAAGGGGAAATTACCAACTCCAGACTAACAACTGCCCTTATAAGTAGATACACAAGTACAGTAAAAGCGGCTCTAGACAAGTTAACGAGAAAAGATGGAGTTACAGAAACAAATGCAGTTACTACTGCAGAAGAACTCGAAATATTCAAGACAGTAAAGGAGATTTGCGAAAAAGTCAGTAGATCCCCAATTAAATACAAAGACACGATACGGTTTTTCTCTATTGAAGCCGAAAGTAAGTGGTTCCTACGTTTATTTGCGGGCGAAAGGAGAAGATGCTTTATCTCTCGACTTTCTGTAAAGGAAGCTCAAAAGTTAGCTCCTGGAGCACAAATAGAAGAGTGTGCTAAAACACTAGGGGAGAGCAGACTTTATTTTAATTCAGTTGTAGATTTAGAAAAACTAAGCAACTTTATAATTGGTGCTTATCAATCTGTCCTAGAAGATTATGATGAATTTGTAATCGAAGAAACTTAAACTGCAGCTGTAATTTTTAGCTATTTGTTGGAATAATAAATATATGAAAAAGCATGAATATAATGGTTGTTCTTTTGAAGTACCGACTCTAACTAAAGGTTTCTATTTCGAGGTTAGTAAGCCAACCTTTCCTTGGGAAAGTGGCATTAGTACTTATGTTTCTAGATGGGATGTTGAGAAATTTAATAAACCTTCTTCCCCTAGAGTGATAGATACAGCAAGAAATGATGCCATTATTCAACATCGAATTTTGGATTGTCCTATTCGTTTTCCTGGTTCTAACGTAAGATTACCAACTGAACTTCTACCAATAATGCCAGAAGTAGTAACTGTTCTAGATTATGAAGCTGCACACAATAAGTTCTTTGATGAATACTACGCTTATATAACTACAGATTATAGTTTTGTCAAAGCTGGAGAAACACAACGTAAGGCTGGTTGTCATGTTGATGGATATCAAGGAGCGAGAACTACTAAGAATGAACGGATAAATAGAAGCTACGTTTATTCTTCAGGAGATACTACAGAATTCTTCCTTCAACAATTTCCCATTTCTCACATTGATGATTCTCGATATAACGTGTTTCATTACTTTGATAAAATAGCTGATGAAGCTTCCATTTGGCGCCCAAAAGAATGGGAGATTGTATTGATGAACGTTTATAACGTGCATAGAGCACCAATTGCTAAAGAAGATGGTTACAGATTCTTCTTCAGATTATCATTTGATACTAGGAAATTCGACCGTCTAGGAAATACTCATAATCCCATGTTCAATTATGAATGGGATATGATAGCTAGAGACTCACAAAAAGACCTTCTTGATTATTAAAGGAGAAATAGATGTTTCAAGTATTTGATGGAGAAAAACCAGCAGATAAACATCACATACAGGGTTTAAGTGAAGGATGGGCTAATTCCAAGTTTGAAACTTGGGAAGAGGCAGTTGTCTATGCTAATAAATGGCTAGGACAATTTGGACCCTTGGAGTTTACGCTAGGAAAACCTATAGATTACAATGGTTATGGAGATTTCATAACCATCAAGGAAGTAGAATAGCTAAAAGAAAAGCCTACAACAGGCTTTTCTTTTAGTACTTAGCATCATTTTTATCTTTTTGTATGTCAATCGATGAGTTAGACCAACTGCTGAGAGGGTCAAGACTTCTTGGTGTTGTACGCCACATTTTACCTGCACCTTCAATTAGTGTATTCTGAATACGTTGAAAGTTCATTCTAGACAAGTAATCTTCAGATTTAAGGAGTGCTGATTCTTTAATTCCTCTTAATATTGGTCTGTGTAGGATTTTATCATCTTTTTCTTTAGCCATTCTATTATGAGCTTCTACTATAGAAGTTGGCAATATATCACCAGCTAAATGATCTGACTTACCAGAATCTACAACTTCAGTTAAGTTGGTCAAATTCCTAACTACAACTTCAACATTTCTCCTTCGAACTCCACCAACATCTTTATACATATCTCCCATTTCTGTAGTTAGGTACTTGCGAACAGCACTCATGTCTTTCAATTGTAACAATTGGTGAGGATTTATGGGGCCTGAAGAAATGGGGTCTCCTCTTTCAATTTCCTGACCAACTTCCACTTTTAAATCTAAAGATGAAGGAACATAGTGCTTGTGCACATCTTTTTCGCGCCCAATGAGGATTTCATGGCCTCCTGTAGAGGTTTTAGAAATGGAATGAACCTTTCCATCAATTTTAGAAAGTGTGGCTGAATATGGAAGAGTTTTAGGAAGATTAAGAAGTTGTTGAAGTCTATTAAGCCTACTAGTAGCTCCTCCTCCTCTTGACATCGCCGTTCCTCCAGAATTACTAACTAGGAGCCCAGAAACAATCATCTTTCCAGAAGAAGTGGTGCAGTCATAAACATATTCATGAACATACTCTTGCGCCTTTACAACAGTAAATTTTCTATTTCCTTTAAGTTCAACTGTATTTATAGCCGGAGATGGATTATCTATTTTTGAAACTTTTACAGATTCTTTAAGTTTTTCTAGATCTTTGGTCGAAGCACTTAAGGTAACTGTAAAAATGGGGTGCTTGCCTGTAATAGTTTGTTTACCTAATTTATGCGGCTTTGGAATTCCTCCCGAACTAATACTTGAGTGGATATTCAGTTTTGAGGCAATTAAAAGGAGTTGTTGCATCATTGCCCAGCTTACGCCGCAATATTTAAGATAAAAATGATCATGTCTGCTTTTACTTAAATATCCATCTGTATCTAAATATCCAGCTAAAAAGCTCCATAACCATTCATCAGAATATCCAAGAAAATCTGGAGGTAGTTTTTTATTTGAAGAGTATCTAGGAGAAATAGAAGCAAACCATTCTGCTTCTTTTACATTATTAATAGAGACGTTTTTCTTGCCCATAATGCAATGAGTAGTTTTGCTAATATGAGCATAAATATTTTCTCTTACATCTTTATGGATTTGAGAAAAATCAACGAAGGAGATCTTTGGTGTCTCTCTTACTTTTTTACTCCTTCTAAAGGTTTTTCTATACACGACACATCCCTCCGCCAAAAAAGAAGCAATGGTATAACCATCATATTTAGGATCTTCTATTTTTTGTGCTGTTAAAATAGGCTCTATATTAAAGGAATTAAACTCTCCTACTTTAACATCTTTAGCTATTGTTAACTCCATTTCTGGCGCAAATAAATTTGGAGTGCCCTTTTGTTCTTTCCTGCAAACACAACAAACAACTTTTCCAATCACGTTCGTTCTTTTACTCCTTCTTTGCTTTACTGAGGGGTTATTGCAGTAAATACATCTTGATAAATTCTTATGAGTAGCAACTCTATGTGTCTCTTGAGAAATTACAGCCAAATGGCTATCTCCTAAAAACATAATTGGTTCAGTTGGTTTATGTCGAGTTACCTGTAGTAAATCAACCCATTCGCCATCCCAGATCTTCCATTCTCCAGAAACAACAGCTTTATACTGTTTTTCTCTATCTTCCAGAATTTCTCCTTCTACCATATTGAAAACCTCTTCCATGGTAGTGACTAATTGCTTATTTTTATTGTTCACAAAGATAATTGAGTCTTTTGAAAAACAGTGAAAACTGTTGTGAGTCTTCATCCCGCATGTAAGATAAGATTGAGTCTCTGTTGATATATCATAAACCAGACCTTGATAATCCGTCTTCTCAACAGAAACAACCTTCTCAAGTGTGTTTTCTTTTTCTTCTGTATAAACAAACCATCCTTCTAAATCTTTGGCTTTTACAACTTCCCATTCACTATTCTTTTCTTTTCGCGCCCAAAAAGGGTGACTCTCTTTACATTCTAGAGAAGCAAACTTAGTAGCTACTTTTACAGCGAAAGAATCCAAAGGATATTTTTGAATAGTAAATACCTTAACGAATTTAGTATTTCCTTCTTTATCAATATCTTTTACAAGCAAATCCTCAGTAAATTTAGTTAAAACTGGACCAATAGAAAGTTCTTGCTCAGGCATAGAATCATAGAGATCTTTGATAGTTAAGGTCTCAACCTTATTATTTCTTGATATGGTTAAAATACTGTCTGGGGTGATGCTATCCATTGATAGCTGAACAGCAGGCTCTGACAATGCTTGTGAGGCAATTACACCAATATTAGTTCCAATTTCATGGGCTCTTCCATTCTCTGAAAGTCCGAAGCAGGAGCTACAGATTCCTTGAGGAACTTCACAAGTAATTGGACTTCTAATTTCTATCTTTTTAATCCCTTCTTTATTTAACTTAGCAAATATTTCTGGAGTTACAAGTGTACCCTTTGTAAGACCATGTTGATCTTTAGCTAAGTATCTATCCATAACGTCTTTCTCTTCATGGCCGTTTTTATCGTGAAGAGACATAGAAAGACCATGATTTGTTCCACAATCATGTTTAGTTATAGGCGTCGCAATATTCAAGTTGACAAGTTCTTTTGCCATTGAACCCGGGACACTAGTGGACTGGGCGCGATTTAAGGTTCCTTTTCTAGCGCCATGCAAAGTTGTCCAATACTGAGCTACATTTAATCCCTCACTATAAGAGTTTGTAACTGGAGTTGGTATTACTCGATTATTTGCATCTACCAATAACATTGGAGCAATTACAGTTTGTCTAAACTGAGCCATACTTCCTCTGGCTTTTGTATCAACCATTTTATACATATTATTATTTGCAGCTGCATAATCTTTGGCTAGTTCTTTATCTAGATGTTCTGTAGCTTCATTATACAGAGTTACTATTTTATTATCTTGTTCCTCAATCCCATCCTTAGACTTTCTTATTTGGGCCGCTTTTTGATGATAAGGAGCAAGAATTGCGTCTCTTTTTTCTTTAAAAGGTTTCAAATCTGAAAGATTAAAAGAGAAGCCCATTTCATGGGCTCTATCGTTACCTTTTCTTCTCCAATCATCTACCAATATGGGGTATCCTTTTGGGTCTTTCTTAGCAAAAGTTTCCAACATTTTATGAATGGAAGATTTCTTTAAAAGAAATGATGGATCATGCAGCAGTTTGTCATGATCCATATCTTGAGGTGCCGATTGTACAAGTAGAGCACGACCTTTGGTCGTTTCTTTCACTTGTCCATCTATTTTAACGTTTACAACATCATTTAAATGAGATTCACTTTTTACAAGGTCATCTAATGATTTGTAATTTCTTTCTTTTTTCGCGCCCCAAAGGGATAAATTGTTGAGGCCGATAATAGATTCTTGATCAGGAGCATGCATAATTCCGTAGTTAGTGGCAGAAAATAAATTTTTACTAGGAAGCATTTTATCAATTGCTTCTTGTCTAGCTTGTTCAGTCAAAGGCAAATGGATAGCATGTGTATTAGAAAGGATGATTCCATCAGAAGACATAAATGTTTCAGTTCCTGGAACCGTAATATCATAACCTGTAGTTACAATATCTGTGTGTCGAAATGAAACAACAGGTTCCCAGTTTATATCTTCTTTAGAGGTCATTTCAGCAACAAGTCGAATAGTATTTCTTTCTTCTTCTGTTACTTTATCCCAAAGAATATTCAAACAACGTTTTGCTGCGGCTCTAGTTATGTATCCTCTAACTTTTGACTGTTTTACTGAGACGTAAAGGGCATCTTCTCCATACTTCCTAACCTTAGAAAAAACCTTAATTTGATCTTCATTAATAGGAATTCTATCTAGTGAGATAGAAACCTTCGCCAGACCTGGATCAAAAGTTTGCTTTAAGAAGTTCCAAGCTGGTTGTCTGTCTTCATGGACAATTCCAAGATCTTGGTTATTATATAGGCCAATAGAAGAAATATTAATACACCAAAAGTCTTCTCCTTTGGGCGTTTTTGTGTCTGTAATTGATGCTTGGATTTCTAGTGTTTTACAAAGAAGAACAAGCTCCATCGCCAAACGAATAGATTTAGTAGTGTAGTTACATAGAAACTGAGGTTTGGCTTTCCCGTGGCTAATTGACATACTTCCATCTGTATCAATTAATCCCGCAAGAACACCCAATCTAAATTCTTTTGGCGCGGTAAAAGTGAAAGGTGGTAAATGTTTATTTTCAGCTCCTCTTCCTATCCAAGCTCCAATAACATCTTGAAAACCTTTTCTACTAAGAGCAAATCTTCTGTGTAGAACATCTTTTCCGAGTCCAAAGGGTTGATGTATTGCTTCATGCTCATAAAGATAAGGATCTTTCATAAAGTGTTTTAGCCCAGCTAAATATTTATCACTTACATTTCTACTATTATTAGAAAGAAGAGTAGCTTTTCTGTCCGCCCAGCCATCGCCTACTAATGCTCCTAATGTATAACCTGTGGCTTCATTAAGTTCAACAGTCTTGTAAACTGTTGGATGATCACAGTCAACCTCAATTGAAGTTCTAGTTACAGGAAAATTGATGTTTTTAACTACTGGAACTAGCTTTCCAATTGCATCTTCAGGTCTCCATCTCCCAAAGAGTTTCATCTTTGTATCAAATCCATAAACAGCTCTTGGATCATCATCAGCAACAATTTGCTTGCCAGAAGACAGATTTATAATTGAGACCTTGCGATCATGGTGAATCGAATAGTTAGTTACTTCTGCAAGAACAGGCTGTAAAGAGTACTGGTCATAAGAAATTACATAAGTTCCATTTGGGACATTATAAAAGTCCACTCCATCTTTTGATCCAATAAAATCAGTTCTTGGAAAATCTTCTAAGTGTAGTACATAAAAATTGCCATCTTGTAATCCTGTAGGTAAAAACGTATTAAATCGTGCAGCCATGTCTACTTTCCTTTCGTCCCAAAATTCTTTAACAGTGAACGACACTTTATCGTCATCTGCCTTATTCCCATTTTGGGGCCGAAATTTCATGTAGACATCATCTCTTGTTTTATCTTCAATGTAAACAAATATTAAATGCAGATTTTGATCACCATCAAAGTCACTGTTCCCCAGACTACAATTGAGAGGATGAACGCCAATTGCGTTTCCCTCTATCAATTTCGGCCTATAAGCCATCACGTTATATTTATGAAGAACAGGATCTCTCTTCATCAAGACAGGCCGGTCTTTTATGGCATTATCTAGTGCCTTCCAGGCAATTGCTGTTCCCTCTTTAACTTCCTTATTTGCTTCTAAAATATCTTTACCAGATCTAATAAGCTCGCGCAGAATAAAAGGCTTATAGAGCTCAAACGCAGCCGATTTTGGTAAGCCTACCTCATCGATTGACATATTTGGATCAGGAATAATGGTACTTCTCATACTCAATTCCTGTCTTCTTTTCATAATTTTGCTTTGGAAGAATCCTGTTTTAGGAGAATCTCCAGCTACAGTTTGTAAAATTCCTTTTAGAGCTTTATTACCATCGTACGATGGTACTTTTCCCAGTCCTGTAGTTGCTTTTAAAGCATCATAGACATCTTCTCTTAATTTCTGTTCCTTCTCTGGGAAATTCTTCAACATGTCCTTCTCTTTTAGGCCGTTATTTAACAAGATCAAGTTTTTATACAAAGTATTTATATCTGCACTTGTACTACTTCCATCTGGTAAAACTGTTATTGGTCTAAACATAGGAGGTAATATTGGAACATGATTCATAATATATGCCTCTTCAGGCCGCAAATTTAGTCTGTCGAGTGCTTGGAGAAATTTCGCCTTCTTATTCGCTTTGTTAAGTTCAGAACCTTTTAAAGTTGGAAGTTGAGCCTTGATTTTCTCAAAGTCCTTTTTTACATCGATCTTTTTCAATAGCTCCGCTATTGCTTTTCCACCAGTCATCTCCTTTCCATTGACTAGAGTTGTCATTTGGCCCTTTACAACTTTATCAAAATTAGCAAAGGATAAACCTGACAAAACAGGTGCAGGGCCAGGTAAATGAACCGATCCCACAAAGATAGGGTTAGGGAATGGTTCTGCAAGACTTACATGTCCCCAGTTCCTTCCTTTCCCAGGCTGGTTTGGTAAACCCCCTAGAATTCGTGGATCAAACAGTCCACCCGGTATTTCTTTATCGTCCTTTCCTCTTGTTTGATCTGCTTCTTTAATTTCGCCATTTGAAAGTTCCAAAACCCCTTTATCTGTTAGTGGGGTTAGTACAGTAGAATGGCCATCTTTCTTTAAGTTAAGTCCTAGACCAGTTAAATAACCTTCGAACTTTCTATAAGCGAATGTTGGTTTTGGAGGTTGTAATGGAATTCCCAACATTACTCGGTTCCAGAAGTCAGAATCAGTCAACATTCCTGTATTTGAATCATGTTGAAGTTCTGCCTTGTAACTAGACATTTCTTTTAGATTTGCTCTTGCTCCATGAGCTAGAAGTGCATAAAAATCAAGAGGAGATATTGCTTGGGCACCTTCGCCTTTACCTCTTTGAGGGTCAAAATTAACTGAGTATTTACCAGCTAGAGCTTGATCTAAACCTCTTACTGATTCTTTTTTCTCAACTTGATGTTTCTGCTTAATTATGTATTTGTGACCTGTTAATACAGCGCCTTCTAATTCTTTATTTAATAATGGATCAAATATTTTATCTGTATCTGATACACCATGTTCTTTCATTTCTTGTCTTAATTTCTCAGCATAATCCACTCCAGGCGCGAAATTTGTAACAACATACGGCTTTCCAGTCTTCTTAGCAATTTTACTAGCACCCATTTCTAATAGCTGGCCTATATTAATTCTTGAGACGACCGAAGATGGAGCTGTGAGTAAATCAATTGGGGTTGTCTCTCCAACAATTCTTGGCATCTGATGGTCAGGAATTATAGCTCCAATAATGTTTTTGTCTCCTGCGCGCCCACACTGTCCCGAAACAACTCCCTTACTTCCGTTTCTTCTAACATATACAATGTGATTTTCTACAGTTAGACAATAAACAGGTTTTTTATAGTTCTTAACTACTGTTACTTTTTGCGGCCCAATAAGAACCTCTTTTAGATCATTAAAAGTAGGATTTTCATTACCAACTAAATAAGTAACAGATTTATCTAGAATCTCTCTAGCTGTAATAATTTCAAAATTATCCTTACCTTCCTGTCTTACATACATATTGTGATCAAGAGTTACAAATAGATCCATCTCTTGGGCCGCAATTTTGTACATGTCATCGCCAGTCGGATATTTATGGAGTTGATATGGCTGATGAAATTCTACTGTATGGTCTTTTGTTAAAGTCCATACGTAATCTTCTAGAGTTACGTCTTTAACAAACTTCCAACCATCTTTTGTAAGGATTTCTGTTTCCTCATCGTAACAGATTTTATCGCCTACTTTCGCTGGCTCTTGGGTTTTTACGTAGACAGTGTATCCTTTTTCGCCTGGCTTGGGCACTACTTTAATAACGTGTCCTTCATAATCATGGTCCCAGACTAATGATTTGTCTTTATAGGCAGAATAGGCACCTTTCAATTTACTTGTCATACTGCCTAATTGACCTTCTAAGGTGTTTTTAGAGATTGCAGTTACAAGTAGATCACCTGGCCTAACTATTGATCCGGGCTTAATAATTCCATTCTCATCAAGATTTGCTAGCTTGTCCTTCTTAATCTTTTTACCAACAGTCGAAATATGAGAGATAAACTTGGATAAAGATACTTTGTCATTCTTAGGGTCAAGTTCTAATGCGGTCTTATGTAAATGTTCGCTGGTTAGTTTCTTAGCCCCAGACTCTGAAATAACCACTCCGTCCTCGAAAGTTAAAGCTCCATACGGCATATAAGCCGTTTTCAAATTTGTTCCAACTGCTAAAGTTCCAGATTTACTAAAATTGCTATCAGCTATTTGTTGGCCCTTAGTTACTTTATCGCCGACTTTTACAACTGGTTCTGCATGAAGGAAAGATTTTTTGTCATTTAGTGGGAAGTTGTTATAAAGCTGGACTTTATGAGTTTTCCCAGTTGTATCCTCAATATGAACTTCATCAGTATT
>OFQY01000340.1_pt1 | contig 19325 bp, 16 predicted proteins | sample 1542991 | NCBI WGS metagenome assembly OFQY01 (sample SAMN07774224, study PRJEB24372) | wastewater metagenome | isolation source: Exp Tend VB 10WW | collected 2016-02 | reverse complement strand
CTCTACTCCTATACCGTGAGTGCCTATGATGCCGCAGGAAACAATAGTGCGCAGTCGGGGAGTGCGAGTGCGACGACACAGAGTCCAGTAGACACCACAGCCCCAACACTTTCTTTTATAAGTGCTTCCTCCCTCACCACCTCCGGAGCCACCATCACCTGGACCACCAACGAATCATCGGACACACAAGTGGAGTATGGACAGACCACGAGCTATGGCAACACCACCACCCTCAACACTTCTCTCGTCACCACCCACTCCCAGTCTCTCACCTCACTCTCTGCTGGCACTACCTACCACTATCGCGTAAAGAGTAAAGATGCTGCAGGAAATCTCGCCACGTCTCTCGACAATACCTTCACCACTACTCCAGCACCAGACACCACGGCACCAAACACTATCACGACACTAGCTATCACTTCTGGATCAGTCACACAAACCTCAGCTACCCTCACCTTTACCGCTCCGGCAGATCTTCCGGGTGGGGGAAGTGTCACATCATACAATCTCCGCTACGCTACCACCCCCATTACGACCGGCAACTGGGCAAGCGCTACTCAAGCAACCGGAGAACCAACTCCAGCTACACCGGGTACCACACAGTCCTACATCCTTGCGGGCCTCACTCCAGCAACCACCTACTACGTAGCCCTCGTGTCAACCGATGCCGCAGGAAACACTTCAGCACTCTCCAACAGTGCTACCCTGACCACCGTCACCCCACTCCCACCAGCTGATACCACCCCTCCCGTCATCTCTGGTGTGGCGACTTCTTCACTCACCACCACTTCCGTCACTATCGGTTGGACCACCAACGAATCATCAGACACACAAGTGGAGTATGGTCTCACCACCAGCTATGGCAACACCACGACACTCAACACCACCCTGGTCACCGTCCATGCACAGACACTCACATCCCTCACTCCGGGTACGCTCTATCACTACCGCGTAAAGAGTAAAGATGCGGCAGGAAACTCTGCGGTCTCAGGCGACAATACCTTCACTACCTCACTCGCTCCTGACACCACCGCACCAAGTATTCCGTCAGCACTCACCGCTACCGCACTCTCCACCACACAGATCACCCTCTCGTGGGGAGCATCGACTGATCCCGTTGTCGCCGGACAGATTACTTCCGGTGTCAGTAGCTATCGTGTTGAGCGTTGTACTGGAGTAGGGTGCAGTACCTTTACCCAAATTGGTACGACGGCCAATCCTTCCTATGCAGATACCGCACTCTCTCCGGCTACCACCTACACGTATCGAGTGCGAGTGAGTGATGGGGCAGGGAATCTTTCCTCATACTCCACTTCCGCGAATGCTACGACGCAGGCTCTCCCTCCCCCGGTTGATACTACCGCACCGACCATCTCCGGAATTGTCCCATCAGGCACAGCCAACTCTACCACCATCACCTGGACCACCAACGAGATCAGTGACTCACTCTTGAAGTGGGGAAGATCTCCATCGGTCCTCACCACCGTGGCCTCTTCTTCTAACATGCTCACCTCCCACGCTCTCTCAGTATCAAATCTCAACCGCCGCACCACCTACTACTACCAAGTCGTATCAGTAGATGCCGCAGGAAACAGTGCGAACTCTACGGTTGGCTCTCTCAAGACTGGAAATGGGAAAACCTCACCGATCAGGAGTCTCCAGGCAGCGAGTGGCTCAGTCATCCTCTCGTGGGCAAAACCAGACGATGAGTTTGCCAACAGAGTAGAGATCTACCGCTCTACGGGAGGATACCCAGGTACTACCACGTCTTCTCTCCTCACTACCATCACCGATATCAATCAGACCACCTACCATGACAGTGCGGTAAGTAATGGAGTCACCTACTACTACTCGCTCTACGTCATCGATGATCTCGGTATCTACTCAGATGCTGCTCAAGTCTCCTTTACTCCACAAGCACCGGTCACTCCACCCGCATCAGGTGGTGGTGGCGGTGGAAGTTCTGGTGGTGGTGGCGGCGGGGGAGGAGGAAGTGCTCCATCGGTCACCCCACCGAGCGATGTGGTCGCTATCGGTGCTCCAGACCAGATCATCATTACCTGGAAGAATCCGAAAGACTCGACCTTTGTCCGTACCCGTATCGTACGAAAAGCCAACAGCGCTCCGGTCAGTGCCAATGATGGTGAAGTCGTCTACGAAGGAGACAAGGAACAATTTACCGACACCAAGAATCTCATCCAGGGCACCACCTACTACTACGGAGTCTTCTCTCTCGACCAATCACTCACTCCATCGCAGACCAAAGTCATTCAAGCCAAGATGGGAGACAAGACAGAAGCACAGGCCATTGCTGCCATTGCCCAAGCGATACAGACTGCCAATGCGAACGGCGCTACCACACTCATTATCATCACCAAAGATCTCAAGACTGGTGCAAGAGATGGACAGGTGAAGCTCCTCCAGGAATTCTTGAAGAGCAAGGGCTTCCTTCCAAGCAATCACGAGAGCACCGACTTCTTCGGAGTCCTCACCACCGGAGCCGTCATCAGCTTCCAGAAAGCCAATGGCATCTCTCCTGCAGTCGGATTTGTGGGTCCACTCACCAGAGGGGTCATCATGAAAGTACAGGATGGTACAAACACGACGCCCACCACGCCTACTACACCAGCGACACCTTCCGGAACCATTACCCGAGTACTCGTTATCGGAATGTCAGGAAGCGACGTGAAGCTCCTCCAGGATATGTTGAAAGCCAAGGGATACTTCCCAGCAACAGAAGAATCTACTGGCTACTTCGGACAGAAAACCGAGAAAGCCATCAAAGACTTCCAGTGTGCCAAACTCCAAATCTGCTCCGGCAATCAGGTCACCACTGGTTGGGGACAGGTAGGGAGGATGACACGGGAGGCGATGTAGGGAGAAAGAACCGAAAATACAAAAACCACGGGATGTCCCGTGGTTTTTTACTGTTCAAATAAATTATCGTATGCGCCTCAATCTCGGCGCACAAACAGCGAGTAGGGGAGAGACAAGGAGAAATGAAAGAATTCCTGAAGCAGAAGAAGAATATGGAAGAGCGGTATTGTATGTGCCGTCGACCCGGGGAAGTGATGCGAGTGTTGCGGTACTTCTTTGGGCAAAAAGAGGAAGAGGGTTTATTGCGCCGCGAAGAGTGTACACGCCAAAGTGAAGATGTGGTGGTGTACCACGAGCATTTCCGCTCGTACCCACGTATCCGATGATGGTTTCAGGAGTTATTTCAGACCCTGGAGAAATTTTCGGGTTAATAGAATTGAGGTGAGCGTAATAGTACACTCGTCCGCCACGGCCCGCGATGAGGACCGCATTGCCCCCGAGGGGATTGTTTCTTTCACTGGTAATGCGCACCACATATCCACTCACCGCTCCGTACACGGGAGTGCCTTTGGGCGCAAAAATATCTTGTCCTTCATGAAGGCGGCTCCCGCTTCGCCATGCGTGCCAGGTGTCGGGTATTTTTTCCGGAGAAATATTATCCATCGGAACAGAGATTTTCTTCTCGGGACTTTGAAGTGCGAGCGCTGCCACTTTTGCCGCAATAACAGGGTTGGTACTGATGCCTTCTCTTGCGAGGCCGTTTTCTGAAAATTCCCCAGACGACGAAGAAAGCAACATCGTAGTGACGAGAAGCAGGAAAAGAAAGAAGCCGAGAAATTTTATTTGTGCGCCATCCATGTTGGTAAAATTTTACGCGCGAGAATCCACGAGAAGTTATACCTCTTCGGTTTTCTTTTTCGGAACAATGCCGTTTGCGACAAGAAGCTTTTCAAAATCATCACGTTCGATGGTCTCTGTTTTTACGAGTTCTTCGGCGATCATGTCGAGAGCTTTGCGGTGGGTGTCGAGTACTTCTCTGGCGCGGGCGAGGCCTTCTTCTACAATGCGCTTTACTTCGGAGTCGACAATGGCTGAGACTTCTTCCGAGTATTCTTTTTCGCCGTATCCGCGACCATAGAGGACTTTTCCTGATGGATCTTCGAGGGCAACAGGGCCGATTTTGTCTGACATGCCCCAGCGGGTCACCATGTTGCGCGCGAGCGCGGAGGCGACTTGGAGATCGTTGGAAGGGCCAGTGGTGAGGTCGTTGAAGATGAGTGTCTCTGCTGCGTATCCTCCGAGGGCTTTTGCGATGTCATCGAGGAATTCTTTTCGTGTCTGCATCTTTCGATCTTCGAGTGGAAGCGTGAGGGTATAGCCCGCTGCGTGCCCGCGCGAGATGATGGAAACTTTGTGCACTGGGTCGGCATAGGGAAGTACGGAAGCGACGAGGGCGTGCCCGACTTCGTGATACGCGGTGATACGCTTTTCTTCTTTTGAAAGAAGGTGGCTTTTGCGCTCGGGGCCGAGCATGACTTTTTCAATAGAACGGATAAGATCGTACTGAGTGATTTCTTTTCTGGCTTCACGTGCGGCGAGGATGGCGCCTTCGTTCATGAGCGAGTAGAGATCTGCTCCAGAAAAACCGGGAGTGCGCTCAGCGAGGACATGAAGGTTTGCATCAGGGCCGAGGGGTTTTTTTCTGGCATGGATTTTTAAAATCTCTTCACGGTCGGAAAGGTCGGGGAGGTCGAGCGTGACGCGTCGGTCGAATCGGCCCGGGCGGAGGAGGGCTGGGTCGAGCACGTCGGGGCGGTTGGTCGCTGCCATCACCACTACTTTTTCCGTCGGCTCGAAGCCGTCCATCTCCACGAGGATTTGGTTCAAGGTTTGTTCGCGTTCGTCGTTGCCGCCACCGACACCGGATCCGCGGATGCGTCCTACCGCATCGATTTCGTCGACAAAAATAATCGAAGGGGCGCTTTTCTTCGCCATCTTGAAGAGGTCGCGCACGCGTGATGCACCGACACCGACAAACATCTCCACAAACTCAGAGCCGGAGAGGTGATAGAAGGGGACATGTGCTTCTCCGGCTACGGCTCGTGCGAGCATGGTCTTTCCACTTCCCGGTGGGCCCATGAGTATGACACCCTTTGGAATGCGTGCACCGATATCGAGGAATTTTTTCGGACTCTTTAAAAAGTCCACGATCTCTAAAAGTTCTTCTTTTGCTTCTTTGACACCCGCGACATCTTTGAAAGTAACTTTCTGGTTTGTGTCGTCTGGGTCGATCATTCGTGCTTTGGATTGCCCGAAAGTGAATGCCTGGACACCCGCTCCCTTCACTTGTCGCGAAATCATCCAGAAGAACAGAATGATGAACAGAAGTGGAATGATAATCGGGAGGAGGTTTATCGCCCAAAAAGTAAAGCCGTCGGGATTTTTCACCACGATGTTTGCTTTGGTGAGGTCTTCAGGGAGGACGCCGTAATTCTTGAGCGTCTCAGAGAGGGAAGAGTCGTTTTCTTTTCGTGCGTCTTTCTTTTCGCCACTCTTTGTTTCGATGTGTAGGTCGGCTCCGTCTACCTCGATCTTGTTTACATTTCCAGAGGAAACGAGAGTGGCAAGCTCGGAAAGGGAGACTTCGGCGGGTTTTTGGGACTGCTCGGTAGAGATGTAGGAGTAGAGAGAAACGATGACCGCGAAAATAACAAGAGCGTAAATGAGATTGCCTATAAATTGCTGGCGTGGGTTCATCTCCGGAAGCATCCCACCTCCGGCTCGCTTCTCGCCCTTCTTCGCGTCTTTATGAATTTGACTCTCTTCGTGATTGTGGTCGTGTGCCATAGTAGGGTTATTATACACAAATTTCTTTGAAAAAGAAGGGCTGTTCATGTAAAATTACAAGGTACTTTATCTATCTTTAAAAAGGATCTTCATGACATTCAAACACGAACACAACCGCATCAAGCTCTGCGTTTCCGGCGCGGCGGAGACGGGGCACTGTGGGCAAGGAGCGCTCGAATTTGCCGAAGAGCTCGGGCGTGAGATTGCACGGCAGGGAGCGATATTGGTGACGGGTGCCACCACCGGCTTTCCACTCTGGGCGGCGATGGGCGCGAAAGAGGAGGGCGGATTTTCCATTGGCATCTCGCCAGCGTCCACAGAGAAAGAGCATGTTTCGCTGTATCGCCTCCCGCTCGACTACCTCGATATGATTATCTACACGGGCTTCGGATATTCAGGCCGCAATCTCCTCCTCACTCGTGCATCCGATGCGGTATTTGTGGGCTGCGGGCGCATTGGCACCATCAACGAATTCACCATCGCATATGAAGACTCGAAACCCGTGGGTGTACTCGAAGGCGCATGGCCGACCGATGAAGTCATCAAATACATGATGAACGAAAGCCACCGTACGAACAACAAAGTTGTTTTCAATTCCGACCCAAAAGCTCTCGTGGCAAACATTATCGAGCTCGTAAAGAAAGACAAAGAGACCGACATTCGCTACAAACCTCGCAGCGGGCCTTCGGGCGAGTTGATATTGTAACTAATTGTTAGTAACCTAACTCCATGGAAAATATTCCACCAAGTTTTTCACAGAAAGATGATCATGTTTTTAAGAGGCAGGGAATAATCCTAGCCAGTATCTTTATTTCACTTTTGGCAGTTCTCTTGCTTGTAGTCGTATTCTTCATATTTCTCAGGCATCCAGGGAGTACAACAGGAGTCGCGTGCATCGGCGAACTAAATGCCGAGCCGCTCGACGGTGCGCTTACGGATGATTTCCTCGGTATGAATCCGGACTTCATGTCAGAGGATGCTCTGTTAGAGGGGAGTCGCAACGGTGGTAGCCCAGAGCTTGAGTATCGCGGACGAGAGGCAGAAAAATTCGCCAGCGACGAGAAATTTTTCCTTGCGCTTGAAAATATTTTTCACAACACAGAAAACTCCCTTCGGGACGCCAATCTTTATTACGAGCGTTTCCTGGTTTCAAAAAATACGTATCTCATTGAGGGGGGCAGTAATATGCTTTCAGACTGGATTGAAAGCTGTGTGAAAAATCCTGCGGAGAAAATAAAAGAACAAGAGAAGATAAAAGCAGACTGTTTTGAATACTCTATGAAGGAGAGGTCCGATAAAACAGGATATGACAATTGTCTTGCCGTCCACTTGGAGAAGACAGCATGCAGTGCCTCATGGACAAACGCTGACGTTGCCCGCTCCAAGGAGCTCGTTTCTTGCGCAGATGCATATGTTGAAAATAAAAAAGCAGAAGAAAAAAAGATGTGGGATACGAAATTAAGAGAGTCTGGGGTAAATCCCGAGGATTACTATAACGAAGGAAATCCACCAGATAATTCTCTGTCCCAACTACCAGATGAGAACTTCGCAAAAGCAAAAGGTCGTGATGCAAAAAGAGTGTCCGACATAAAAAACCTACAATCTGCCCTTGAACTTTACTTGGATTCTTGTGGAAGGTACCCCGCAGTTTCGGGCGTTGTCGATATTGGCGTCGGACTAAGAACCACAATGGCAACAGGATGTCCAGATGATGTGAGTCTCGGGACGTTCATAGGGGAACTTCCCAGAAACCCGACTCCGGGCGGGATAAATTATACATACAAAGGGGATAAAGATGGATACGAGCTAAGGTTTAAGCTTGAAGAGGGCGTCTCGGAAAACATTGGTGCGGGCATGCACACGGCGACACAAAACGGTATTCAGTAAGATGAGAAAAAACAAAACAGCGACCGATTAGGCCGCTGTTTCTACTATTTTTGCAAATACTTCGGGGTGGTTTGCGCCGAGGTCGGCGAGCATCTTGCGATTGATGAGAATGTTTTTCTTGTTGAGTGCGTCGATGAGTCTGCTGTACGATGCGATCTTTGAGTTTTCGAGAGAGCGGACAGAAGCGTTGATGCGGACGTTCCACATTTTGCGGAAATCGCTCTTCTTGTCTTTTCGGTGAGCAAAAGCATGAGAGCCAGCGTGGACGATCGCCTCGTATGCCTGGCGCTCTTTCGTGCTACGCCCAAAACGATACCCTTTTGTTTGTTTCAGGATATTCTTGCGCGTCTTTAATGCATTGGTACCTTTCTTTACTCGTGACATGGTAGTTTTATTTGGCTAAAAATCGGCTCAAGTCTTTGGTGTTTAAAACGATGGTTCCGTTCTTCTTCTTGTTGAGCTGCTTTGAGCGGCTCGCTTTGGCGTTGAAATGGTTCTGCCCTGGCTTACGCGAGATGAGCTTCCCGTTTTTCGTCTGTCGGATTCTCTTTGAGAATGATTTGTTTGTTTTCATTTTTGTTTTGGGTTTTGTCTCTCTCGATAATAATGGTCAGACCTTTGTGGCTTTTCTTCGCTTCCTCTATTGCCTTGTAGGGCTCGGTGATGAAATGAAGGATTCGCGTGAGGCGCTCGTGATGGAACTTTGGGTCCAGATACTTGGCTCGCCCTCGCAAAAAGAGGTCTATCTTCACTCGGTGCCCTTCTTTGAGCCATTTTGAGGCGTTTTTCGCCTTGAGCTCGAGGTCGTGCTCCCCAGTGCCGATGGTAATCTGTATCGCTTTTACCTCGGTAACGTGCGAATTCTGCTTTGCGACCTTCTCCTTCTTTCGCTTGTCGTAAAGAAATTTACCATATTCAAGAATTTTTGCAACTGGGGGGGTCGACTTTGGGCCAATCTCCACCAAGTCGAGGCCTTTTTCCTCGGCGAGGGCAAGCGCCTGGTCTGTCGGCATGGTGCCGAGGTTTTCACCCTCCGGGCCGATGACCTGGAGCTCTGAGGCTCGTATTTGTCTATTGATGCGTTCTTGAGGGGTCAAATGGTCGTATGAAATCTTAAAACACTTTAAGTCACAACGAGAAAATATAAAGATATTTCCCCTTTGTTACAAAGAACATCATAACAGAGGAGAGGGGATTTTACAAGGAAGTAGACTGCTGTGTTTACTGGTCGTATAATATATACATGACACTCGAAAATTTTTCATCGTCGTCCCACGAGACAGAGCAAAACAAAGAAAGAAAGAGTATTCGCGAAAGAATAGTCTTTCCGCACCTTGAGCCGATAGTGAAGCTCATGGAAAAACAGTTTGGGAATACAGAAAGAGAAATTGACCCAAAAGTAGTCGAAGACATCCTCTATGCATTTATTGAGCAACGGATCGAATGCGCCGGGGTGTATTCCTCTCAAGAACATAAAGTAGCCTTTCCTTGGGGGGTGACCGATACGGCAGAGCTTGCGAAAAAGCTTTACGAACAATATTCGGGAGAGAGCTTGCCCCCACAACTAACGCCGAATTCTGCAAAAAAGAAAAGAGAGTTTATGTTTACGTCCCTGCAACTCGTTCAGAGTGGGAGCCAGTTTGCGTTTATGGAAGAGCCCATGCATCAAGCTATTAAGGATTTACCCAACGCACTTACTGCACTTAAAGAGGGCAGAGAGCCAGAATCAAACATAATCTATACGCTTGGCTCTCCCACCAATGAGCTCGGCACGATGTCCGAAGAGTTTTTAGAAAAGATAAGACAAGGGGAAGCCTTCGACGAGTTCGGTGCTCTCTACGCCGAATTTATCAGAGCAGAGGGGCTGAAAGAAAGAGAAGAAAATACCGAAGTCCTTTTGTACGGGCAATCTATGGGTGCTAGCTTTGCCACAGGGACGGCGCAGTACCTTCTTGAAGAGGGTGCTGTGACACAGTCGCGTGAAGTATTGCAAGAGAAACAGGTACCATTTTTGCAAATTCGACTCGACATGCCCGTTGGCTCGAGCGAACTCTCACCCGAGAGGAAAAAATGGCAAATACCAATCGGCTTTGCGCTCGACGGTGTCATTACCGCGGCGACTGATCCCTATTTGCGGCCAGTGATGATGAAAGACAAAGCGTTTCTTTCATCGGTTCAGGAAATATTTACTGAACATGGTATGCCACTGGTGATGTCGGAAGAGCAAGTGAATCTTAAGAAAGAAGGAATTAAAGAAACAGTGAATGCTCTCCGAGAAGGGACTCCTGTACCCAAAGGACTCAAGGTGACTAAAGTAGTGGGGCTTGCTGACCCTCTCATGTATTCGGGAGAATTTCGCAAAGAGGCGAAAGAACATAAAGAAGAACACCGAGGCTCGCTTGGTGAAAGCATGGTATCAAAAGCACCAGATCAAAAAACATTTGGGATTGATATGCGGCACACCATGCCATACTTTAGAGAGAACGAACTCAATCGTCTCGCCTTCGCGGCTGAAAGTTTGCAAGAGCTCCAGGGGTGATATAATGACTCCATGAGTAACATAACCCCAGACGAAAAACTTTCCGACAAGCACTGCATTCCTTGCGAGGGCGGGGTGGCTCCGCTTAGCCTCGACGAGTCCAGCCGGCTTCTCGCTCGGCTCAAGCAGGCATGGTCTGTCTCCGACACGGGCAAGAAGATTCGTTGCGAGTTTACGTTTAAAGATTTCACCGAAGCGATGTTTTTCGTGAGCAAGGTTGCCAATGTCGCCCAGATGGAAAATCACCATCCCGACATTTTTATTTCATACAATAGGGTGGTCATCGAGATATGGACACATGCCATCGGCGGACTTTCGGAGAATGATTTTATTTTGGCAGCGAAAATAGAAGAGAGCTTATTCTAAAAGAAATTATTAATATTTTTATATAAATGTATGACGCATTATATTTGTACGGGCGGGTGCATGGGGGAGTCGCCAAATCCGGGAGTGTGCCAGTCTACTTCTTGCGAAAAGTACGGACAGCCGCTCGAGGAGTGCGAGTGCGACGATGGCCGCCACCCGGCTCAATATGAAAAGAAAGCCGAGGACGGAGACGCGGAGATGATGTAGACCACTCTATCTTTTTATTCCTCTGAAACCACGTGCGCTGGCGGCGGGCGTATTGCCAGCTTTTGGTTTCTATTTCTTCGAGCATTTTCTCTTTCGAGATTTTATTTTGCAGATAGAGCGCGAGGTATCGGTACTCGAGCCCGAGCTCTTCCATTCGCTTCAACGAAAGCCCTTCGCTGTGGAGGCGTTTTGCTTCGGCGATCATGCCGCGCTTCATGCGGACGAGGAGCCTCACGTGGATATTTTGCTTGAGCTTCGTGTCGGGAAGGTCGAGGCCGATGTACTGCACGTCGTATTTCTTTTCGCCTTGTGAAAGAGCGGGGACTTTGCCGAGGGTTTGTGCAATCTCTATCGCGCGAATGATGCGCCGCGGATTTTTCTGCTCTACACTCTCCGATCTCTCGGGATCGAGCTTTTTGAGCATGGCGAGAAGTTCTACGAGGGATTTCTCGGCGAGCTCTTTTCGAAGCGCGAGATTGGGCGGCACTTCGGGGGTGAGAATATTTTCCGCCACGGCATCGATGTACCAGCCCGTGCCGCCACAAAGGATGGGAAGCTTTCCGCGCGAAAGAATATCCGCGATCGCTTTCTCGGTGAGCTTTTTGTACTGCGCGACGGAAAATTGCCGTTTTGCACTGGCGACATCGAGGAGGTGGTGGGGCACACCCTGCATCTCACGCTTGGTGACTTTGCCCGTGCCGATGTCGAGGCCCGAGTACACTTGGCGTGAGTCGGCAGAAACCACTTCGCCGTTATATTTCCGAGCCATTTGTATAGCCAAAGCAGACTTACCCGTAGCCGTCGGGCCGAGAATGACGAGAAGTTTCGGGAGGGAGGTGTTTATTGGCATAGGGATATAGTATTATATTGTAAACAATCAGTAAAAATATTACTTATATGAACATCGAAACTCAACTCCAAGAAGAAGCTCAAAATGAAGAATTGATCAAACCACTTTTTGTGTACGAGAGCTTCGACGAGCTTCCTGAAGAAATCAAGAAAGAAGTGAGATCAACAAAAGGGGCTCCCATAAGCAGCGAAGGTGATGAAAGTATGGTATACGCTCTTCTTAAAAATAGCGATATGACAGAAGGGCGTGGTAATAACTTTGTTTGGATAATCACAAAGAGCTTGTCTTTAGCTACTGTTATGGCGCAAGGTAATGGTGTAAGTGGCTCTAACTGCGAAATTATACCTCTCGAGTTAAACAAACCACTAGAAAGTGCCTATAAAAGGTTGATAAACTTAGATGCGCGAGTTTAAGGAAGGTAAAAGTTATCCACAGTTTCCTTTACTTTAAAATATGCGCACCGGATGTCAAACTACCGCCCCATTTTAGTTTTTGTTTTGGGGCGATTTTGGTTTTCGGGAGTCAAAAAATTTTTTCTTGGAGTGTGAGAGACGGGGGTGTGGATGGCATGTATCATTGACATTCAAGCACTTTTTATTCATTATGCACATGGCTTGGAACAACGCTCTTTGAGAAACATTTGTTGGAGAGAAGTTACTGCCCGACAATCAGTCCTTAATGAAGGAGGTATAAAATGAAAATTGAAGACTTGAATGAGACTTGTCCTTTTGGGCACAGGTCGACGAGTTATTTTTCGAAACTAGGCCTGGCTCCTAATCTCAAGGACGCCCAAATTGCCAACCGGCTCATCAATGGTATTCTCATGTCGTTTGTGAAGTTTTTAGATCGACACTCCAAGATACATTCTCCCGTCCCTATCGGAATCTATGAGGAATGGGGAAGGAAAAATTATCCACTGAGTGAAACCGCACCACAGTCACTTGCGGACGTTATACCGATTCGGCTGGCCCGATCTGCTGAAATTATCGTTGACGAAATCCGAGCGTCGAATTTCAAAGTAATGCGAACCATCACGCAGTTTCATGATGAGATATTTAAGGAAGAAGGCTCGCACATGAGAACCGCACGGCGGGTCATGGCTTTACTGAAGGATAACTATGTCCGTATTTTCTTCGATGATCCTTTTGTAGAAATTTTTACACTTGAGGATATTCTCGGGATACAGGTGCGACTTTGTGAAATTATACAATTGTTTCTAGAGGAAAATCCTGAGCTAAGAGGTGGGAGAATCGCATTCAGCGAAGTAGCTCTTTGGGACGAAGAGCCCAACGAGATGGTTCCTTCGACAAGACTCTTGAAAATACTTGTTCACAATTGGGGGAAATATCTTTTGGAAAGATCGAATTCCTCACTTGATGTTATGCTACGGCATGCCGTTTGCAGGGCACTTGAAGATGAAATATATCGACAGGATTTTTTTTGTTCGGATAAACCCCATGCAATGCAACGCATTATATGGGGTTTACAATTTTCCTAGCTTACCTACTTTATTACTTTCGCATCAATGAGAGCCTGAAAGTGTACAGGATTGTTGGTCCTTAAATATTCAACAACCTTTCCTCGTACCATGCTGTGGGTATTAATGCTGTGCTTCTCTGCAAATTTAATAATAGAATGTGTTACTTCTTGTATCCCGGACTCGTCGTCGGTCATATATTCTATTTCAGCTAGAGTATAACCAAAGTCCATACTATCTAAATCTATTCCGAAACCATCTTTTTGATACTTTTTTCTTGTGGTGGTAATGCTACAAAATGGCGTATAATTATTTTGTAGCAAGAAGTTTGGAAGTCCCTCATTTGATCCAGTATTGAAATATTTCACTATCTCTTTTTCATCTTCTACTTCTCTATACTGGTCTGAAATCCTCCTCTCAATGGATTCATTCATTGGTATTTTTAGTTCAAACTTTCCGTCTCTACTTCGTAGCCAAATATCTTTTTTTGTTAAAGAGAAATTAGTGTCGTCATAGTAAGCATCGGTAAATTTCTTTTCACCTAGAAATGCAGCTCCTTCGACAAGAGCTTTTTCTTGTGTGTCAGTAAGAATAAATTTTTTTTCTATTTCAATCATACATTGTATAGTAATAGAAAAGGACAAAGTGTGTCAAACCTTGTCCTTCAAGCAACTGATTTACTGTGGCTTTACTGCGGCATTTCTTCTTGGAGAATCTTCTGGATAAGAGGCTTGTCCGTCAAGCGAATGATGAATCCGCTTTCTGAAAAAATATCATGAGTGGTGTGGTGTGGCCGTTCTTTGAGAACCAAATTTACACCTTGATCACGGAGTCTCCCTAGCAACCACGGATAGCCAAAGCGCACTGGATAGAGTTCTGCATGATGAAAACCTAAGGCGTCTTCTTTTAGTGGTTTCTTGTCAGCCAACTCTATGAAACTAACGGTACCGTTCTTTATGGGGAGACCTTTGCGGAGCCTCAGATAAGCCACTCGACGTTTGGCCAAGCACACCTGATAAAAGTACAAACTCGGAGGATCAGCTTCCAAAAATATCCTCATCTTGTTGTATTCAGAGGCCGATGCGCACTTAAAACAGATGTGATCAACAACTACTTCTCCCTCAAGTCCATATTTAGTAATGAACTGTTCGCATAATTTCAAATACGGCAGTGACTTTTCAGTAAATTCTTCAAATGAACAAATCATACAAAGGCCTTATAGATTGTGAAAACTTAAGACAAATTCCAGTGCACCGCGCTTACTATAAAGAACCACCCACAGTTTGTCAATAAAAATGGCGAAATATCTTTACTCCACGTACTTATCGTACATGTAAGAAGTACGTAGGTTGCACACACACGAAACATACCACAAAAGTTATCCACAGTTTCCTTTACTTTAAAATATGCGCACCGGATGTCAAACCACCGCCCCATTTTAGTTTTTGTTTTGGGGCGATTTTGGTTTTCGGGAATCAAAAAGTTTTTTCTTGGAGTGTGGGAGACGGGGGTGTTACAATGAAATACGCTTACGAGAGGTATCAGCTAACTGGCATCAAAATATATGTGTGAAGGAAATTGCAAAGGAAACTTTGGGTGGGGGAGTAGCACCGCAAAAATAGGGGCGGATGCCTACGAGCTGGCAGATTTTGAGATCGACGCATTCCACAATGAAGAACTAAAAAAGATCCAACTCTCAGAATACAAAGGGAAATGGGTAGTTTTGTTCTTTTATCCTGCCGACTTTACCTTCATTTGTCCGACAGAGCTCGAGGAGCTGGCACATATGTACGACCAGTTTAAAAATATCGGCGCTGAGATACTTTCTGTTTCTACAGACACAAAATGGACACACAAAGCGTGGCACGATGAGTCTGATGCCGTGAAGAAAATAAAATTCCCAATGCTCGCCGACCCTTCACAGAGATTGTGTGACATGTTTGGTACTCTCATCGAAGAGGGTGACGATGCAGGGCTTTCTCTCCGCGCAACATTCCTCATTGATCCAGAGGGAATCATCAAGGCGATGGAGGTTCATGACAATGGCATCGGCCGAAGTGCGAAGGAGCTTTTCCGAAAGCTTCAGGCCGCGAAATTTGTTTACGAGCATGGCGGAGTGCAGGTGTGTCCGGCGGGGTGGGAGCCAGGAGACGACACCCTCACGCCCGGGCTCAAGTTGGTAGGGAAGATCTAGTTTTTCATTTTAATTATTGTTTCTATTATGCTTACACAGATCAAAAAACGCACCGGAGAAATGGCCGCTTTCGATGAAGCGAAGATTACTCTTGCCTTACGAAAAGCTTTTGAAGAGGTGGGAGTGACGCTTTCGGAAGAAAAACTTTCCGGCATCACCCGAAGTGCGGTGCTTGATCTGGAGAAAAAACTCGGAGAGCGTACTCCGAGTGTGGAGGATGTGCAAGATTTTGTGGAGCGCGCCATCATGGCGGCAGGGTACTTCGAGGTGGCCAAGGCGTACATGATCTATCGCTACGAGCACCAGAAGATTCGCGAGAAGAAAAAAGAAGAAGTGGTGCAGAAGATCGACGAGAGCTCACTCCTTGTCACCAAGCGCTCGGGTAAGAAAGAGCTTTTCCTTCCGGAGAAAATTCGCAAAACGCTTCGTCATCATGTGCGCGAAGAGGGGAGCCCTATCGATGTCGAGATGATTATCAAGCAGGTAAAAATGGAGGTGTACGACGGGGTTGCGACATCCGAGGTTTCGCGCGCACTCGTCATGGTGGTGCGATCGATGATCGAGCGCGACCCTGCCTACTCCAAGCTCGCGGCGCGGCTTCTCCTCGACAAAATCTACAACGACGTTTTCGGCGAGAAGTTTTCGTACGATGATTTACCTGCGCTTCATGCAAAAGTCTTTGTCCGCAACATAGAAGAAGCGGTAAAGAAAGAGCTTTTAGATCCGCGCATGCTCGACTTCGACTTCAAAAAGCTCACCGACCAATTCAACATCGAGAACGATTATCTCTTTGAGTACATGGGGCTCGAGATACTTTCTTCTCGATATTTCATGGAGGATCAGGAAGCGAAGAAGCCTATCGAAACGCCGCAGATGTTTTGGATGCGCATCGCGATGGGGACAGCTATCTTGGAAAAACCAGAAGACAAAGAGCGCGTGGTAGCCGACTTTTATGATGTGCTTTCCAATTTTTATTACACTCCGGGTGGACGTACGCTTTTTGCGGCCGGTGCTCTACGGCCACAGCTTTCTAACTGCTTTTTGAACACGGTACCAGACTCTCTCGACGGGATTTTCAAAGCAATTTCCGACAATGCACAGTATCTCAAATGGTCGGGCGGTACTGGTACCGACTGGACACCACTTCGCTCTACGGGTGCAGCGATCAAGGGTACGGGTGTGAGTAGCCAGGGCATCATTCCATTTCTTAAAGTTGCCAACGACGTGAATGTTGCCATAAACAGAAGCGGCAAGCGCCGTGGTGCCGGATGTATCTACCTCGAGACATGGCACCTCGACATCGAAGATTTTCTCGAGCTTCGCAAGAATACCGGAGATGAGCGCCGCCGTACGCACGACATCAATACCGCCAATTGGATTCCCGATCTTTTCATGAAGCGCGTGAGAGACAACGGGCAGTGGACGCTCTTTTCTCCCGATGAAACCCCCGACCTCCACGAGATTTATGGAAGTAAGTTCGAAAAGCGTTATGAAGAATATGAGAAGATGGCAGACGAAGGAAAAATTCGTCTCTGGAAGCGCATGCCAGCAGGAGATCTCTGGAAAAAAATGCTCGCGATGCTTTTCGAGACCGGACACCCGTGGATTACCTGGAAAGATCCTTCCAACATCAGAAGCCCGCAAGACCATGTCGGTGTCGTGCACAATTCAAACCTCTGTACAGAGATTACTCTCAATACGAGTCCGGATGAGACAGCCGTGTGTACCTTGGGCTCGCTCAATTTTGCAAAATTTGTCCATGATGGAAAGTTTGATATGGAGCTTGTCGGCAAGGTCACCAAGTCTGCTGTCCGCATGCTCGACAATGTTATTGACATCAACTTCTACCCCACAGAAGATGCGAGAAGGGGCAACACACGCCACCGCCCCGTCGGTCTCGGTGTGCGCGGATATCACGACGCGCTCTACATGCTCGATATAAATTTCGACTCACCCGAAGCGGTAGAATTTGCAGACGAATCAATGGAGGTGGTATCGTACCACGCCATTCTCGCATCTTCGGAGCTGGCGAAAGAGCGGGGTACCTACTCGACGTACAAAGGTTCGAAGTGGGATCGCAATCTCTTTCCGCAAGATACGGTGGACATTCTCGAAGCAGAGCGCGGAGAAAAGATTGAAGTAAAACGCGGCGGCAAACTCGACTGGGCTCCGGTGCGCGAGAGCGTGAAAAAATACGGCATGCGAAATTCCAACACCATGGCCATCGCTCCCACAGCAAGCACGGCCAATCTCGTCGGCTGTATTCCGTGCGTCGAGCCGATCTACAAAAATATCTACGTGAAGTCCAATAAAGAAGGTGAGTTCATCGTGGTGAATAAGTATCTCGTGGAAGATCTGAAAAAACTCGGCCTCTGGAATAAGGGCATGCTCAACAAACTCAAATATTACGACGGTAGCGTTGAGCAAATCAGCGAAGTACCGCACGCATTGAAGCAGAAGTATAAAGAGGTGTTTGAGATCAACCCTCGCTGGCTCATCGAAGCCGCCGCTCGCCGCGCCAAATGGATCGACCAATCGCAGTCGCTCAACATCTTTTTCCGAGGGACTTCTGGACGCGATCTGGCCGAAGTATATTTCCACGCATGGAAGATGGGGCTCAAGACTACGTACTACCTTCGTACCCTCGGCGCTTCACAGGTAGAAAAATCTACCGTTTCGACCGCAGAGTTTGGCTCGACTCACATGCGAAATACTTTTTCAGAACAAGCAATGGGAGTACTCCCAGAAGTACGGGAAGTTGCCGTAGAAGAGACCGCCGTAACCTCAACCGTTTATTCTTTTGAAGATTCTTCGAGTGAAGATGAGTCATCTGCAATTTCTGAAGAAGATCTGCGCCTTGCAAGGATTATGGCCGGAGAAGAGGTGGGGCTCTGCGAGTCGTGTGAAGGGTAAAGTAAATTATAAACTTCTAAATTCCAAAGTACTGTTATGCCAATTCAAGTCGGAGCAAAACCTGTCGATATCAACAAGCGTCGCGTCATCAATGGTGCGGATGCTGATGTGATGCAGCTCTACCCCATGAAGCACAAGTTTGCGTGGGAAGCGTACAACACGGGCAATTCCAACCACTGGCTCCCGACGGAGATTTCCATGCAGAAAGACATCGAGCAATGGAAATCAAAGGATGTGCTTTCCGAAGATGAACGCCAGGCATTTGAAACCGTACTTGGATTTTTCACGACCGCCGACTCCATCGCCGCAAACAATGTGGTGCTCGCGCTCTACAAGCATGTGACTTCTCCGGAAGTGCGCATGTATCTCCTCCGCCAAGGATACGAAGAAGCGATTCACACCCATGCCTACCAGTACATCGTGGAATCTCTCGGTATGGACGAAAGTAAAATCTTCAACATGTATCGCGAGATTGAGGCGATCTACAACAAAGACAATCTCGTCCTTTCTTTGAACGAAGGGATATTTGATCCGGCATACAAGACTGGTACCTTTGAAAACGATCAAAAATTCCTCGAAAACTGGGCGGTGTTCGCTCTCATTATGGAAGGCATCTTCTTCTATAGTTCGTTTGCGGTCATGTTTGGCTTCCAGCGTCAAAACAAACTCGTCGGCTCGGCGGAGCAGATCCAGTACATCATGCGCGACGAATCTCAGCACTTGAATTTTGGCATCAATATTGTAAATGCTATCAAAGAAGAGCAGCCTGAGCTTTGGACAAAAGAATTTCAGCAGCACCTCGTAGACCTCGTGAAGCGTGCTGTGGTACTCGAGTACACGTTCGCACAAACGGTTTTCCCGAAAGGAATCTTCGGGATGAACGCCGCTGGCTTCAAGCAGTACATCGAGCACATTGCCGACCGCCGCCTCGAGCGCGTGGGGCTCCCGACACAGTATAATGTAGAAAATCCGTTTCCATGGATGAGCGAGGCTATCGACCTCTCAAAAGAGAAAAACTTTTTTGAAACTCGCGTCACTGAATACAAAGTGTGTGGGCAACTCGAGTGGTAAAATATAAATATTAAAAAAGAATCCCCCGGGCGCGATGCCGGGGGGATTTTCTTGTGTCTCTCCTACTGAGGCGCAAGGACGTGCTTTTCGATGTAGAACTGGGCGGCGGCAAAGCTTGCCGCGAGGGCTGCCAGTGCGAGGAAGAACGGACTAATGA
>OFQY01000335.1_pt1 | contig 19539 bp, 29 predicted proteins | sample 1542991 | NCBI WGS metagenome assembly OFQY01 (sample SAMN07774224, study PRJEB24372) | wastewater metagenome | isolation source: Exp Tend VB 10WW | collected 2016-02 | reverse complement strand
ACCGTCCCGGCCTCCAGCGGGATCAGGCCCAGCGCCGCCCGGAGCAGCGTGGTCTTTCCCGCGCCGGTCGGGGCGCAGAGAAGCGTGAACTCGTGCGGGCGGATTCCCATGAACGATTCAGTCAACTTCGGCCACCACGGAAGCGGGACGCCCTGCGATGGGTTGATAAGTTTCTGACAGGATGACTCCCAGACATCGAGCGCCGAGCGGTACGCGATGCTCATGCGGAACCCCGATCTTCGACGTAGGACTTCGTCACCGGGTCATAAACTTTCTTGCTCGCCGATTTGTTCCGGCGTTCAAGTGCGAGGTTCGCGAATCGGTCGAGGTTCGACTTGCCGTTAATCCGGTGGAGCACCCGGTCGAGCGAAAGGTGTTGGCGGGGGTCGTAGTCTTTGCTGCCGACTTCGTAGCGAGCCCCTTCAAGCGCCAACGAGACGCGCGTAAAGCCGCTGTATCGAATCGCGCGCTGTAGGGTGGACTCCTCGTGTGTCCCGATCGGAAGAGCCGGCACGTCGAAGCTGGCGAGGGTGTCGGTCCAAGTTTGATACGCGTCGGAGATTTGTCTCTTGGTCCCCTTTCGATCTTCGGTGGCCGTGCCCGTAGTAGTATTCCCTTCTTCTTCAGGGGAAAGGGAACAGGGAACAGGGGAACCTGGCTGCAGCTGGTTGTAGCTGGTGGGTAGCTGGTGGGTAGCTGGACCTAGCTGGCTTGTTTTCGGGGCGAACTTCCCGTCTGCGCCGCGCTCGGCCTTCTTTACGCGCGCCTTGCCGCCCGCAACTTGCGCGTCGTGCTTCCGCTGGCTCCACGCAAGGATGGGAACCAGCCGCTCGCGCACACCCTTGATGCGGTAGCCGTCCGCCGTCTGCTCGGCGAGCAACGATTGAACCATGAGGTCAGCGAAGCGCCCGCGCGCGGAGTGAATCCATCCCGTCAGGATGTCGATATCGTCTGCGGTCTTGGTGTCGGCCATCGCGACGAGGCACTCGTACCAGAGCCCAAGCACGCGCGATCGCACGTCATGCTTCCCTGTGCCGGCAAGCGCACCAAGGGCGTCGAAGCGCTCGTCACGCAAGAGTTTGCTGTCTAACTCTAGCAGCGCCATCCGGTGCCTTCGATAGGCCCAGACAACACCTTGGTTTTGCGGTTAAGCAGACGCGGAAAATACTTCCGGTACTCCTCGAAAAGCTCCTTTTCGCGAGGCGTCAGCGGTCGGACTTTATGCCGATGCTTCTTTGATTTTTCTCTCTCTTTTTTCACGTTGTCCCCTCAAAATGGGGGAGAAACGTCGATGCGGATTCTGTATTAAGTTCGCGCCTTAGACCCTTAGAATCTAAGGGGTTCCGGGATACTTACTATACATTATTGTACAAATCCAAAATCGACAATTTTCCCCGTCTGCATAAATCCCCGTTCAATAATGAACCTTATGTTAACCATTTCAGTCAGCCTTCTTCTTGGCTGCGCTTTTCGCGGCAAAGAACTTCGCGCGCTCTTTAATCACCGCGTCCCGACCCGTCTGCTGCGCCCACTTGGTTGACATAATCCGGTCGCGTCCCGGCGTCCGATTGCCCGGATTCTTGATGCGCTTCTGCCACTCGGCATCAGCACCTGGCTTCTCGAACTGGTAGCCGTAGCGTTCAAACAAAACGTACCTAAGCCCCGACCCGTAAAGCGCCTCACGCACAATCCGCGCGGTCAGTTTCGGCGAGCAATAGACATCCCCGCCCGATTCGATCCGGCTGAGGGTGCGCTGCCGGATGTTAAGTTTCTCGGCGAGCTCCGACTGATTCAAATTCATCGCCCGGCGCACCTTGGCGAGTCGCTTCCCACGGGCGGCGGTAAAGATGACCGCAACGCAGTCGTCAAACTCGAGTTCCTTGTCGGTCATTCCTTTGAATGCCGAAGCGACTAGACGCTCGCCCGCTGACTGGATGACGGGCTTGCTCATTCTTCCCTCCGAAGCATCTTGTTTTGCGCGAGACACCCAACCCGTTCTGACCGCCCAAAGAAGACGGGCGCGTCGAACTGGATTGACGTTTTATTCTCAGTCGTCGGACGAACCACGGTCGCGGGGATGATTTGCGGATCCTGCATGTTCCCGGTCTTGCGGAAATAGAGGACGCGGTCCCCTTTTTGGAATGGGTTGTCAGCCTTGTTAGCCATCGGAACCGGGCTCCCGCCCATTCGGGGGCGCGATGAAAAGGCGATAGTCGGGCTTCTTATCGCCTTCCTCTTTGTACTGATTCTTGAGCACGAGGACGCTACCGCCCTGGATGGCGCTAATCGCGGCCACGGCGTCGGGTTTGAATTTCCCCTTGAGCCCCTTGCCGGACTCCAGATACCAAAGCGCGCCGATCTCGACTAAGTCCGATTTCTTAGAGTCCACGCTGCGCCCCGATTTTCTGGACGGCCTTGGGCGCCGTGGTTTGCGTTAGCCCGTTCGTCTTTGGCGCTTCCACCTGTTCATGCTTCCGACCGTGGGCGGCTTCTGCGTCGTCATCGGTCGCGACCATTCCAAGAATGGCGGCGTAACAGTAGCGCCGGGCGTAGGTAATCGCGCTCCCCTGCCCCTGCGGGTCGTTCTTCGCGGGCATCAGCGGCAGCTCGCCCGCGATCCACTGACCGCCCGAATGAATCAGCGTCGTGACGAGTGTTGCGAGCCCGTTATTGATCCCGCCCGTCTGCACAATCGACAAGCCGCACTCGGCCAGGATCGGGCCAGCGGCTTCCTGATAAGCCGCGAGGCTAGCGAACGTGCTTTTAAAGTGCATGTTTTTACTGTCCTTCATTGCCGCATCCACCTTGCTTTGGAACTTCACCAGCGCGGCGGCGAGTTGGTCGATCTTTTCGGACTTATTCACGTTGTCTCCTTAATGAGCGCGACTTTGACCGCGCCCTTGTTCAACTTGGTAAATGGGGCGAGATCGACGCCAGCGGCCTCGGCTGCGGACTTGTCGAATACGGCGGCGGGTTTGGACCGTTTAATCTCGACGCCGTTCCCGCGAATGATCGAATGTTGGAACTCTTCGGCGACGGCCTTCTTTACGCGGTCGATTTCGTCTTCTACCGAAGACAGAAGGGCTAGCGGCTTGGCGAGTTCTTCTTTGATGTTCTTCTGCGTGTTGAGAAGGTCATAAAGTTTGGACATGCGCGGGTCGTTCACTTCGATTTCGTTCGTCCGGCCAGCGGCGACATCGGCGTTAAACGCTTTCGCGGCGGCAAGGATTCGCGCGCCCGTTTCCTCACACCATTCGACTTGATGCATGAAGATTTCCCCGGTCTGGCGCTCCTTGACGAAGACGAACCCCGAGCGGAATCCGGTGACGAGCATTTGGGCCAAGACCTGGACGCGGTATTTCTCGGGGAGTTGTTCCTTCTCGCGGGCGGCTAGAACGTCCTTGGCCCCGGAATACTTGAACTCACAAATCACCCCGCTGTCGAAGTTGATGCCGTCAAGCGACGCGAGAATGCCCACCCTCTCGTTTAGGATAACGGCTGGGTCGAGGGACATGGAAAGCGTTGCTTCGGCAGATTCGCGGATTGACGCTTCCTCTGCGTGTCCTTCGGCGAACAGGTTAGCCTTGAATGCGCTGATTTCTTCTTCCTTGCCCGCGACCTTTTCGCGCAAAACAGCGTCACGCGAACGGTAGGCGCCGGGAACCCCGAGGATGGCGGGCATGTCGGACGCGGTCGCCCACTTGCGGCGTTCCTCTTTCCACGCATCACTCCCCTGCTCTAGTTCTAGGACTTGGTAGTTAGCTTTGGTTTTCACGAGTCAATCCCCCAAAATATGATTTGAACCCAAGCGACAGCGACGGCCATAATCGTCCCGCCGATAACAATCCCGAGCATGAGCGCGATGGTTCTAAAGGGTGTGCGGGTCATCGGTCACCTTCCGCCGCAGCTTCGGCGCGCATGAACGCCCGGCCCTGTGACTGGTCAGAACCGCAGTCGAGGCATTCGCCGCACTCGACCTCGGAATGATCGCAGCACGATTTACAGGGATTCCCCTTCTCGTCTTCGCCCTCGCAGGCTGGATCGCGGTCACAAGAAAACGTGTTCATCTGACTCCCCTCGCCCAATCAATCTCGAAGCCGATTTCTTCCTGACCCAAGCGGCTTTCCCGGCACCCGTCGCACTCTGACTCGCTGTCGCAGTCCATCGCGCAAGGTTCGTCGCGGTCCTGGCAGTCCTCGCAATCGCAGTGGTCGATTTCGTAGGTGACCCCAAGCGGGTCGAAAAGAGATCCCGCCCCCGTCCCCACTGAGGAACGGCCAAACGATTGTTCCTGCGGTTGCTTGGGGTTGATGGGGGCGGAAAGTTTCATAAATAAATCTCGTTGAGTGGGCGTAACAGTGCCTTGACACAATGTGTCAACATATGTATCTAGTTAGGTTAGGCCGAGTCCTTCGACTCTCGACAAAGTTCGTCGAGCGTTACGTCCAGCGCAGCGGCTACCCGCTTCGCGCAGTCCAACCTCAGGGACGCACCCCTGAGGAGGTTCTGGACGGTCTGGACGCTGACCCTAGCCGCTACGGCGAGTTTAGCTTCGCCCTGCGGTTCGTTCCTCGTGACCCAAGCCTGTACCAGTTCGACGTTCATAATTAGGAATATATAAGCGCGTTATATGATTGTCTACCACAATCGTAACGGCGTTATATTCTAAACAATAACGCGGACTTATATCATTGGGTGATATGCGGGCTAGAGCAGTATTGGCCTTAAACGTGCGGCAGAAGCGAAAAGCGCTTGGATTTAAGAGTTCGGCGGCGCTCGCTGAAGTCGCTGGCTTGTCTGCAGTCACGCTCGCACGCCTGGAATCCTGCGGCGGGTGGACGGGCGAAGACACAATCGAGAAGTTGGCAAGGGCGCTAAAATGCGAAGAATCCGCCCTCTTTCTCGACCCCGACTTAACGAAACCCACCTACCAGCAAGCCCTCGACGTGCTCGCTGAATACGGCGCTAGTCTCTTAGAAGCCGCGCAATCATCGTCAGAAGTCGAAGCAGAAAAACACGCACCACAGTGCAACGCGGGCAAGTTGCCCTCGCGTCGTTCTTAGACTTGGCCATAACTAATCGTATTCCATACGGAATAAAGGTCTAGGGAAATAGTGGACAGGATTGATCCACCGCATTATTAACCCTTTCGGCCAAACCGTCGAAAAGGATCCTATGAAAACCCTCGTCACTCTCGCGCTCGCCATGTCCCTTGTTAGTTGCGCGTCGATCGATGTCCTGAAGCTAAGCCTCCACCCTCTCGCCCAAAGCCCTAATCGTCCGATTCCAAACATAGGTACTCACTTGATCCCCTTATGCGGGCGTGTAATTGGCGGTGTGTTGGACGGCGTTGAACACGCGGACGTGGCGGAACTCAGCGTCAGACACAAGTGTAAACCCGACATAGCAACCGACCGTGAAGTTAGTTACGTCCGTGGAGCGCGTACCGGTGGAGGTGTTTGTTGATCCTTGCTGCGTCCCATCGACGAAAAGGCGAATAGCCCCCGCGGTTAAGTCCCAATTCATTTCAATTTCGTACTCAACGCCAGCCGTGGGCGACCATGCGCCGAATGAGACCGGGGCGATGATTGCTCCGCCGGCGGAGTTAAAGAAGTCGCACTTCAGCCCGCCGTCGTTGTTGTGAAATAGCTCAATGAGGTTGGTTAGTACCGAAGCGCCCTTGCCGAAATAAACGAGCGCCTTCGGCGCGGCAGGCGTTCCGCTGTAATTGGGCGTGTACTTGAATCGCACACACCCCGTTTGACTCGCATTCGATACGTTATTCGCCCCGGCAAATGTCACATATTTAAGACTACCGCCCTTAAGATTCAGCTTCCCCGAGGCAATAGCAGGAGATCCGGTGCCCGTGCCCGTAAGTGTTCCGCCTCCGACCGTGGCGTTTAGATCCGTTGTGAAAGGAGCATAGAAGTTGGCGAGCTCAGCGGGTGCGGACGACCCAAACACTCGGCGAATGCATCCCAGAAACCCGCACCGACGCACCTAGGATACCGCGCCTTCAGTGACGCGCAGAAGACCGTCAGCAGTGGAGCGAATCGCTGAGATCTTCATCGTTCCGTCAGCGGGAGAAACGCCGAAGTATTCAACCGAGTTCGCGGGCATGAACATGTACGAACTCGAGGAGTCGGACCCTGCGGCGCTGAATCGAATGTAGCAATCAGTGCTCACCGCGACGCGGACAACGGAGACGCCGGGGGAAAACGGGTTAGTGGCAGTCGCAGAGGCCGTGACTACCGCGATGCTTTGGGTAGTGCCCGGAATGAACGCTTGGAACTTCTCACCACCGGAACCGTCGGGTTGTTTACTTGCCATGCCTCAATGCTGAGAGGTCACGACGTTTACGCTATTGTTTACGAATCACTATTCAGACGAAGGCGGCGTGCGGGATTCAGCTATAGCAATGGCTGCCATGATGAGTTCGCGGATCTTCGCCGAGAAGGTTTCCTTACTCTCGCGTTGCAGGGCCTTGTATCGGGCGTGCCACTCAGGGGGAAGCCAAGTGGTCACAGCCTTCCGGCGTTGCCACGGTTTCGGGGGAAGCTGGGTGGGGCTTGGGTCGAAGTTCTCGAGGATACTGTCCAACGATGGGCGTTTTGTGCTCATGTGTGGAGTTTACACAAATATAAACAATGGAGTTAACGTTTACGTTTATGTAAACGAGAATCACGCCCTAGTGTTGGGGCATGGCGAAGACCAAAGCTGCTGGCGGCGACGCTGCGCAGGAATTCAAGACACACTGCCTCTATGACGAGATGGTTCCGGTAGGCGAACTGAAACCCCACCCGAAGAACCGAAACAAGCACCCCGACGAGCAAATTGCTCGACTCGCGGGCATTCTGAAGTATCAGGGCTTCCGCTACCCGGTGAAGGTGTCGAAGCGCACAGGCTTTGTGACGAGCGGGCATGGTAGAATCGCCGCCGCCAAAGCGAACGGGTGGGCAATGGTCCCCGTGAACTTCCAAGACTACGACTCCGAGGAACAGGAGTACGCCGACGTTCAGGCCGACAACGCGATAGCAAGCTGGGCCGAGCTTGACCTATCGGGGATTAACTCGGATTTGGCAGATCTCGAGCCGGACTTCGATCTCGACCTATTAGGGATTAAGGACTTTGTGCTCGAGCCAGCGGAACTCATCCCTCAGTGCGACGAGGACGCGGTGCCCGAGCACGTTGAGCCGCGCACCAAGCTAGGCGACGTTTACCAGTTGGGGCGGCATCGACTGATGTGCGGGGATTCGACTAGCATTGATGCGGTCGAGAAGCTGATGGGGGGCGAGAAGGCGGACATGGTTTTTACGGATCCGCCGTATGGGTTGGGCGACACTAAGTCATTTAATGAGGACCACCCCGACTACGATGACGACGAACCGTTTGACTTGAAGCAGCTCCAATTGTGGGACTGCGAGTACGTCATATGGGGCGGCAATTATTACGAGTGGCTTCCAGCCGCTAGAAACAAAATTGGCTGGATCGTTTGGGATAAGCGCCCAAGTCGCGATCACTGGGACGAAGAGACGCGGCAAGCCGCTGACCGAAGATTCGGTCAGCACTTTGAAATGGCGATTACAAACGTCTCTGGCGTTCGCGGGAAGATGATCCGAAAAACCTGGGGCGGATTTTACGGAACTGCGGGCGATCCGGTTAACGCTATCGTCCACAAGACGCAGAAGCCAATTGAACTATTGGAGTCCATTCTTCAAGCGCACCACAAGGTTGTCTTAGACTATTTTGGCGGTTCCGGCTCCACTCTCATCGCCTGCGAGAAGACGAACCGCCGCTGCTTCATGATGGAGCTTGATCCGCGTTATTGCGATGTCATCGTAGCCAGGTGGGAGAAGTACACAGGTAAGAAAGCCGAGTTGCTCGATGGCTAGGCCAGCAACCGTTATCAAATGGGATGACGTTGAGAAACTGTGCGGGCTTCAATGCACCCAAGAGGAGATCGCTCAGTTTTGCGGCGTCACCGTGGACACACTAAACGCCAGGTGCAAGGCCGACCACGAGATGAGTTTCTCGGAGTTTTTTGACGCAAAAAGGGGATTGGGCAAGGTATCCCTTCGCCGCGCGCAGTGGCAGCTTGCGATTAAAGGGAACCCGACGCTTCTGATTTGGCTCGGAAAACAGTACCTAGGCCAGCGCGACAAAACGTCCGCCGAGTTGTCCGGCCCCGATGGAAAGCCTGTCGAGGTCAGTAACGCTTCCGCATTGACTGACGCGCAACTAGAAGCGCGCTATTTGACCTTGCTCGAGAAAGCTAAGAGCAATGGAGGATGAGAAGCTAAAGAAATCCACGGTCCCACCTTCGCCAAAGGAATGCGAACTGAAGGCCAAGGTAGTGGACGAGATTATTGAGCGCGTGAAATTGGGCCGCGCTGTGACCTATCTGTGCGGTCGCGCGATCACGCCCGAGGGATTTGATATCAAAGTCATCAGACGCCGGCGAGAGAATGGATAGCCCGTTAGACAACATGGAGAAGTTGGAGCTGATCGCGTTAGACGACGAACGCGCCAAGCGAATGCGCGAGCGGAAGATAGCGTCTTACTTCCCTGACTCGGGACCATTGCGCCGCGAGCTGTACCCGAAGCACCTGGCGTTCTTCAAAGCGGGTGCGATTCATCAGGAACGCGCAGCGGTCGCCGGGAACCGGGTGGGAAAAACGATCATGGGTACTTACGAAACTGCACTCCACCTCACGGGCGATTACCCGCATTGGTGGGAAGGCAAACGATTCGATCATCCCGTAGACTGGTGGGCGGCTGGCGATACCTCCGAAACCACGCGCGACATCTTGCAGCTCGAGCTTCTAGGTCCGTTCTTAGATTTCGGAACGGGGATGATCCCGCGCGATTGTCTGGTGGGCGAACCGACCCGCAGACGCGGAGTTGCCGACGCAGTGGACGGTGTACGCGTTAAGCACGTTTCGGGCGGCGTCTCGAGCTTAGGGTTCAAGTCCTACGACCAGGGCAGAGAGAAGTTCCAGGGGACGGCCAAGCATGGAATCACGCTCGACGAGGAACCGCCCGGATCGATCTATTTCGAGTGCCTGACGCGTTTGATGACGACGAACGGGATTCTCATTGCCACGTTTACCCCATTGCAGGGGATGTCGGAGATTGTGCTTCGGTTCATGCCGGAACTCGGAATCAGCGGGGAATCCGCATGAGCCGTTTCTGCATGACGCTAGGTTGGGACGACGCCGTTCATCTGTCTGACTCGCAAAAGAAGGAAATGCTCGCAGCACTCCCCCCGCATCAACGGGACGCACGTTCAAAAGGAACGCCGCAGCTTGGCTCGGGTGCGATTTACCCCATTGAGGAGTCGACGTTCGTTATCGACGACATGGAAATCCCCCCGCATTGGCCGCGATTCTTCGGTATGGATGTCGGGTGGAATAAGACGGCCGCTGTCTTCTGCGCGTGGAACCGTGAGGCAGATTGCGTGTACGCCTACGCGGAACATTACCGGGGACAGGCCGAACCCGCGCTACACGCGCAAGGGATCAAGGCTAAAGGCGAGTGGATTCCAGGCGTCATCGATCCGGCATCAGCAGGGCGTGGGCAAGCGGACGGAATCCAGATCCTCGAACTCTACAAAGCAGCTGGATTGAACCTGGAAACCGCGCAGAATGGCGTTGAATCCGGCATCTATGAGGTGTGGCAGCGCCTGTCGTCGGGGCGGCTGAAGGTGTTTAAGTCGCTCGTCAATCTTCGCAGCGAGTTCCGCCTTTATCGCCGTGACGACCGTGGCCGCGTCGTGAAAGAGAACGACCATGCACTCGACGCCTTACGCTATGGATTGGTTTCGGGTCTAGCTCGAGCGACGGTTAAGCCCGTCCCGAAGACGAACGCGCCGCGGTTCAGTTCTGGCGGCGGATCGAACTGGATGGGCTGAAAACCGGCTTCCGTTTAACGGCACCCTAAACAGTAGTGTAAACGTCACGCCCCCTCAGCATTGTAGACGTGGCAATAAAGACGGAAGACGCGTCCAAGTCGGAATCCGACGGGAACGAACAAAGCGGAGACGAGAAGCTCTTAGCCGAAGCTCTCGCGTTCTTTAAAGATTCCGCCGAAGCGACCGCTTCCGAGCGCATGGAAGCGTTAGACGATCTCGAATTCGTCGAAGGCAAGCAATGGCCGGACGCGATCAAAGCCGAGCGTGACCGCGATTTACGGCCCTGCCTCGTCATCAATCGCCTTCCCCAGTTCGTCCAGCAAGTAACGAACGACCAGCGGCAGAACCGCCCCGCACTGAAAGCCCACCCCGTTGATTCGAAGGGTGACCCCGAAACCGCGAAGATCATCCAAGGGCTCATGCGGCACATCGAGTACAACTCGGGCGCTGACGCTGCTTATGACACCGCTTTTGAGGGCGCCGTCAAAGGCGGGTTTGGTTACTGGCGCGTGGTTACGGACTACGCAAGCCCCACAAGCTTTGATCAAGAAATCCTGATCAAGCGCATTCGCAATCAGTTTTCGGTCTACTTCGATCCGCATTCGCAGTCCCCTGATGGCTCTGACGCGAACAAGGCTGGAATCGTCGAGGACATCTCGAAAGCTGAGTACGAATCGCAGTATCCCGATTCTGCCTTAGCGCAGAAAGACATTTGGGATGACACCGGGAATTCCGCACCCGATTGGGTGAACGGCGATTCCTGCCGCATCGCTGAGTATTTCTACAAAGAATGGAAGCCGGTCGATCTCGTTCTCCTCTCTGACGGCAAGTCGATGCCGAAGTCAGAACTCCCCGCTTACGCGGAATCCATCCAGGCGCAACTTCAGCCAGGCGAGCCGCTCCCGATGATCTCGATTGTGAGTGAGCGCAAGTCGCTCGTCCCCGTCATCAAGTGGTGCAAGCTAAACGGCGCTGAGATCCTGGAAAAGAAAGAATGGCCGGGGAAATACATCCCGATTGTCCCGGTCTACGGGCTCGAGTCGTACATCAACGGCGTTCGTAAGCTGTCGGGCATCGTCCGCAACGCAAAAGACCCGCAGCGCATGCTCAATTATTGGAAGTCTGCCGAGACTGAGGCGATTGCCTTGGCCCCCCGCGCCCCGTTCATCATGGCTGAAGGTCAGGATAAGGGTTTCGAACAAGACTGGGCGAGCGCTAACCGCCGCAATCACTCATCGCTCAAATACAATCCTATGTCTGTTAACGGCCAGCTTGTCGGCCCACCTCAGCGGCAGGGTTTTGAACCCGCAGTGCAAGCCATCACGCAAGCCGCGATGTTCGCCGCTGATGACCTTAAAGCCACTACCGGAATTTACGACGCAGCCCTTGGTGCGAAATCGAACGAAACGAGTGGAGTCGCCATTCAGCGCCGGAATATCCAGGCGCAGACGTCTAACTTCCATTTCGTCGATAACCTGACCCGCTCACTTAAGCACACCGGGCGCATTCTCATTGATTTGATCCCACACATTTACGACGGCGCGCGCGCGGCCCGAATCATCGGTGAAGACGGCGAAGAAAAGGTCGTTCGCATTAACGAGCCGTTCGTTCCCGAGGGCGAACAGAAGCCCGTCATCTACGCCATGGACGTGGGCCAGTACGACATTACCGTGGATGTTGGCCCTAGCTTCGCGTCGAAGCGCCAGGAAGCCGCAAGCGCCATGCTTGAAATGACGAAGGCGAACCCCGCGCTCATGCAGATCGCGGGCGATTTGATTGTGAAGTCGATGGACTTCCCGAACTCGTCGGATCTCGCCGAGCGCATCAAGAAATCCATGCCGCCTGAGTTGACCGACGACGGGAAGAAACAGGAAATCCCGCCGCAGATCCAAGCCCAGATGCAGCAGCAGAACCAACTCATTGAACAGTTGACGAAAGCTGCGAACGAATCCGCCGAAGTCCTTCGCACCAAGCGCATGGAAATAGAATCCAAGGAACGCATCGAGATGAAAAAGCTCGAGGTTCAAGTGGAGATTAAGCGCGCGGAGCTTGGCGCTCAGGATTCCCGCGCTTTGCTTGATGCCGAGCTCGCACAAATCAACGCGCAACAAGCGCGCATCCCTAACTCAGCCCCCGTCGAACCTGACATGGACGACGACTTCTCGGGCTCACCTGATTTGACCGGGACTAACGGTGCTTTCGAGCAGCCGCCCGCTCAAGACCCTACCGGCGGGGAATCACCGGGCTTACCACCCCAAGGGGAATTCTAATGTCTATCACTGTCGTCACTTCCGATCCCATAACCACGCCTGTCACTAGTGACGCGGCGAAAGTAACGGAGAAGACCGAAACGGCAACGTCCGCGCTCGAAGCGAAGGCTTCCGAGCAAGAAGTACCTGCGGAATCGGACACCGCGGACACAGAGGCAAAGACTGAAGAAGACGAGTCAGACGAAGGCGACAAGGATGCTGCCCTAGATTCTGACGAATCCGACAAAGACAAACCCAAGAAAAAGGGTGGGTTCCAGCGTCGTATCGACAAGCTGAATTCTCGCATCGCCGAGCGCGACCGGGAACTCGAGTATCTGCGGAAGATGGCGGTTAACACTGCTCGTCCCGCTGAGGCTGAGAAGACTGTCGAAACGAAGATGGAAGCGACTGACGGCAAGCCCAATCCCGACACGTTTGACACTCATGCTGAGTACGTCGAAGCGGTCGCGGAATGGAAGTTTGACCAAAAGCAGAAGCAACTCACGCAGGAACAGCAACGGGTGGCTCGGGAAACTGAGTATACCAAAACGCTGCAAGCCTACTCCGAACGGGAAAAGTCTTTCGAAGCGATTCACGGCGACTACCGAGAGGTTTTGGAAAGCGTGGACACAATCCCGCTTACCGTAACCGTCAAGGAAACCATCGTTACGTCTGATGTCGGTCCGGCACTCGCTTATGAGCTGGCGAAGAATCCCAAAGAACTAGAGCGCATCGTCGCCCTAGGGAATTCGAATGCTGCTGCTCGCGAGCTGGGAAAAATCGAGGCACGCCTCGAATCCAAGGCCACTGAGAAACAAGAACCTAAAAAAACCACTAAGGCACCGGAACCCATTAGCCCCGTCGGATCTAAAGGCGCGTCGGTGGAGAAATCCATCTTCGACCCTGAAATCAGTCAACGGGACTATGAACGGCTTCGGGCCAAACAGCGTACGGGCTAATCGCTCGCACGCATTGAAGGACTAACATCATGGCCGGTAACTCGCTTCTCACCTCGGGAGTAATCACTAAAGAGTGTTTGCTCGAACTTAAGAACCAGATGGTTTTCTCGAAGAAGGTCGATCGTCAGTATGACGACCGTTTCGCTAACAAAGGCGGAAAGATCGGCGATACGATCAATATCCGCAAGCCTGCCCGCTACTCGGTGACGACTGGCGCGACGCTTGAAATCCAGGACAGTGTCGACGCTTCTGTCGCGCTCGTTCTCGATACGCAGCAGCACGTTGGGATGGCGTTCTCGTCTAAGGACTTGTCGCTTTCTATCGACGAGTTCAAAGACCGTTATATCAAACCTGCTATGTCGGCTCTTGCTAACAAGATCGACATCACGGGTTATTCGGCGATGTATAAGGCTACCCCGAACTTTGTCGGCGTTCCTTCTGCTACCGCCCTCCCGTCCACGCTCAAGGGTTTCACCCAGGCTTACGCGCTTATCGCCAACCGCGGCGGTCCGCTCGATAACCTGAGCGCGATCGTTGACCCGAACACCCAGGCTTCTCTCGTCGAAGGATTGAAGTCTCTCTTTCAGTCTTCGTCTGAGATCAAGAAGCAGTACGAAAAGGGTCAGATGGGCATGGCTGCGGGCATGGAGTTCTCCATGTCTCAGAACGTCAGCAAGCACACTGCTGGCGCTCCTGACGGCACCCCTGCGATCAAGACCACGATCACGTCCCAGGGCGCGAGCACGGTTGCTGTCGATGGTCTGACCACGGCAACGATCGCCGGATGCTACAAGGAAGGCGATATCCTCACCTTCGGTAGCGTGTACGCGGTCAACCCGATCACCAAGGTGAGCACGGGCGAACTCATGCAGTTCGTCGTGACTGCGACCACTGCTGCGGCTGGCAACGAAATCGCATCGCTTCCGATCAGCCCGGCGATCTACTCGACTGGCGCTTATCAGAACGTTGACAGCCTCCCGGTTGACGGCGCGGCTATCAAGCTGTTCGGTCACGCCTCGACCTACGCGTCCACCATCGTCGGTCAGAACCTCGTGTTCCCTAAAGAATCGTTCGCTCTCGGCTGCGCTGACCTGGAACTTCCGGGCGGTGTGGACATGGCGTCGCGCGCTTCTGAAAAGGAAAGCGGGCTCTCGATCCGCATGGTTCGCCAGTACGACATCAACAACGACCGAATCATCGCTCGTCTTGATGTCCTCTACGGCTGGAAGGCTCTCTATCCTGAGTGGGCTTGCCGCGTCGTCGGACAGCCTGCGTAACTGAATTGATGGCGGCGGCCTGAGCCCGATGGGTTTGGGTCGCCCCTCACTCAACCTAAAAACAAAGGAAATAAAATGAATACCGCAACTGATACCCTGATTCACAAACTCCCGGTAACGTCCGGCGAAGGCGCTGCGCTTACCGCTCAGCTGACCACGATCACCCACACTGCTCCGGGTACGCCTGACTATGCCTTCGGCACGGTCACGACTACCTCGGGCGCTGGTTTCTCGTCTGTCGACGAAGCCAATACGCTTCTGAAGGTTGTCGCAAACCTCCAGGTTCGTATGCTCGAAATCGAAGCTCGCCTCGAAGCGATCAACGTCGTCGTCGCGAACTAAGTCCATGAAGATCTCGGTCAGCATCCCTGCATACGATGGCAAGCTACCTTACCAGCTTGTGCTCGCGTTGCTGACCGAGGCTTCTATCGCCAGAAACCAAGGCGATACGCTCCTCGTTACCATCCTGCCCGCGTGTACGAATCTGGCACTTGGTCGGAACCAACTTGTTAAACAATTTTTAGAATCAGACGCCGAACGGCTCGTGTTCATTGACGCCGATGTGACATTTAGTCCCGGATCCCTTGTCAGGTTGGCCCATCATCCTGTTGATTTCGTCGGCGGCGCGTACCGTCTGAAGCAGAACCAGGAATCTTATCCAATCTTCCCGCTTGAGGGTGATGTCGCAGCCTTGGGCGAGCTCGTACCCGTCGCGATGGTTCCCACGGGCTTCCTGTCCCTCTCGCGCAAAGTCTTTGAAGACTTCAAAGCGGCTTACCCAAACCGCGATTACAAAGTGCAGGGCGTTCCTTGTTACGCCTATTTCCAGATACCATTCAAAGACGGCGCGCTTTACACCGAAGACGCCTACTTCTGCCGCGAGTGGCGGGAAGCTGGCGGAAACATCTATCTTGACCCGGAGCTTGCCCTAACCCATTGGGGCGAGTCGAAACCCTTTCCGGGGCACATCGGTAACTGGATCCGCGCAGCACAGGAGAAAACCGCATGACCGGACGCGAGCTGATTACTGCCGCACTGAGGAAGATCGGCGCCATTGCATCGTCCGAAGCGTTGTCAGCTGATGAAGCGACTGACGGGCTAGCCGAAGCCAATCGGATGCTAGGCTCGTGGTCCGCTGACGGGCTGATGATCCATTACAAAGTGCGCGAAACGCTCGTACTCACGGCGTCGGATGGGTCGTATACGGTCGGATCAAGCGGAAATTTGAACACCACGCGCCCGGTGAAGATCGTCAGCGCAAGCATTCTCGACACCTCCCAGACGCCGAACGTGGAACGCCCGATTCGAGTGATTTCACTCGCTGAGTGGGTGCGAATTGCAGCGAAAGACGTGAACGGTCTTCCTTATTTCATGTATCCAGACATGGCTTTCCCGCTTTTGACGGTGAACCTGTACCCTCGCCCGTCCAGCACTGCCTACACGCTCGTTTTGTGGAGCGAGAAGGCGTTGACTGAGATCGCGACCCTCGACACCTCCATCAGTCTCCCACCCGGCTACGACGACGCCTTGATTCACAACCTCGCGATCAGGTTGGCCCCTGAATACGGCAAAGCCCCATCTGAGGCGCTTTACAAGCTCGCAGAAGAAACGAAGTCGAATCTGATGCGCCAGAACATCCGCCCTACTTACCTCACCTGTGACTCGGCACTCGTGAGCGGGGGCGCGTTCGACATCTATACGGGGGGTCAGTGAGATTCCCCGGATTCATCGGCCCTAGCTACACCCTTCAGAGCGTCAACGTGGATTGTCAACGTTGCGTGAACCTGTATCCCGAGATTAATGCTTTGGGGACGGGGAAGGAGAAGGAGATTGCAGCACTCGTCTCGACGCCAGGGCTCAGGCTTCTCGCGACGATTGGCGACGGACCTATCCGGGGTGCGTGGCGGGCAAGCAATGAACAGTTATTCATCGTCAGTGGAGATGAGCTTTACCGCGTGTCGTCTGCGTATGCAGGAACACTGCTTGGAACGCTCACCACTTCGTCAGGCCCAGTGTCGATGGCTGATAACGGATCTGTGGTGTTCGTCGTCGACGGGACGAACGGGTATACCTGGACGATTGGCAGTTCGACCTTTGCCCAAGTGTCTGACGGTGACTTTTACCCCGCCGATCAAGTCGCGTTCATTGACGGGTATTTCATCTTCAATAAGACGGGCACCCAGCAATTCTTTATCTCTGACCTAAACGCGGTGACCTTCGACGCGCTCGACATCGGTACTGCTGAGGGCAGTCCTGACTACCTCCGGGGACTAGCGGCCATCGAGCAGAAACTGTTCCTGTTCGGGAAACAGTCTATCGAGGTTTACTACGACTCCGGCGCCACGTTCCCCTTCTCCCGCATCCAAGGGGCGGTCATCGAAACGGGCTGCATCGCTGCGTTCTCGATTGCGAAGCTCGACACCCTTTACTGGTTAGGTGCAGTGAAACAGGGTCTGGCGTCGTCTATCGCATGGCGGGATACAAAGCCGAGCGCGTGTCCACTCCTGCTATCGAGTCAGTCATCCGGGGGCTTGACCAGACGACACTAGTCAACGCGACTGCGTGGACGTATCAGCAGGGCGGACATCACTTCTATTGCCTGAATCTCCCCGGCGCTAGTTCCACTTGGGTTTACGACGCCTCAACTGAGCTTTGGCATGAACGCGCGTTCCTCGGAAGTTTCGGGTTAGAACGTCACCGCGCCGAAGTCCACGCCGTTGCATTCGGTCTAAACATCGTCGGCGATTATGTGAACGGGAAGATTTACGCGCTTGACCCGAATTATTACACAGACAGCGGGACAGCGGTGAAACGCCTCCGCGCGTCTCCTCACCTATCCCAAGGGTTGAAGTACATCCGTCACAATTCATTTCAATTGGACATGGAAACGGGTGTGGGGTTGTCGTCGGGCCAGGGTGTCGCCCCACTCGTCATGATGCGCTACTCAGACGACGGTGGTTCTACGTGGTCTAGTGAACTGACCACATCCATCGGTGCGCTGGGGAATCGTAGAACCCGCGCCATCTTCCGGCGCCTTGGGTCGTCCCGTGACCGCGTTTATGAACTGTCAGTGTCTGACCCGGTGAAGGTCGTATTCATCGGTGCGGAACTCGACGTTGAACAGGGGGTTGCCTAATGGTCAATCTCCCTCCCGTTCCAGTGCGCGTCCCGATCGTCGAACCCTCGGGCGATGCGTCGTCCATCTTCGCAGATTGGCTTCAAAAGGCATTCCTGCGAATCGGTGGGAATCTCGGGAACGCGGGCGACACTGTGAACAGTCTCGCAGCAGCGGGATACCAGAAGTTCGCGAGCGGGCTCGTCATCCAGTGGGGCACGACTGCTGGCCTAGCTTCTGCCTCAACGACTAGCACCTCGTTTTCGACCGCATTCCCTACTGCGTGTCTTCAAGTGTTCCTGACGCCAAAAGACAATAGCGCGGTGGCGACCGCGGCAACGGGACAGCCTGGGGTCGGGAACTACTCCACCACTGCGTTTGACCTCTATAACCGCACATCAGTAACGCTCACGTTTAATTGGGTGGCCCTTGGATACTAAAATCAGGAACTACACCGCATCTGATTTCCCGATGATCGACGCTTGGTGGAAACACTCAGGCGAGATGGGCCCGCATCCCGAGATGATGCCGCTTGATTCCTCTTTCGTCGCTGAAGTCGGCGGACAACCAGCACTTGCCGTCGCGCTCTATCTGACGAACGGTCCTGCGGTGTACGTCGAGAATTTCATCGCGAATCACGAAATTTCCCGCGAAATGCGCAGGGAAGCAGCCCAAATGCTCGTTCACCACTTCTCGGAGTTCGCTCGAGCCAAGGGCTACAAAGTTTTGGTTTGCATGACCGAAAAACAACCCCTCGCAGATCGTTACGAGGAACTTGGATTTAACCCGGCGCTGTCAGGCGTCACCGTCTTAACAAGGAGTATCTAGATGCCTTCAGCCGTCATTGGTGGAGCAATCGGAGCAGTCGGATCAATCGGAGGCGCGCTAATCGGTTCGAGCGCTGCCGGAAGCGCAGCAGAAAAACAAGCCGCTGCCGCTGCACAGGCGAACGCGCTTCAAAAGCGCATGTACGACCAGGGTCGAGCGGATCAACAGCCCTACCAGCAAGCGGGCTTGTCGGCGCTCTATGGCGCGGGCGGGATGTTTAAGCGCAAGGACGGGTTGAGCGGGATCGCCAAGAAAGCGTATGACCCGACGGCCCGCAAAGCCTTTATCGAGGGGAAGGTCGGCGAATTCACAAATTCGGCGGCTGGCGTTCCAACCATCAACGGGCTGCGCGCAAAGATGCTTGAGCAGGAGCCCCAAATCCGCGCACAAGCTGAGGCGCAGTGGGAGCAAGAAAACAACTCCGTACAAGACGACTCAATTGACACTAGTCAATACGAACTCGACCAGGATTTGACTCGCCGATTCACTAACGAAGATTTCGTCAAAGACCCCGGCTACGACTTCCGCATGCAGGAAGGGCAGAAAGCCCTTGAGCGTTCGGCTGCGGCTCGTGGCGGTCTTCAGAATGGCGGGACGATGAAAGCCCTTGCTGAGTACGGCCAAGGTTTCGCGTCGAATGAGTACGGAAACGCTTACAACCGTTTCACTAATGACCAGTCGAACCGTTTTAACCGCCTCTCCTCGATCGCGGGGATGGGTCAGAACGCGACGAATGCGAACGCGGCAGCGGGCCAGAATTACGCGGGCCAGGTGAGTAACAACATCATCGGAAACGCTAACGCCCAAGGCGCGGCGGGAATCGCGCAAGGTAACGCTTGGGGCGGGGCGCTGTCTAGCCTCGGCAAGATGGGAATGGAATACGCAGCGGGTGCCGGGTCGGGTGGTTCCAGTGGCGGCGGAAACTGGGGTCAACGGTCTTCGGCTGCGTTGAATACGGGTGCGATTTCAGGAAACGACTACAGTATGCCGGCTAATAAATTCTGGGGAATGGGGGGCTAATCATGCCTATCGACGCAAGCATTTATCAGCAGATTAAGCCCTTCGAAATGCCGAGCTACGCCGACGCGCAAGCGAAGGCGATGACGCTATCGAACATGGGATTACAGCAGAAGCAAGCCATGCAGCAGATGGATCGCCAGCAGAAAGTCGGCGAACGCGAGGATAAGGACGCGGCTTACGC
>OFQY01000334.1_pt1 | contig 19625 bp, 21 predicted proteins | sample 1542991 | NCBI WGS metagenome assembly OFQY01 (sample SAMN07774224, study PRJEB24372) | wastewater metagenome | isolation source: Exp Tend VB 10WW | collected 2016-02 | reverse complement strand
TGATCGAAAAAGCTATGATTGAAACAGACAATAGAATCAAGCAACACACCGATACTGAGGAAGTTGACTAGGTATTTTTAGCACGTAGAATAACAGAGGAATAATGGCGTAGTGGCGAAGCTGGTTAACGCGACAGTCTGCAAAACTGTTATGCGCCGGTTCGATCCCGGCCTACGCCTCCATTGAATGTAGTTTTGAAATGATAGAATAAACATATGCCCGGGTGGTGAAATTGGTTATACACGAGAGACTTAAAATCTCTTGGCTTAAAAAGCCGTGTGGGTTCAAGTCCCACCCCGGGCACAAATAAAATAATTCGTAAAGTTTTTAACCGTCTTTTGTTGTTTTGCCGAATCCGAAAAATATAGTACTATACAACAATATTTCCGCCCGTAGCTCAGTTGGTAGAGCAGATCCCTCTTAAGGATACGGTCGTAGGTTCGAATCCTACCGGGCGGACATTTTTTAAGCATTTTTTCGGCTCTTTTTTATTACTGTTACAGCATAAAAATACGACCTTTTTAATCTTGGCGAACGGCGGCAAAATCATATAATTATTCCAATGTTTTGGGATGAAAATTTTGCATATTGTATAGGAATCATAGCTTCTGACGGGAACCTATCACCAGACGGTAGGCATATTTCTATCGTCTCAAAAGACATCGAAATATTTGAAAATTGTAGATCAAGATTAAAGCCTACTGCTAAAGTCGTAATGAAGGCCAGTGGGCATTGCTCAGATAAAAAGTATTTTCTTTTACAATTTAGCGATGCGAAACTATATAGGTTTCTAATGACAATAGGTCTTACGCCATGTAAATCAAAAACAATACAATTAGTAAAAGTTCCCCACGTATTTTTCAGAGATTTTTTGAGAGGCCTTTTTGACGGCGACGGCTCAATATCCATCTTTGCAAACAAAGTGAGCAAGCAGCCTCAAGTAAAAATGCGCTTTGCATCAGCAAGTAGAAACTTTCTAGAGTGGCTAAAAAACGAAATCTTGACACACTCAAACATATTGGGAGGCTACATAACAAAGGATGGCAGATGCTTCACCTTAAGTTATGGCAAAAAGGATTCTACCAAAATTATAAATTTCGTGTACTATAGTAATGTTAAGTTTTACCTGAAAATAAAATACTTGACATGTATGAGGGCGAGTGGTGAAACGGTAGACACGCTGCTCTTAGGAAGCAGTGCCGCAAGGCATGGAGGTTCAAGTCCTCTCTCGCCCACCATTTAAGATAACCAAGCAAATAAGACCAAAGAAAATAGCCTTTATATTAGGGATATTTTTGGCGCGAGAGCTATTGACATTTAGGTATGTTGTGTGATATAATACTCCACAGTTCCCTGCCCTCCGTCATGCAGAAACGACCGTTCGAACCGGTCCTATTCCAAAGCAAAGCGATTCAAACTCGCGCTGCCCACGAATGGCTCAAACGACAATCAAAAAACAACGGGTTCGACCACCCAAACAAAAAGGTCACAAACACCGTCGAAGAGAATCTGCTCTCCGACGGGGTGAGCAGGAGATCTTTGACATACCCCAATACAACGTTATGAAAGAACATCTCATCAATGCGTGGGAGTACCTCCTGGTCATCTGGTATTTCATTGCCGGCAACTGGGGGGTACTCCTCGCCATCTTTATCGCCACGCTGGCATGGAAGGCTTACCGGTACTTTGTGCCGGCTTCAAAAACAAAAGCATTTCCGATTCATCTCGGCACATCGCTGTTCACATTAGCCATTATCGTCACCTTTTGGGAGCTCGTGTACCACATCATCTTCGCAATGATTGAGACATACGCTTCTTCTTGGTTAGTCATGCTTCCTTGGTATATAAACCTCATTCCAATAGCGATGTCGCTCCATTCAATGTGGTTCTTCTGCCGCATCGAGCCAAGCGCTCCGAGTACAAATCGGGCGCACCTCTTGTTTGGAAAAGCACGAGAAGTGTTTGAGTCTAGTTCAGGTCAAATGTCGTTTTGGATCGGAAAGCCTCTGAAAGGCGCTCTTGGATCTCATTACGTCAACAACATACCTGACCCGAACAAAAAGCAAGTGAGCAAACTATACGGCAACAGCGATGACGGCACCGACAAAGATGGTGCCATAATCGAACTGGCCGGAGGGTTCAGGCCAGGCACAACAGACCCAGATCCTTCAAAATGGGAAGCAGGAATAATAAAAGCCAGCATGGACTGGCGCATCATTGACATAGTTGCCTTGATTAATCAAATCATTGACGAACTGCCCGAAGGAGAAGCTGAGATTCTGTGGAACGATGACTTGAAAAAGAAGGCTGAAAAGCTGTTCGTTTCTCTTCATCTTTTTCCTGAAATCAGGAACGTCTGCGGAGCTACCAGTTACCGAGACATCAACAAGGCTAAGATCCAAGACAGCATCAACGACCATGTACGCAACAGCAACCCTCCAAGAGAAGCTGTCAATGTGGAATGCGCCGCTATCGGTGTAGAAATAAAGGTCGTGACGGTGTCTGAAGTTCGGGCAACCAACCCAGACACAATTCAAGATCTATCCAAAGCAGCAAGGGAGAGCGTACAAAAAGACAGAGAAAGAGACAATCTGCAAACCGTGCAAGAAACCCTGAAGACGACCATTCAAATGCTAGACGACATCGGCTTTGCATCAGACAAGGATGCTGAAGCAAGGAAAGCTGCTATAGCCAAAGAAGCACTGGTCATCGTTAAGGCAAATAACGGGCTGCAAAAACAGTTCGGAACAGCGCTCGAGGAACTCCTCGAACGCCTCACGAGTGGAAAGGTAACATCATAACGAGAACACATGGCTAAAAAAAGATCAAAACCTGCTGGAGGAACTTCTTCCAGCAGTAAAGGGGCGAGTGGCAGCGCAAGCACCACTCCCACTGCAGCCAAAAATAGCGGTTGCATTCTTACGATCTTGAAGTCTCCTTTATACTTTGCGTTGATGCTCATCATCCTGGTGGTCATCTTCGGAAAGCCGACGGGCAAGACTAGCGGTTCAAACAATGCAACTGTGGCGGCGCAAGGGCCGTCATTACTGGAAAAGCTGCAGGCGCTGCCACAAAGGGCTGCGCTCCAAGCAAAAAAAACAGCAAACTGGCTCGACCATGCAGGGGATCTTTATACGACTCCTTTGCCGGCTACGGTAACACAGGTGCCGGTAATGAAGCTATCGGGTCCGATGACCATGACCATCCAAGTCAACAAAGATGGATGGACGGCTATTCCGGATGTACCGGATGACCGATATGACGTAAAATGCGACTATGCAGGGTCTTCCCTGCAAATGCTCATTGACGGTTCGGTCTACGAGTACTCGGCTGGAAAGCTGTGGAGACTCGCGGGTCTATTCAAGACAGAATGGAAACAGGAGCTTAAGGGAGTTAAATGGAGCTACAAGGTTCCCCCAGACGCTCCGAGTAACTACCCGGGGACAGCAACAGTACACATCACGATCAAGCCGCCACGAAAGTGACTTACGACGTGAACAACAACCAACAACGGGCACTCCGCCTGCACAAAATAGAGCAATACGCTTCTATGTTTGTGCAGGTAGGGTGCCCGTTTTATATTCCAATTTTTGAAACGCTGGTGGCGAGCATTTCAAAAATATTTTACAAAACAAAACACCCCTTTCGGGGCGTTTCATTTCTATTCTCCGCGTGCATTTTTCGCGAATTACTTCGTTATCGCTTTAATGGCATCGGAAGAACTCTGAATATTTGATGAGGAACTTGTGTTTGCACCAATGGTATTGATGACAATATTTATGATACCGAACACCGACACCATAATGAATATTCCGACGACACCCGCGATAATGTGCCTGCTGCCTGTCTCACGTTCTGTAGAACTCGCCCCATGTATGAAGTATTCAAACATTCCGTACAAAAAGACAAGTATGGCTACAGCAAACATCAATACAATAATCGGATTGATTATGTATTGGTTGATTGAGTGAATCAGTGTTAAGGCAGAATCCATCGAGAATAACTAGAATATATTAAGTAGTTGTGAAATAACCTCCTGGGTTAGGCAAACCTGGCGCGTTAGGAGCAGTGTTGTTGAGGTTAACGCTTGTTACGAGAATGTTTACCAAACCCCAAACTGACACCATCACGAAGAGACCAATTACGCCCCAGATAATATAACCTGTAGCTTCTTTTCTCTTTTCTTGGTCGCCACCTGCTGTGATGAGCTTGAAAATACCCCAAAGGAACACGAGTACCGCAAGTGCGATAACAAAAGGAATGAGACGGTTGATGAGGTCGCTAGCCTGTGAAAGAAGGCCGAGAACGCCTCCGATGCTCTGCGCGGCTGCAAGAGCCGGAAGTGCGACAAGGCCGAGTGACCCGAGCTTAAGGAATGTCTTTTTCATCTTTTATCTATAAATGATTAATTATATTTAGTAAGAGACCTTTACCCGTATACGGTACGCGGCCAAAGTCTTATATAGTATACCCCGCAAATACGAATACTTACAGCGGGTGTAAAGGTTTGCTGTGGATTAAAGTTTAGCTTGAGTATTCGGGTATTGGCGGAGGAGGAGGAACCGTTTTGCTGTCTAGGTTGAAAGTTGTAGTAATGATATTAACCAAACCCCAAACTGAGACCATTACGGTTATAAAGATGATGCTCCAAATAATATATGAACGAGCTTCAGCTTGCTTCGATGAATCGTCGGTGCGCACATACTGAAAGACACCCCACACAAAATACAGCACGCCAAGCGAAATGATAATAGGCAAAACTACATTTATGGCGTTCTTTATAACAAGAACTGCGCCCTCAAAGCCGGTTTTTGTTGTAGTTGTAGTGTTGCTTACTTGCCCGCCCATACTCGATGTGGCAGCATTCACCACCAAAGGCATTATAAGAATAAGGGCCATTGTTCCGATTCCTACAAGCGCTTTAGTAATTTTTTTGATTTTATTCATATGTATAGTATAAAAGTAAGTGTATTTTATTTCAATAGAGGTGTTGCCAAGCCACCAGCGAAGACAGTAGTAGTAAGAATATTAACAAGCCCCCAAACCGACACCATAACAAACAGCGCCAAAATTCCGAATGTCATCATCTTAATGGCATCTTCTCTGGCATTTTCATTGTTCGTTTTAACAAGTTGAAATAAGCCCCAAGAAAAGTAAAGAAGAGATAAAGCAATAACCAGAGGTATAAGCGACTTAACCATGCTTATTGCAATTTTTACCAATTCGCCGAAATTCTGCGCAGCAGCAAACGCAAACATAGGCATTGATAGTATGGCACCCGCTGTAATAATTGAAATGTGTTTTTTCATAATGTGTATGTATTTCTATTTCGGGCTATTTTCCTGAACTAATCTGACTGACCGTTCCTTGTATGGCTGTCGATATAACCTGGGCACCGAGGATAACCATAGCTCCAACGGTCGTCCATGTAAGCGTTTGTGTTGCCTTTTTAATTTCACCCTCGTCTCCCCTAGCAACAACGTATTTGAAGCCCGCATATATATAAAAGAACACAACCACAACAGCGCCAATTTGAATGACGACATTAAGTATTTTTTCGAGTAGCCCGGCGAGCGAGGTGTTGCTGCCAAGAGGGTTATCGAATTTTCCTGAACTGCCTGCGCTAGAGCCTGAACCATAAATACTGATACCGCTAGTATTACCTACAGACATACTATTACTGCCGCCTATACCGGTTGTCAAAGATTGCTGCCCAGTTGTTCCGCCAGTTATTACTGGGTCAAACGCAGCTACCGCAAATGATGGCGCCGCAATAAACAATAGCACCAACAAGTGCATGGAGATAAATTTAAGTTTTTCTGAGAAGTTTTTCATAAGGGAATTAAAGGTGTAACAGAATTAATTGAGCAGGGTCCACTTTTCGGCATCAACACCAAGCCAACCTAATATTGATTTTACTATAAGGAAGGCCGCAAGGGTAATAATTATCCCCCATATTACCTTGCCAAATACGGCGTGCGCCTTCTTTATTTTACCTTCGTCACCCGCAGAAGAAACATAGAGCCAGCCCGCGTAAGCAATTGAAGCAACTGAGGCAAGGGCAACAAAATATATAGCCCATGTAAGAAAATTCTTTCCGAGCTGTATAAGGTCATTATAACCGCACGCAGCGTTACTACCAGTACCGCATGTAGGAACGAGCCTGCCTGGTTCTGCAGCATATGCCCCGCTTGGAATAATACCAACAGTAAGTGCGGCCAATACCGCCTTGCAGTACATTGAGTCTTTTATTAGTATGGCTGCGTGCTTGAGTTTCATCTTATATTTTTATGTAGTGCTATTTAGTGCCGAACAAACTGTTCAATACGCCTATAACATCTCTAATTGCAGCGGCCTGCGGCTTTCTGCCTGTTGCTACAGATTCTATCATATCGCGGAAGGCCTCATCACTTTCATTTGGGTTTGGGTCAAACCATGCTTTCGCTTTGACAGCTGCGCGATTAAAGACCGTCATGTATGTATTTGCCTGGTACTCAGCAATAGAGTCACGTCTTACCGGCGGCAAGTTCGAAAGTTTGCTCCATGAATTTATAGACTCTTTAGATGTGAGCATAGATATTACGCCAATAGCACCCGCGTAATTTCTGGTACTTTTCATAATTGCTAAGCCGGTAATCTTTCCGTAAACCGCTGGTATTGTACCTGTATCTTGCGGCACCTCAGTTACGTCGAAATTCAGGTTCGGGTTCTTGTCTTGCAGAGAAGGAAGCTCGCTTGCATAACCAATATACGTTGCAAGTACATTGGAAAGAAAAGCGGTGCGCGAATCGGGCATTGATAAGTTCCAAGTGTATGACTGGTTCGTTGGGTTGGCGAAAGAAGTGTAGAAGTCGAGAATGGTTTCAATTGGTTTTGATGACACATTTTCGTCTGGAGCCTGATCAATTGTTGCGTACACCGCGCTAGTATTCGAGTTAATGGCGGTTATAGGGTTATTGAGCTGAAAGAGAAATGTTGAAATTATTTCTTTAGCATTCGTTACGTTCGAATACGAACCAAAAGAGGCATAAGCGCGAGTTATTGACGATGAATCGGTCTTTTTGACGATACGCGGTGCTTCAGACTGAAATTCAACCCATGTTGAAGGGGCTCGCGCCAAACCTACTTCTGCAAAAATGTTCTTATTCCAATACATAACCAAAGGGTCAATTGAAAGCGGCACTGCCAATATACCAGTGGTGTCCATAAAAACGCTTGAGGCATCAACGAAAGTATTTAGATAGTCGCGAGCATTAAAAACAGAATACGGTATAGGCAATATTTTATTGCGCTGAGTATATAGCATTGTGTCATCCAAAAGAGCAATGTCTGGGCCGCGACCTTCGGCTAAAGCATTAATGAGTTCAGCCTGATATGTCGCAAGATCTTTCTGCACATATGTTACATTTATTTTTGTTTCGGCAATATTAATTTCTCGCACAACATCGTTAACATAGTTTCCAGGAAGAGTTCCCCAAATGAGAGCCGAGGGTGTACCCTGAGTGTTAGTGCCGCCAAAGCCTGCAAAAATTGCTATACCCACAATGGCCACGAAAATAAAGATGGCCATTACCACGATTTGAAAGATACTGATATTTTTCATGTACGATACTATTATATATGAATATTAAGCCATTGGCTTGCTATGTTCTGTGGAATAGCCATTCTCGGCGTTAGCAGAGGTAACTGCACCGGTAGATTGCGCGTAGTCGCTTGCCGCATGCTCGACAAATTGTTTAGCAGCTTCATGTTCATCGAAACTTACGATATCAATTGGAGGAACTATTAGCCCAGGGTTCGCATCTTCTTGCTTCTTCGATTTCTTCATATTTTCTTTCGAGCCCGGCGAAGCCTTGCTTTTAAGCGTGTAAAGTAGGCCGTAGTGATGCGAACCTGCGTCTATAAAACTTTCTAACTTAAAACCCTCGTCTTCAAAATATTTTCGCGATTCGTCTTTTGTAACCACATGGTCGGTATGCGGCCCTATTTGATTAAAAGATTCAGCCCAGTCGATAACTGCTACCTTACCATCGTGCTTCAGTACTCGTTTGGCTTCAATAACAAGCTTGCGCGGGTTGTCGGTCTGAAAAAGTGTATTGGCAATAATTATGCGGTCGACAGAAGCGGTAAGTAGGCCCGAACCCTTGTCTGTTTCAAGATCGCTTTGTATAACTTCAATATTATGAAGCCCTTGCCTTGCCGCTTCATTCACAAGCTTGCGCAAATGGTCAGAAAGAACGTCGATAGCAAACACCCTACCGTACTCGCCCACTTTTTTCGCCAATGCCAACGCATAGAAACCCACACCCGCGCCGAAATCGGCAACCGTCATACCTTCTGCAACATATGATTGCTTAATTACGGAGTCAGGGTCGGAGAACATTCGTTTATTTTAGCACAGATACAACAAAGGTTTACCACGCGAACAATTTTGACTGAGAGTGGACTATATTATAATCACTTCTATATGAACGAATCAGGTTTTCCAATGTTTCCTTTTGACCTCCATAATGGTAGGTACAAATAGAGAGTCGTGGTTTATATTTCTTAATTGTATCCTCTGCCCCTTTAATTAACATAGGCTCCATGCCCTCAATATCTGCCTTTATAAAATCGACTCTTTGTAGTCCACAATCTTTTACATACTGGTCTAAGGTTATAAGATCTATCTCTTCAGACTTACCGGTTGTGTCCCCAACTGTCTTATCAGATATAATAGTATTTGCATCACTCATATCTTCAGAACTAAATAAGCTCTTTCCACTATGGTCTGATAAAGCTTTTTTTATTAGCATCACCCTATCTCCACAAAGACTTTCTTTTTGGGATTCAACCAAGACATTGAAACAACTTTTAATAGGCTCGAAAGCATGAACCCTTCCGGAGCCAGAGGTCTTTTCGATAGCCAACCAAGTAAACATACCTATATTAGCTCCGGCGTCTATAACAATATCACTATCTTTAATTCTGCATTCAGAAAATTCATATGGACCCTCCCCTGTAAATAAAGGGATCGAAACTCTGACTATGGATGGGTACCAGAAATCAAGAAACTGAGTTATCACACTATTAAGCAAGCCCTCTGTCATAATTTCCTTTGTTAACTTAATGACAGAACCCTTTTTACCTAGATGCACTTCGCTATTATTTAAATAAATACCAGGAATATATTTTTCTACCAAAAATTTATACGACAAAGAGCCACGCTTTGAATCGGGCAGTGTCAGATACGCCCAGAAAAACTTCCAAGGTTGCCCCCCCCGTTCGATTACAAGTGCTTTGCCAATTTGAGGCAAAGATTTAAATATATTTTTAATACGCCAAGTTATCTTATGTAACATAATTTAAATTTTAATCTTATAAACAAATAAGCGACGCAAGCGAATCCCCCTCCCTCAACTTCATAATTCTCACACCCTGAGTATCGCGGCCCAAAGATGGAATTTCGGCCAAACTGCAGCGAATTACCTGGCTCTTTTTTGAAATAGCGACAGCCTCTTCAAGAGTGGCGTCAACAATTCGAGCGGCAATAAGTTGGCCGGTTTTATCGGTTACCTTAATAGTTTTAATACCTGAACCGCCGCGGCCCTGTACTTTATATTCTTTAAGTGAAGTTTTTTTACCGTACCCGTTCGCTGATATTACAAAAATTTCTGCTGCGTTAGAACCTTTCTTAACGGTGTCGGCGCCAACAATTTTAACGCCCTTGTCGAGCTTCATTACTCGAACGCCGCCGGCACCGCGACCCATTTCGCGCACGCTTTCTTGGTCGAACCTAATAGACTGGCCGTCTGATGAAACCACCATAATATTGTCGCCTTTTTCTACAAATGATGCAGACACGAGTTCGTCGCCCGCGTCGAGCCGAATGGCGATAATGCCGCTTCGGCGTACGTCATGAAAACTACTTGCTGCAACTTTTTTGCCCGTTCCCTGCTTTGTAACCAAAAACAGAGAAAGCTCACTTCCCTTCTTAACTTCTTTTGGCATAGGCAAAATTGAAGTTACTTTTTCGTCGCCAGCAAGTGAGAGGAAGTTCATAATTGACTTGCCACGAGTGGCGCGTTTTCCTTCAGGAATGTCGTACATTTTTATTTTGTACACCTTGCCTTTGTCTGTAAAGAAAAGAAGCTCGCTGTGGTTCGTAGTGGTAATTAAGTGAGTTATGAAATCTTCTTCTTTCGTGTCGAGGTCTACAACACCCACACCGCCGCGGCGCTGCTTTCGGTATTCATCTGGGTCGGTTCGCTTTACATAACCACCTGAAGTAAGTACAAGCACTGATTCTTCATCTGGAATAATATCTTCAATAGAAACGTTTTCGGCTCCATGTTTAATAATTTTTGTGCGGCGTGCATCTCCGAATTTTTCGCGAATTTCAGATAGCTCAGTTTTAATGATAGCCAAAACGCGCTTTGCGCTCTTCAAAATTTCTTCGCATTCTTTTATAAACGCCTGCACTGCCTTCAACTGGTCTTCAATTTTCTTGCGCTCAAGGCCGGCAAGGCGCTGAAGCTTCATTTCAAGAATTGCAGTAGCCTGCCTATCTGAAAACTTGAATTCTTTCATTAAGTTAACATGCGCTGTTGCCGTATCTTTTGAAGCTTTAATGAGCTTGATGATGGCATCGATATGATCGAGGGCTTTCTTTAAACCGAGCAAAATATGCTCTTCGTCGAGGGCCTTGGCTAAATCGAATTCTGTTCGGCGGCGAATGACATTTTTGCGGTGTTTAATAAATTCTTCTAAACAAAGCTTAAGAGAAACAATTTGAGGGATGCCGTCGACCAACGCCACCATATTGTAATGAAATGTACTTTCAAGCTGCGTGTGTTTATACAAAAAGTTCAGAACATTTTGTGGGTAGCTGCCGTTTTTAAGTTCAACGACAATGCGAATGTCTTTGGTAGATTCATCGCGGAGGTCACGTACACCCTCAAGCTTTTTTTCGTGAACCAAATTGGCAATAGATTCAATAAGAGACGCTTTGTTAACGCGGAATGGAATTGAAGTAATAATGATTTTCGCCTGCCCTGCCTTTTCTTCTACAATTTCAGCTTCTCCACGAACCACCACGCCACCACGGCCGTGAATATATGCATGAGCAATGTCGGCAGCGCCGTATGCAATGCCGCCCGTCGGGAAGTCGGGGCCTTTTACAAATTGCAAAAGATCTTCAATCGAAGCATCAGGGTTGTCGGCCAAATGAACCACGGCGTCGAGAAGCTCAGCTAAATTATGAGGAGGAATGTTTGTGGCCATACCGACGGCAATACCAAGGCCGCCGTTCAAGAGCAAGTTCGGCACAGCCGTAGGTAAAACTGTAGGTTCTTGCTTGGTGCTGTCGTAGTTCGGGCGGAAGTCGACAGTTTGCTTATTAATGTCGCGCAGAAGTTCGCTGGCAAGGCGCGACATGCGGGCTTCTGTATAACGAGGGGCAGCGGCGTTGTCACCGTCGATGTTACCGAAGTTACCCTGCCCAGCAATGAGCGGATATCGCATGGTGAAATCTTGGGCCATACCTACAAGGGAATCGTAAATAGCCATATCGCCGTGCGGGTGGTAGTTACCCATCACTTCACCAACAACGAAGGCCGACTTTCTGTACTTCGCCGCGAACGTCAAATTATTCTGATTCATGGCAAACAAAATTCTTCGGTGCACGGGCTTCAAACCGTCTTGCACGTCGGGAATTGCACGGTCGGTAATAACAGACATGGCGTAGTCGATATACGACTCTTTCATTTCGTTCGTTATGTTCCTCGCGATAATTCTTTCAGGAGCAATAACTGCAACATCAGCACTGTCAGAACCTTCGTTTTCGTCGCCTATTTTATTTTTTTCGTCTTTTTTGGATGCCATATTTTTTCAGAATTTTTCCACTGTTCTTTATAATACCCTCTTTTAACCTTTACGGTAAAGACGGCAGTATAAAATTACTTTACCTATATTTTACCTCATTATTTTAGCAAATTTTGAGAAGATATGCCAGTGGCTTTTCTACCTAATTGTGGCACTGCTCGAAGCACTTGAAGCAGTGTGGGTACTTGAGGCGCTCGTGGCACTTGTTGTGCTTGCAGAAAAATCTACAGCGCCCACCGCAGCCGTCTGTGAATCAGCGGGTGGAGCCATAAGCTTGGGGTCTAACGAAGGAGCCGCGGGGATCTTTTCTGAAATCTTCGAAAAGGGGCCTAGAATATCTTCAGCCTTGGCTTTTCCTAAAATTGAATTCGCTTCAGGGATAAATGAAAAAGCCCAAGCACCGGCAACAATGCATGTAATGCCTATACTGATGCCGAGCGTAATAATTTGCCTCGTCGCTTCCGACTTTTTTCTTATTTTATTAAGGAGTTTAAAAAACATATTGGGTTAAACCTGCGGAGCAAGCACCACAATTTCGCCTTCTTTGTTTTCGAGATCTTTTCTTTTAACCGTTAGTTTTTCTATAGACGCAACCGTAGCGCCCTCTTCTTTCAAAAACTGCTTAAGTGCTTCGTCTTTTTCATCTTTAAAATGCATAGGGATGATCATTTTCGGTTCAAGGTTCATTGCAGTTTTATAAGCCTCTTTGGCGTTATACACACCGCTTCCCGCTTCACCGTTTCCGCCTATTGGAACAAAAAGTATGTCGACAGTGTCGATTGCATCTGAAAGTGTGCTCGGCAATGGGCTGTTCTGCGCGCCGAGGAAGAGCATATTTATACCATCTACAGTGAGCGAATAAATAGTATTTACGCGTTTGCCGCCAGCGCCATTGTCTTTATTAGCGTGCTTAGCGTCATATTCTGAACTACCAGCAATGCCGTGAACAAAAATACCATTCGTTTCGTATTCGCCAGGGCCAGAAACAACAAAAGGCGTTGTTTCGCCGTAAAAAAGGTCTGCCCCTCCATTCATATCTTCATGTTCAATAGTTTGAAGCACAATGTTCGCGCCGAACTTGCTCGATTTAAATGCCGAGTTTTTAGCAGGAGGATTTAGGGCAATAGTAAGATCGCCGTACTGTATCTTGAAACATTCGTGACCCAAATAAGTGATAACCATGGGGGTATTTTACATTAATTAACAGGAAAGACAAAATTAGCTTGACTGAAAGTTAGTTAGGTATAAAATTGCAGGGTGGTAAGGATGGGAGTTAACAAAGCCGTCACAAATGTGGCGGCTTTGTTTTGTGTATTTTTTTAGAAATTTTTTATGATGGCTTCATATCAGCCGCCTACAATAGAAACCAAGTATGAATTGGTACCTCATACTAGTGGGCCTGCTAGTGGTCTAGACTCCCATCCTTACCACTTGGGAGCTGCGGGTTCGATCCCCGTCAGGTCCACACCTTGACGAATATTAAGAATGTGATATAAACATGTCATGTTCTTTTTATTTTCCCGCGGGTTTGGCTGCATCTTTGAGGACTTCATGAGTCTTAAAAGATGCAGCTAAATGAAACTCAAACAACAACCCCACATGCAAGAATCCATCCAGAATAACCTCATTCAAGTACTAAGCGGAAAATTCCCCAGAATCACGTTCGGGAGCAAGAAAGTGAGAGGCAAGCAAACTGTCAATGTGACTGCATTCTTGGAAAAGGCGCCGGTCTTTGAAGACCTGGACGCGTTGACCAATGCGGTGGAGCATCATTACTCCGCACTAGACTATTCCTGCAGCTATTCAGGCGCTACGGCAGTCCAGATTCATCTGCTTGCCAAAAAAGGCGAAGGGTTTATCAGCTGCAATGCGCTTCTGTTGGCTGCCAGGGAAATAAGACTGGAGATAAGCTGGTAACCAAAATCAACAAAGGCATTCAGCCAAAAAAGCAACACTACCACCATGTCGAAAGACCTCTGGTGGCTGTTTTTTATTTACGATTTATTTTAAGTGTTTAAATTCATTTAAGGAGTTTTATACATAGAATATCCTCCTCTGCAATGGGGAGACTTGCGAGCTCGACGGAGCGAGCACGAGGAAAATCCTAGCAAGGATTTATCCGTGCTCCCCATTGCAGAGGAGGATATTCTATGTATAATACGCAAGCACTTTTATTAACCCGAATGCGGTGTAATCCCTGCTGTGTACGTTCGCTCCAACGGCCTAAAAACCGAGGGGCAGAGCTTCAGTCAATCCAAGCAGAAGCGCCGTGTTCCCCATCTATTAAATGACACCAACAAAAGTTGCAGATTCAGACGTTACGTCTGACCTTACCGCTGAAGAGCTAGAGCTTGCCCCGAAGAACGATACGTTCATGGGAAAGCTCCTTGCCGACACGGCTAACCCGCCAAGTATCGGAGACCTCGTAGAAGGCCCGGTTATCGCCATCGATAAAAAGGGAGTATTCATCGACCTTAAGCCATACGGTACGGGTATTATTTACGGCCGCGAATATATCAACGCGCGTGAAATTATCAGAAAGGTGAACGTCGGCGACAATATCGCTGCGAAAGTTGTAGACATGAGCAACGAAGATGGCTATGTTGAGCTTTCACTTAAGGAAGCTAAGCAGGCTCTACTTTGGAGCGAAGCTGAAGCGGCTATCAAGGCGCGAACGGCGTTCGATATTCCTGTACTCGAAGCAAACAAGGGCGGTCTCTTGCTTTCATGGCAGGGCATCCATGGTTTCCTTCCTGCATCGCAGCTTAAAGCAGACCACTACCCTCGCGTAGCCGACGGTGACAAAGACAAAATTCTCGATGAACTCAAAAAGTTTGTTGGTCAGAAGCTAACAGTTACAATTATTAATGCAGCACCAAAAGAAGGTAAGCTCATCTTCTCTGAAAAGAGCCCCGAATCTAAAGACAAAGAGCGCATCATCGGCAATTATGCTGTAGGCGACGATGTCGACGGTACAGTTACAGGCGCAGTAGACTTCGGTGTCTTCATCAAACTTGAAGAAGGCCTTGAAGGCCTCGTTCACATATCAGAACTCGACTGGGCTCTGGTTGAAGACCCTCGCACGATGTATAAAGTCGGTGACAAGGTTAAAGTTAAAGTAATTGAAATCAAAGACGGCAAAATCTCCCTCTCTATTAAGGCCCTCAAGCCTAACCCATGGAAAGAGGCTGAGAAGAAATACAAGAAAGATGATGTCGTCACCGGTGTCGTCATCAAATTCAACAAGCATGGCGCGCTCGCTTCAATTGAAGAAGGTGTCGCAGGCTTGGTTCATGTATCAGAATTTGGCAGCGAAGCTAAGCTTCGAGAAAAGCTCGAGCTCGGAAAAATCTACACATTCAAAATAAACCTCTTCGATGCGAAGGAGCAGAAGATGGCGTTGGCGTTCGTAGACAAAAAATAAGAAAATAAAACACCCTCATGCTCGTCCGGGATGGTCGAGCATGAGGGTGTTTTATTTTCTTATTTTTAGCTAGGCAAACACAATATAGAAATTATGAAAAGTTGAAAGGGCTGCCAACATTTGCTGGCAGCCCTTCGGGTTGATTGACTTGTTGTCGAAGCGGCCACAGGAACATGGCTGCCTCTAATGACGGCGGAATCCGCGAAGATAGCTGACGGCCGCACGGTGGGATGCGTGATGGCCATGTGGGCCAATTTTCAGGTGAGCATTTCTACCTGACATTTCACGAATCTGCCGAGCTGAGGTGGTAACAATCTGAGGTGCCCCCACGACTTTGACCGGAGGACTGTCAGTGCGGACGCACATGAGGTACCCCTCAGACCAATAAAGTTCATCGACAGACTGAATATGCCCACCGTCGGAAAGCTGTTTGAGGGCCTGCCTGAGAACTTCATCACGGTACTGCTTTGCAAGTGAATCCGGCAATTGGACGACGCCGCCTTCGTTTTTTGGATGTGTTTCGATTTGAATGGAAAGTGCTGTTGAGACTGGCATGATGTTCTGATTTCTGGTTTTGGTTGCTGGACTTTGTTTTACTGTTCGTTGCCTTGCCACGTTCAGACACAATATTATTGCGCCCGCTTATCTGAGTAAAACAATACCAACTATAAAAGATACGTCAATATAACCCTTATTTTAAGCCTTATCTCTAAATTGACACATATGTATAAAAAGTGGTATAGTTACACTCAGTATTTTTTCAGTTCCTTTCATATTTGAAGCGGGTGCAAAACGGTATATATGCTCGATAAAAAAGCCTATGACCCTTTTGTACCCGCCTCAATACAATAATTGTTGAAGTGGGCTTCATAAATAACCAGTAATCCAGCAGCAAACATCCAGCAAAACCATGACAACACTCCTTCCCAGAACCAACCATCCCCAAGCATTGCCTCATCTGGACCGCAAAAAGCAGGAACCGGCCCATGGCAACTTCCAGACATGCAGCATCGAAGATGCCGCCGAAAGCAGCGGCCGATTCTTCAGCCCCGACAGTGTGGAGACAATTTTCCGAATCCCGGAGAAACACCTTCCGCACAGGAACCACCCAGTTCCCTTCGCACGAAGCATGATTGGCAGCAGCGATGCCGCCGTTGTGCCTTGCTGCGGAACTACCGCCATGGATCTCTGTTCGGCAGCTATCAGACAGCAGGTGGACATCGTCTTCAGGATGAACACCGACCATCAAAACATGCTCCTGAAGCAAGTCACACCGCAGTCTTGGCAGTTGGTTGACGTCAACCCAATGACAGCACCAAAAATCAAAGACGGCCCTCAAGGTCACTGGCGCACGCTCGATATTGCAACAGCCCTCAAGCTTTGCATCCTGAGCGTCGTGCAGCAGCAGAACATCCTGTTCCGCACCTGCTACTTCTTCGGGCAAGTGCCTCGAAAAGGAGCGGGTGACGGCTCTTCCCGGCGTGTTCTGTTTCACCTGACAGTTGCAATCAAGGAGCGTCGCATCATCATCGCCAGTCCAGACGAATGTCTGACCGGCGCAACGCAAACCCTGCAGACGATTCTTGCACCCGAGACATGGTGCCAGCGTCATCTGGTTGTGCAATAGCCCGCTCCAGAAAAACTGAAAAAACCAAACCACCCCGCGCTTTCCTCCCATGTTTATGGGTAGGAAGGCCGGGGTTTTTGTTTTGCTTTTTTATTTTTCTAATTTTTTGATAAGCAAATAAATCAAAATTAATTAAACGTATTCATCGCTCTTTCCCTTCCTTCGATGATTATCATTGTAAGAGCTTCTGAAGCTTTTTTGGCGGTTTTTTTCATTTCAGCCAATTCGTCCTTTTTGAACGGGCCGACGATGAAGTCGAGGATTTTTTCACCGTTCGGCTTTCTCATTTTTCCGGAAGGGGTTTCTGGCGAAATGCCGATCTTTATGCGGGTAAACGCTTCTGTTTTAATAGCCCGTTTAATTGATTCAATGCCTTTATGGCCGCCAGAACCGCGGTTAAATAGTATCTTTATTTTACCTATAGGCATGTCGAGGTCATCGTGAATAACTATGAGGTGCTCAGCCTTCTTCACACTTGTTATTAGCGGCTTCACCGCATTGCCCGACTTGTTCATGAATGTTTCAGGCAAAAGCACCATGACCTTTTCGGTCACTTTTTTCTTGCCGGCCTTGCCGGATATTTCACCGGAAGACACGAGCGACTGGTATTTTTTATTGAGCGTAAAATCGGAGAGTTCATTTTGTTTGGCAAAACACTCGGCGGCAATTCTGCCGGCATTATGCCGTGTTTCTGCGTATTTTTCACCTGGGTTTCCGAGTCCTGTAATTATATACATATGTATGCCGATTTTATCTGTTTTTTATAATATTTTGATTTTATCACAACTTGTATTATGATTCCCCTATCATGCAAGAGGAAACTACTGTATTTACTGAAGAATTTCCTTCAAAATCGAAAAAGAAGCGAGAAAGCCGCGATATTTCGTGGGGTGCAATTGCTGCTATTTTCGCCGTACTAATATGTGTACGACTGTTCGTTGCTGAACCTTTTCTTGTGTACGGCAGCTCTATGGAACCCAATTTCGAAACCGGTGACTATCTAATAATAGACGAGCTAACCTACAAATTAAGCTCACCAAAACGCGGTGACGTTATAGTTCTTGTACCGCCCGACCAACCAACCAAGCATTTTATTAAGCGCATTGTTGGCCTGCCAGGAGAAAAAATAACAGTTAAAGGAAAAGACGTTACTATCGTAAACAAAGAACACCCCGAGGGGATGCTTCTGAATGAACCTTATGTAACTTTCCAAAGTACAAAAGAAGCCGTTCATACACTTACAAACAACGAATACTTCGTCATGGGCGACAACCGCGCCGTTAGTTTCGACTCAAGAAGCTGGGGCCCATTGCCCGCGCAAAACATTACAGGCAAAGCGATGGTCAGGCTGTACCCTTTCAACCAAGTAGGTGCAATACCACGCATTACAGAGCAAAAGTAACAACCATGAAAACAATTTCGAAAAACCACACAAAGGCCGAGGCGATGGCGAAGCATTACGGCTTTCATCCTTATCATTCTATTTCAATTGAAAAGCAAGACATTGCTAAGGTAAAGAATTTTAAAGACAGTAAAAAACTCTCTATTAGCGACAAGAATGCCGCCCTTAATTTTGACGACCTGCTTGAAGAAAAAATTGCAGTTATGAGACTTTACCTTGAAAAGAAAATGTCCGAAATGCACCAGCCTCCGATGATTTTTTACAGCGGCCCAGTGCAAGGCGACCCTCATCACGGTGCAAAGAACAAAACATTTAATATGGATATTATTGGCAACCCAAAGAGCATTGCCGACGCCATCATTATTGAAACTGCCTATGTCATCCTTAAGGAGCATATGCCCGACGACGAATCTGAGCTTCTAATAGAGCTCAATTCTATCGGCGACAAAGACTCTTTCGCCCGCTTCAGCCGCGAATTTGCCCTATTCTGCCGAAAGCACCTGCCCGACCTACCTGTTGCATGGAGACAATCTCTTAAAAAAGATCCGTTTTCACTCTATTCGTGCGATGAAGAACTTTGCTCTTCACTTATAGACGAATCGCCGAAGCCAATGACCTACCTTTCGGAACAAAGTCGCGACCATTTCAAAGAAGTTCTTGAATATGTCGAATCGCTTTCGCTTCCCTACACAATTAACCATTCGCTCATAGGCAGCAAGCATTATTCTTCTGGAACTATTTTTAGAATTGTAAAGATAAACAAAAACGGCAAAAAAGAAGTTCTCGCAATTGGCGAACGTTACAATACGGTGTCGCGCAAGGCATGGGGCAAAAAAGAAATTCCTGCCATCGGCGCTGCAATATTTATTGACGAAAAAGCTTCAAAGAATGCCAAGATGCCGGCAAAGCAGCCAAAAGAAGCGCGCTTCTATTTTATTCAACTCGGCTACGACGCTAAGCTTAAAAGCCTATCTATTATAGAAATGCTTCGTGTGGCAAATATTGCCGTACACCAGTCGCTGTCGCGAGATAAGATCACCAGCCAGCTCGCCGCAGCTGAAAAGATGGCAGTACCCTACATACTTATTCTCGGCCAAAAAGAGGCCATCGAAGAAAGCGTCACTGTACGCCATATGAACACCCGCGTCCAAGAAACCGTCAAAATAATAGAGCTTGTCACGTACTTAAAGAAACTGCCTTAATTTGGGTCGTTTCTCATACTAGTAGGCAATATTCAGGAAGACTGCTCAGGCATGCAACTGGGCTTTGTTGTTTTGGGAGACTTGCGAGGGCGACTGGCCCGAGCACGA
>OFQY01000333.1_pt1 | contig 19662 bp, 10 predicted proteins | sample 1542991 | NCBI WGS metagenome assembly OFQY01 (sample SAMN07774224, study PRJEB24372) | wastewater metagenome | isolation source: Exp Tend VB 10WW | collected 2016-02 | reverse complement strand
CGCCGCGGTAATTGTAGTTGTTGTCGTGTTGTTTACATCTAACAAAGCAGATGGAGTCGTATCACCAATCCCAACATTGCCATTACTTAATAAAGTTAAGGATGAAGCTCCTGCAGCATTTCCTACTCTAAAATTTAACTCATCTGCACTATCTACAGTAAAGGTCCACTTCTGAACATCTTCACGACGCATTGAAATAAATGGAACTGCGCCTGCAGTACGAGCATTAAAATCAAGTCCAACAAAATCGGCAGCATTCCCAGCAACAGAAAATAAGAAATTACCACTTGGTAAATATCCAGGCAACGCTCCATCTGTAACATATACACCTTGATTAGTTCCAGTATTTACTCTTAAAGTAGAATTTGTGCCATTAGAAACATCAAGCTTATAAGTTGGGCTTGTAGTGCCGATCCCCACATCGCCATCACCCTGAATAACAAACGGGCTTGTGTCTCCGTCACCACTGTCTGCTACTAAGAATGAATCACCCGAGCTGTCGTTAACAACTTCTAGATTAGCGTCTGGAGAAGTATCATTGATACCAAAACTTCCATTTTGCAAAAAGTTAAACAATTGAGCACTAGAAGCATTCATAAACGACAGTCGGCCTGGATCATCGCTTCGGTCTGTGATTATCCATTGCTGAACTGAGTCTCGAGCAAAAACAACGGATGGTGGAGCACCAGCTCCAGCATTTAAACTTAGCATGGCAGCACCTCCAACTGCCTGAGGAAATCCACTATCCAATGGCCCAATTTCAACAGTTGGGTATACGCCACCACCATAAGCCGTAGAGGGCGCGGCTCGACCAAACGATGCTCGGCCTGCAGCTGTTAATGTAAATTTTGGGGTGGTATCATCTCGTTGTGCTATTGAAATATAACTATCAATTCTTGTCGCACTGGCATGAGAAGTGGCACTGGTTCCCAAAACCCCACGCGTTACCCCTGTAAAAGCATTGCCACTAATTCCTGTGTATGTCATTGCTTCAGACTCTATAACAAGCGTTCCCGAAGTTGGATATCCGGTTGTTGAGCTAACATTCACAGTTGTAGCCCCAATAGTTAATGGGTTGTCGGAAACAGTTACACCAGTAGCCGGATTGCTTCCTCCATAACGAAGATCACCATAAACTTCAGTTTTAGCTGTTGGTGTTGTCGTGCCAATCCCGACATTACCACCTCCATTAAAAATGGCATCGTAATTATTGGTACCGCCTGTTACCGAAGAAATATATAATCCTACATTTTTTGCAGATGCGCCATCCCAAGTTCCTGTATTTTGAATTTCTAAACCATATTTATTAACTGACCCAGTACTAGAAGTGGCCGTGTTATTAAACAATACACCGCTATAATTTGCAGTTTTTGCACCAGCTGCATAAAATTCATAATTAACAGGTAAAATTAGATCATCACCTGTTCTTTTTCCGAATACAACTGAACCGCCTCCTCCACCCTCGCCAGCATTTAAATATAATTTGCTGGATGATGATAAAGTCAATATTGGAGTTTCTGAGTAAACTACTGAATAAAGATCAGATGAAGCCTTAAGGACTAATGCATTACTAATACTCTCTGCTGAAATACGCAAGGTTGATTGATCTACGGAGTCAGGTACAATTTGCCAGAAACGTCCAGTAGAGCGAGCAATACCCAAACCTAAATCATTTTGAACATGTAACCCATAACTTGGGACAGCTGTACCTATCCCCACTCGTCCATTTGAAGTATCAACAAAAAGATCGTCTGTATTTATTGAAAAGTCGCCATCGGTTGCTCCAGCAAAATTAATATTTAAATCAGCATCACTTCCAAGCATGGCCCAAGTTGTGCCACCGTCTGAGGCAACTGCAGTTGTAAATTTATTTGATGAATCATATCCAACAGTCAGTTGTGGTGAAGTTGTTGTGATAACTGACAACGCACCACTGTATGTTGTTGCGCCAGCGACAGTAAGTGTGCCGTCTACTTCAAGATCACTTTGGATGTATGCATCACCTGCTCCATTAGCAACACCAGCGCCGCCATCTGCTCCTATTGTTAAAGCGGCGGCAGGAGATAAGTCTGAACCAATACCGACATTTGCAGTGGTGTGATCAAACCTCATCCAATTATTTCCAATTTGAATATCTGCTGAATGACTCCCAGTATACAGACTTCCTAATCCAGCAGTATAAGAAAGGTGTATAAAATCTCCCGCCCTACTCGATCCAGACAGACCAGCACCAATAACATTCTGTGCAATAAGTCCTCCGCCAGAATCCATAACCATCATCGGCGTACCTCCGTAATTTTGCATTTCAAAATATTGCGTGCCAGCATCTGGTGCCTGTTGCCTCATTGTCCAAGTCAAAGGCGTTCCATTTTGCCACGAACGAAAGACTAAAGCATTTGAAGCTTGATAACTACTTTGAGAAACCTCATCAATTCTAATGTCTCCACCGGAAACATTTAACTTTGTTGCTGGGCTTGTGGTCCCAATTCCAACGTTACCACCACTAAATACAGCTGCATAATTATTAGTAGCACCTGTTTGAGCATTAACATAAAGTCCATAAGAATTTGTTGGAGTCGCTCCAGTTCCATCAACTGTTGCAGCGGCTCCAATATATAGAGCTGATGTGTTAGTTAAAGTTTGATTTGCTCCAGAAATTGGCGCACCTGCTAAGTAAAGGCCGTAAGCATTGGTAGTTGTGACGGCATTAGTAGATGCAAGAGTTGATTGTCCGAGTGAGGATATGGCTGCATTAGTTGCAGTCCCAGCTGCTGCTGTTGATGAATCCGTGAAGGTAGCGGCTGTGCCTTGTAGTTGAATACCATTAAGTCCCCAAGCAGCTTGAGTCATATTGCCTGCAATTTCAAGCTTACCGTCAGGAGTAGGAGTACCGACACCAACATTGCCAGGTATATATAAAACACCGTTTCCGCCACTTAATTCCATACGGTTATTGCCAAGATGGTCTTGGAAAAGCCAACCCTGTGAACTTAAATCACCGCCTGCTTTAAAAATCATTCCGTACTGGCTAACAAGTGAGCCAGTTGATGCATCATCAACCTTTATTCCCCAATTCGTATCAACAAAATAATGAAATTGATCAAGATCTATCATAGTACTTCCACCTACAATCCGTAATTTTTGGTCTGGAGCTGTAGTACCTATCCCAACATCACCGTCAGCTTGGATAACAAAAGGACTCGTGTCGCCGTCGGCGTCATCTGCGACAAGGAATGAATCGTCATTACCTGAATTGATAATTTCTAAAGTTGCATCTGGCGATACATCTGCGCCACCGATTCCTACATAACCGCCATTAAATGTTGTATAGCCTCCAGAAGTTGTAACAGTTAGATCTTCTACATTCATCTGTAAATCATCCCAAGAAGATGTGTCTCTGTTATACATTTGAATGTAACCAGTACCATTAGAGGATACCAGTTCCATTCCTTGACCAGTAGCAGGGAAAGTGCCACCCTCTAACTGAAGAGATCCATCAAATCTTGAGTTACCGCTATCCACCCACAAAGAATAATTTCCACCAGTGACTGTTGCTGTTGGCGCGTCGCTAATATATAAAGAGGCTGTGTTAGTAACTGTGGCCGCTCCAGCTGTAATAGTTGGCGGAGTTATTTCCATTCCTACAATTCTGGCATGAACACCTGAGCCTGCTTCTGTAAATGCTCCCTGTAAATTCAAGACTCGTGCATTCGCCGCTGCTGTAATTGTAGTCGTTGTGGTGTTATTAACATCAAGTAGTGCGGTTGGACTAGTATTACCCATTGCGACATTGCCGGCATTTGACATGAATAAAGCATTTACCGAATCGGTCATATTTCTAATTATAAAACCGTTTGTTGCGAAAGCTCCTCCGCTTCCCTCATTTGCAAGCCTCCAACTTTTTTGAGTATCATTATCAAATTCAATCCCTGTATCATTAGCAGTAGCCCATAATTTAGTAAAGGGATCTGTATCTGACCCAAAATTAATAATCATATTATTACTTCCAATTTGTAATTCATCAGAAGCACTTAGCCATCGTATAAGTCCTCGAGTCCCGCCAGTAGAAGTATCTCTCGCGGTTAAATACTGATTTCTTTGGATGTATATATCACCGCCACGCACATCAAGTGGAGCCAAGGGGATTGCTGTTCCAATCCCTACATATCCAGTTGAAGTATCGACAAAAAGATCGTCTGTATTTATAGAGAAGTCACCGTCTGTTGCCCCTGCAAAATTAATATTTAAATCCGCATCACTCCCAAGCATTGCCCACGTTGTCCCGCCGTCAGATGCTACTGCAGTAGTGAATTTGTTCGAAGAATCATAACCAACAGTGAGCTGTGGTGAAGTCGTTGTGATAACTGACAACGCACCACTGTATGTTGTTGCTCCTGCAACGGTCAAAGTTCCATCAACTTCCAAATCATTTTGCACATACAAATCGCCTGCACCATTGGCTACTCCCATAGTGGCATCGCTACCAACCACAAGAGCAGCACCAGGAGTCGCATCCCCAATCCCAATATTGCCGTTGCTACCTAAAATCGTTAAATAAGTAGTGCTACCAGCCTTCACAACAAGCGGGTTATAACTTGTAGATACTGAACTGATTGTTGTTTCTCCAAATACAGTCGTATTAAGTCTCGCAGCCATGCCTGCGCCTGCATCACTTTGAAAAGAAAAGTTTCCTCCCGCCAACACAATTTGCCCATTACTCGTATCACCCATAGTAAGTGTATAGCCAGCCGTTGTGGTAATATACCCATGTAAATTATACTGAATTGTATTTGTACCATCTAATAAAATATTACCATCAAACCTCGCTGTCCCAGCATCTACCCACAAAGCATACGCATTAGTTAGAGTCATGTTTGCGCCACCATCTGCTGGAGGACCTGCAATATATACATTCGCAGCATTTGTAATTGTAACTGCATTGGTAGAATCGAAAGTTGGGATACCAAAGGAAGTTGCCACAGCATTTGTTCTAGTGCCAAGTGCATCAGTATCAGTATAAGTTGCGGCTGTGCCTTGGAGTTGAATTCCATTAAGTCCCCATGCAGCGGCAGAGCCAGTACTGTCTAATCTTAATGTTCCATTTCCATTTACAGACAAGCGGCTTACAGTACCTGTTTTTATATCCAAAAGTTTACCTGTTGTAAGAGTAGTGTCTGTATCTATAGTTAATGCTGTCCCTGCGTCGAGTGTAGCCCCACGAATAGTTAGCCCAGCCCCAGTAGTATTATAAAAATAAGCGCCTGCATGACGAAATTGTCCACTATACTGAAAATAATCGCCTGTTAAATTAATACCGCTACCTGAATTAATATTTATTGCGTTAGTGTCATCTTCGTATATAGAACCAGATATTGCATTATCTGTTCTGTAAAGAACAAGGGATTTACCACTCCTAATATTTACATTGCCGCCATCAAATTGAGCTGCATAATTATTTGTTGCTCCTGTTTGAGCATTTACATATAACCCATAAGAATTAGTAGGAGTACCCCCTGCGCCATCTGTGGTAGCCGCAGCTCCTATATAGAGAGCTGATGTGTTAGTTAATGTTTGATTGGTTCCAGAAATCGGCGCACCAGCCAAGTAAAGACCATAAGCATTTGTTGTTGTAATAGCATTTGTTGAAGCTAGAGTTGATTGACCAAGTGAAGATATAACAGCATTAGTTGCAGTTCCTGCTGCTGCTGTTGATGAATCAGTAAACGTTGCGGCTGTACCTTGAAGTTGAATACCATTGAGACCCCAAGCAGCGCTTGATACATTTCCTGCTAACTCTAATTTTCCGTCTGGGCTAGAAGTTCCAATACCTACATTACCTAAAGAATCAATAATTCCAGTAGGCCACTGAAAAGTCTTGCCACTTCTAAGTTTTGTGTCCTGTCCAAGTTCTACAAATGCGCCTGTCTCTGCTGTCGTAGTTGAGCCAATAACCACAGGCTTTGCAGTATCTGAGCCTGATGGAGTTGCAGCACCTCCTGTTGGATCAGCTGCAATATAAATCGTGCCTGCACCAGTATTTGTTGTTCGAATATATAATGGTGTAGCAACTGCTGCCAACTGAGCTCCACCTCCAGGACCAGTAAGGATGAAAGGATAACTAGAATTACCCATTACCCAAGTGTTACCAGAAGTTGATATGAACCGATTCCCTCTAATAGAAATCTCACCTTCGGTTACCCCATTTGAACTTGTAATACTAAACACAGACCCAGCTGAATCTCTAACATCTAGCAAAGTATCGCCTGCGGCAGAAGTAGCACCCACTCTTAACCTGCTCACTCCACCAGTTTGAAGATCCAATAAGTTTCCTGAAAAAGCGCTTGCTGAATTTACTGCTAAGACAGTTCCGCTTGATGACCCAGCATAAAAACCTGCGGTAGAACCATCCCAAGCACCTGAACCAATAGATGCTACTCCATAATTTGCAGTTGCTGTAGGAACAGCTGAGACATTCAACTTACCAAACGGACTTGCAGTCCCAATCCCGACGTTGCCTGTACTTGTTGCAAAATAAGAATTTCCAGGAAAATGAACTCCTCCGTCACCTGGATCTGTTAATGCATCTGCTGTGGCGAAACTAGGACTCAACCGAATTTTATTAACCTGTAACTCACTAGCAGTTATACAAGAGCCACTGGGACCACAAAATCTAATTTTATTATCTGCTGACATGTCCACTAAACCAGTATTACCTGGAACTAAAAGACGGTCTCCACCGCCAGCTAACTGTATACCAAGAATATTTCTTCCAGACACTAATGTACCATCTGTATTAACCATTCTAAAATATCCTGTGGTACCAGATGCTGTAGAATCGTCTTGCACAAAAGCAAGACCATAATTAAAACCACCTGTGCCATCTGTTGGCAAAGTTTTCCAACTTGCTGTGCCAAGAGGTCCACGAATATCTAATTTTCCAGACACAGGAGCTGAAGTCCCAATCCCAACATTGCCTGTACTTGCTACTACCAGATGAGGTGTTGATGCTCCGCCTGCTGTGAGGTTTATATTACCAGACGCATTATCATTCAAAATAGTAATATTTCCACCAGCGCTGTTGTATAAAATTGCATCTGACGCAACCGCAGTTTTATAAGTTGTACGGGTGGTAGAATACTTATAAAATCCAACATACCCAGCATTGGATGCTACTTGTATCGCCGCCTGTGCAGAAGTCCCAGCCGTTGTATTTGTTATTTGCAACAGCGTAGAGCTATCTGCGTTGTTTGATACATGCAACAAAGACTGCGGACTCGTCGTCCCAATTCCAACGTATCCTGTAGAAGTGTCTACAAATAAGTCGTCAGTATTAATTGAAAAGTCTCCGTCTGTTGCTCCGGCAAAATTAATATTTAAATCTGCATTGCTCCCAAGCATTGCCCACGTTGTCCCACCAGTTGCATTAGTAGATGATGTCCATTCATTACTACCATCATATTGTACCCGTAACTGAGGTTGGGAAGTCGAAGTTATTGTCTGAGCTCCACCAGAAATTGAACCAGAGGCACTAACATTCCCTCCGTTGTCTACTCGAAATAGATTAGTTAAACCATCTGCGGAAGTGTAGGTAATAAAGTCACCAGTTGAAAGAACATCTGTTGCTCTTCGAACGTAGATTATCGGCGTACCATTTGCAGACTGACGAATGTCTAAAGTGCCCTGAGGAGAAACAGTCCCTAGTCCCAATCTATTAGTAGTATCATTCCAAAAAAAGTTTGCATTGTCTTCGTCTAATCCAGATGCACCCTGAAATACCACAGAGCCTTCGGTGAAGCCTGGATCAATCGATCCAGATACACTGCCAGTTATTGTACCCGTAACACTCAAGTTCCCAGTTACACTCGTATTACCACCAACAGTAAGATTTTGAACAACGGCGGCCGTCCGAGTATTAAAGGTGTCGCTGGAAAGATGCGTAAACGCTGCAAGTGTGCCCCCTGGGTTACTAGGCGTAGGCGTGTACGGAATGTAGGGCTGGATATAAACTGGTCCGCTACCCCCACCGCCACCACTACCACTAGGCCCAGCTGGCCCTGGATCACCCTTAGCTCCTTTAATCCAACCGCTATTCATTAACTGTTCAAGATTAAATAAAATCAAGCGGTCAATGTAACTCTCCGTTATTTCTGTAGCTGGTTGTTGAGCGCTGTGAACTACCACAGTAGTTCCTAAAACCTGACCTTGGGGATTACTATCTGTCCCATTTGTGACAGCAACAACTCCACCAACTTTTCCATTCTCGGGAACGTATGAAATGTAAGAATTACTATCCTCTCCGAAAAATGGTGTTAACAAATTTGGTTGCGCCAGCACTATCGATGCAAGTAATCCTACAACTGCAATTGTCGAAGCCGTTGCTACTGCAAATTTATTTTGAGACTTTGGGTTCTCGAAACTAGAAAATAATTTCTTAACATCGCTGCTACTGATACCTGCATTACTACTTGCTTCAGCAACATTTTCATCTTGTCCAAAATCAATATTAGATGCAAATTTATTTTTTAAGTTTGTTCGTGTGTCATCCCGAAGCTTGTCAAGGGATCCCTCCGCTTTGGTCGGGATGACAGCACCATCAGATGTTTCCATCTGCGCAACTTTATTTTCCAAACTTTCAACGCTGTTTCGCAAATGCAAATCTTGCATTCGTTGTTTTACAAAACTAACATGGTTTACGCTTGGTGGATTTACAATTGGTGACTCTGTTAAACCTGCAAAAAAGTTAGCTGCATTGACATCAAAGTTATCGGTGCTTAATTCTTCAAATTTTTGTGGATTGCTTTGTTCTTGCTCCGCGGCATTAGCAGTTACCTTGTCATCCCAATCCGCCGCGGTGGATGGGATCGAGGACTCATGGATTCCAGATAGCCCTCGATGACTCGTAGCTTCTGGAATGACACTAGAGGGATTCTCTGCCTGTAACACATGCACTGCTACAGAATTTAAAGAAGGTAAAGCCTCTGTGACTTGGCCCTCGCCAGCTAAGCCAGCCTGAAGTTCCGAAATAGCGCTTTGAGTAGTTGTCCAGTTTCTTCCAATTTTCTGCCCACGCAGCTTTCCGCTACGACAAAGCTGACCCAAATAATCCTGATGATATCCGGTAAGCCTACTTGCTTCGCTAAGCGATAAAATTTTATCTTGGTTTTCTATCATTTACACTAAAAATTTTTTATTTCTTTGATCCGAGATTTTATTTAAACTTCCAATGTCTATTAGTGATTTATAATCTCGGATAACCGATTTATATCTAACTTAATTATAACAAAATTGCGACATAATTTAGTTCAAAATAACAATTTTGTTTACAATTTGCAATTAAAAGTCTTGTCTTTGATGCTGTAGCAAAAAAGTAGTGTTTCACTTTATTTTTAAGGCCTAAAAGGATTACAGAGTGGCATATTTAAAACTTTCTCTATGGAATTGTAATTTACCTCTTAATGTGTAACTAGTGAATGAAACTAAAGAAAAGCTAGGAACTAATAATTACTTAATATTAGCTAAAGAGCAGTACTTAGAAATTTTGTATTATCTAAATCTTTTTCTAGTACTAAGTACTCAGTACTAAGTACTCCAATTTATTAACAATCTCGGATAAGCAATTAGTTATCCACTTTTTAATCTTGACGAACATCACCTTAAAAAAGTATACTAAGAGCATCTTATTAAAGTACAAATCTCTATGCCAAGAACACTATCAAAGTTTTCTAAAGATCTTTTAGCCTTTGTGGCATCAAGCGAGGCCAAAACGTTGCACGAGGTCTACTCTGCTTATAAACAAGACAAAAAACAGAAAGACATCTACAACAACCTCTACCGGCTAGTTAAGCAGGAACTGCTCTTTGAGCGGGATAAAAAGTTTGTTTTAGCCCCTCTTGGAGCAGAGCTTATCCACAAATTAAATCCCCAAAAAGACGGAATTTGGAAGATTATTATTTTTGACATCCCTGAGTCCCAGCGCTATGTTCGTAATTTTTTGCGCGCTAAACTGACAGCACTTGGATTTAAAAAGTGGCAAAACAGTATTTGGGTCTCCCCTTTCGTGCTCGACCCAGAACTTGAAAAAGAATTACTCGACTTGGCAAAAAAGTTTTTTGTTCGGTTAATAAAAACTACAGATATAAATTATAGTGTCGATTTAGAAAAGTTATTTGAATAATGTATCGACACGAATATACTAATGTACTAATTATACGGGTTACAAAAAGTGCTTCCAAGTGGGAGCACTTTTAATTTACAATTTCTAATTTTCTATTTTCAGTTAATAATCAATTTACAAATTTTCAATCTAATATATCTAGCTACCTATTAAGTCCACTGTGTCATTCCAGCGAAAGCTGGAATCCAGGCTGGATCCTAAATCAAGTTTAGGATGACACTTCTTTTATAATTTCATAAGCACAAACTTGCTATGAAGAAATGATGTCATTCCAGCGAAAGCTGGAATCCAGAACTAAAATTTATTTTAAATACTAAAGTATAAATCTCTCCACTCTGGGTTTCCTTTCTCGATCAATTCTAACTTCCAATTTCTTTTCCAAGTTTTTAATTGTTTCTCTCTTTGTATAGCACTTTCAATTTCTGAAGTTTCTTCAAAATATACAAGCATATGAACGCTATACTTTTTAGTGAAGCCATCAATAAAATTGTTTTTGTGCTCCCAAACTCTTTTTAGAAGATTACTAGTTACGCCGATATACAAAGTTCCGTTACGACTACTTGCTAGAACATATACAAAGTATGATTTCATAATGATTCTATATGTCTCTGGGTTCCAGCTTTCGCTGGAATGACACGAGTTTATTTTTGATACATACTATATAATTCTACAATAGACGCGATAAAGGAATTCTAAAGATTTTACTAGTTCTACAGCCGTGGTATAATTAAGAAAATCATTAAACAGACTATAATGAACAAGAAAATTGCAATTGGGATTGCTGTGGTTATTCTTCTCGCAGGAGGAGCTTACTACTTCCAATCACAAAACAAGTCCAAAGTTTCCGACGATGGACAAATGACAAATGAAAAAAAAGGCGCAGGTAATACTATTGCTGAATCCATTCGCGATATGATGAACCGTGGTGCTGTACTCGAATGCACCTACGAGGCAGATGGTGAAAAAACAACTGCCTATATTAAAGGCAAAAGTGTTCGCTCAACTAGCGCTCTGAGCAGTGACCCCAAAGCCCCAAATAACTTCCTCTATATAGATAGTAAAATCTACTTCTGGAATGATACAACAAAGGAAGGCATGTTTATGTCCGCACCAGAACAAACTGGTAAAACACCAGAGTCAACACAATTTGATAAAGATATTAACACAGACATTGTTGGCCAGCTTGAACAATACAAAAACTCATGCAAACCAAGCTCTGTGAGCGACTCCTTGTTTACAGTGCCAAGCAACGTAAAGTTCCAAGACTTTAGTGAACTGATGAAACAAATTCCAAAAACTCCCACTATCCCAACAAAATAAAACTCAATAAAAAACTAAAAGCGACATCCTTTCTCTAAAGGATGTCGCTTTTTTTTATACGATTATTAATTAACGATATTTTGTGGCTTCCCGTCTGCAAACAACAAAATATTTTCTACTGTAGTGTCAAGAATTCTGTAGATGGCCTCTCTGGTTTGAAACGCTGTATGTGGAGTGATTAAGACATTGTCCATCCCCATAAGCAAATGATCTTCAAGAACCACTCGAAGTTGCTCTTGATTTGGATGGCCATGTTCAAGAATATGCATTTCCTCTTGCACCAAACCTTCTTCCTCTAATACATCCAAAGCCGCCCCCGAAAGTCTTCCTGTTTGCAAACTTGTTATTAAGGCTTCGGTATCAATTAAGCCACCACGAGCAGTGTTGATAAGAACTGCCCCCTTTTTAATTTTTTGCATATTATCTTTATTAAGTAAGTGATGTGTCACGGGCAAGTACGGAACATGAATTGTTATAACATCGGAAGTCTCTAGGAGTTTTTCTAATTCTAAATATTCTACGTCGTAACTTGCGCTGAGTTCTGCGTTTGGCTTGGGGTCGTAAGCTACAATTTTCATATTAAACCCGTGGGCCATAGCAATAACATGCGCTCCAATATGGCCAGTTCCTATGACTCCAATAGTTTTGCCTGCTAAATCAAACCCTTGCAAACCTTCACTGTTAAACAAATGCTGTTCTCTAACTCTACGGATTGCTGGGTAAATTTTTCTAGATAACGCTAAAATTAATCCAAACGTAAACTCCGCTACCGTGTTTGCGCCATAGGTTGGAACATTGCAAACTACCACACCTCGACTTTTGGCGGCCAGGGTATCAATATGGTCATACCCAGTTGACCGTGTAACAACTAATTTTAGATTTGTAACAGACTGCATTACGCTACTTCCTGTAGGACACCCAGCGAAAACACACAACACGTCTGTCTGCGGACTTGGCAAATTGGTCTCAGAAAAACTTTCCGGAAAAAAGAACAGCTTATGTGCTGATAATTTTTTGCTGATATAGTCTTCTTGCCACTGGGGCATTTCGTAAAAAGCGATATTCATAAGTGCGGTACTGAGTACTTAGTACTTTGTACTTAGATAAGCCCAAATACAAAATACCAGATTAATTGCGGAGGCAGATGAAAAAATCGGAAATATTACTACCTGTTAGACCTGTGAAAACTAAGTCTCCAGTAGACTCAAAATAATGATAGCTGTCGTTATTATCTAAATAAACTTGTCCATCTAAGCCTAACTTTTGTGCAACCTTCAGGGAAGTTGAGTCAACAATCGCTCCTGCGGCGTCGCTGTGATCCTGCCCGTCAGAAGCCAAAGCCAACAAAACTTGGTCATCATTTAAAAGTGGAAGAGCAGCAAGAGCCATGGCCTGACTCCGACCTTCAAGCCCGTGCCCTTTTACAATCACTGTCGTTTCGCCTGCCCCGATTAAACACTGCCCTCTCTCTACTAATTTTACCACTTTTTTACCAAGCTCATGAGCATTGCCCTCGTAACGGTCACTGTAGACCAAAACATTCCATCCTAAATCTTGGGCTTTGCTTTTTGCTGCAGCCATAGCTTCTTTGCTTGAAACAACAATAACATTGTAGACATTCTCAAAATATTTTTGCTCTTTTGGAGTTTCAAGAAGAGTACAAGAAGCTAGTCCACATTTATCTAAAATGTTATATCTACTCAAAATTTCTTTGGCGTCCTGTACTGTTGTAGCATCAAGCACCGTTGGTCCACTAGCCACTAAGCTCATATCGTCTCCAGGGACATCGCTAAAAATTAAACTCACAACCGTAGCGGGATAACAAAGTTTAGCGAGTTGACCACCTTTAACATTACTAATATGTTTACGCACCGTATTAATATCACGAATAGGACTCCCTGCGGCAGTTAAACTTGCGATAATTGAAACTTGAACTTCACAAGACATTTCGTGAGGACTGCATAACAAACTGCTTCCCCCACCACTGACCACAAATAAGATTAAGTCATCTTCGGAACTTCCAGAAAGCATGGCAAGTAATTCTTTAGTCGCCTCCACATTAACCTTACTTGGGTATGGATGAGTCCCAACCCGACAAACAATATTTCCCAAGCTTCCTTCTTTGAGATCTATTACAAAGCCACAGACAATTTTATGTTGTAGTTTCGCCTGAATCTCAGTAACTGCTTCCAAGGCCACCTTTCCAAAACCAATACAAAGCACTCGCTTAAACTTTTTTAAATCAAATAAACGGTCAGCAATTTTAAGTGCCTCTGTTTTTTCATTGTAATTTACGGTCCGATCTATTACCGCTTTAGTATTTATAGCCTCATAAACTGCCTCACCAATTAATAAAGCCTGCTTCCTCAAAGGCGTTCGTGCTATGCTTTCAAAGTTTTTTGTTACCATTTCGTTTATTGTTTTTTACTTTGTAGCTTTCTGTACCACATCAGTCCCGAAACAAGTAGTATCACAAAGATAATCAAGACCATTGCCCACAACCAAAAATTATTTTTAGAAACGCCAGCGGAACTAACAATGTTACTGCCCTCTTCTCCTTGCTTTTCAGACTCAAGCGAACCTGCTTGCCCAGAATTATTGTCTTGACTTCCCGAGTCTTCTAACTTGGACTTGTCCTGTATATTACTTTTGATGTTTGGCTCAACACCTTCTGGGATTGGCTGTAGCGGGCCTGACTCGGGAACATTTACCGGAGCTAACTTCACCGCTTGTGCAGGTAAAGAGATAAAGAAAATAGATACAGCTATTGCTAAAATAATTTTTTTTATTGTCATATTAGATCTCAGACTAAGTACCAAGTACTAAGTACCTGCCTACCGGCAGGCAGGCTCACTACTTGAATTTATTAATTACTGCTCCAAGTTATTTGCTGATAGCCGTCGTTAGTCAAAGGAAAGCTTGGCGGTGGTCCATAAAGAAGATTGCTATCGTAAACGGTATTTGTATTTTGATACCCCGAAATAATGGTGCCACTTCCATTAACCCAGCTCCACGTCCAAATTCCGTAACTTCCAACTGAACCGTAAACTGTCAGGGTAGTTTTAATGTTACTTGGAAAGTAAAACCTTTGAGTACTTCCATTTTGAGCAATAATTGCTGCATTAATCTCTAAAGTATTTGGAGCATAATAGCTAATTAAAAAATCTTTTTGCGCAATTAAACCTAAAACCACACTTCCGTCTTTGACGGTATAGGTTAAATTATTTGGCAGAATAATACTTGGCGCTGTGGAAGGATTATAAGGTAATTTTGCCGCTGCAACTAATACACGCCCAGAAACAACACCTTCAACCCACGTTCGGTCTTCTATATATATTAAGCCATTACTTGGTAAGGCCTGTGTAAACTGAAGTGTTCGAGCGTTGTAGTCTAAATCTTCGTTATGAGCAACGTTATTGACATCCCACCCTGTTTGATGTGAACGCAAGCTTGTGACTTTATAAACTGTCACTGTGCTATTCGCATTAAAAACTAACGAATAACCTTGAGCATTCGATGGTGCTAAATATAAACCACTACTCTGTGCATTGCCTTTAATAGTGGCAAGATCGCTTGTCATAGTAGAGAAATCAACATTTGGAACTGGAAAATCCCAGAAATTTTGAGTTGGGAGCGAAGCCGCACCCCAAATTCCATTTTTTGTACTACTTGGACTACAACCAAATGTTGATGTGCAAGTGTAGGTGGTTTTAGCTGATGTAATTGGTGCATTACCACTTCCATCAAACCGAATACCTCCATTGCTATGCATTTGCCCATTTACACTTTCAGTATTCCCAATCCAAGCGTCACTATGAGTCAAAAAAGCATACTTAGCCAAAGACGGGATTCCATAGCGCGTAGTTACCGTTCGCTTTATGTTCGGATTTGCTAAAGTCCAACCCGTTGAGGCAATAGTCACAACAGTAGAACCGACTAGTGGTGGCGTAACTACTAAACTATACCGGCCAATGACAGTTTGCGTATCGACGTCCACATAGTCATGAACGTACGGACCAGCTCCACCAGTACCGTCTTTAAAGTCGGAAGGAAAATGAGCTAAGTGCCACTGATAATAATTAACCCCTGCCTCGGCAATATGAAAAGACTGTTCTTTGTAAGTACTAGACCGAAGCACTCGAAATTGATAAACCGCATTGCCTAATAGTGCCAGCATTACCAAAGAAAATATAAAAATAACAACAATTTCAAAAACCAGAATTGAACCTTGTTGATCATGTCTTGCAATTTTTGAAAGTAAATATCTCATTGATACCTTCTCTAAGTACTCAGTACTAAGTACTTAGTACTAACAATTAATTTCCCAAATTTGTTTTTAATCCCCGGATCGCACCACTAGCAGTCACTGTATAATAATTTGTGTTAGTCTTCCCTGCTTTATTGAAAACTCGCAGATTTAACTTTATCATTCGCACATCCGTAACATTTACCGGCTGTGCTAGAAAAGTATCACTGGTACCGTCGTATGTGTCATCATAATAATAAAATAAAGGGATAGCACCATTGGCGACATTTTTTTGCACCACACTAGAAGTTTCTGACCCTAAATTATAAGTAAGCGGGCTACCAGTTGGCTTAACAATTCCTCTGTACAATGAGCCACTGCCTAAATAATAACGCACACGCTCAATATCTACACCACCGTCGACATTTGAATAGAAAATTAACTGTTGGGCGTCTGCTGTAGCTAAAGTGTAAGCTCCTGTATTTGAAGTGATACCATTTCTAACTTCTCCCATAATTTTAAAAGCAAGTTTTCGGCCTTGGTCTGAGTCTGCAAGTAACCCCGATTGTTGGCTCGAACTAGTCAGAATATTAGAAACTAAAACAATAATTCCTAAAGCAAGAATTGTAAAAATTGCAATACCAACAATAAGCTCAATGAGGGTGAAGCCGAAGTCATTAGCTTGTAGCTTGTAGCTTGTAGCTTGTAGAAAACTTTTATTTTTAAATCTGTTTTGCATTTTGTGCTTCTCAGTACTAAGTACTCAGTACTGAGTACTTAGTTACGGACTCATTAAAACTTCCAAAACCTGATGACTGTTAATATCTAAGCTATTAATCACTTGGGTTTGATAACCAGCTAAAGTAATATCTAAATCATAATTATTTCCATTGGTTAAGTCTGGAAACATAACTTGGCCGGGCGTAAAACAACCAGAAACGTAATTTGTATGTACGCTTGTGGCAATTGGTGTTTTTTTATCGTTTGTCGTAGACAAAAACATTTTATAGCGGACATATCGGTCGTTGTCATGCACTGCGCTCATTGACGTTCCAGGAACAGTATAAAAAGTTCCTGCTGTGCCATCTGGACCTTTGTAATTCCAAGTTAGGTTATCGTTATTCGTGGCAATTTGAAATTTGAGCGTAGCTGCAGGATCCTGCGAGGTTGGCTCCCAAGAAATGATACTGAAATTACTACTGCCGCCAGTGTCAAAAGTTGAAGACTCAAGCCAACCCGAAAAAACGTACTGACCTGTAACTTTTTTTAGTCTTACTCCGGTGGGCATACTATTAATGTCAATGTTGCCGTCGTCTGCAAAATATCTGTCTGTGGAAACATAATCTGTTTGTCCATTGCCCGCTGTCCAATCTATCTGCTTCCAGACACTTCCTCCAGTTGTTCCGTAATAATCCTGTGGGGTACTACCACCCTTTCGTAAATGAACCACTGCACCTTCAAGCGCAGTGCCGGTTGCGGCGTCTTTAACAATAACTAACAAACTATAACTGGTGCTGGGTTGTCCGAGAATCATCGTGTAAGTTTGAGAAGTCGCAGGCAAAACAGTAATTTGCTGAATTGGCGACGTGCCGTAAATTACATAACTTTGTCCAGCAACTAAAGTTGGTGTATAAGTATCCCACTCTATATTATTTAAGACCACTTGGCCGCTACTAGAAACAAAGCTGTTGTCGAACTTCAAAACATTTGGGTTTGTGCCAATTAACTTTGCCCCTTTAATATTGACGTTTACACCATTTACATTCTGACAAAGTTGATTTAAAGTTCTAATTGTTAAATTACTTAACAAATCTATTCCAAAACTAACCGAAGTAACCACCCCATTTACTACTGTTGCGTCTGGCTTTGTTGGATTTGGATTACCAACACTAATTGGTTCTGTTTGGTCCGAAGAGTAACCAGTTTTTGTGACAACAACATGATAGCCATTAACACTAGGAGGAAGCGCAACTTCTATAACTTGACCACTACTATTAGTTTGGCGGTCTAATATAATATCTGGATTCAACAAAGTATTTTCTATATGAACGTTTGCACCACTAACTGGTTGTCCACTTGCATTAAAAACATTTAAAAGTAGCGCTCCACCGCTCGTTAACCCTTCCAGACCTTTTGGAGAAATATTACTTAAAAAATTAGTAATTTGGTTTGTCTTAGTATTTTTTATAAACATTTTCACTTGTTTATAATCGTTTGGGGCAGGGTCGCTCCCAAGCACAATGGTTCCATCTGCAGTATCGTCTATATATGTAACTTCGTAATAAATGTGGTAAACAACACTAGCAATAGAGACAATGATAGGATTGCTTTGATCTGCCAAACTACCAGGGGGATTACCATTAACCGTACCAACCTCACTGTATGGCAAGTTACGGACAATTTCTAAATAATTAGCAGAAAGACTTGAAAGAATAGTTTTTTCGCGAGCAACTTTAACACTACTAGTTAGCGCTGAGTAAGAACCCAAAACACCAGCTAAAATAATACCGAAGATAGCGGTCGCCACTACAAGCTCAACAAGAGTGAAGCCTCTGCTTTTTCTAAGTACTAAGTACTGAGTACTGAGTACTTTTTGTTTTTCAATTTTGTTTCTCATAACACTTTTATTTCAATTTATTATAACACTTTTATAGCCACAAAGACAACTTTATTTAAATTACAAAAGCGCGCATCTTTTCCTCCAAAAAGATACGCGCTCGATTGTTTGCCAAGCTTGATGCATGGACTTAGTTGTGGCCAGGAAGGAGTTTAACCATCCGTTCAACCAACACGCGGTTAAACTCTGTGGGAGTGCGGCTTATCCCTGTTGCGACAAGAAAACCATCGGCATACGGGATATAGCTTCTGATGTTCTCGCACTTCATGCCACTGGCAATGACCAATGGCTTTTGGCCAATCGCTTCCCTCATCGACTGGATCTTGCCAACAGATGGTGGTTGTCCGGTTGAAGGACCACTGGTCGCTACCACATCAACATACGGCGCCACAGCACAAGCCGCCGCAGGTGGGTTGGAAACCTTCACGCAACCCTTGAACGCAACCCCACCAAACAGCAACGCGTTTGTCCGCCTGTAAGTCTTCTGCATGCGCCATGCGTGCGCCACGTCAATAACCTCACTGAGAGGGTTCGGCGAGTCCTCTTGGTAGCGAACGTCGTCCACCCACAGCCCGCTGACCTGCCGAGGCATAAAGCGGATTGCTCGCTGAGGATCTACCCGACACGACAAAAAATTCACGCCGATCCAGAAATGAGGAAACTCGCGTTGCGCCGCGGCATAGTAGGTCAACAATTCATCGGTTGAACCACTAGCATTCTGATCGATCAGAAACACGCCGTCGGCACCACATTCCGCTGCAATCCCCACGTTACGCAAGACCTGTTCCAAATTACTGACATGCACCACGCAAAGTAGCGCCTTGCGATTCGGAAATACACTTGCAAACTCCATCTGGCTTTCCTCCTTCTTCCATCGTGCTAATCAAAATCAGCCTTCTAGCATAAACCGCAAAAACAATCATGTCAAAATTGACTTAAAATGCAAAAGATTGTATACTATGAAGAGTTAACACCCCGAGGTCGGGGTATTTTATATAGATTACTCTATGGCAAATGACAGCGTTATTTTAAGATTCTCCGAAGTCAGTTTTGAACACGGACCGAACAAGCCCATTCTTGATGAGGCCAGTTTTTCTTTGCGCCAAGGTAGTCGCATAACACTGATGGGACAAAATGGAGCTGGAAAAAGTACTCTGTTTGACTTGATTATCAAACAGCATATCCCAAAGAGTGGCCAAATCTCCATCACGCCAAACGATGCCAGCATTGCAATTGCCCGCCAAGTTATGCCTCAAGAATTACTGGACTTAACCGTGCGCGAATTTTTTGCCACGGCTTTTTCAG
>OFQY01000331.1_pt1 | contig 19680 bp, 34 predicted proteins | sample 1542991 | NCBI WGS metagenome assembly OFQY01 (sample SAMN07774224, study PRJEB24372) | wastewater metagenome | isolation source: Exp Tend VB 10WW | collected 2016-02 | reverse complement strand
GTTAAGACTGGCTCGGCTGCTATGACTTTGATAGCACCCCTAGGGGCAGCAAATGGCGCAGGACGGCAGCAAATGGCGCGATAGAGCCGTGATCACGGACGGGGAATGGTTTAGGCAGTCTGCAAATATCGCAGCGTGTAGGGCTTGTAATCGCGTCGTGATGGGCGGGAGTGGCCAGCTTGCGACGATGGCCAGTAAATACCGCACCATACAAACCCGCAAAAAATTACCCGCTCATATGGGCGCGCGATGTTGCAGCGTGCGGGACATCCTACAAAAATATATTTCACGCGGTGCGCGCCTTACTGGTGCGAATGACACACCATATACGCGGTATCAATGATCAAGGGTGCTTATCGAACTATTATTTTTGCACCCATTTACTATAATACGTGCATGGTTTCCCGGTTCGGGTTACCTGGCAGCCGGGCCTAACCCGGCACGGAGTTTAGAAAATGTCCGATCTTGCAATGCAGTATTACCTGAACATAGCCAAACGAGACGGCTTGCTTTTCACCCCATACGAAGCACGTTGTATTTTTGCGCGTAGTTATGACCTCTTAACCAATCGTTTTGGAGCTTGAACCATGGACAACAACAACATATTTGAACAATTCAGCGGTGCGGACCTCGAGCGCCTGGTCGAGTGTATTAAGCGTGTACGCGCTGAAGGCCTAAAGCTCGACAAATACTGCCAAGCTGGTGTGAACAACAATTCAGGCAACGTTTATATCTGGTCCGAAGATTGGGCAGGCTGCGTGTACTGTTCTATCGGGTTTGATGTTAGCTGGTCATATTCGTGCGGAGAGTGTGGAGAAGAACGTAATTTTGATACGGAGCGAGACTGCCGGGAATACGCGGAAAAGCATGACTACAAGTGCGAATCCTGCAACCCCGAAGGCGAAGGGGAATAACGCCATGAAATACGAAACAAAAGGCGCTCTTAAATTTGCAGAGCGGGACATTTTCACCGAGGGATGTATCTCAGATACCGCCTACAGCGTTTTCGTTGACAACCCTCTGCAATCGGATAACCTAGCCCAGATACTTAAGTCGATATCGGACTTTACCGGATGCGAAGTAGAAGACATCGAAGTTAATGCGTGTGAAGAACCCGGACGGATTGACGCAGCAGTTATGGAAACTGCGGAGGGTTTCGCAGCTACTCCGCACCAGCTAGAACGCTGGAAAACTGGCGATTGTGATTTGTGGTACGCAGTTTATTCATTCTATTTTGAAGGAGTAACCCGCGCACCCGCAAATTTTGAAACCGTGGGGGCTTTGCAAGCATGAGTAAACAATTTAATCCATTCCCTCACGTGTCGGGCCGATACGGCGCGCCCATGGGGCGTATCGGTGACAACCCAGCAAACCTACAGGATGTAAAGCGCTTGCATGCACGCCGACAAGGCGGCGGCGGGGGATACGACAAGGGGGGCGCTTATTGGGGGTATCCGTCCAACGTGTACGGCGTATGGGCGCGTATCGACGGGGAAACTGTTTGTACTTACGTGCGCGCTAATTCTCGGATTGATGCAATAAATAAAGTAAAGGCGGGCGAAGTATGAAAGCATATTATGTACACACAAAAGCATTTAATGCGGACGGAAGCGCCGATAGTTTTTGCACCTTTAAGGTGGAGGCAAAGTACGCACCCATGCCGCACCACTTGCGGGGTTTGTCGTATACCGCCAGTGGGTACGGTAAACGCATCCCGACAACCACAATGGTCAAATTTAACGGAAAGTGGCGCCGGGTTTATGTATGCCAGTTTTCAAACAGTGGCACGGCATATATCGGGGAATGGACTACAGGGCGCGGTGCAGCGTTAACAGTATCGGAGTGTGATTATGTCTAAGCCCATTTTTTGGCTTGTGTTCACGCCCAATATTGAATACCGCAAATTTACGACGCGCACGGGTGCGCGGGTTTACGCTGCGACATTGAGGGCAATGGGGCATACTGTAACAATCAAGCCAATGGGCTTTTAACTTTTTTGGAGAAAAAACATGGGAATTAGTAAAATTGAGTATTTAGGCGAAACCTACGCGATGGATGCTGCGCGCAATCTAATGGATGATGAACTTTGCGCCAAAATACACGGTACGGTAGACACTGATCAGGAATTTTTTGACGCGTACGTTACCGCACATGCTGAGAAATTCGGAGCCGCCTTTGTAATCAACTAACCCGCAACAATCCGAACGGTCTACCGGGACCGAATAAACCGAAACCCTAGGGGGCCGCGTATCGCAAGGTACGCGGCCCTTTTTGCTTTGCGCGTTACATTTCGCGCGCAAAGCAAAAGGACAAACATATGGGCAACAAGATCACAGTCACCAGCAAAGGCGAAGGATGGCGCGCACTGGCGCGCATGGTGCCAACGCACATCAAGCCCGAAGGCACGCTAACCCGCAACGGGCGGGCGCACGCCTTCGGGCGCGATGCCCTGGGGGAATATTGGATTTTCGGCGACGGTAGACCCGAGCGGGTGCCACGGATCCGGATCGAAAAGGGCTTAGGGGCGTTGGCCATGCGAGAAAGCCCGGAATCAGGCCCTGTAGGCGATTAAAGCGAAAAGCGATACCCACATAGCCCGAAAAGAATCGAGCGATTGTGGGTAATCCTAGTCAATTTGCCTAGTTTTTAAGCAGTTGCTATGGTTTCGATAGCAAAACCGACCAAAAATCACTGCCAAAACCCCCTGTAGTGGGATTTTTAGAAAAAAAAAAATTGGCCGACCCCCTCTGGTGGGATTTTTGGATCAACCCACTGTGGTGGGATTTTTGGCCTCGGTGGTGTTGTCGGTCATGGCCCACACCAAAGCCCCAACCCAGCCAACAAACGTCCACCCCAACAGAAGGTTGAGAATGAAGATGGGCATTGCGTTGCGGTGGTCGCGCCGACTGCCTACCAAGCACGGCACGAAATACACCACCATGCCAATCAAGACCAAAAGTATTTCCATTTCCACTCCCCCTGTTAATCGACCAAGTTTAAGACCATTTGCCGACCATCACGCAGGTATCGGTGCAGTCCAGCGGTGGACACGCCGATCGCTCTGCGCGCATCGCCCACAGACATGCGCCAAACGTAGGCCCAGCGAAGCGCAAAGGCGTGGTCAGGGGGTAGCTGGCCCACTACCTTTTCAATCGCCTGTGCGTCGATTAAATCGCACGGTGTTCGGAATTCCTTGGCCTCCCAGTGCTGGGCTGGCCGGTAGTAGCGAAACATGGGCTGTACGCGGCTGTGTGGCCGCACCGCCACCCAGTTGGCCCAGTTCACCAGCCGTTCGTGGATGGCGGCTTGGTGTGGCTCGATGCGGTTGAAGTCGATTGTTGGTTTGGTCATTTACTTGTTCCAGTCACTAAAACAACTACCGAGTGCAGGTTCTCCTGCACGCCTTTGTTGAACGCAATTTGCGCTTCGTTTATTTCTATCTGCCGTTCTGTTTGCTTCGTAATTCGGGCTTCCAACCGCGACACCCGGATAGCTAGCTGAACGTTGTAGACAACCACTGCCACCGCAAATGCGGCAACTGCAAGTTCAAGCCCTTTCATGTCGCCACCCCTGCCGCGCCACTACGCCCTTCGCCACTAGAGGCTTGCGCCACTTGACCCCCTGCGCCACTATGGGCGTAGCAGTTGAATCGCATAGGCGATTCGGCATCACCAAATACGGATTCGATTCGGCTGAACTTGATCGTGTAGGTGGGATTGTGAACACGGTATGGCTCGTAGAACAACTCCACCTCTCTAGCCAAAATATCAATCGACTTGACGCATTTCAGAAAAACATCGCCATCAACGTCGAACACCGTTGCGCCAAGGCAGTTTGTTGAGTCGTACTTCTTGGCCGCTGCGCCACTAGCGTCCAGCTCATCGATGCTTCTTTGGAGGTAGACGGCCAAATCAAGGGCTTCCTCCAATCCATGTTGCAACCACTGACGAAGGCTCAATGGGTTGGCCGCCACCGTCGTGCCATATTTGTTGACACCCAGCCTTTGGCGCTGGGCTATCAGGTCGCACACCTTGGCTTCGGTGCCTGTTGGTTCGTTTTTCATAAATCACCCTTAATTTCTAAATTAACGAATCTGCAAAAAATTACTCATTCCCCATTCCCCATTTCCCCAATGAACTTCCCCAACGACTCCCCAAAAAGGGTGAGTCGTCGTTGGGGAGTAATGTTTCCCCATTGAGAATCCCCAATTGGGGATCGTTGGGGATTGGGGAAACCGCGAACGTGTTAAAAATCGCACGTTCCGCCCTCGGTTTGTGAGACTTCCCCTTCGCTAAACCGCAGTTTTTCGCCGTTCGCAATCACCTTGGAATGGTGCTCAAGCACTTTTAGCGCCCCTGCGGCCAACTCGGTGGCCCTGCTTTTCGCCAATTGGCCTGCGTTCAACAGCCCTTTGCTGGTGAAAAGCGCCGCCAGTTCAGCCTTCAAAACACCAACATCAAACTCTTTGCGGCCCACGTTGGCCTCGGCCCGCAGGTACTCAAGCGTGGCGGTGGGCCGTTTGCCCTTGAGGGTGCTTTCGCTGGTTTGCTCTTTGCCCTCGGCTTTCGCCACTTCGCGCGCCCCAGAGGTGTCAAAAACCCCGCCATGCTCGGCCACTAGGCTCGATACGATGCCATCCTCCGTGTCGAAGTCCAGCAGCACTTCGGGCAGCGTGAAGCGGTACTCAGCACCCTCGCCCTTGCCGTCCTTGAGCTTCGTCACCACCAGCGCGCGGAAGTCGTTGGTGCGCACCACCTCGCACTCTGCGTCCAGTGCGCCTTTCATACCGCTCCAGCCCCGCAGCCCCTTGCCAGCGTCTTTACCCGAGTGGCCGACCAGCAGCACAGTTGCCACAAGCGCCTTGCCAATGGCCTTACAGAAGCCAAGGAAGCGCCCCATGTCCTCGCCACTGTTCTCGTTGGCCCCCGGTGTCACCTGTGCCATGGTGTCGGCGATGACCAACTCCACCCCCGCGCACTGCCCTTTGATCGACGCCACCAGCGCCTTCACATCGTCTTTCTCGGTGAGGTTGGGCTGGTCGCCCAGCACGAACAGCCATTCGCTCAGTTCGTCAATGTCCTGGCCGTTGTGTTGGCACCAAGCCTGCATCCGTTCGCGCATTCCTGCTGCGCCCTCGGCGGCGATGTACAGCACCTTGGCCTGCCTGCACTGGATGCCGAACCACTTGAGGCCCAACGCCACTCGGCAAGCGATGTCCAAGGTGATAAAGGTCTTGCCCGACCCCGACGCCCCGAAGATGGCGGCCAGTTCGGCCATCGGCACCACGCCCTTGACAAACCAGTTCAGCTTGCGAACGCTCTTTATGTAGTCCTTGGCCGAATAAATCTTGTACTTGTGAGTGGGCTTGGCCGGTTTGGTGGGTGTGGTGCTCACGCCGCTGACATCCTCAAAATCGTCTGCCGCATCGCCACCGGGCACAAACCCGTCGTCCTCGGCGTCCACCGGCACATCCAGTACCGCGCTCAAATCGTCGAAGTCCGCTTGTGTCAAAGCCTTTGGGCGGGCCTTGGGGGCGGCTTTGACGCAGTGGTGTTCCCACAGGTAGGCCAGCGCCCGGTCGTAGTCCTGCCTGCGGTGGTCCATCGCCACTTCCATCGCGTGATGGCTGTGCGCCAGCACCGATAAGGTTTCGCGCATAGACAACCCCGCGCTGATTACCGACACCGCCGCGCTGTGCAGGGCGCGCGACCTGTCCCCGCTGCACTCGCCATCTGCCAGGAAGTCCCGCACCGCGGGGGGCAACTCGATGGTTGCCAGCGTAGGAGTACCAGCCTCGTCCAGCACATCAGGCATTGGTGGGAGGTCTTTTTTCTCCAGGCGCGCAGCGGTGGATGCCCGACCATAGGAGCCACGCAACCCCGCGAGGAAGCCGGGGGTGACTGGGGCTATCGTGGTGGGGGCACCGGGCAGCAAGCGCCCACTGACGGTCAAGTGCCGTGGGGTGCTGCCCATGTAGACCTCAATGCCCACCTCATTGTTCGTCCAGTCAGCCCCATCGGCCAGCCCCAAGACGAATATGCGCAGGCCACGGCCACTTGGCGATATTTCGGTATAGCTGTTCGCAGCACGGATCACTTCCATCGCCCACGGGGCCACCACGCCGTCCGCAGACAGGCAGTTGTCTAGGTCGATACCCACCACGCCATCAATGCCGGTCATCACGAAGCAAATACCAGATAGCATTCGCTTTGCCTTGATGTACGCGGTGAGAGCTTGGTCGTGGGTGAACCACTTTTCTGGCGATGCCGTGGAAATGCCGATTTCCGGGTGGATTGCGCTCTTGGGCAGCTTGTCAAACTTGCCACGCTTGACGTTGAACACCGCTTGCCACGGTGCCCAGCGGTTCATTGCTTTAAGCTCACTCGGTATCCCCGACCCGTCAAAGGTCTGTATGCTCGGTTTTTGGGTGTTCATATTTAGCATCACATCGCCGTTTCCCAACCCGACAACAGTTCCAACGTGCGCGGGTTGGCCAGCGCCGCGCGGGGCACGCCGTAGACGGCCTCGATTTCCTGCGCGCGGCGCAAAGGGGTATAACCCCGCTCCACCCACCGGCATACGGCTTGCTGGGATACTCCCAGTTGTCGGGCCAACAGCCCCTGCGACCCCGCCAACTCCACGGCGGTGTCGATTCCTTTTTTAGTAACCATGCTTTTTCCTTTGTGTTTAACAACCTTTGGTTGTGGGCTGAATGTTAGCACGGGAGTCTAAAAATATGTGTTGAATATGGGGGCAGGCCCCCACCCCGTATAAACACCAAGCCCTCCCTGTGAGGGCTTTTTTTTACGTTACGCGCGTAACAACCTTAATTTCAAAATAAAACAACTCACAACCATAAAACTGTGCGATACTACACATAACAACTAGAAAGTTGTTGATGGTTAAACAAAAGAAGGGGATTTATAGAAGATGCTTACGAACGAAGAATTGCTCAGAGAAGCGTACATGGAACGGTCAACCGACCCAATGGCGATGCTGCTTGCAGAGCGCCTTGAAGAAGCACTTATGGAAATCGAAACACTGAAAGGTAAAAAATGAGTCTTGAACAAGCACTGGCGGAAAACACCGCCGTTATGAAAGAACTGGTTGCTGCGTGGAAAGCGCTTACCGTCAACGCTGCGGCCTGCAAAACAGCAGACACGGTGAAAGCTGGAGGGGTCAAGGTGCTGGAGAAAGCCGCAGACCCAAAGCCTGTAGCTACCCCGCCTGCCGCCGCGACGGCTACACCCGCCCCGGTAGCGGAGACTGCGCCAGCCGAAGCTGCTGCGGAATCCCCTTCTGACGCGCCAGCAGTGGTGGAAATGAAAGACCTGTCTGCCGCCGTCACCGCAGCGGCCACCCGCAACCGCGACGGTCTGGTGGCCCTGTTGGGTAAGTACGCGGTCAAACGTGCCAGCGAGGTGCCGCAGGGCCAGTGGGCCGCGCTGGTGGCGGAATTGGGAGCGCTGTAAATGGCGCACGCTAAATTGTCACCCTCCAGCGCAGAGCGTTGGATGTCGTGCCCTGGCAGCGTGGCGCTGTGCGAGGGCAAGGACGACAAGGGCAACCAGTTTGCCCACGACGGCACCACAATGCACCACTTCGCGGAACTGTGCCTGACCAACGGCGCGATGGCGAAAGAGTACGTGGGGCAAACGTACTCACGGGACGGGTTTTCCACGTTGTTCACCGCCGACTTGGCGACACCGACACAAACCTACGTTGACCAGATACGCCAGCTTGTCGAGTCTACCGGAGGCCATTTGCTCGTAGAGCAAAAGCTGCCGATAGCCGACATAACCGGCGAAGCGGGCGCGCACGGCACTTCGGATGCCGTCATCCTGACCACAGACGAATTGATTGTTGCCGACCTGAAAGGCGGGCAAGGCGTTGCTGTTAGCGCGGAAAAAAACCCGCAGCTAATGCTTTACGCTTTGGCGGCGTACCACCATTTCAGTCTGGTGCAGGACTTCAAAACCGTGCGCTTGGTTATCAGCCAGCCGAGGCTAAACAGTTACAGCGAATGGGCCATCCCGCTCGAAGAACTGTTGGCCTTTGGCGAGCAAGTGAAGAAGGCCGCCGCGATCACCCGCTTGGCCGACGCCCCTTTGCAAGCAAGCGAAAAGGCTTGCAAATTCTGCAAGGCCAAAGCCACTTGCCCTGCCCTCATCCAAGCGGTGGAAGTGGCGACCGGCGCGATGTTCGATGACTTGACGGAACCCACCAAGCCCGCAGGCTGCACCAGCGACGACCTCGCCAACAAAATGGCGCTGGTCAAGCTGGTGGAGGATTGGTGCAAGGCCGTCCGCGCCGAAACCGAACGCCGACTGCTGGCCGGTGAGCCCGTCACGGGGTACAAGCTGGTGCAAGGCAAACAAGGCAACCGCAAGTGGGCAGACGCCGACGAGGCCGAAGCCACTTTGAAAGGTCTGCGCTTGAAGGTCGAGGAAATGTACGACTTGTCGCTCATTTCACCCACCACCGCCGAAAAACTTGCGGGTGCGGGCACCATCGGGCCGCGCCAGTGGAAGAAAGTCATTCCGCTCATTACACGTTCAGAAGGTTCGCCAAGCGTGGCACCCGAGTCTGACAAACGCCCTGCCCTTGTGGTAGGCGGCAATACCGATGATTTTGATGTGGTGCAAGCCGCCGAAGATTTCGTCTAATTTTTCTTTGTCCCGTTTCACAACCTTAGATTGTCAAAAATGAAATTCAAACTCAACAATGTCCGTTCCGCCTTCAACGCCTACTTTGAGCCAAAGGCCGTAAACGCTGGCGACAAGCCCGCCTACTCTGGCGCGTTCCTGATCCCCAAGGACCACCCCCAACTCAAGGATTTGGAGAAAGCCATCGCGGCCACCGCTGACGAAAAGTGGGGTGCAAAAGGCCCTGCCATGCTCAAGACCTTGAAGGCCGGGGACAAGACCGCGCTGCACGATGGTGACAGCAAGGCGACCTACCAGGGCTTTGAGGGCAACTACTTTATCAGCGCCCGCAACCCTGTGCGCCCCACATGCGTGGATGCCGACAAAACGCCGTTGGTTGAATCCGATGGCCGTTTGTATTCCGGTTGCTACGTCAACGTGGTGTTGGAACTGTGGGGCCAAGATAACGCCTACGGCAAGCGCATCAACGCCACTTTGATGGGCGTGCAGTTCTACCGCGACGGCGATGCGTTCAGCGGCGGCGGCAGCGCCAGTTCGGATGACTTCGACGATGTGGCCACTGGCGCGGACGCTTCGGCAGATTTCGTCTAACTTTTTCATGCCTGCGCCGACAACCTTGGGTTGTTGGTGCATCAACCAAAGACCAAAATGAAATTGATGCACTTTGCGAGGCCTTCGTATGACCTACCGACTCTGGGGTGACACAGAAACGTACTCCGAAACGCCCATTTCGCACGGCACGTACCGATACGCCGCGAACGCTGAAATCACGCTGTTCGCGTGGGCCATCGACAACGACCCGGCACAGGTGTGGGACTTGACCAGCGGCGACCCCATGCCTTACGACCTTGAGGTGGCGCTTACAGACCCTGAGTGCGAGGTGTGGTTTCACAACGCAATGTTCGACCGCACGGTTATGCGCAACGCCCTACCCGACTGGTGCCCACCCCTCGAGAGGTGGAGGGACACGATGGTGCAGGCCATGTGCCACTCCCTGCCCGGCAAGCTGGCCACGCTCTGCGATGTGTTGGGTATTGCGGAGGACAAGGCGAAGTCCAAGCGCGGTGGGCAGTTGGTGCAGTTGTTTTGCAAGCCCCGGCCCGCCACCTCCAAGATCCGCCGCGCCACCCGCGACACCCACCCGGTGGAGTGGGCTGAGTTTGTGGACTACGCCCGCCTGGACGTTGAGGCCATGCGCGAGGTGAACCGCAAGTTGCCCACATGGAACTACAGCGGCGACGAACTGGCGCTGTGGCACCTTGACCAGCTTATCAACGACAGGGGCATTGCGGTTGACCTTGATCTGGCGAACGCTGCGCTCTTGGCCGTGGGTGGCGAACAAGCGGTACTGGCCGAGCGCACGGCAGACATGACCAACGGGGAGGTGCAGACCGCCACCCAGCGCAACGCCATGCTGGAGCACATGCTTGCGGAGTACGGTGTCGCCCTGCCCGACTTGACGATGGCCACGGTAGAACGCCGACTGGACGACCCCGACATTCCCCAGGCCATGAAGGAATTGCTGCGCGTGCGCTTGCAAGCCAGCACCACCAGCACCAGCAAGTACAAGGCTTTGGTGCGGGCCTGCAACTTGGACGGGCGGCTGCGCGGCCTGTTGCAGTTTGCGGGCGCTGGGCGCACTGCGCGCTGGAGTGGGCGCACATTTCAGCCACAGAATCTCAGCCGAGGGGTTCTCCACGGCCCGATTTACGACGAAGCGATAGCGGCCATAAAAGGCGGCTATCTGCGACTGCTATGAGCGCCAACTGGAAGCCCGTGCCGGGGTTTGAGGGCCGGTACGAGGTGAGCGACGAGGGGCAAGTGGCGTCCGTTCCTTTCAAGCAAAGGTGCGTACTGCGCAACGGCAAAGAGGCGTTCCGCATGACTAAGCGCCGGGTGCTGGCGCAGCAGTTGATAAACAGCGGGTACTACATCGTCCACCTACACCTTAACAACAAGCGCACCGCCGCCACGGTGCATCGGCTTGTCGCCAAGGTGTTTGCGCCGGGCTATTTTGGAGGCGCTGACGTTAACCACAAAGACGCAGTAAAGACCAACAACCGGGCCGAAAACCTTGAATGGGTAACGCGCACGGCGAACCACATCCATGCCGTGTACCACGGGCTAAACACGTTTGCGGTTCCCGTGGCAGACCCTGAAACGGGGGAGATTTACCCCTCAATCATGGAAGCAGCCCGAAAACTTAACTTAGGAGAAAAGATGGTTCGCAACCACTTTATACGGCTATGAAAGAAAAACTGTTGGTGGAGTACCCCGTGATGGACGTACTTTCAAGTGTCATTCGCGGCTGCATCGTGGCACCACCGGGTAAGAAACTGGTGATCGCCGACTTGTCCAACATCGAGGGGCGTGCGCTGGCGTGGTTGGCCGGTGAAGAATGGAAGCTCCAAGCCTTTCGTGATTTTGATGCGGGTATCGGCTTCGATCTCTACAAGCTGGCCTACGCCAAGTCGTTTGGCATCGACCCGGCCAAGGTGACAAAAGACCAGCGGCAAGTCGGGAAAGTTCAGGAATTGGCTTTGGGGTATCAGGGCGGTGTGGGGGCGTTCGTCACCTTCGCCAGCGCCTACGGCATTGATCTGGACGCCTTGGCGGCGGGCATCTTGCCCAACGCACCACAGGAACTGCTGGGCGAAGCGCGCAAGTTTTTGGCGTGGCTGAAACTCAAGCCCAAGCCCGAAACCTACGGGCTTGCCGAGGACACGTTTGTGGCCTGCGATGTGGTGAAACGCGGTTGGCGTGCTGGGCACCCTGCTATCGCTGCGTGGTGGCCAACGCTTGAACAGGCGTTCCGCGATGCGATTGACTCACCGAAGTACACCTTCGACTGCGGCACCGTGAAGATGCGCAGGGACGGTAGCTGGTTGCGTGTGCGCCTGCCGTCGGGCCGTGCGCTGTGCTACCCCGCGCCACTGATAGACGAAGCCGGGAACTGCACCTACATGGGCATGAACCAGTACAGCCGAAAGTGGGAGCGCGTCAAGACCTACGCCGGGAAGATTGCGGAGAACGCCACCCAGGCATTCGCCCGCGACATTCTGGCCTACAACATGCCACGCATCGAGGCCGAGGGCTACAAGATTGTTTTGAGCGTACACGACGAACTGCTGACCGAAACACCGGACTCCGACGAATTCACACATGAGCGGCTATCGGCCCTCATGTCCACCGTACCGCCTTGGGCCGAGGGCTTGCCGCTGAACGCCGAGGGCTTTGAAACTTACAGGTATCGAAAATGAGAGAGTCAACAATAGAAAAACACCTCGCCGCCCAGGTCAAAGCCGCAGGCGGCTTGTGCTGGAAATTCTCCAGCCCGAACCTGCGCGGCGTGCCTGACCGCGTGGTGATTCTGACCCTTGGCCGGTTCTGCTGGGTGGAGTTGAAAGCCCCAGGCAAAAAGCCCACGGTGTTGCAACTTCGCCGCCATGCCGAACTGCGGCTGCGAGGCCACCGGGTTGTGGTGCTGGACTCCATTGAAGCGGTAGATGCGTTTGTGGGGGATTTCACATGCGCTTGATGCACGGAGACTGCCTTGAACTGATGGCACAAATACCCGATGGGTCGGTGGACATGATTTTGTGCGACTTGCCCTACGGCACCACGCAGAACAAGTGGGATTCAGTTATCCCATTTGAGCCACGGTGGGCGCATTACAAGCGCATTTGCAAAGGGGCGATTGTGCTGGCCGCGCAACCCCCATTCGACAAAGTGCTGGGGGCGTCCAATATCGGAATGCTGCGGTATGAATGGATTTGGAAAAAAGAAGCTGGAACAGGGTTTCTAAATGCAAAAAAGGCACCGCTAAAAGACCATGAAAACCTGCTTGTTTTCTACGCGAAGCCAACTACATACAACCCTCAAATGCGAACAGGGTTCAAGCCCTACAAAATTACCAAAGGCGGCGAGACTGAAAACTACGGAGCATCCGGGGTTGTGACAACGGAGAGCAACGGGGGGCGATACCCGCTGACCGTCATTGAATTCCCGAGAGACAGGGACAAACTGCACCCCACCCAAAAGCCCGTCGCATTGATGGAGTACCTGATCCGTACCTACACCAACGAGGGGGAAACGGTGTTGGACAACTGCATGGGCAGCGGCACTACTGGTGTTGCTTGCGTCAACACGGGGCGCAAGTTCGTTGGTATTGAAAAAGACGCCAAGTATTTCGCCATCGCGTCCGAGCGTATCCGCGCAGCGATGCCGACACCCACGCCCCGCACTTGGACGATTTGGGATTTGTTTGGGGCAGCAGCATGACTCTCGCCCTTCGCCCTTACCAACACCTTATTGCAGCGCACATATCCAAGCACCCGCGCTGCGCCATATTCGCGGGCATGGGCCTTGGGAAAACCGTGTCAACCCTGACCGCGCTTGAAGGGCTTGACTTGTGCGAAAGCGTTTACCCCGCGCTGGTGATAGCCCCCTTGCGTGTGGCGGCGGGGACATGGCCTGACGAGATTAGGAAGTGGGAGCGTTTGCGGCACCTAACGGTAGCCACCATCACAGGGGGTGTAAAAGATAGGTTGGTCGGGGTTAACAGGCAAGCCCAAATCTACTGCACCAACTACGAAAACCTCCCGTGGTTAATCGAGTTCTGGGGCGACAGGTGGCCCTACAAAACAGTGGTCGCTGACGAGGTAACCAAGTTGAAATCATTTCGTTTACGGCAAGGCGGCAAGCGTGCGCAGGCGTTCGCCCGTGTCGCACACACCAAGGTCAAGAGGTTCATTGGGTTGACTGGCACGCCATGCAGTAACGGGCTGCAAGACCTTTGGGGGTGCCAGTGGTTCGTTGACCGGGGGCAGCGCCTTGGGCGCACCTTCGACGCCTTCAAGCAGCGTTGGTTTCGCCCTCACCCAAGCGGGTTCGGCATCGAAGCCCTACCCCATGCGCAAGCGGAGATTCAAGCAGTGCTGGCCGATGTGTGCCTGTCTATCGAGGCGAAAGACTGGTTCGACCTGAAAGAACCCATCGTGAACAATATTTACGTTGACCTACCGGCCCGCGCCCGCAAGACCTATGAGGAATTGGAAAAGCAAATGTTCACGGAGTTGGACAGCGGGCACGAACTGGAAGCATTCAACGCGGCGGCCCGCACCATAAAGTGTCTGCAAATCGCCAACGGCGCGGCCTACGTCGATGGCGGCGATTCCGAATGGCAAGACGTTCACGACCAGAAGCTGTTGGCGCTGGAGGAAGTCATCGAGGAATCTGGTGGTGAATCTATCTTGGTGGCGTACCACTTCAAGTCGGACTTGGCCCGTTTGAAAAAGCACTTCCCCAAGGGCCGGGAACTGGACAAAGACCCCAAGACATTGAAGGCGTGGAACAAGGGGGAAATCCCGCTCTTGTTCGCTCACCCGCAAAGCGCGGGCCACGGCCTGAATCTGCAAGACGGCGGGCGCACGCTGGTGTTCTTTGGCCACTGGTGGAACCTTGAGGAACGCTTGCAAATAATCGAGCGCATTGGGCCGACGCGCCAGCTTCAAGCTGGGTATGACCGGGCCATGTTCATTCACAACATCATTGCAAAAAATACCGTCGATGAGCTAGTCATTGAGCGGGTGGAAACCAAGCGCGAGGTGCAAGACATTTTGATGGCCTCGCTCAAGCGCAAACGCGCCACATCAACTTTTTTTTGATATTTTCAACAACCTTGCGTTGTTGTGTGGCATACTTCGTTTAACAACCTTGTAGTTGTTAATTATCAAGGAACTGACCGATGCGATTTATTCGATTTTTCCGCGAACATGGGTGGACACCCTACCGGGTGGTGCTCACGGCGGTGTATCTGGCGGCCATCGTTACGTTGGCGGCGGTCGCATGAACTGCCCCCACTGCAAAACTCAAACCCGGCACATCGTCAAGGAAACGCGACTGCAAGACGGGGACATCGTAAGACGCCGTGTTTGTGATTGCTGCGGCAAGCACTTCGGAACCCGTGAAACGGTTGACAGCGAATTAACCATTGGCATTGGCCGTGGAAAAAACCCGAACAGCCACGCCCGTCCTGTTGACGTTTTGAGGGTGTGGAAATGACCCCAAAACAAGCCATCGAAGCCGATGCGCGCCAAGCAGCGCTCACCGGCAAGACGCCAAACGCCGCGTGCCCCTGGCCGTTCAAGAGCGCCGAGGGGCAGCACTGGATGGCGATCTATTTATTGAACAAACCGAAAGCAACAGCATGAAAACCAACTCACCAGTTATCCGCGAACACGCCCAGTACGTCCGCTTTGGCGACTACGACCTGATCAAGATGTACGACCACGAAGATGTGTCAACCGACTTTCACGCCGATAGCACGCTGTCGGTAATCGCCAACGTGCTGGCCTCGCTCGGCGTCTTTACGCTGCTGATGTGCGCTATTGCGGCGGTTGCCCAAGTGCCTGAAAGCTGGCTGTCATGGATCGTGCTGGCGCTGGGAGGGGTGTGATGCGAGTACTCATAGCTTGCGAATATTCCGGGCGCACCCGCAACGCCTTTGCGGCCCTTGGGCATGATGTTATTTCTGCTGACTTTGAGCCAGCGGAGGACAACAGCCCATACCACTACCAAGGCGATTGCTTTGATCTGATTGCAGACCAGCAGTTTGATTTGATGATTGCGCACCCGCCATGCACATACCTGTCGGTCAGCGGTATGCACTGGACAACGCGGGGACTACGTGACCCAAAGCTGACAGAAGATGCGCTGGATTTCGTAAGAAAGCTGATGGCCGTCGATATACCTAGGATTGCGATTGAAAACCCAATCAGCGTTATCAGTAGCCGAATCCGCAAGCCCGACCAGATTATTCAGCCCTGGCACTTTGGCGAGGATGCCAGCAAGAAAACATGCCTTTGGCTCAAGGGATTGACAAAGCTGGAGTATTACTGGCCCACGGTATGCCCACCAAAAGGGTGGAGCAAAGTAATGTCAGCAGCAGACATGCTTGAGTGTGACGCCTGCGGAGAACCGTTCTGCCCCGAGTGCAACGCGCACTATTCCGACTGCAATTGTATTGGGCCATCCGAGGATGACGTTACGTTCAAAGACGTAGATGGGATAACTTTTGGCACACGCATTCTGCCTCCACCAAAAATGATTTGGGGAAACCAAACCGCCAGCGGGCAAAACAATCTTGGCCCAAGCCCAACCAGGTGGAAAGAACGAAGCCGCACATACGAAGGTATTGCCGCAGCGTTCGCCGCACAGTGGGGAGGTGTGTGATGACCCGTAAGCCACTTTTGTCAAAGTGTGACTGCTGCAAGCAGGCCAAACAAGGTACTGAGTACCGACGTTACGCCGACAAAGCGCGACACGGTGTGTGCATTACCTGCGAGGACTTGTACAAATCCGTCAAGCGGAGTTACAAGTCGCCAGCACAAATCAGGAAGGCTGATTACAACCGCGATTACTACGACCGATTTGTTCGGCGAACACCGGTACGCCGTAGCTTGCCAAGCGCCCCAAGCGCGGTGGTTGTGCAGACGAAGTGGGCTGGTTCCCACCAAGGAGCACAAGCATGACAGACCGCGAACTCATGGCAGCGAAGTACGCAGGTACAGCTTTTGCAATCCTCTACACCCTGCCGCCGCGTGATCGAGAACTAACGCCAAAGGAGGTGGCACAGGAGGCTCAGAAAGAAAAGAACCGTGTCGCCGCAGCACTGCACCGGCAAAAGATCGCTGAAAAGAATCGGCGCTACCGAGAAAAGATGAAAGGTGCAAGTGATATGCAGAGAGCGAATTGGACTATTTAACTACCAACGCATAAGGCGCAAGCACCGCAACGATAACAGACCTGCATGAGCGACTGGGTGCTTGTCGCACTTCATGCAGAGTTAGACGCGGGAATAGCGATGACGCATTTAGATTTATTTAGCGGCATTGGCGGCTTTGCTTTAGCGGCAAAATGGGCAGGAATTGAAACGGTAGCATTTTGCGAGATAGATGATTTTGCCTGCAAGGTGCTGAACAAAAACTTTCCAGATGTGCCAGTACATCGGGATATTAGAGAACTTGATGGGAGTTTATATGCAGGAATCGACCTTATTACGGGAGGGTATCCTTGCCAACCATTCAGCACGGCTGGAAAGCGAAAAGGTGCAGATGACCCACGCCACCTCTGGCCTGAAATGTTCAGAGTTATTAAGCAGGCAAGACCCGCTTGGGTGCTGTGTGAGAATGTTGCTGGACACATTACCTGTGGACTCGATGAGGTGCGGGATGATCTGGAGGGAGAAGGTTACGCCTGCCAACCAGTTGTTATACCAGCTTGTGCCGTTAACGCCCCGCACATTCGCAGTAGAGTTTGGATTGTGGCGAACTTGTACCGCAGGGGATGGGACACACAACCACAAAGCCACAAGCCCTTCACAACTAACCAAAAAGACAACATTGATGCTGACAGTTCAGGCGCAAGTGAGCGAAGGCAAGGTGCGTGGCCACCTGAACCCAGAATGGGTAGAGTGGTTGATGGGGTTTCCCGAAGGGTGGACAAACCTAGATTAAAAGCCCTCGGAAACGCCATAGTGCCACAAGTGGCCTACGAGATATTGCGTTGCATACGTGACGTATAACGCCGGAGATAAGCCGCCGCAGGTCGGCCTTGATTGACCTGTTATACGGATTACCACAATGAACGCACTCAGTTTGTTTTCAGGAATTGGCGGGCTAGACATTGCCGCCGAACACGCCGGGTTTAAGACCGCAGCCTTCTGCGAGCGCGATAAATACTGCCAGTCCGTTCTGAAAAAGCACTGGCCAAACACAAGGATTTTCGATGACGTTAGAACTATCGACACCACCGCATTGCCACGAATTGACGTTGTTTTCGGAGGCTACCCCTGCCAGCCCTTTAGCCAAGCCGGAAGGAAGCGCGCAGAGGCCGATACGCGCCACCTGTGGCCCGCAATGCGCCGGGTTGTGCAAGAGTTGCGACCCACTTGGGTGGTTGGAGAAAACGTTAAAGGCCACATTACCCGTGGACTCGATGGCGTCATTGATGACCTGGAAGCGGACGGCTACGCCTGGCGGGCGTTCTGTCTCCCAGCTCTTGCCGTTGCGGCGCGCCATTTCAGAGAGCGGGTATTTATTGTGGCGCACTCCAAATGCCTACGTGATCTACCCAAAGTCCAACGTCAAGAAACTGACTGGGCGCACGCCGAAAGACCCGCAGGTAGGGCTGGCGGATCAACTTGGTGGCAGGCCGAACCCGGAGTGGGTCGAGTGGCTGATGGGATACCAAGCCAAATGGACAGACTTAAAACCCTTGGGAACGCTGTAGTGCCTGCACAGGCTTACCCGATATTTGCGGCGATTGCCGAGACGTATAACGCAGAAATAACCGGCTTGTCCGGTTGATTGCCCGGTTATCGGGCTGGAACACAAACAGGAGAGAAATGATGGGAAAAGTAAACCTAATACCAGCGGACCCCAAGCGGTGCCAAGCAGAGATGCCTAACGGCGAAAACTTTATGACGCTTGGTGGCTGAAGGCCATCCACTTCGACAAACCTGTTAAACCGGACTGGAGAAACACATGCCGATTGAATGTGAACAATTGCGCAACGCGCCGTATGCCAGAGAGAAGTGTAAGCATTGCAACGAGCCGTTCCCCGAATTCATGCGCGGGCAGGTGCAAAGCACATGGCGGCGCATGTTGGGGTTGCCGTATTGTGCGGTGATTTGTCACAAGTGCAAGAAACTGACTGGATGGGAGAAACCAAGATGACAACACGAGCCAGATTTGAAAAATGGGCAGAGGCCCAAGGATGGAGCATTGAGCGTTGCGACACTGGCGAGTACCGAACCACGAGCACGGATGCTGCATGGGGCGGGTGGCTGGCATGTTCTGACGAGGCCGAGGTGCGCCACTCCCTGGCCTGCGCCGAGTGGTCGAGTATTTGCCGATCTGGGCGCAGGCACGGTGCGGCGGTTGGTGCAAATGAGTGTGCGAATTTGCTGCGCGGTTGGCGCAAGAACAACGAACCGCTGCCACTTGAGCCGCTGAATGTACGGTTTAACGCAAAGTAGACGGCACTACCCACGGTAGATACATCCTGCCAAACCCGTTGTTTACAGCACCAAACCCTGCGGCAAGTCTCACACCTTAGCCGTGGGGTGCTCTGATAAAAGTAGCGGGCAAACCCCGCAAGAAAGGATTGAAATGACAAAAGAACAACTGCTTGAAATGATCAAACTACTGTCTGCACTGGAGTCATGGAGTTTCAGTGCTGGGCAGCGAATGCCCGACTACCTATTTGAAAAGATCGACAAAGCGATGGACGAATTAACGCAGGAGGTTTTGAAATGAGTACATCGAATATTGAAGAACTGATGGCCCTTGCAGATAGGTATGCAACTCTCCGCATTGGGAAAGGTACAGCCAACACAAGGAAGGAACTGCAGAACGCACTGCAATCCCAAGCAGAGCGCATCGATGAGTTGGAGCGTGAAAGCGAAACACATTCGAAAGCATATGGGCTTGCAATAGTAGAGCGCGACAACCTCCGCCACGAATTGAAAACCGCGCAAGAAGGTTGGCGATGCGAGTGCAGCACAGACGATGCTTGCCGTTTTGCTCGGGAGCGTGATGCACTGCGCGCCCAGCTTGCGGCCATTGATGCGGCTGAGCCTGTGTGCCTGATTCCAGACTATGAGCTCGACTACATGCAAACCCACGCATGTGGAGCCGTTTACAAAATAGGTTCAGACGAGGCTTGGGACAACAACGCAGACATAAAGCTATTCACCCGCCCCATGCCTGCGCAGGATGTGACGGAGTTGGTGGAGGCCTTGGAGAAGCTGGCGCGTCTTGGTAACGGTGACCGATACGGAAACAGTGACGGCAACATGATTGCGCGTGACGCACTATCCAAATACAAAGGAGCGAAGTGATGAATGGACATTGTTCAACCTGCGATGTGGAGCATCTTTGCTTCTACCAATACAAGCCGTGTGATTGCTGCAACTACAGAAAATTCACTGAGCAACAGTCACTTCCCGCAA
>OFQY01000330.1_pt1 | contig 19716 bp, 19 predicted proteins | sample 1542991 | NCBI WGS metagenome assembly OFQY01 (sample SAMN07774224, study PRJEB24372) | wastewater metagenome | isolation source: Exp Tend VB 10WW | collected 2016-02 | reverse complement strand
GTCCGCGCGGTCCTGATCGGTGGCGAGCACGAATGCAGCCTAAGCCAATTGGCCGAAATCGTATTCGCGCTCGATATGCGCATCGACCTTCGACTTGACGGAATCGAAGTCACCGAGCCGCAGGCAACTCCAGAATGATCCCGCCCCGCCCCACATATCGCGAATAGGTGAGACACCAGGGTGAGTAATCGCCGCGCCACATTTACACAAGCTGAGCTTCGCAGGGCTATGAAAGCCGCGAAGGCAGAAGGCTTTGACCGTGTGGAGCTGGTTGACTCAAAGGATGGGTTGAAGATCGTATGCGAGCGGGTGAGTAGGTCGGAGCGGCCGGCAGACGACGGCGAACATCTGGACATCGCATGACGAAAGAATTTCCCGGGGCCTCTAAGTTCAAGGACCGCTACAAGAAATGGCGCTGGAGGGCGCGGGCGAAGGGTAAGCCCACCGCTATGCTTCCCGGTCCCTACCGCTCGCCTGAGTTCGTCGAGGCTTGGAACGCTTGGGCCAATGGCAAGCATGAGATTGGTGCAGATCGGACAATCCCCGGAACCATCAACGCGCTGCTCGTTTCCTACTACGCCTCAGATCCATTTCAAGGTTTGGCACTCAACACGCGAAAGGCCTACCGCGCAATGTTGGAACGCTTCCGGGCCAAGAGCGGGCACCTCAGCATTCGTATGCTGACGCCGGTTGAGATATCCCGGGTGCGCAACAAGCTGAAGCCTGAACCGTCGAATATGTTCCTGCGCTGCGTTCGGCATCTCTGCCGCTACGCCGTGGAAGATGGGAAATTGTCACGCGATCCAACCGCGGGGATGCGCAAGCGTAAGAACCCGAAGGCCCGCAAGGGTGGTATTCACACCTGGACCGTTGAAGAGGTGGCGCAGTACGAGGCCCGCCACAAGTTCGGCACCAAGGCCAGGCTTGCCCTGGACCTCATGCTCTACACCACGCAACGCAAATCAGATGCGGTGACACTGGGGCGCCAACATGAGACAGCCGGCGGCACGGCCTTGAAGTTCAGGCAGGGGAAAACGGGGGAAGAGATGGAGGTGCCGATTGTGTCCCCTCTCCGGGCCTCGATCGATGCCAGCCCGACAGGACCGCTCACCTACCTTGAGACGGGGTACGGCAAACCCTTCACAGCGAACGGCTTCGGCAATTGGTTCCGCGATCGGTGTGATGAAGCTGGCTTACCTCAATGCTCGGCGCACGGCCTTAGGAAGGCCACAGCGACTCGTCTGGCGGACATGGGCGCGACCCCTCATCAGATCATGTCCATCACCGGGCACCGCTCCTTGAGCGAGGTGGAGAACTACACCCGGCATGCGAACAAGCGGAGGCTGGCGCGGCAGATGATCGACCACATTTCCGGGGCCAAGAACGTGCTGGATTTTGGCAAACCCGAACCTAAGTTTGCCAACGCAAAGCGAAAAACCAAATCGGAATAATGGCTTAGGAAAACGGTTGGTGACCCCGGGAGTAGTTCCAAAGAGTCACCACCCCAATGGCTTAGCCCGGCAAACAGTAGGTTTTCTGCCCTTTGAGTCCATTGGCTTATCAGGCCTGGTGGCAAACCCTACTTCACCCGCTCCCTCACCGTCGTCTTCGGATGACGCTTAGCGAAAAAGTAACCGGCCTGGGTGCGCCGAAGCGTGGCCGGTCTTATTGGTGTGCGACTGGCCCTGGCGGTAGGTTGATGCCCGTACGTAGCAAAACCATCGCTGCGGCCCCTGCCTCGCCTTCGCCATCACGGCAACGCTCTCTATGAGCTACCGGCCAGGGTGAGCTAACGCCCACTGTCGTCGCAATCCATTTATACCTTCACACGCTCCCGAACGGTAGTGCGCGGATGTTTTAATGCCCAACGCTTTGTAACGAAGTGTCCCGTCTTTGCAGAGCGGTAGCGGTATTTGGGTTTGGCCATTAGGGGATTGCCTGGATTTCAGCGTCGTTCGCTTTGATCCGGTCCAGTTGGCTGAGCAGCTGCTCCTTGGTGATCGTGTCGGCCGGCTGCTGGAGCGACGCCATCACTTCACGATAGGTCTTGATGCCCCATTCGAATACCTCCTCGGCGGTCGCGAGGATGGCCGGTGCATTTTGCAGGATCAGGGCTGCGATCTCTAGCGCGGTCATCGGGCAAGCTCCTTGTTGATGGCTTCCTGGGCGTCGTAGACGGCGGCAGGGACGGACATCAGCAAGGCGACGTCGTCGGTCCCGGCCTCAATCACAGGCCGCGTGCTCTCGATCACACCGCTGGCTTTGTGGTTGATCTCCTTGATCTTGTCCCACGTGGCTTGAGAGACGCACAGGAACTTGATGGCGTCCGTGCAGCGCGGGAGTTTGCCGGTGCGCTTGGTTAGGTCTTGCACGCTTTCCCATGCAGTGAAGGAAACAGAGGCCGCCTTATAGGCATTCTCCTTCACACTCTTGCTGACGACGTCGACACCGAAAGTGTCGGCTGTGAACTGAAGCGTTGAGGCACATCCGCCCAACAGCCAAAGCGAGGCAATGACCACATAGGTCAGCCCCATAGTTTTGATGAGATGTTTCAAGTTTGGTTCTCCTTCATCTTAGCGGACACGTCCGCAGGGATTGCATCGGGAGCGAGTGTGCGAAGCGTGACGGGTGTTCCGCCTACGCTGTTGTGTTCCCAATGCGACCAGCCGAGGCCGGCCATTACCGCCGCTGTCCCAACAATTGAGAACAGCGCGACAAGAAGGGCGCCGCCATCGATGGCCGAGGCGACACCGGCTGTAAGTCCAACAGTCCCGGCGATCTTCAATGCCGATCGCGCAAGGCTGTCGCGCGTTGCTGGGGTCATCCCGCCTTCTCCGTCTTGATCTGCTCGGACGTCTTGGCCGAGTCCTTGATGCCGTCCATGATCGCGGCTTTGTCCTTCTGCTTACCGGCCGCAACACCGGCGCCAAGCAGGGCCATGATGAAGGCGTTGACGGTCTCGGGGATCTTCAGTGACCAGTCCGTCGCGCACGTCTTCGCTGCGTTCAGCGCGTCTGCGATTTGATCCGGCGTCGCGAGGCATGGTCCGTGCCCAATCTCGGGAACGAAACTGTTCCACGCTTGTAGAACGACCACGATGAAAGCGAGACCGGCGGATATCTCGCGCTTGTAGGGGATGTAGTCGAGCAGTGCGAGCAAGGCTTGCATGTGTCACCTATGTGCTAAAGAAAAAGGGCCACCTCTCGGCAGCCCCTTGAAGATTTTGGATGTGGTTGAACGGGTCTAAGTCAGATCGATGCGCCCGCCGAACAGGACGATCACAACGCCCAGCACGAGCAGGATCACGGCGATGACCGTGTTCGCAGGATCGGGCAGCTTGAAGTGTCCCAGGCTGACGATGGTCTGAATGAACAGAAGCAAGAGAAGACTGGCCATGATGTGGCTCCTTTGGTTACGGCGGGTTGCGCCTCACTTCGAGTACGAGCGTGTTGATCGTGGCTTTCAGTTCTTGAGTGTTGCGGTCCATCCCGTCGATGCGCTGCTCAAGCCTTGCAATGCGCCCATCACTGACGATGATGGCATCGGCTCTGAGCCTGTCGACTTTCTGATCCAACGCTCCGACCCACATGGCGCCGACAAAGACCGTGACCAGGATCGACGCCATGCTGATCGCGTGCCCCACCCAATTCCCGCTCATTTTTTCCGAACCTCTAAAGTCAGTTGTTTCACCTGCTCGATAAGCTTCCGCTGTTGAGCGGAAACCTCGTCTGCCTTCTTGCGCACATCGTCCAAGCGCTCATCATCCGTCTTTGGCTCCACGCGGATCGTGACCGAACCAAGCCTGCATTCTTCCTTCTGCGGATCGCACACGGATTGAACGACAGGCGCCGGCGGTTCAGGCTTTGGCCGCGGTAGAACGATCGCGCTAAGCACGGCTACCGATGCGATGGTCACGGCAATGGATAGGTCGAGAAGTGGGTTGCTCATCGAGAGCCTCCTTTACGGGTAGGTTCTGCGGTCGAGCTCTAAGTGAGGGCCATCCTTGAATGACTTCCAATCACCGCCCCAAACGACTGGCACCTTCAACTCATCGGCTGCCCGCTTGAAGTAAACGGCTAAGAGGGCAAACGGTGGCCACTTCCAGGTAATTTCTCCGCCGATAAGTGGGGCGAAGTCGAATGCGTGTCCGACAGCCGGATCCCCTGTCGGAATGTGCCGAGACTTCATTGTCTTACTAGCACCTGACGCAACAAGCACCCGCTGACGCGCCAGTGTGCGAAGTCCTTCCGTCACCACGAAGTCCAAGCCGTCAGCTGTCGCGAGTTCATGCGCGCGCCTTGCGACCTTCACCAAGTCGGCATGAACACCGACAAGGTTCTTCTCGCTGCGTTCGCTAAGCGGCACGTTCCACCTCATCGGCTTTGATCTCGCCAACGACGTCCGGTTCAGGCTGTGGCGTTGCCGTTGCCGCCTGGGTCATCTGCGTCATCGCCTTCGATCGCGCTTCAAGCTGTTGGTTGATCGACTGAAGCACGGGTGCCACTTCCTTAAACGGACGCTCGCTCAGCGCGTTGCCGATGACGTTCAGTTGCGCTTCCGTGAATGCGAGAATGAAGGTTGGTTGTTGCATGGGTTCCTATCCTGTGATCGCTGAGAAAATTGGGACGTAGTAAGCCGTTGTCCCGACGTAAATCTTGATGAAGCCGGATGTGTCGCGTGACGTCGCGCCCTTGAACTTGATCGAGCCCACACCCGTTGAGTTGGCCGTGACATCGCTCACGTTCGTGAAGGAGTTGTGTGAGGCTTGCCCACCAACATCACCGCCGACACGGATTTCCTTGCCGAAGCGGAAGCAGCCGGTGGAGCGTTGAACGGTGAAGACCGTGTGCAGGAAGTTGCCACTGTCATCGTAGGCGTAACAGGCAAAGTCGGAGCCCGCATTGGCCCCGCTCTCCGCCGTTGCATCCTTGCCGAACAGCCACCGATCCGAAGCCGCCGAGCCTGTGTAATGCGTGAACCGCATTGTTGCGGCGCTACCGGACACAGCCGAGACGTAGTGCGTGGCATCCCCAGAAGATGCCCAGATGCTCATGTTGGCCGAGGCCTTCTGAATGATCTGGTTGGCGGTGAATGTGTTCTGCCGGTTCTCTTTCGGGATCACACCGCCTTCAACTGCAAGGACGCCAGCGGCTGAACGGCTGATAGTCGTGTCCGATGCATGGCCCAGTTCAATCGTACCGATGCCGAGCGCTGTGGTCGTGTCAGAGACGAGACCCGTGAGAGGCAGGCCGGTTGCGTTGGTCAGCGTGCCGGATGCAGGCGTGCCGAGCGCGCCGCCCGTGAAGTAGGCCGATCCTGTGCCCGCCTCGTCAGTGAGGAGCGAGCGCAGATTGGCGCTCGATGGCGTGGCGGCGAATGTGTCGAAGCCGGACGCTCGCGTGACACCAGCCCAGGAGGTCAGATCGCTATCGAGAGGCTGATAGGCGGCAGCGATTGCGGCGATTGAAAGAAAGTCAGTGCCAACTTCCAAGTCCAATAGCGCACGCATCGCCGCGTAGTCTGCCGCCGTCACCAGTGATTGAGCGTTGGCGGATGGCGTCAAGCCAGCCCAAGTCGTTAGGTCTGCATCATACGCCTGCACATTCGTCCCAATGACGAGACCGAGTTGGGTGCGCATGGCTGAGTAGTCAGCGGCACCGACAAAGCTTTGAACGTTGGCGCTGGGCGTTATCGCAGCCCATGTGGTCAAGTCTGCGTCGTAGGCCTGGACGTTCGTTCCGATCACAAGCCCGAGCAATACGCGCATCGCGGCGTAGTCCGCAGCGGTGACAAGTGATTGAGCATTTGCGCTCGGTGTGAGCGTGGCCCAGGTCGAGAGGTCCGCATCGAAGGCTTGAACGTTGGTGCCGATGACGAGGCCGAGCGCTGTCCGACCAGCCGAGGCATCTGCAAGCTCTAAGAGCCCGCGGCCGAAGGCTGTCGTGGTGAGCGCTGCGATTGAGGTCAGATCAGCATCGAGGGGTTGGTAGGCTGCCGCCGCCGCCGCCGCACTCAGGTAGTCCGTTGCCGCTGCTGTGGCGATGGTGCCGAGGCCAAGCGTCGTCCGCGCCTCAGCTGCGTCTGCATCGTCCACCAGTGTGGCGCCAAAGGCAGAGACCGTGAGCGAGGACGATGTGGTCTTCATCTCCCAAGCTGTGCCGCCAGAGTTGACGCCAAGCACTTGATTGGCCGTCGTGGCCGATGGCGCCGGAAGAACCAGATCAAGCGACGGCGACGTGATCGGCATCTGTGGCGTGCGCGAGACCAGATCACGCAGCGCCTGGATTTCTGCCGCCAACTTGTCGAGTTGGATTTCAACGTTCTCAGCCGCGAACGTACCCGACGCGATGAGGTCCAACTCTTGGATCAGCGGCATGTCGCGCACGATGACGACTGTGGTGCCCGATGGGGGAATGGCCGTCACATCGAAGACCACGTTCCCGGTATTCGGATACGTGATGATGTCGATCGTGTAGTGCGTCGTGAGCGTCTTGAGTGTTTCGACGCCCAGCGCTGTGCGCCAGTAGACCTTGAGGTTAGACGCCGCCCAAATCTTGAAGCTGAATGGGAACGTGACCGTTGCCCCGTTGCCAGCTGCACTGACACGGGTTGCCGTGGTCGAGAGGGTCATGGGCTAACCTGTGATCGCTGAGAATGCGGGGACATAGACGGCAGTCGTGCCGATGTACATTTTGACGAAGCCGAGCGAGTTGCGGTTCGTGGCGCCCTTGAACAAAATGGTGCCGACGCCGGTTGAATTGGCTGTCACATCGCTTGTGCCGGTCAGTGTGTTGTAGGAAGCCTGGCCGCCGACATCACCCGTGACGCGGATTTCCTTGCCAAACTTAAACACGCCGGTGGAGCGCTGGATTGTGAAGACGGTGGACAGAAACGCACCGGCATCATCGAAGGCATAGCAAGAGAGGTCGGACCCCGCATTCGCACCACTCTCAGCCGTGACGTCCTTACCGAGCAGCCAGCGGTCTATGATGGCCGTTCCGTTCCAATGCGCCCAGCGCGTGCTTGCTGCGTTGCCTGCTATCGCGGCCACATAGTCCGTGCCGTCGCCCGACGTCGCGCGGATCGACATGTTCGCGCTGGCTTTCTGCACGGCGGTGTTCAATGAGAATGTGTTCAGCAACAGCCCGAGATTGAGATCGAGAGCTTCGGTGCCACCGACCGTAAAGCTCAACCTGTTGGCACCATTCCTGAAAATGCCGGTGTCCCGATCGCCAGCGAAGGCCAAGCCCGGTGATGCAACCGAGCCAACCGGTATAAGGCGCTGTGCAACGGACGCTGCCGATGCATCGAGGGTGACGACATCAATTGCTTCACCCGTGGCAAAGTCCGTGCCGACTAGGGTCTGACCGGAGAGAGCTTCAACGCTGATGCGCCCTGTGTTGCGTAAGCCCGTGCCGACGCAATTGTAGCCCTGCTTGTTGTCTCTCAGCCTGAGATCAATGAATGAGTTCGTGAGTGTCGCTGCGAATTGAACGCCGATACCACCCGTGCCTGAATACCCCGTGATGGCAAGGGCGAAGTGGCAGTGCGCACCGGATGCGAGAAGACCTATCTTGGTCGACGCCGACCCGAACATCTCGCCACCAAGGATCGAGTTGCGATTGCCTGAGGAGGTGACGCCGCCCACATCTTCCGCCCCATCCAAGTGATAGAGGCGCTTGACCACGATGTCGGAGCCGGTCAGCAGCAGCGCATATGAACCTGTGGTCCGTGCGTTGATATAGCTCTCGATGAAGTCGTAGGAGGTTCCACCCGACGACGTATCGGTCAGGCCTTCCGCGAAGTTGCTTTCCGTGCAGACATGGCCGAAGCGCATACGGGTCGAGTTGGAGATGCCGCCCGTTGTGTTCGCATAGACATGGGCGAAGAGCACATCGCTGGCGCCGTTGTACGTCGAGCCATCGGTTTCGAACTTGATGCCCCATCCTGCGTTTTGATGGCTGAAGACGCTTTGCCAGACAGCATCGGTTGGCCCACGGTATTGGATGCCGTGGCTGCCGCAGTTCTGCACATCGACGTTGTCGTAGTAGCTCTCGGGCTGTTCCGGTTGGGTGGCCGTCCCAACATTATACCAAGCCTCCGACTTCCAGCCGATCTCCTTGACGTTGTAGATGATGACGTCTTTGAGGGTGAAGCGCTTGCCGTAGGTGACAAGGCCGTTGCCACTCGATTGGTTCGAAGCATTGCCGTTGAGTTGGATAGCCTCAAGCCCAAACCCATACGGCACACCATCGCTCGACAGGTATTTGTTTTGGCCCGTGAGGGTCGAGTAGTTGACCGTCTTGAGCATGTCCGCGTTGAGAGATGCTTTGGCCTTGATGACCGAGGTGTCACGCGACACGCCACGCAACAGCACCTTCGAATAGAGCGTGATCGTGGTGCCGATGATGCACGTGCCCACCGGGAATTGAACGATGCCGCCACCTGCTGCCACTGCGGCTGCGATGGCGGCTTGAATAGCCGCGCTGTCGTCTGTCGTGCCGTCTACAAGCGCGCCATAATCCGTGACGTTGTAGCTTCCAACCATCGGAACGACGGGGAAGTCATCGAGGTCGCGCGCGAGGTCTTGGATTTGACCCGTGAGCTTATCGAATTGGGCTTCGACGTTCTCGGCTGCGAAGGAACCTGAGGCAATCAGGTCGAGGTCTTGCGTGTTTGGCGTGACCCGCTTCAGGATGACGGTCTTGCCGGATGCCGGTGCACTAACGAAGGTAACGGTCGGAACGCCAGGCAGTGTCCCCGAGATTGTGTAGTGTGTGGTGTAGGTCTGAAGTGTTTCGACAAGCGTCGTGTTGTCTTTGAGGTAGACGAGCAGGTCTGAGTTCGCCCAAATCTTTATGCCTGTGGCGACGAATGCAGTCGTTGATCCATTGCCCGCCGCGGTTACGCGACTTGCTGTCGTGGTCAGGGTCATATGATTGCTATTCCAGGTTCACACGTTGGCGCGCGTTACGCTGCGCCTCGCGTTGCTGTTCCCAGCGGGCCTTGAAGCCGACGAACTTCGGATCGTCGAGAAGTGCCCTTGCTGCACCCTCGCGATATTTCCTGATCCAATCCTTGATGAACGATGCCTTCCCACCCTCGGTCCCATCTGCATACATGGCGTAGACCTGAGACATTGGCCCCTCGCCTTTGACGGTTTGGTCGAGGAAGTCTTTCAGGCCCAAGTTCCACGCCGGATGCTTCCAGCCGTTACCTGCGAGGCGCCTGAACTCATCGAGTGCCTTGGGATCTTCGGAGAAATCCATATCCGTGCCGAGCACGCTTTCTTTCCAGCCGAGGCCCTTCGGATAGACACGCAGACGATCAAGCTCCGCATCGATGGGCGATGGGTTCTCTTCGCTCGCGCGTAGCGGTGATGCTGCATTATACCCCACTGCCGGATCAGTCCGCGTCTCGCCCCACAAGTTGCGCTTCGGAATGATCCGATCGGCAAGGCCAGGAATACGGGAGTAGATGGCATCGAGTGGGGTGCGGGCGTCCTTCACGGTTGGGTCTTGCAAGCGTGTCGCCCAGCTTGAGAGTGCCGTGAAGGGAACGAAGCCGGTGATAGTCGAGTTGATCTGCTGCGAGGCGTAACGCTCCGGATCGCTCAGCATGTCATTGAACTGCGAGAACCCGCGCATGAAGGTCTTGTCGGTGGCTGTGTTTGCAATCGCTGCAATGCCACCAGCCACAACCTCTTGCCACTCGTCGACATCTTTCGGTGAGACTTCACCGCGCGCCAACGTGTTCTCGATGTCCGCTGCAAATCCCATCGTCATGCCAAAGGGGTCAGCGCGGTTGAATGAGTACCAGTTATCGCCCACCTTGACCGAGTAGGGTTGCTTGCCTTCACGCGCCCACAGCTGCGCCTCACCGCTGTCAGACGGGAGAGCGCCGGTCACGTAACCCGATGAGGCCCCCGATTGTGCGAGGCCCATCACCATCGTGCCAGTCGCAACCTTCGCCAGCGCCATGTCACGATCAGCACCACCACGCGCGAACTGTTCCCGCCATTGCCCGACGAGGGGAGCCAGCGGCGTACGTTCAAACGCATAGCGTGCGATGTTCACAGGCGTGCGGATGAAGGGGACCACAAGCCACGTGGCATTGAGGGGGCCGCCGGCCTCTCTGACCTTGAGCAGGTTTGAACCGAACCAGCCCGCCGCATTGTTGAACGTGTTCGTGAGCGCGGCCTCATCCGCATCGATCTTGATCTGATCCGGCGGGTTGTCGATCAGGTCGCGGTAGCGTTGTGCCGCTGCCTTTCCCGCTAAGCCTTCACTCGCAACAGTGCGCTGTGCTTAGGCGTGCAGGTTGGCGCGGTAATTCACGGCGCGGAAGTATTTATCCGCTGCTGCCATGAGCAAGGATGGTGCCCGCGTCGTCGCCCCGATCACATTGACCGCAGTGCCGAATGCATCGTTGCGTGTGGATGAGATAGCGGCTACGCGCGGTGTATCGATCTTGCCCAAGTGATCAGGCGAGGGAACGTCGCCGGTTGCTTTCCATGCCAGGCGGAGCGCATCACGTTGGCCCTCGATGATGCCGTGAAGCATCGCGTTGGCTTCACCCTCGGCCACTGCATCGGATGCCGTGACATGCTTCGAGATCGTGCGTGCAACGGCACGTTCAGCCACACTCAAGCCCAACGTCAGCGTGTTACCAAACGTGTTGACGATATGGGTGAGCGGGCCTGAGAGCAGCCCGTTGACGTACACCTCGCGGATGCCCTGCCCGATCGAGCCTATCGCGGACTTGCGAACGTAAGCGCCGATGGCAGATGGAGGCGCACCTGTCGCCCGCAGGTTCATCAACTCGCGCGCCATCTTCTGGGTTTCAGGTCCAGCCGTTTCCATCATGGCTTTGATGGCGTTCATTTGGGCTTGGCCGGCACCTGCCTCAATCCGCCACGATGCAAGCGCGCGTGCGGTTTCTGTGCGTGCACCCAACACTTCATTCTGAATGGCGAGGTGCTTCGACATCATCTGGCGAAGGTTAAAGAGGTCGATCTCGCCTGCGTTCGGTCCTGCTGCCCGCTCGGCCAACTCCATGAGTTTCTGACCGGAGGCGGTGTAGATACGCCGTGCGGCTAAGGCTTCCTCCGCCGTGAACGGTTGCCGTGCTCCATTCGGTCCACGCCTGCGGGAGAGCAGGTCATTGACTGACATGCCCATATCGTCGGCGAGTTGCTTGGTAGCGTTGTGCGAAATGCCGGACTGCCCAGCCTTCACCGCTGCTGCCGACGCTGCCTTGAACCCCTTCGGATCGAGCCACGCGATCACATCGGACAGGCTACGGCCGCTCTCTTTACCGAGCGCATCCGCGTTGTCATCAATGCGCTTGAAAATAACAGCGTCGTGACCTGCGTCCTTGGCCTTCTTGATGATCGAGGCCATCGGGATTTGGTCGAACTTCTTGCCAGCCCACTCAGCTATAACAAGCGGGTTCTTCGCTTCTGATGTGAGCGCGTGAACTGTCGCGGTTGGCATTCCCGTCGCGTCGGCATAGCCGTGGGCAACATCCTTTTGAGAGGAGGCAAATACGACCGGGACGCCACCGGTGTTCTCGCTGATTGCTGGCTTGATCTCAGCGACGGTTCCCGACCCTTGCCCGCGAAACCATACCGGCGAGTTGCGCTGCGCTTGCGCAATCTCATCCGCGTGCAGGTTCGCGGTTTGCTGCATAAGCGCCTTGACGTCTTCAGGCGTATCGATGCGCGCGAAGTTGATGAAGACGTTCTTGGTTGCGCCAGGCTCACCGAGCGGAACACTGCCCATTGGGGGTTGTTCAAGTGGCGTTTGCGAAGGCTTCCGGCCTTCTATCGCTGCAACATCATCGGCTCCAAGCGGGACCTTCTTGATGTGCTTGGCGTCGAAGATGACGTAGTTGTAGGTTCCACCGTCCTTGCCGCGCGAGAAAGAGTCTTTGTAACGCAGGCCCTTGGTGCCCGCTGCGTTAAGCGCTTCGGATGCCTTATGATCACCGCCGAGTTTCTTGGAAAGTTTTTGATAGAAAGCCTTGCCTGTCAGTCCGGCTTCGATGCCGAATTGCTTGGCGAGTGCGGGTGATACAGAGGCCTCAAGATCGATGATCTCAGACGGCTTGGCCGCTACGTTGAGTTTGTAGACCGCGCCTGTGTCTTTGAGGCCAACGCGCCGGATGTCTGCGATCTCGGCAATGTCGCTCTTGATGGATTGAACCCGCGCCGCGCTTGGCTTGGGCCTTGCCATTTCAGCGCGAAGGCCCTCGTGAAGCATCGCCTCAACGCCGTCGAGATCGCCTGCGCGGGATTTCAATTCCTCTTTCAACCCAGCAGAAACCTTAGCCCCATCAGCGCGCTCTACCTTCGAGAGCATGGCTTGATATACCTGACCGACGTCCCGCGCCTCGGCAAGATAGTGACCATGGCCCTCGATGGCGGTACCTTCGCCAGTGCCGATATGCGCGTTGCTAAGCTCTCCATCGTATTTGTGCGGCGAGCCTTGGTAGAGCGTAAGCGTGCCACCATCGCTCGCGGCGGGTTTTGCCGAGCCAGCAACGGGCTGGGCGCCCGGCGCATCGCGTGTCGTGATCAGCGGCGCGTTGGGATCGCCAAGCGGTGCCGTGCCTTCCTGCACCTGCTTTGTTGCAATGGCTTCTGCTTCGGCGGCCGAGGGTGGCTTGGGTGGCGTGAGGTGGTTGACGCTGCGCAAGCCTTTTAGGCCCGCGATGAAGACGTTCGTCAGACCTTGAACGCCAAGGCCTAAGGCTCCGCTCTCCAACACATTCTTGAGCCGCCCTTCTGCTTCCGTGTCACCGGGCTTCGAGGCGAGGAACTCAGTGACCGGGTTCTTCAGCGCGGGGTTTTCTTCGATGAGATTGGCGAGGCGGTAGCGTGCGGGATCGAAGGCGAAGGCATCGGAGAAGGCGCTCTTACCGAGCGTGCCTAGGAAACCTCCAGCCTTGAGCACTTTGCCGCCAGCAACAAAGCCGGTGACGAATTGGGTGACGCCCTCGACGAGTTTGCCGGTGCCAGTGCGTGGATCGCCAACCGCGGGAAGCTGGTTCTCCAAGACCGTCTCACCTGCCGCACGGCGCGCTGCAAGTTTGGCCGCGCCTGCGGTGTCACCTTCTGCAAGCATGGCCTGTGTCGCCACCCAGGCGCCGGCGCTATCGATCGATCCCGCAAGCTCGTTGATCCCATTGCGAACCCCGCCCAAAATTGCCTTGGGGCTTTCCACAATGCCGGTGCCGATATCAGCCGCGACCAAACCTGCGTTATGCACAGGGTCATCGGTGAATGTGGGGAGCTTGGGTTTGCCCGTGATGAGATCGCGAAGGCTGCGTGTTGTGCCCTGCGTTCCGGGTTCTGCCCCGCCACGTGGCTTTGCAGCCGCTCCTACGGGGAGCTCAGGGGCTTTGAGTTGGGGTGAGCCGTCGGGGCCTACGCCCGTCTCAGGCGGGTTCTCGGAGTCGTAGGCGTCGAACATGGCCGAGGTGGCGGCATCATCGTTCGCAGCCTGTGTGGCGCTCGCATATTCCTGGGCCGCATCGCCGGTGACTTCCGGGCCACCTTCACCCGCCCATGCCACCTGCTCACGCACGGGGGCGACGTCTGCGGGCGGTGCGTCTGTGATTGGTGCGGGACCGTTCCGGCGGTCCGCGGCCAACTGCTTGATGTGATCGTCGAGGGCTTGGCTGTAGTCCTCAAGGCCGAGCATGTACTTGTACCCGGCCTCCGCCGGTGTGCCCTTAAACTTCTCCTTGAGCTTGGACAGTTCCTCACGTGATTGAGCCCGCCTGCCGTCCCGTTGGAGGCGCGCGATCTCACCCAACGCATCAAGGCGCTTGGCTTCGAGGTTGACGTCGGCGCTATCCCAAGGTGCAGGCTGATCCGCCATCGGCGAGGCCTGCGGCGGCTTCACATTGATCTGGAGTGCGCCGCTCATTTCGTGGCCCCCTTCGCCGCGTCTTGTGCCGCGCGTAGTTTGCGTGCCGCCTCTGCCCAAGCTGCGATCTTACGGGCCTCCACCTTGAAGGCCGGATCAGCAACCGCGGCTGCACGGTCATTGTTGTGTCTCGCCAGGAATGCCGCGACGGTTGCCGCCTGCGTTTTCTTCTCGTCGAAATCCTTGCGACCGCCGACGGCGTAATCGGGGAGCGGCATCACCAGCGTCATCTTGTCGAACTGCACCACCGAGTTGCGCCCAATCACCTTGCGTGCAAGGTCCATCGCGTCTTGGTTCGGGTCTTGTGCAAAGCGCCGGTCAAACTCAGCCACGGCCTCTGCGTATGATTGCGAGGCGGCGGGGCTATCATTCACATCGCTCGGCTTGAGGTAGGTGGTCAGGTAGGTCTTGGCCTGGCGCGCTGGCGTGTTGTTCTTGTTTTCATCCAGCAGCGATTTGGCCGTGCTCGCATTGATCTGACGGTTGGTCATTGCCGACAGAACCTCGCCGCTCACATCGGCATTGTCGACGTAGACCTTGCGATAGATGCTTGCCAGAGCGTCGCTGCTTTCGGCCCCGCCACCTTCCTGCATGCCCTGCCGCAACATGCGGAAGTCTGACGTGTCGAGAATGGGGCGGTTCTTTGTGATCCAGTCTTCGGTCATCTTGCCCGCGGCCAGAAGGTCAAAGCCTTCTTTCGCAATCGTCTCGCCCATGCGCTTGCGATTGCGCTCGTTCACAATGTCGGCGTGATCGCTCATCGCGACGGTGTGCTGTATCTTGCGTTCCGCCCGCTCGATCATTGCAAGGCGGTCTTCTTCCTTCAGGTTGCCGAACTCGTTGGCGTGAAGCGCGCGTAAGGCTTCATTCGGTCCACGGTTCGGGTCTTCGATCATGGCCGAGAGCACGTTCTTATCGATGCGCCTCAAGCTCTCACGGCCCACATCGCCAGCCTTTGTCTCATCGATCGCGCCTGTGGCAAGTGCATCATGCAACGTGGCCCCGATCTGCTCGACGAAGAAGGCGCGCTCTTTGGGAGAGGAAGCACGGGCGGCTTGCCCTTCCATCTTCGCGATCACGCCTTCCATCGTGGCGTAGTTATGATCGGCCTCGCCCTTCTTGGCAGAGGCGTTGACCTCGATGCCCTTGAGCGCAAACATGCGGCCCCACTCGTCGTGGAACCCACCGCGTAAATCCATATCCAGGAAGCCGAACTTCTTGTCGAAGTCGCCCCGAAGTTTCTGCGCACCTTGATCGAAGAACGCCTTGCGCTGATCGAACGGTACTGCCTCGGCTTCTGCCTGGAGGCTTTCAAGTTGGGTCGCCGCTTCCAAGCGCATCTCATTCAGATGACGCGCCTCGCGTTGGCGTTGGGCTTGCGCTACAGCCTCGATCCCGCTCGACACATCCACGTTCTGCGCACGTGGCAGGCTGAGGACGGGGACCGTAAGCTGTTGTTGGTAGACGCCGCCTGCCATCAGCCGCCACCCGCGCCCATGGTCAGCGCCTTCTCAGCGGAGCCTAAGATGGTCGATGTGGATTTGAGGGAGGCATTGAGCACCGCGGACTTGGCCTGGCGCTTATGAAGCCTGGCCTCGTAATACTTCGCGGCTGCTTGTTGCCTGCCTGAGAAGCCCGCAAGCAACGCATCCTTCTCGATGTTGATGGCGCTCTCGCGTCCAACATCCGCCGCTGTGCCTGAACTCAGGTCGACACCGCTTGCTGCCTGTGCTGCCCGCGTCGTGCCTTGGAAGCGTTCACCCTCGCGTCTAATCGCAGCTGCTTTATCCTCCCCCGCCATGATCGCGGACTTGGCTTCGAAGATCGAGAGCTTGGCGTTTGCTTTGGCCGTCGACGCATCCGAAAAGCCTTGAGCAAGATCGGCGCCGGCAGAGAGCATGGAAGATGAAACGCACATGGGCTAACCGTCCGCGATGTTTTCGACTGGCATGAAGGCCAGGATGTCGAGAGGCATGGCTTCGTCTTGGATGATGGCGAGGCGTCCATCGGTGTCGTAATCCGTGGCGAGGTAGGCATCGACATCGCCGGAGTACATGACAGGTGACGCATCGGTCGGGCCGTTCAACTCACGGCGCACAAGGTCTTCCATCGTGGTCTCGCTCGATGGGCCAACCTTGCCGCCGATGGCATTGTGAACGCGGACTGTCACGCGGGGGATGCGCTTAGTCTTGCCTTGAGATGTGCCGCCAAGCGCTGGCGTTTCTATCCGCACCGTGCGCACACGTGAGGTGTAGGCCAGGCCCACCCACACATTCGTGTAAGACGCATCGAGCGTGATCTTGCCGCCGCTGACTGTCCGGTCGGGATGGACCGCACCACCGGCCACCACCTTCACCGTCTGTCCTTCGAGATGCCAGAGGCCGGAGACGACCGATACGGGGACGGCAATGTTGTTGTACTGCAACCCGCTGTCGACATAGCCCATCGCATCCTTGTCCGTACCGCTTGTGGGTTCGAACGGAGGGGCGAGGTATTCGATGTAGCGTTTGGTTCCGCCATTGATGGTGCGCGCGATCGAGAGCCAGAGCTGATCCGTGGTGCCGTCTGCTGAGGGAATGACCGCGATGCTCTCGATGGTCCCCGTAATCACATGCCGCGCCCAGGCCCAGATTTCTTGATCACGCCGGTAGGTCATTGAACAGAGTGAACCATCGGAGCGCAGAGCCCACAGCAGCGAGGCTGGGTTCTTGGCCCATGCCATGCGCGTGATGGTCTTGCCGACTGTTAAGTGCTCGGCCATTTCGAGCAGGTCCATCGCGCCGTATGAACTATCGCCACCACCACTGCCACGAAGCTCGAACACCTTGCGCCCTGCCCTGTTGCAGAAGAGCGTTGCACCACCGGCCTTCACAGGCTGGACTGCGTTCGAACCCTCACTCGATTGAGGCACGATGCGGGTGTTGGTTGGTGTGATTGGATCGCCTAAGCCACCGCCATACGCCGCGTATTCTTGAGCTAATGTGCCGAGGATGAGATCGGATGAGGATGCCAACCACCGGATCGGATCGGCCTGGTTGCCTGCGATGTTGTACGTAAGCGCATCATCATCGTTGGTGCCGGGCAAATGGTTTGTATAATCACCCGCACGCGAGGCCCAGAGGCCGAAGGGTTGGGCGAGGGTGTTGGCGAAGATGAGGCGTTGTTCGTGAAGGGCCACGGCCGCTGGGAACCCCCGCGCCGTGGAGAACGCACCGAAGCGCCAGTACCATGTGGGGTAACGCCGGGCCGATCCATTGGATGAGAACGCGTTGACGAAGGGGACGCCCTCGAGCTCGTAGGTGTTCGTGAAGACGTTAACGATCTTGAAGTCGCCGTTGGCTTCTGTCGTGCCGCCGATGCCGAACTGATATACGTAGTCGCCTTCGGAGAAGCCGTGTGCGGCCGAGGTGATCTGCACATAGCCGGTTGTCCCGCCTGCCACCGCACCGGTCACGGTCTTCGTGGCCGGGTTCAATCCATCCGGTAGGCGCGTTCTGATCGTGGCCGAGGCGGTGTGCGCATCAGAGACCGCCGTGATCTCGACAATGGCCCAACGTGAATGCAGATAACGCCAGCGCTTGTAATGGTTCGAGGCGTGGATTGGATTGTCCCAGGCTTCACCATCGGTATGGGCCGGGGCGATCTGCCCAGTCTGAACACCGGCACCAATGGCCGTTTGCTCATAGACATTCCCGTTGCTTGAGACTTGCGTACCTAAGCCGCCCACATTCTGGTCGACTGCCCACGGGCTCACTGCGTTGTCGGAGAGGTAGCGTTCTTCGACGTAGAAGACGGAGCCCACGTGGCCAGCAAGGAAGATACCGGCATTGGATCGCATCGTGACCAAGCCGCCAGGCGCCAACGTGGAACCGCCACCAAGCGTGAAGATGATGTGCGATGCCGGATCGATGTTGCGGGGGGCGAAGGGTCCCTTCTGCTGAGAGACCGTCGCCAGCGTCCAAGCTGTGTTCGAAGTGCGGGTTAGAGTGCGCGGGAGATAAGACGGATGCGTGAGGTAGAGCGTGTCGGTCGATTGTGTGACGAACAGAGCTTCGACATCGGTATCGGCGTAGGGTGAGACGACTTCGAGTATCTTCGCGACTGTGCCGCCTGATACGTAGGTGTCGTACGCCGTCGAGTTCACACCGGAGAGTTCGAAGGTGTTGGCGCCCGCATTCAAGTTCGCAACCGTGAACTCGCGGTTGTTGACTTGGCCCATGCCGACAACGGCGGTTACAATCACACGGTCGCCGTTCGCGTAATTGTCCGCACCTGAATAGGTCAGGACTGCGGGGTTGGCTTTCGAGATCGCCGTGATGGAATTGGACGCACTCGTGATCGGCGCGTTGTCTTTCCAGAACCGGATGTAGGTGTTCCCGAACTCCAGCATATAGGCTTGGATCGTGGAGAAGATGAACGGCACAAGCCGTACCTTCTTCGTGTGATCCTTGGTCTCGCCGGCGAAGCGCGTGCCGTGCCTGCGCATCAATCCGCCTTCAGGACGGACGATGTAGTTCTCGATGGCCTCGGCTGATATCCCATAGCGGGCTAGGTCCGCACGGCCGTACAGACGTGGGCTTATCTCCCCGCCTGCAAAGGATGGGCGGAGGGTGGCGAGCTTTGCCATTACCAGTCAGGCGACCAGTCGGAGTAGGCACGGCCGCCACCGAAGCGGCTATCGACCCACCCACCATTCGGGAAGTTCTCGGGCTGGCCCTCCTGAGAGTCACGCCGGCGCGCTTCCGTGAGCTTGGCCAGATACACCTGCCAAAGCGATTGACCCTTGCTCACGCTCTCACTCAGCTGCACCGCGATGTCCGCTGCGATGCGTGCTGCGAGTGTGTCCACAAAGAGCGGGTCGAACCTGGCAACCGAGGTCACGCGCTCCGTGTACTTGATGAAGATGGGTGCGCCCATGTCGGTCAGGATTTGGCCGCTCTCGACCACCCACTTTTCCGCATTGCCTTCGAACACCTCGCGCACGATGAGACAATCGGCGGGTAAGTCGAAGGCGTTGGTGAATTCGAATGCGGGTGCGGTTGCGTTGGCCGCCAACTCCGCGCGCTTGGCTGCGAAGTTCCAGTCGTAGGCGCGCAACGTGGCGTCGCGAGCGTAGGGGTATTTCAGGCGACATGCGCGCGCTGCTTGGCTCGCCTCATCCATCGCCGTGATCTGTGCGCCGCGGCCGATGGAGGCCAGCGCCATGTTGCAAATCTCGACTTCGCTGTAACTGCCAAGCGTTGCCATGCGTTACGTTCCCGCAATCGGTGAGCCGAGCAGACGTTTCGTCCACCCGGATAGGCTCTTGACCTTGCCGTCAAAGACTTCCTTGGAAGCCCATTCCCAAACCGAACGTGTCGGCGGGTTGTCGAAATTCGCGTTGGCCGTTTGACGTGGCCAGGGCGGGTCGAAGTAATGCCCGCTTGCATCGAGTGGAACGCCAGCAAGCGTGATCTCGTCGTAACCCATCAGGATGCCGACGAAGACAGCGAGCAGCCCTGACGAGCCACCAGAAGCCTTGAGGTTCCACACCACGTCGACCGCGTGATGTTGACGCTCGCTATGCACGAGGGGTTTCTGCCCTCCTGCTGGAACGTGGTTCACCCGGTACTCCATCCAATTGATCATCCATTCGGGATGCAACGTCGCCCAATGATCGACCCTGCGGTCGTAATGCATGCCGATGTCGTTGATGCACATGCGTGCACCTTCGAAGTGTTCATCCTTGAAGGCTTCGAGGTCATCCCAAACGCAACGGCCCCCACCGATAATCAGGAGGGGG
>OFQY01000327.1_pt1 | contig 19911 bp, 36 predicted proteins | sample 1542991 | NCBI WGS metagenome assembly OFQY01 (sample SAMN07774224, study PRJEB24372) | wastewater metagenome | isolation source: Exp Tend VB 10WW | collected 2016-02 | reverse complement strand
CGACGAGTCTAACCCAGTTCGCATGACCGCCGCATTCACTTTTGTGACCTCGGTAATTCCCAATCGACCGCCTTGCAGTCGATCAAAGCGCCCCGGCCAATGATTACTCGGTGGCTGGATGGATAAGGTTCAACTTCTCCCATTTCGCCTGTAGCCATCGCCTGAGCGAATCTACCGCTATCAGCAATCCAGGCGACATCGACGAAAACCAACTCGGTCGGGTAGACCTCAACGAGTTTTCCGGTAAAGTGGTGAGTAACCGTGCGAATAAAGTGATTTTTCCCGATCTCGAATGGATGCGCAGCGGTCACCGCTTCAGCGCCTCCTAGCATGTATTTCAGTTGTTTGATTTGTCCTATGGTCAGATTGTCAATGTCGATCATGTTCGTTTCTCCTGGTTCGTTGTTGTCTGTCTATTGTTCGCAATCAATTCGACCGCTCGTTCAATCGAAATCGCTCCGATGTCATCAAGAGCGGCACCGCATTTGGCGCAAAATTCATCCGGCATCCGTCGGTGCATGTCGTAAATCACCGCGCACGAGCATCGACGACACCGCCCTTTAAAGGCGAAAAATGCGTGATAGTCATGCGCGAGGAAATTCACCTTATCCCGTTCGTTCCGCCCGCAGGTAATCCACTGCGCACGTAATGCTCAATCGGACCGACGCAAATATGGTCGCCTCGCAGTCCGCATCGGACACACGTTGTCGTGCTGAAAAGTTCCTGCTCCTTTTCGATCCGCTTGCGACGTCGGTCCCACAATTCCACCGCGCCGTCGAGGGTGTCGTGCTGGGTGCAACCTTTACCGAGCGCGCAGTCGATTTGGTTTTGTTTGCAGCGGACGATAAACACTGACCTCCCGCCTAGCACTTTCCGCCGCCACACGAGCCGCATCTTGCACGCTGGGCACTCGGGCAGGGATGATTCGTCAACGTCTTTGGCCTTGAGGACCACCCGCGTTGGCCTGGTCATCGCGACCTCCTGGCCCGCTTTCTGTAGCGCCCGCCCGGCTGCCCACGCCAGGCAGCGCGCGTAACGGGCCTGGAAGGCGTCCATGGCTTCGATAGCGGACATCCCAGTGCCGGTTATCTGGGTGGACGCCTTATGCAACCGCGTTCTATTTGGGCATCGTACGGCGTACGTTGGCGCAACTCCGACGATTGACGACTGCTTGCGTTCGATGGCCAGCGTCGATGAGCACACGGGGCATTTGTCTGATGTCATGTTCCGATCCTTTTCTGCGTGGAGGTCTCGCTACAGCCACCCGTAGAAGGTCGTTCCGGCTTGGCGGTAAAGGTTGGCAAGTCCTTCAAGCTCGTCAGATTCACACTCAACCCATCCTTCTGGAGCCCATGATCCGAAGCATCCGACCACGTTGGTTACGCCGTAGACGCGCTTGGTGAAGTTGGGATTCTTGAAAGCCTTGTGGTTCGTCGTCGTTTCCATAAATAAAGAATAGATCGGCCAGTTATCTGTTGCAACTAAAAACAGTTAACCGGGCCGATCTATTTAACAACGCAGTGAAACTACATGTGTTTTTCGTCGTCTATTTCTTCCTCGTCATCCGTCGTTCCGCGCAAGTCTACCTCCCAAAACCGGCGAGCCTCCTCGCGTTCCTCCTCGTCCGTTAGCGTTCCATCGTCGCCCGGGTGGTCCTGGTAATTGCGCCAGCATGGGGCGAGGGTCATGGCACGTCCACCTCTTCCCAGTCTGTGGCGGGAATATCACCACTCCCTAGCACATATAATTCAATTGCTCCGTCGGGTACTCTTGCTGCTAGACGCCCGTTAGCGGATACCAGAGACCAGCTTTTATTCCACGACTTCCGCCGAATAATCCGCCCCGGCTTCCGCGCGGCCAGCTCGGATTTCAGGCGGGCGATCTCGGCGTTAGCATCGTTGATGATTTTATCCTGCGCGACGAGCCTTTCTTTTAACAGGGCATTGGCGGCGCGAAATGATTCGTTCTCCTTCACTGCCGTGTCGATGGTCTGTGTGGCGCCCTCTCGCTCAGCAGCCAGCGCCTCGACCGACGCAATCAGCGCGGCCCGGGTTAGTTTTGGTGTCATGGTGTGGTGTCCTTCCCCTTGCATGCAAAGCTTGCTTTTCGTATCGCTCGGAATTTTCGGATTACGTTTTCCATCGTCCGCGACGGCTCAACCAGAATCGACGAGTAATCGTTGGCTAGTCGCTTTATCAGATATTGCGTTTCTTTTTCTCCAGTATCCTCGGCTACCCACGGGTCAGCGACGGACCACGTATCGCGTGGATTCCCGGGCTCGTAAAAGAAGAGAATACCGAGCCTTCTTCGGATGAAAACAGGAGCATCTTTCACTTCGCCCCGTCCTTCCTCGCGTCGGCTGTCTGGCAGCCTGGGCATGGGACGAATTTCGCCTTAAAACTTAAACACTCTTGAATAGTGGCAGAGTCCGACACGATCCTCTTGTGTCCCAAGCACGTCCCGCAAACCATCGTGGCCATCTTTGCGCGGAGGGCGGCGTTTTCGGCGCGGAGATTTTCGTAGTCGATTAGCAGGACAAACTTTCCTGTGATGTTCGACGTCATCATCCCATCAATCCTGCTGTAATCATACCGTCTCGGCTCGCTCATTATTCCCCCGCTTTCTCGCGTAGTTTCCTGCGCAGTTCCGATATTGGTTCGTGCCATCCTAATTGGCCTACCATCGCATCCGCATCCTCGTACGCCGCCCGCACGGCCCGCTTGATTTCGTCCGCGTGGCGCGCTTCGAGTGCGGCGATGTCGTCTCCTGCTGTCCTGATTATTAGGCGCCAGTCCCATTCAAACGAATCCATCTGGTCTTCCGTTACTTCTACCTCCTTTGGTCGGCTATCCTCCCGGAGCTGTTCAAGATTCGGCGTCTTGCTATCGCTTCCCATTGTCGTCCTTCCCTTCGCTTGGTCCCTGCTTTACGCACATCACGTGAGCGCGCTTCCCGTAGCCGCCATCGTGATACAACTCTCCGTCAACGATGGACTTTCCGCACCATTCGCAGTGATGAAGCGTCCTGCATTTGCGTATTATGTAGCTACCGTAAAGCAGCGCCAACCGCTCAAGCATATTCACGGCGTTCCCTTCCCTTCGCGCGGCGGGGAGATGACCAGAACACGCACCTTAAAAACGTTGGAGCACTCGCAGAATACGCGACCAGCGCGCATGTCCAACGAAGCGTGTTCACGTCCGCACTTTGGACACGTGGCCTTGTCCGTCGCGACGGGCGCCGATTCGAGCCAGCGGCGGGCGGATTGCTTTAGATGGTAATCCGAGGACCCTTCGGACAGCGGGCCGATCAACAGGTCAAGGTAATTCCGTACATCCTCCGGCACGGGCACGCGCGGGGGAGAGGGGCGCTCTTGGTTGTCCCTTAGTTCCGACTCAAGTGCCGTGAAAAACTTCTCTATCAGAGTTGCGTGCGCGCGCTCGTGAACATTCAGGTATTGTAAAAGCCTGCACTTAACACCGTGTATCCTGCTCTCCATTGTTCTATCCATTTCCGTTCCCCTCCTTCAATCGTTCAAGCCGTTGGCGAATTTCTACGCGGGCGATTCCTCGCGCTCCGTGGAAGGCTTTATCTCTAAGATTCTTCATCTCGTTGGCTGCGTCCCATACCTGCGGGTCGTCTTTCACTTCGTAATGTCCAAGCGGCCCGTTTGCAATCTCAACGCGATTGTGAGCCCATTCAAGCATTTCTCCCGCCTTGTCCAAATAGGCCAGCGACTTCCCATCCTCCACCCCGCGCCGATACGCTTCGGCGATGTCGAGACGGGCGGCGGTTTCGATTGCTTCCAAGTCTCGACAATTCATAGTTTCATCGAGGCCGTTGTCTTCAAGTGCTCTGCTAAGTTTTGTCATGTCGTAACCTCCTCGTGGAAGCGTCCCGAGTCGAACGGCTAACCCCATCGCTCCCAAACGCCGGACCATCCCGGCGAGTCCCCTAATCCTGCCAGTTGCACGCCGGCAGATCGCCCGGGGGAGGCGAAAGAATCTATTCTAGTTCGATGATCGAAAGCTCGCCGCCCGACACGAGCGTGCCGAGTAGCTGCCACCCGTCAGCCGTGGCCAGTTGGATGAACTTCGCTCGGTTCTCTTCGTCGATCGCTTCGAGCCCATCCACACACAGGAGCTTACCGCCGCCGGTCGATGCGCGCTTCGCTATGTCTATCGCCAGTTCAAGCCTTTCCTTCCCGCATAGATTGGCGATGTTCCGCCCGTCCAGGGTGATCCCATCGTCGGTTAGCGCGATTCCCGGGATTCCACCGGACCGCTCCATCAGTTCCTTGGGGGCAACTTTGGTCAGATTGGTGACGGCCTTTTCCAAGGCATTCGCCAACGTCATCGCGTGCGATTGCTCTTCAAGTGCAGCCGTTAGCGCGGTCCGTGCGGCCTGTTCCTCCCGTGCTCCTTTGATGAGAGCGGCGTCGCGTTCCGCATCGGCGATAGCTTGATCTGCCTTGGCGATTTCTTCGGCGGTGACTGGCTCGATTGCAACGGCAGTCAAAGAGGCTTCCAGGTCGGCCGCTTGCTTCGTGTACGCGCCTGCCAGGGCAATCGCATCCGTGTAGTGTTTCCCGCGCGCCACGATTTCAGCTAGCAGCTTTTCCGCCTTGGCTAGCTCGGCTCGCAATGAAACCACCTGATCTTCGGCGACGAAAAGTTCCGCCTCTGTCGGTGGTTCCCCTGCGTGCGCGGCTGCGCCTTCCGCGTCGGCTCGCAGTTTCGCGATACGTTCCCTCGTCCCGGTGGTACGGCGCTCTTGTTCTGCGAGCTGTCCAGCGCGAACATCCAAAGCCGCCCGCGCGGTCTTCGCCTCTACCACAGGGACATCCTCATGGTTTAATGGAGGGACAGCGACCCCAGAGTGCGCAGGATTGGAAACTGCTTCCAGCTTCTTGCGCGCCTCGGAAACAGCGGCTGCTTTCGCCTTCTCGGCGGCGTTAGCAGTCGTGCGCCTGTCGTAGAAAAACTTGCGCAACCTCTCGACGGCTTCGAGCCCGCTTAGTCCTTCGAGGTCGGGGAGTTCCTCGACGGACAGCTTTCCCAGCCACTTGGCGACGTCCGCCGACGTAGGAGGATTCACCGGGCACGCTTCGAGCAACAAACGGCGTTGCTCTTTCTTGTCCGCCAGGAAGAACTTCAACGGGTCAAGCATCGGGCCGAAAATTTCATCAAGGCGCGATTGAGGTTTGAACCACTTGTTCCCCTCCGGGCTGGTGACGGTAGCGGTTTGCCCCTTGTCGGTGATCCGCCTGCGCACGTTGACGACGTCGAGATCGATTAGGATTTCCGAGCTGTCCGCTCCGTCGCGAATACATGACGCATCAACGCCCCTGGCAGACAGGGCAGCGATTACGGCGTCGCGTGCGCTCGTCTTGCCAGCGCCATTGGGGCCTTGGAGAATCGCGCCTCCTGGACCAACGGCGAACGCTTGCGAGGCGATCCCTTTGTAATTTGTGATCGTGACTGAGATTAGTTTGTATGATTTTTCCACGTTACTCTTCTTTCTTGGATGGGATTGCCTTGGCGGCGTCGATACACAGTGAGCATTCGGAGACGGTCAAATCGTTGCGGGACGTGACGTCGCGGTTGACCTTGATCGAGCACCACGAAAGCACCTCGTCGCGATCCTTGATGCCCGCTTCGTTCATGGCGATGGCCAGGGCCTTTACGGCGTCCTTGCTGGCCTTTGGCTCCTGGGGTGGCGCAAGCTGCGATTCAATCGCTGGACGCTCCGCTTGCGTCGCAATCTGCGGGACGAAATCCGCCACCTCTTCCGGGGTGTAGATTCCGCTGATAATCGCTGGCATCGAGATCCGAACACCCTCTGAAATCACGCGGGCCTTGAGCATGCTTCGCGGGTATTGCTTCCACGGTCCAGGCTTCGACGTAAGCCCAGCACGGTTTGCCATGTCGATGGTCCATGACACTTTAACCGGCGCGGAAAGGCCGGGCGCTGAAAACTCGGCAGTCACCTCGGACTCCGTGTAGACCAGCCAAGCGACCTTGCCACCACGATCCATGAAATCGCCAAGCATAGCGTCTGATTTGAGTGCGGGACGACCTTGGATGATGTCGTATCGGCGGACAGCGGTGATTGGGTGGATGCCCTCGGCCTGGCATAGCATCATCAATGTCGCCAGGGCTTCGGGCGTGTTGAATGCCGGGAACAGTTTCCCCGCGCAAACCTGTTTGGCGAGGCCGTTGATGTCTGTGATCGTCAGTTCGGTGCTCATGTGATGTTCTCCGTTTCAGTTGTTTTTCGCTCGTGAATCGATCCGCGCCTGCACCGTGATGGCGTCGCGCATGGACCAGCGGACGACGTGCCCGCGCAGATGGCCGTCAGCCATCAGGGCGACGTAATCGCGGACGGTGTGTGTGGCAATATCACCAGTGCGACGGTGTACCGCGTACACGATTCCGTCCCGTCGCAGACGCATGGCCAACGTGTGTAGGGCGCTACCCTCACGGGCGGACATCAGCGGTCCTCCTCAATCGCGGGCATCTCCTGGGTTTCGGCCAGGTCGCACGACTCGGACCAATTGCGCATCTCGTGGGTGGGGATTGGGCCGCGCATCTCGTCCATCAGCTCGGCGGATGAGACAGCGGGCATCTCCAGCGTGGTGCGCATGTCGGGCCTCACAGCATCACCGCCACGGCGACGACCAGTCCGACCAGGGTAAGCACCCACACGACCGTCCCCCACGCAACACGCGGCGAATGGGGGCCGCAGAAGGGGCATTGCTCGCCGACGTGGCCAGTCCAGATTCGAGCGCAGTTCCCGCATCGCACGATGTATCCGTTTCGGTCAGGGTCGATGGGTAGCATGGTGTCGTCCTTTCGTCTCGGCGGCTCAATCGCAAGCCGTGTAGAAAGACTAACCGACGGGATAAAGTGTTGCAAGTAAAAACAGATAATGTTTTTTATGTCTTCAAGTTGGCCAATGATTTCACGACTTTGCGCGCATCGATCAAAATAGCTCGGGCCGCGAAATCACTGACCGTCCCGAATCCGCGCGCCCGGGTAGCCTCCAATATCAGCGCATGGTCGGCGGCTTTCACGTGGGCGACTATGGGCCTGTTTCTAACTTGACTCGGGTCTTTTTTTGGTCTTGGCATGGTCCGCGAATCCTACCATAAAGTGAATCACTTTGCTACACCTTGAATCGTAAATGATAACGTGGTATCATGTTGACAAGATGGGAAAGTTACAGGTCAAAGAAAGGAATCTCGCGTGCGGGGCTGGGTGTGATCTCTGCGTGGACGAGGATCGCTTGGAAGCGTGGATGGCGGTGGCAAAGCAATCGCGGCCCGTGTTCAAGCGGCTCGACGTGCGTCCCGTGGATCGCGTGGCCCTGGCAATCGAGCGCCAGGAAAGCCAGTTCGCCGACGTGTTAGAGTAATGCTCGTGGAATAAAAAAGCCCGCCTAGCATTTGACCAGGCGGGCGCGAACGATTTGGTTGGCCCTTTCGGGTAGCCGACACCGCGAATCTACGACGAATCAGCGGCGCCGGCTATCGCCAGCCAGGGTCACCGCGCGCTTCCGACCATTGGGCCCTTTAGATTGCGCGCGTCCCGTGTACACGCTAACCCTCACCCGATAGCCAAAGTGCTCCTCCGGGTACAGCGTCGTAAAAGACGGAGCTAGCAGGGTGGGTGAGGTTGACTCAAACACTGGTTTTATCCTAACAGATTTCTATGCCCTGGCAAGCTAGCGAGCGCGGCCCGCGTAGCCATGTCCTCGGCCTGCACACGCGAAAACCACGCCAGGTGTTCGTGCATCGCCGCCCGTTCCTCGAATGAGACACGGCAGGCAACGCAATCACCATCTCGCACGCGGCGCGGGCATGGCTCGGGGACGGAGGCGCGGATTGTTTTGCAGGTCACCATGTTCGCAGCTTTCCGGGAGCTTTGATCCACGTGTCGACATGAGTGAACCCATGAAGCGGATACTTCGCCAGCCCGCCGAGCCCAGGCAAAGCGCCGTCCTCCCACAACGTCTTGATCAAGGAATGCAAGTTGTCCGTGGTCATGCCGAAACAGGCAATGTCAGCCGCTCGCCCTTCCGTGTGCTGCGACTTTTCAGCCACTCCGGTGGATGCGTGTTCCCCGCGTAAACCGGCCTTGCGCAGCCCTTGGTTGTACGTCGGCGATCTGTACCCACTGACGATATGGATCGCTCCGCCAGAACGCTCCCGGATGGTTTCCAGGACATCGCAGAGGACGAATAAACGCGACTCCACCCATTCGCTCGGGTACGGCGTCCCGTCCTTGCAGTCGAACTCGTGCAACTTGAAATGCGGGGTTACTAGGATCATTTTCTTATCCGTCCCTTCTCCAGTATCCACCCAAGCGGTAAGACCAACTCCTTGATTTCGGCGAATGTGAATAGGTGGCCTTCGATGTTGAGCCCATCGCATTCGGCGCGCTTGTTTGAGCATACGCCGCCCGGGACGGCTCGTGACCAGGCATCGCCAGCGCGGACGGCGGTAACGCTCGGGCGATTCGGCTCGTGCGGTTTCTTGGTGTTCATGTCCTGCCCTCCATTTTCCAGGTCCGTTGCGCCAGCCATGCCAGCAGGGCGGCCTCGGCGAATCCGTCGAGTAGCCCGCCACGTGGCCCCACAAACTCCCTGGCATTCAGTGGGAAAAGTTGCTGCGCCTTTTTTACAGACGTTGCCTTGTCAGCGGTCACACCAACGGCCCGCTTCCATTCCTGGGGGCGGATTCTCCGGGTTGGGATTCCGCTGCATGCAAGCCCTTGCAGCCATGCTCCGTAATTCAGCCCGAACGAAAACATAGAGCAAACCCCTTGCCCTGGTCGCGCGCCGACTTCTTCGATCATGGCGAATTTGGTGACGTCGTTCTCTTGTAGCAATCGAGCCATCCCGGCGTGGTTCACCCTTCCAGATTCAAACACCGGGCACGAATGCAGCGACAAGCACCCGCCCGTGACGAACGCAATCGCACCGCTTGCCCCCGGGTCGATTCCTGCGAACGTGTGGACAATGGTATCGGTCACATCGCCCTCACGGCTTCGACGGAGAGGAGTAGACCGTCGGCATCAAGCCCGGCAATCGACCGGCCCGTGCCGACTAGCTCGCTAAACAGGACCGCATATCCTTCGCTCCCGCACGTCCTGCGCCATCGTGGGGTCATCCCCTGTCGATAGCCCCAAGTCACTACGTGATCGCGTCCAGGGCTCGTTTGGTGTGTGTGCATCGCGTGCCCGCCGCGTGTCCATGGCCCCATGCCGTTAGGGTAGCCAGTGTCGGGGACGTTCCACAGCTTGTCGTCCAAATCCATCACCGGGATTCCGTATGCGCCGATCACCCCGCCGAGAGTCGAGCAAGCGAAAGCCACCTCATCGTCATTGGCCAGGTCTACCTCGGCGAACGCCTCGATTCGCGTGCCGTAAAGTCCCTCGGGTGACGCCCACTTTTTCATAACGTCCAGCGCATACGCGCCGTCATCGGTGGATGGGTCAGCAGGATCGAACCCGGTCCCGTCGGCGTATGCTTTGAGAACCATCGTCTCGGTAATCAAGCGACCGTCGCCGTTCCGCATGCGAATTAGGTTGATGAAGTGGGCGGGCGCCGCGTACATGCAGCACCCGTAGCGGTCGTTTCCCAGAGCTCCTACGTCGTAGTTAGGAACCCAATTGTCGGGCATCACCGACGATGCGGGAGAGTCGCCAGTCAAGAACGGGGCCAGCATGACCCGACGCTTGTCCTTGCTCGTCCGCTGTTTCGCCCCGCCTCGGAAATACTGCGATCCGTATCGGTGAAAATGGGTCATCGTAGTCTCCAATAAGGCAAGAGGTGGCACGGTTGGGCATTTGCCGCGAATCCCCGTGCCAAGCTCTTTACCGCGCCATCGGTCCGAGTCGAACGGACCAAACACCGGTTAACCAGTATCGCCCCCATGGGCACCGACGGCAAATGCTCTGTGTCTTTTTTGCCCGGTACAGAGCAGCCCGGGAAACCTACTTCCGCGAGACGTTGTTCTTTTTTAGGAACTCGTTCGCGCGTTCAAGAATCACGGGGTCAGCCGGCGCTGCGCTTCCGTCGTTGATCGCTTTCGAGCTAGCACGCGATAGCTCGGCGACGGTACACACGATCATGCCCACCGAGTAGGGGAGAAGGTCCAGGCACTGCATCCACTGTCCCGCTACGGCTCCGGTAAGGCAAGCGATGGCATCGGCGCGAACGGCGGGCGTGGTCTTCTCGGCGCTGCATTCAACCACGGCGTCTTTGAACCGCGTCGGGGTGATCGGTTGGGCGCACGACGTGATGGTCAGCGCCAATACGAGGAAAGTGAGAAATGGTTTCATGGTGGTCCTTTCAGTGTCCGAAAATCAAAACAGTTGTGGCGATACCGATGGCGGCACCTGCTATGGCGAAGAGAAAGACGATCCCCCAATGATGTCCGGGCGGCTTGAGTTTTACGGCGGTGTTCATTTCGGCGCGTCCTTGTCGGCGATGGCAGGCGCGCCTTTAATCTGGACCAGGAACCCAGCGGCGAGGATTCCTAGCACCGAAAGCGCCAGCTTGACCTTGGGATAGGCGTCGAACGTGGTCAGGAGCGACGGCAACACGCCGACTACTACAGACAGCGAGAGGATGATCCAGTTTTTCATTTGCGGGGACCTTTCACGGGGGTGTTATCGAGTACGTATTTTACCCGACCCGAAACCGGGTCACCGTTCGCCCACGCGGTGACGGTGCGGAAACTCCAACCTGTTCGCGTGGCTAGCTCACGTCGCACGCCTGCTGACACTTTACATTTTCGGTATCCTCGTTTTGGTTTGCTAACCATCCCATCAAGGATTGCCGAAACCGGCATTCACGTCAAGGAGTTTTTGCAGCGTCGACGGTCGAAGCTTGCGCCGACGAAATCACGGACCATTGCGCGTGTCTGGTCGTCGCTCGGTTAGCGATGGCCCACGTTCCGGCAACGAGCATCCCTCCGAGGGTTAGCAGCGCGGGGACGCCCCACAAGACCATGCGGAGCTGCCCCCGAATTTCCCCGCGAAACTCGACAAATTCACCTACGAATTTATCCAGCTTCCCGCCTAGGTCTTTCGCCGGGCAATGTTTTTCGTGGAAAACTTCGCACGCATCCGTCGCCATTTGCTTGATCTCCATTTCGGAAAACGCCGCACGCTCGACCGCATCGTCGATTGCTTTTTGCTCGTCGGTGTCGATTAGTGGGCGGGATTTGGTCATGGCGTAGCTAGTATCCTATCGCCCACCTGACCCCGGTGGCAATTGAACGGACTCGTGAGGAGTCTGGTCCGATTGCCAGGATCCTGGCACTGGCGCTATCGTAATGCACTCCAGTTGCCTGTCCCTCGACCAACGTCGTATCGTTGACAAATGTGGCATCGTAATTATGGGCAAGCGTCGTGTATTGGTCAGACGCGGCCCACTCCTCTTCGAGCGCTTCCAGCGCAATCCACGCTGGGACGGTGCCCATTCCGCTTTTCGGCGGGGTTACCAGGATAATCCGCATCGTCGAGCACGCCAGGTCCGTGCGTAGCGCGGTTATCAGTTCCGTCATCGCCGTGCCGTATGCAACAGATCCGATCCCGCTCATCCCCTGATCGATAATCAGGACGGGATCGCGGTGGCTCGGCATTTGCGCCATTCGTTGCCGTAGCCAATTTAATCGCGTGGCATACGCCGTGGGAGCAAGCGACGGGGAGTAGTCGTCGAACGTTGACGATCCTACGGCATAGTTAAGAAACGTGGCCTTGATGCCTGCGATGGTGAAATGATCACCCAAATCCAGCATCATATTTCCACGCAAGAATCCGTTACCGAACACAGGGCCAATCGGCTTAATTTCGTCGGACGTGATCCACGTGACGGGGTTTGATTCCCCTTGGTGACAATACATCCGATAAGCGGACTCTTGGCCAGTTTGAAACCGTCGCAGGTTCGCGGGGTACTCTGAAATATGGACATAGCTTTGCGCCATATCCGACGAACCGAGCATAATGATCGGGACTCGCCCGCTATCGCGCTGCCATGTTCCTGCGTCGTTAAAACGCAATTGCCACGTCCGTTATTGGAACGTAATGCGAGGTGCATCTACCGGATAGGCGACAGGCTCCGGTTGGTCCGGTAAAGGGGGTGTTGATGTACTCGATACCGTCCACCAATAGTTTAACTGAAACAGTATCCCCGGCTAGCGTGAAGTTGTGGTATGCGGCGTCGATGGTATAGTGGTTCCCCTGCTGATAGTTGGCCCCTCCAGCCGTTGAATACTGGAAAATAGACAACTGCGTGGCGCGCTCACCTCCGTTGTATTGCTCGCAAATGCAGTAGAAATTTGTTCCATCGATGGTTATGCCGAACCAGAAGTATTCCCCGGAAACGGGAACAGGTATTTTGGCTAGGATGGTGACCGCCCAAGGTAGCGTCTGCGGCGCCGTGAAAACAGTGTCGGTTATTAAGTTGGTGAACCCGGATGGATTCACGATCTGCATTCCCCCTCCTGGGGGCATCGCCCCTAGCGTGGAGGGGGTGACAAGCAGGGTTGTATTTCGCATCGTCCGCACGTCCACGGGGATCGTGCGAGTGACGCCAGGGGCAGCGGAAGCGTGGATTTTCGCTACGGTATCGAGCCACCCGGCAGGGGCGAGGCCGTCGAGCTTCGTCACGTTGTCAGGCGTGCTCCCGTAGAGGATCCGGTTTTGCGCGGAGGTCCCGTCGGGGTTGGCGTTTTCGTATGCCACGGTTATCCCTCCATCCACGTGATGATCGGCTTAGCCCCGGTCGTGTTTTGATCATCGGTGAAAACTGCCGCCGTCCCTCCGCTGGTCCGCGTGTACCTGACCAGCACGTAAGCGCAGGACGTGACGACGTTGTCGATGACCACGCTATCAGACGTCCCGGCTGGGTTCGTCGATGCCGTGTAGATCGTTTCGCCAGCCGTTGCCGCCTTGTTTGAGTTGCTGGCCTCGACAGAAAGGACTCCAATCGGCGTCCCCGTCGCGGGCCATCCGATGCCGATGGAAAACCGAGTGGCACCGGGCGGGCGCGGAATCCACTCGGAGTAATCGGACGCCGCTAACGAATTGCCGACGAAATTAATTGGGCTTCTCATGATCTTCCCCTATTGAATGGAACGTTCTGACACCGGCCAACGTCTTGTGCCGGGTGATTATTGCTCTAATCTTTTTCGCGGGAGCGCCGAGAATGAAGGCCATTTTCGTTGGGTACTCTCCATAAAGCACGTGACGTTCCCACACTTGGCGATGCAGCTTAGGGAACTTCTTCCAGTCGCAAAGCCTGTAGTAAGCGTAGGCTCGGCGGTCGTCTTTCTTAAACCCCGCCGTTTTGAATGACCGGCAAATCGCGGCCATGATCGTCCTAGGCGCACGCATCGATGCCCCGACGAAGACATACTGACGATGGGTTAGCGAAGTCTGAATCCGCGACACGTACCCGGTCTTCACTTTCTGAATCAGCGCCGCCACGGCATCGTCAACGGATGCGCTCTTCCCCGTCACGATTTCCAGAAGGTGTTTAACCCAGATAGGATCGACCCAGCCCTTTGGATCCTTGAACACGAGATTCGATACGATGGCCACGGCCTGCGATTTGCGGCCTTCTTTTTCGCTGATCGCTTGCTTGATGATCTGGACTACATCTTGGTTCATTTCGCCACCGCCTTCGGTTCGTCAAGTTTGACTGCTTCGCCTGGTTGCTTGCCAAGGTATTTGGCCAGCATTTCGTCTTGTTCCCATGTGATCGTGTTGTTCACCGTTTGAGCAAATTTGCTCGCAAGAATTTGCGCTAGCTCGTTGTCTAAGATCGCGTTTAGCTCCGGGAATATCGACCGAAACGCCTCTACCATCGGTATTGAAAGCGAATAGGAATCCATCCAATCAAACACGACTCGCGGATCGTCGAGAACCCGCGCGAGCATGTTCAGATCGTTAAGCTCCTCCATCGACAAGGGGAAGCTCTGCGCTTTGATTCCCGGCATCGGGATGTGCGGCCACTTGTCGGCCAGGTATTTCCGTGCCGTCGCTATCAGGTCGGCGTAGGCCAAAGCAAGCGCATCGTCGCCGGGAACACGGACGGAAATTTCCACCGGATCAACCTTCTCGGCGAACTTCGCCTCAAGCCGCTTCTCGCTCGGCGGTGGCACGTGTTCAAACTTCGGGCGGGCGTACCCTTCCCGATGCGGGGCATGGACCCAGCGGCGCAGGCGCGAAACGTACTCGCTGACAATCGTAGACGAGGCTAAAACGTCGTCTGCGTTCGGATGCGACTCCGACGGGAAGACACCGGTAACGGCGGCGAGTGTTTCAGCGGCTAGCATTCCTGCGGTATCTCCTGCCCATTACCAAGGCGAAACCGAGGATAAGCACGTACATAGACACCCCGACAATGGCTACGTCGGTCGCTGCGTTTTGCCATCCCGGAGAAAGGACGCTGTTTAGGAATTGCATTTCCATATTCTTGCATTATTCGCCATCGCCTTCAACGTCTGGCTTAAATTCGTTGGGGCCGACCATTCTCCCGCGTAAGGCCATTTCAAACACAGTACGGGCTAGCGGTTGTGGAACGCCGTTTTCGAGTGCAAACCTTGACACCTCTGCCCACGGTTTGCCAGCCTCTGCGGCTTTTTGCAGCGGGACGATGGCGTTATCGTGAAACCAGCGAGTCGCCTCGCGCGCTGATTTAAAGATTGGCCGGGAAGCCTTGACGGCGGCGGCTGCCCCGATATTCCCTGTCCCAGCGAGGGCGGCTGCTGCGGCGTTCTCCATGTTGTTGGAAGCGTTGGCCACCTTCCCGATCCCTGCTCCAGCTAGTACCTCGTCTACCCCCCGCTGCTCAACGTTCTTTTTTAGCCGCAGGAGAGCAGAGACAACCCGATCTGATTCTCGTATGGATGCTACCGCGTCCTTTGCCCCGAGTGCGGCAGCCGCATCGAGCCGCTTTTCTAGGATGCTATTTGCCATTCCGGCCATTTTCCCCGGGATTATCGCGGCGGTTGTCCCGTTGATTTGCCCCATGGCGCCCTCGGCGGTGCCCTGTATCGACGATACCCATTCCCTCAATTGCTCAAGCGATACATTCACTTTCTCACCCTTCCACGGGATTCCGGGCGTTCCTTTCCATGTCGGGATGATGTTGTTTCGTAGGTTGTCCATCATCGCAGTCATGGCCCGAGAAGAAAGATCAAGATCCTTTACAGGCAACTCATTCTTCATCTTCATCAGGTCGATAAGCAGCTTTGTTGCTGTGTAGCTTTTGCCAAGTGCCTTGTTGGCTTCCCTATATGCTTCTGCCTTCCCGACAGTCGCGTCTGCTAGGTGTTTGTCTATAACTGGCTCTGCCTTGTTCGCGGTCAATCGCATCGCGTCCCGCAGGTCAGGGCGCTTGTCCATAACATCTCTTACGTCGTCTATATCGCTGGCGAGCTGTTTTCTTGCGGTTTTCGTCGCCCATCCTGTATCTGATTTGACGGCCTCTGCAATTGACCTATCAACCTCGCGCTTAGGGGCTCCCCGGATAGTGTCGCGCACCAGCTTCCCAACCAGGAAATCAGACGCAATCCCAACAGCTCCGCCGAACGCAGCTCCTTTAGTGATCTCCCAGGCGTCATCCTGGCGAGTGTTCCCCGCGCCGTGCGCTGCCCCCATGATCCCAGCGTCGAAGACCCTTGCCGCCGTGGCGGTTCCTGCGCGCAATCCTTCTTTTGCAGCGGCGATCCTAGCCAATGAAAGCGGGGACGCAGCCGCAGTCAAGATGGCGGCTCCTCCGACGTTCCCGGCAAAGTTTGCCAGCTTATTCCCCTCCACTGCCTTGTCTTCGTCTTCCAGGTAATCCGATCTGTAGTCGCTGTATGCGTTCGGGTTAGCAGGATTCTGCTCGGTAGCGGCGGCTTTCTCCCCCAACGCTGCGCCTACTCCCCCCAGCCGGTCTACAAACCCGGCCGTTATACCTCTGGCTACTCCATATCCGGCAGATGTTGCCGTGTCGTTGAATCGCTCGCTTGAAAATCCGTAGGCTCCAGCTTTCTTCGCTTCGCCTCTCCTTTCTTGCTCGTTCGTGGCGGTAGACATCGCCTTGCCGGTGGAGTAATCCCCCATCGGCTTCGGCTCTATCGTGAGCGACGTGGTACCGGTTGATGTCCCCGTGGCCGTGCTTGTCGCCGTTGGCGACTTTGGCGCCATCGCCAACAATCGATCGAACGGATCTTCCGCCTTCCCCTTCGCAAGCAATCGCTCAAAGGCGTCCATTATTTTTTTGCCTTTCTCGCTCGCATCTTTTCCAACTGCGGTATCAAGTCTTCACGGCCAGCCGCACGCAAAGCGGCTTCGGCGCGAGGATCGTTAGGATGATTTAATACGTGAACCAAGTCGGCGGATAGGGATGCGTTATTCGCTGGCCTCGATGGCGCTGGTTGCTCCGCTGGGGGTTGGGCTGGGGCAGGCGGTGAGACGGCTCGGTACTGCCGCTTCGCCCCTGCCATAGATTTCTGTTTTTCAGCCTGTTCGGCGAATGTCTGTTGCAGCGTCGGAGCATCTGCGGAACTAGCCCCAATGATCGCCCCGCCCTTTTCCAGTGTGGCATCAGATAGTGCCCCGGAATCGATGCTTTTGGCAGTCATCGCCCCAGCCATTTCAGCGGCTCGATACAACACTCGGACATCCGGATCCTTTATCCGCTGGTCGATAGCTGTAGGAGCCATCCCGCCACCCTTGGCTAGATTAAGCGCTCCTTTAAGTCCGCTCTTGTCCAAGCTCTTTTGTTCAAGGTCCGCCTTGTATGCCTCGTTGAGCGCCTTAACCTTCTCTGGTTTGTTCTTCGCAATGTCCCTGGCCTGCTCAAATAAGCGCTGATTGTAATCGGCGACGATGGCCTCTTCTTCGTCTTTCGCCGTCTGTTTTGGAACGCTCCCGCCTCCCGAATCTTTCCCAGCCGTTTCCGTGACCGACTTTGATCCCGAGCGATCTTCCCGCTTCGTGAGCATGTCCTTCCGGTGGGCGATCTCTTTCGTAGCCGTGTCTTGGAGGATTTCCGCCTTTGCCTGTTCGGCCTTCGCCGCCCATTGTGGCTTGAGGCGCGCCGTCGCTTCGATCTGCTTGACAGCGATCTTCCCGTTGGCGATTTCCTCACGCTGGATTCGCGCGGCTTCCTGGTTGTAAAACTCTTGGATCAAGTCGCGACTCTTTCCGAGCCGTTGCATTTTCTGCACTTCCGATGCAAGCGCGGCTTGCTTTGCTTGGCGGTCTTCGGCGGCGTATTGCTCGTAAATCTTGCGGGGGCCATCGGATCCGACTGCATCACCTGCGCCCATGAATAAGCCAGCCAGGAACCGGCGCATGGTCGTCATGTCCTGGAAATACCCGGTGGGCTTCGAGGCCGCTTCGACGTTGCGCTGTTGCGCCTGCTCTTGCGCGTCCCAATCGGCGAGACGTTGCTTGCGCTCGTTCTCCATCGCCATCATGCGGTCGTTGTCCCGCTTGATCGCTTCTCCTTCCGCTTGCGCGGTAAGGGCGCGGTTCATGTCCGCCTCTTTTTCGGCGTCGGCCTGCATGTTGACGGCATCAATGCGTGCCTGCTTCGCCTCTTCGATCTTGGCCTCGGCGTCGAGTAGCGCCTTGTCCGGAACGAGCTTGGAACTCGTGCTAGAAGGTCCCTGCTTAGTCGTGACCGTCATCGGAACGACGGGAACGCCAGATTGCACACCAGCGGCGGCGCGCTCTTGCGCAAGCCGTGCTTGTTTCTGCGCCTCGGTTTCCATCTAGCGCGCTTCCTTTCGGCGTTGTTCGCGGATAAGAGCCGATGCCAGGAGAGCGGCGAGAGGGGCGATGTCCACCCGCTTCGGTTCGCCTGGTTTGTTGATGACAAACTTCTTCCCGAGCGGGTCTTTCTCCAGCTCTTGCGCGCTTTCTACCCCGGCGTGTTCTTCGGCTCCGTTGTCCTCGATCCCGTTTTTGTAGCGGAACGTCGCCAGGTCGAGACCTTCTCCGAGTCGGAGTAAATCTCTGTCCTTGATCGGGGTGACGTCTTCCTTGCAGCGTTCATCGCTGGTCATGGGCAGCACGTCGTCACCTGTCCCGCTTTGGCCGGCCTTCTCTCCTCCGGTAGCGCCTCCGACTACCGCCCCCGCGACAGGCCCGCCAGCCATGGTTGCACCGATGGTCGCGGCGGTCTTGATTAGACGCCCGTTCGCGTCCGTTTCGGCCTGCTGTTGGGCCGACTGGCCACCGATGATCGCGCGGCCAATGTCGGCCTTGGTCCCGGCTGCGTTGCCAGCAACACCTAGCGCCGATGTCCCGGCTTGGCCTGCGTTGGTGGCAGCGTTCGCCCCAGCCGTTGCGCCTGAGACGCGCGAAGCCTGCGCCGCCAGGTCGTTTGCGGCGTTCTGTTGCTGGGCGGTTAAATTACTCGCGGCGTTCGTCTTCTGGATGTCCAGCGCGGTCTGTAGATTGTTCGACCCGACGGTGTTCCCCTGCCCGGCGTTGAATTGGCTCGTTTGCGTGGCCCTCGCGGCGTTCGCCTCGTTCTGCGCGTTGGCGGCTGCGGCGTTGGTCGCGGCGAATTGGTTAGTCGCTCCGGTGTTTGATAGCGCGATTTGTGCCTGCCGGTTGGCGTTCGCGTTGGCGACGTCTGCCGCGCTCGTGGCTGCGCTCAATCCTAGCTGGGCGGTGTTCGTCTTGGCCGCTTGTTCAAGCTGCGCCTGCTGCGTCCTGAGAGCATTCACGGCCTGCGCGTTGCCTTGGCTGGTAGCGGTGGCAAGTTGGGCGTTTAGCTGCGCCCGCTGGGAATCAAGACCGGCCTGGGTCGTGGCTACCGTCGCATCTTGCGAGCGCATTCCGGACAAGGCGGCGGCGAGAGCGGTCTTTCTGTCGAGGGCTTCTTGGGCGCTAGCAGCTGCCCCCAGCGCGGCGCCTTGCACGCCCTTGGCGGCCATCTGGCGCACGGCTTCCGCTCGTAGGCCTGCGCGTTCTGCGCCCCTGGCGCCAGCTACCAGCCCGAGTTGTTCCTCGGCGGTCGCGGCGAGTCCTGCGCGGAACTTCGCATCGGCAACGCTTGGCCCGGTGGCCAGGGCGCGGGCGGCGTCAAGCTGTTCTCCCCGTAACTCATTGGCAAGCGGGTCAACCGTGGTCCGGTCGGCTTGCAGCGCGGAGGCCTGCGCGGCGGACATCGGCCCCGGGCCTGTGATGTTCGTGTTGACCTGCCCCATCTCTACGTTTTGTGCGGGGGCAGTCTGCGCGGCGGTGATTCGCTCGATTGGGTTGGATTGCTTCCAATCGGCCATGACTTGCGTCTGCGGGAGCACCCCTCCGATGCGTTCCGGGGTAACGGCCTGCGGCCCGGCGTACCCGCTGGCAAACTTGGTGATGTCGTTCCCGGTTTGAATCCCGCGATTCAAAAGGTCCTGCTGTTCTAGCGACCGGCGAAGAACCTCGTCAGCGGCAACCCCCGCCCCGGCCATCGCTCCCTGTTCGTCGATCAGGTCGTCAGGCTTGACGAGACCGACGGCTTGCCCGCCACGCTTGATCAGATTCCCGGCGCCGTCGTAGGCGTCTTCGGCCCATCCGCCGATTTCCTTGAACCCGCTTGTAATTCCGTCGTACCAAGCCATTAGAGCACCTGCCCAGAGTTTAACATTTTCGCGCGTCCTCGCGGTTGAATTGTTAGCGTAATCCCGTCGAAATCGGCGCCGTTTGTGTGAATCCCGTACGTCGTGTCGGTGATCTCTATTTGCACTGCTTGCGTCCTTCCGCACCCGGCTGGATTCGTTGAGAACTGTTGTTCCGTTTGCGTGATCGTCGCGTTCGCCGTTTCCGATGCGGTCGCGGAGTAATCGGAATAAATCTTCATGGTGGCCGTACTGTCAGCCGACCATGTGTAGATCGCGTGAGC
>OFQY01000325.1_pt1 | contig 20017 bp, 43 predicted proteins | sample 1542991 | NCBI WGS metagenome assembly OFQY01 (sample SAMN07774224, study PRJEB24372) | wastewater metagenome | isolation source: Exp Tend VB 10WW | collected 2016-02 | reverse complement strand
CCCTGCCCTCCCTCCGCCTGGGGGTAAGTGGGGGGTGGTTTTCGGGTGTGGGCGGGGGTAGCCTGTCGGGTGTGTCCCTTCCGACTGTCGCGGGGAAGCTGATCGGCCGGCCGTATCAGGGCACGCATACGCGTGGGAATTGGCAGTCTGATAACGCGGTCGATATTTCGGTGCCGGTGGGGTCGCCGGTGTATGCGGTGGAGGATGGGAAGGTGGGGTCTCGGATCGGTCTGTTGGGGTCTGCTGAGTCGGCGCTGGCGGGGAACCGGGTGAACCTGACGGGCTCGAGCGGGGCGTCTTACTACTACGCTCACCTGTCTCGCTATGTGGTGCTGCCGGGCCAACAGGTGAAGGCGGGCCAGCTGATTGGCTATTCGGGGTCGGCTAACGGGGTGCCGCATCTGCATTTCGCTATCGACAATCTGGACCCGGTGGCGTTTCTGTCGGGCTCGAGGGCGCCGGCCGACGCGTCCGGGGGATTGGGCGGGTCGGCGGTGGGGGCGTCGGGGGCCGGCTGTTTGGTGGCGGCGTTGGTGCAGGTGTCGGTGGTTGCGGGTGCGGTGGTTGCGGTCGTCGCGTGGGTCACCTAGACTCGTGGGCATGACAACTCACAAGGCGGGCGTCTACGTTCACTCGGGCACGCGTCGGGCCGGGTGCCCGGTGTCGATCACGTCGGCCGGCGGGCAGGGAACGGTCAAGTGCTTCGCGTGCGGCGGTCGGATGGTTCGCAAGCAGTCGGCGCGGGACGTGCTGGCAGCTCGGCGGGCGAAGTGAACGAACGGAAGCTGCTTGCTCTGGCGGGGTTCGTGGTGCTCGGTTTGTCGCCGTCGTTTGTTGACTGGCAGGAGAGCCCGGAGCGGCGGCCGCGGATGCTGGCGTTCTACGCTGTCGGCCTGTTCCTCGTCTACGTGGGCGCATTGAAGTCCTGACGGCCGATCATCGCGGGCGGCGCCGGCGGGAAGGGCGCCACGTCGAGGATCATCCAATGCGCGTAGTGGCAGCCGGCGCGGGTGCAGCGGTTACGGGTGACGGCGACCCGGTGGACGGTGCCGTTGCCGTTCGATGGCGGGCGGGCCACGATTTCCGTTTCGGTTTGCCAGCGGTGCAGTCCGACACGGCACAGCACGTTCATGGTCGGCCGCCGGTCGTCGGGTAGGGCAGCGGTGTCCGGGTGTCGTCTACGGGTTTGGCCTCGCCCGGTTTGACGATGGCGGTGCCGTCCCGGTTGACGAGCTGCCGGTGCGCCAGCTCGAGCGCATCGACGGCGCGGCGCAAGTGAAAGAGGCTGTTGGGGTGCTCGCCGGCTTCCTCGGCGGCCTCCAACGCTATGAGGGCGTCGGAGTAGGCGAACAGGATCAGGATGCCCGGGGATCGTTCGCGGGCCCGGTCGTAGCGGTCGGTCACGGTGTCTCCTTCCGTTGGCCGCGGATGCCTTGCAGCCGTTCGCGGGCGCACCGCATCGCATGGCAGCGGCGACACTCGTAGTCGCGTTTGAGGATGCGGGAGGGCGCGAACGCGCCGGCGGTGAGGGTGTTGCGGCAGGACCGACAGCGCTGCGAGGGCCGAAACCGTGCGATCATCACTTCGCCCAGGATCGGGTCGTTGCGGCGCCGTTCGTCGTAAGCGCTCATGCTGGGAATGCCTCGAGGTAGCCGGCGATCCGGGCCGGTTCGCGGTCGCCTAGCGGCAGGTCGAGGGCGCGGGCGATTGCGTCCCGCAGGTCGGCCGAAACGCTCGAGCGGCGTTCGACGTCCTGGCGGCGGTCGTGCAAGTCCCGCAGCCCCTCGAGCGGTTCGCCGGCGACCGCTTGGCGGGCCCGGTCGTTCGTGCCGCGGTAGAACACGAACCGATGCCGGCCGGCGCCGTCCGGCGAGACCATGAGCAGGCGGCCACGCCTGCCTTCGGCGCCCAACGGAATGTCCCGCAACACGCGCGGGGCAGGTGCGCGTAAGTCGGTGTCAGTCGTCGCTGTCATCGCTGAATCCTCCCTGTTCCCATAGGTTGCTGAAAGCGTCGGGCGCCTCCCGCGGGGTGCGTCCCGCCATCACGTATTCCGGGTGCTGGCGGCCTCGCGGCCAGTAGCGCAGCGTTTGCGGGTCGAGCACGTCGAGCCGGCGGGCCGCGGCTTTCTGCCGCCATCCCTCCTGCTCGAGCTGCCGGCAGGCATCCGAGTGGCGAACCCATATCCCATCGGTGTGCGCCGATATGAGGGTCGGGCCGGCCGCCAGCATCGCCCGGTACAGTCGGGCCCGAACCCGGCCGGACACGGTCTCGGCGAGGTCGTGCGCCGGCAAAGGGCCTTTCCCCTTCCGCGGCACCTGTTCCTGCACAAGGCGGCGTCTGCCGGCCGGCCGGCGTCTGATCGTCCGTTCGCCTTGCACGGACACGTCCATGCAGAAACGGCCCCACAACGCGTTCCCGGTCATCTTCGCCAGGGCGCCGGCGAGCCCGCGAGCGCTGCGGCCGTCCTGCACGGCCTCCCACCACGGCGCGAACAGCGTGCGGCCTCCCAGGTGCGCGAACACGTCTTTGACCTCGAGGATGCGGCAGCCGTTGTCCAGGGCGGCCTCGAGTTCGTCCCACGTCCAAACACCGGTTATCGTGCCGGACGGATACCTGGGGACGGTCATCGCCTCAAGGTGCTGCCGCATCATCGACGTGCGTTTCCGCGGCCGCCGAACCAATGGCCCCATCGTTCCGTCGGGCACGCGAACCCGACAATGCACGAACACCGGGCGGCCGCTGCGGGCCCACCATTCCGGGTCGTGCTGCACGCCTATGTCTTTCGTGTTGTGCCAGCGGCCACCATACGACAAGCCGCCGATCTCTTGCGCGTAGGCGGCCGGCATATCCCACTGTTCTAGCCTGCCGGTGAACGATCCCGGGCCGGCGGCGCCCATTTCCTGACGGCCGCCCATCGTCTGTTTCAGCGGGGGCCCGTCGCCCATCGTGCAGAACAGCGGGGCCCGCAACGTCGCGCGCAACAGGCTCATTGAGGCGCTGCCGGTGGTTCCGGTGGGTGCGGCGCCGTAGGCTCGCAGCCAATCCCGCCACGTGCACAACGCGTCCAGGGTGCGGCCGTGGTCGTCGGGGAACGGCAGCTTTATCACGTTCACGTCGGTGGGTCGGGTTTTCCATCCGGTCGGGTCGAGCTGCCGGTGGCGCCACCTGATTTCCTCGCCGTTCCAACAGAGTGCCTCGCCGGCGCCGGCGCCGACGAGCTGGCGGGCCGTGTCGTAGGACGTCCACACGCGGGTTCCTTCCGGCACCGCAGCCGGCCCATACCTGAGCCCGTTTTCGTCCACGATCTCGCCCGCGTCGGTGAGCAGCGCGACGGTGGGTGCGACGGGTGTTCGCTTGTAAGGGTCTACGATCATCGCCCGGTCGGTTCCTCTCTCAGCTCATCAGAATGGGATATCGTCGTAGGACTGGTCGCCCACGTCCTCTATGTCGTAGCTCAGCTCGTCCTCGGCGCCGACGTCTACGGGCCCGTCGTCGTCGGTGGCGCCGTAGGGTCCCAGCACGTAGGTGGGGGATGCGATGGCGCCGGCGGCCGACAGGTCGGCCATCAGCTTGTCCAGCGCGGCGGGTTTCAGGGCGGCGCCTTGCAGCACGAATTCGCGTTCGCTGCCGTCCTCACCGATAGCGGTGACCATCACCCGCCCGTAGGTTCCGTCCTTGCGTCGGCTCGAGGCGTCCGGGGTGGCGACGATCAGCGTGCCCGGTTTGACCGCCCGGCGGAGGTCCGAGGCGCCGGCGTGACCGCGGGCCCGCCGCAACCCCTCCCCACGCAACCGCGGTTGCGTGGGGGGGATGCGGCCGTTGTCGTGGGCCCGATAGTCGTAGTAGGACCGGTAGCCCTTCGCCCGCGCGGCAGCGTTGCGACGCTCATACGCCGGCGACGCCATCCCGTCCTACCCTCTCCCGACCCCCTTCGCCTAGCTGTCGGTCGGGTTGATCGTCACCAACCAAAGCGGCTTGAACCCGCGTTGGGTCGCCTTGTCGGCCTCCACCGCTTTGACGACGGCACCGGAGAGCACGCCGCGGCGAGCCCGGTTCACGAGCTGCGCCATGATGTTCCGCGAGCCGGTCGTGAGGACCACGCTGTCGCCGGTGTCCAGGCGGACGCCGAACACGACGAAGTAGAGGCTTGCGCCTTCCTCGTAGTCGGACGGCCGCCAGCGGAACCCGTGCAGCTCCACCGGCACGTTCAGCAGCTCGCGCCATCCGATGGCGTTGCCGCCCTGCATCGCCGCGAGTTCCTCGTCCGATTCGGCGGCGAGGATTTGCGCGACGATCTCGGCGGCCATCTTGTCCGGGTCGTCGGACGTCGGCTCGACCCTCTCGTTGGACACGAGCACGCGCTCGAGTTCCGCGAGCACGTCGCTTTCTGCGATCAGGTCGGTGGACGAACGGACGGCCAGCTCGGTACCGGGTGTTTGCGTTTTCGCCATTTTGTTATACCCTTCTTGTTGACGTGGGAAAGTGGTATGCGTTCGTCGGTGGGGTCGTCGTCGCGGCCCCGCCGACACTACTCCGAACCACCCCCTCCCGCAAGCCGGCGACGCTCGAGCCGGCGGGCCCGTAACACGTCGGCCAACGCGCTCGCGTTGTCGTCGCGGTCGGGCCGACACGTCGGACAGTCGGACTCTTTCCAGGCGCGAAACGTGCGCCGGCAACGCGGACACGAATGGGTCGGCGGACGCCGGCGTTCCTGATGCCAGCTCGCCATCACCAACCGCCGTAGCGGTCGTCGGGGCCGTCATCGACGGGCGGCAGCCGGTCGAAAGCCTCGAGGTACGCGACGGAATGCAGGTGGCGCGGTCGGGCGTCGCCGTCCCGGCCCGGCGGCGTAGGGGGATCGGCCGCGGCAGGCTCACCGTTGTGGGACGGCGACGCCGGCCCAGCATATCGCGGCAGCAGCAGCACGCCTAGCCGCGCCGACACGACGGCCGTCAACGCGAGCGCTGCGACAGTGAGCAGGGCGCCGATCATCGCCGGGCCGCCTCGCGCTCGACGTGCTCGAGCGCCGCCAGCCGCAGCTCCGCGGCAAGGCTTCTCAGGTTCCGTTCGGCCGCATTCTGCAACGCGATATGCAGGTGGATCGGCAGCCGTGTCTTGACCTCCACGAGCCCGGTTTCCTGGCCGGCCTCGTCCACCGGCGCCGCCGCTGGCACGCGTGCGGCGGGCTCGGCATCAATCGTTTTACGCGCCATCATCACGGCCTGTCGGCAGCGACAGGCGACAAAGGGATGGCCTTCTGGATCGCGTAGGTGGCCTGCAAGAGATCGACCTTCGTCGCGCCGCGAGGGAACACGATCACCAGCACCGGGCATCCTTCGTTGTCCTTCACAGCATTGTCTTCCAGCGCGAGCAGGTCGCCCCACTCCGAGCCGTGGCGCGGGATGGTCTTCTCGTCCCAGCGGTAGAACTCGACGCCGGTGCGTTTGTTCGACCAGCCGAGCAGACCCCAGGTGATCGTCGGGTCGACCATCGCACCTTCCCTAGAGTATGCCGCCGGCCCCGGGGACCCAGCAGCGACGAAGGTTCAGCAGGCAGAAGCGGGCGGCCCCGATCCCGTGCCCGAACAGCGACAGGTAGGCGTCCGGGTCTATATGCCGTAGGGCGGCCGCAACGATCATCGTGTCATCACTTTCCAGGCGGTGCCGATCATCACGGCGCCGACGACGTAGGGCCAGAGCAGGTAGACGGCGAGCGCGAACAGGGCGACGACGCCGGCGACCACGAACGGCCAGCGCCGGCGCCTCGAGGCGACGGGCGGCCGGTACGGGGCGGGCCGCAGCTCGTCCGGTAGCGGCCACCCGTCCAACGTCGACGCCGTGTTATCGGTCATCGGGCAGCCCTCGCTCCGCAACACGTCCGCATATCGGCCCGACAACTCATACCCCCACGATAGACCATCGTGGGGCCACTGTCAAATGCCCCTTTCGGGGGAGATTCCAACCCGCTAGGATCGCAGGCAGCCGGGCCCAACGCGACGACAAGGCCATGCGGCCGCCTTGTGGGAGAATGACATAGCGGACGATGCAGAAACGATCATCGCCATCCACGAGCGCATCCTGGCGCTCGAGCACGGCAGCCGGCAAACCGTCACGGAGCTACGGCAGCTCCGCGCCGATCACGACCGACTATCGAAGCGGTTCGAGTCGATGACGAAAGCGGACGAAATAGCCAGCGCTGTCACGACCGCGATAGAGGAACAGCGGCGCCGCCGCTACACGTCCGGCCGCAAACTCGTCGGCGCTATCGCCGCCGCCGTCCTGCTCGTGCCGGCGGTGCACAACGCCGCCTCCTGGTTTTTCGGGTTCTAGAGGGAGCGCCGGCAGCGGCCGCACGTGACAGCCGCGGCGTCGGCCGCTTTCCATTCCTCCACGTCGCCGGCGTCGGGCGGCCACAGCCCGCATAGCGTCCGGCCGGTATCGGCGCGTAGGGCGTGTACCTTCCCGACCTTGCGCCACCCGTCATCTAGGTAGGCGCCGTCGTCGTCAAACCGCAGCACCGGATAGTCCCACTGGACTAGCGTTAGCGCGTCCATATGCCGTCGAATTGGACGACGGCGCCGGCAGGGTCGGCCAGAGAGTCAATGATGCCGGCGAACCGCAACCCGGAGAACCGCAACAGCTCGTCCACCTGTCCCGGGGTCGCGGCGCCGGCGAACACGTCCGGGCTCTGTTGGCATTCCACGATCACGACGGCGGCCAGCTCGAGCAGCGCGGGCCCGCCGGCCAGCACCGGCCCCTCGTGCCCCTCCACGTCGATTTTGACGAGCAGCCGGCCGTCCGGCACGTCCCTCGCGTAGGAGTCCAGGGTTCGCGTCGGAACCGTGATTTCCTCGAACCGGTCCTGGATGCCGAACCGTTGCCGGCGCACCGTCCCGGCCGGCTGCATCGTGGATGCGGAATGCTGGTTCGTGCACACGTGCAGGACCGCCTCGCCGGCTTGCGACGATAGGGCCACCTGCTCGACCCACCATCGGCCGCGGGCCCGCTCGCGGTTCAGCTCGGCCAGATACGGGATCGGCTCGAACGACGTCAACCGGGCGGCCGGCCACAATGACCGGGCCAGCTCGGCCCAGCCGCCGACGTTGCCGCCCACGTCCAACACGACGTCAAAGGGGCCCAGCACTTGCAGCGCGGGCGCGGTCGCCTCGAGGCTCACCCGCCCGCCCGTTCCTCAGCTTGGGCGCGGGCAAACTCGACGGTCTCCTGGTCCGACATTCGCAGCCGGGCCCGACCCGGATGCCGCAGATTGCTCCGGTGCACCAAACAGGGTTCGCACGGCAAGGGCGGCCACGCGATCATCGCGCCCTTGTCGATAGCTGCTAGCCACAGCTCTATCCACACCTTAGAAACCTCGGCGTGGTTTCCCCATCCGTCGCGCACGCCGGCCACGTTCGTGACCACGCTCGAGGAATGGTCAATCGAGCGCAACAGGTCAGCCCGGAACACACGCGCCGTTATCAGCGAAATGCTGCCCTCGTGTTCGATCAGGCGCAGCGGCCACCGTGCCATCGGCGGATTGTCCGGCGTCGCAATCGAGGCGCCCCTATGCCGGTCGTTCGCCAGAATCCATTCGAGCCGATCCCGTAGATAGGCGCCGTTGACGAGCACTTCGTCGGCGTCTACGACGACGGCCCACAGGGGCCCGTCGGGATAGTCGGCTTTCGCGCGTTGCAGCATTTCGTTTCGCTTGCGGGCATCGGTGCGCCAACGACCCCGATGCACAATCACCCGCGTGTCGGGCCACGGCGCCACGAACCCGTCCGGGGTATCGGTCGCCGCCGGCAGCCACGTGGCGGGCAGCTCGTCCTCGTTCTCCAATGGGTCGCCGGCGGGCCCCTCGAACACGTACAGCGCATCCAGCTCGACCTCGAGCACGGATCGGATCGCGGCCCGCGCTAGGTTCCCTTCCCGATAGGTGGAGACCATCCCGACGACGTTCACGCGGGCGGCACCTTCCGCGGCCGCGCTCGTTTCGCTGGCGCCGGCGCCGCGGGCTCGGGCTCGTGTCGTTGGTTGAAGCGCTCGAGCTGGTCGGCGGCCCGCTCGAACAGCTCGGCAACCTCGAGCACGACCAGGGCGGGCAGGTAGGCGAACCCCATGCTGCCGGCGGCCTCGGCTTTCGCTCGCAGCGCGTTCCGTTCCGCGGCAGTCACGGCTCGGGCTCGTGTTCGGGCATGAACGGCGCCGGCGTGCTCGCGGCGGGCGGCGCGAACATGGACAGCAGCGGCGTCACGGTCGGTTCGACCTGCCGCCAGAAACGCGCCACCATCACGACCGCGACGGCGAGCACAATCCAGAGCAACAGCACGAGCGCCAACGCGGCGTAGGCGGCCCAGGCGGTCACGTTGTCATCCCCTCGGGCAAACCCGGGATTGCCATGCCGGCGGGCAGCTCGCCGAACACTTCCCGGAACACCAACATGAGCTGCGGCAGAATCACGGCGTGGGACACGCCGGCGTCGGTTGCGTCGCGCAGCTCGCCCGCGAGCTGTTGCGCGTGCGCTCGGATGCGGGCGATCCGTTCCGCTTGCGACAGGACCGGATTGTTGAGCTGTTCCACCTGCTCGGGTGTGGCGCCGTCGTTCACAGCTCCGCCCATACCGGTTTCACCTTCTGACCGACCCTCACCTGTTGGATGCGTTTTACGGACGCGGCCTTGCCGGCGTGCGCCGTGAAACCCCGGTGGGTGTGAGACCGGCCTTCGTCGTGCGGCCAGTGTCCCACCCGGCCGATTGGCTGCCCCTCGACCACGTGCTGCCCCACGTGCACGAACACGGCGCCCAAATGGGTGTCGTAGTAGAACCCCACCCCGCACTCGAGGTAGACGGACCATCCGAACACGCTGCCCTGAACCACCCCGTCAATCGGATTGTGCCCCGATATGCGGGCCACCCGGCCGGCCTCCGACGCGAGCACCAACGTGCCGCCCGGGGCCATGAAGTCAAGCGCGTAGTTGCCGGGCAGGCCGGCCGTGGGATGCAGCCCCGTGGCGGGCGGCCGGCTCGTGCTCGAGCCTTTCGGATGCGGATACTTCAACGTGGGTCCCCTTTCAGACCTCGGCGAGGATATGGTCGTAGTAGCGTTGCCGGCATTCGTCGCACACAACCTCGGCGTCCTTCTCTCTCACGGCGTCGATGCCGCCGGAGTAGAAGTAGACGTCGTAGCCGCAGCCGGCCATGCACTTCCGCACCGGCACCGACGTGATCCCGTACAAATCAAGCAGCCGGTAGCGGCGCCGGTCGTTGTGCCGGTATCCGACAACAACCCGGCCGAACCCGCGGCTGCTCACCGGCCGGCCTCGAGGCGGGCCCGCTGGTCGTCGTCGTACCGTTGCAGCATGAAGTTACGGACGAGCTGGCGCATCAGGTCCGCCAGCGATAGCCGGCGGGCGTGGGCGCCGGCGTGCAGCTCCGTCCACCATTCGACCGGCACCAGGAACCGGATTTCCTTCATCGTTTCCCGCTCGGGCGGAGGTTTCGCGGAACCCATACGCTTGCGACCCTACCATCATGCTCGGGTTCGCGCTAGGACTACCAACATGATCGCAACCCCGGCTTTTCAGATTCTCGCGGTCGTCGTCATCGGCCTGTTCCTGATCCAGGTAGCACGCCGCATTTCGGCGCAGTCGCAGAACCCCATCGTCGTCGGACTGAACGACGGCCTCACCTTCCTCACGAGCTAGGAGCGTCCTCCGATGACAGCAGGCCCCATGCTTTCGTTTCGTGCATCGTCGCACGAATACATCGAGAAATTCAACACGTCGGCAGCTTTGACGTCGGGCAACTCGCAGGACGCATCGCCGGCGCAGAACTCGGTGCAGTCGTATGGGTTCCTTCGCCGCATCCGCATCCGCCTCCGCAACAACGTCGCCGGCTCGGGCGGCACCTTCAACGCCGACTATCCGGCCAAGCTGCTCAACCAGATCAGCCTCACCGACCCGAACGGCGCAGAGATTTACGGCGGCCCCACGTGGTCGGGCTACGACGCCGCGATGGCGGAGAAGTACGGCGCCTACAAGGCCGTCAACGACCCGGAGATTTCGCCGCTGTTCTCCGCGTCGACCACGACCCCGCTTTACTGTTGGACGATCCCGCTCGAGCTGTCGGAGTCGTCCGGCTACGGGTCGCTGCCGAACTTCGACGCGCAGAGCCCCTACAAGCTGAAGCTGAACCTAGACGCGAACGCGAACATTTGGTCGGCGGCGCCGACGACGACGCAGCCGCAGTACCTGTTCGACTACATCATCGAGTGTTGGACGCTGCCCGATCAGGTCAACAAGCTGACCGGGCTCGCGCAGTCCGTGTTCCCGCCGGGCATCGGACAGAACCTGTTCGGGGTTCAGGGCGTCGGCTGCACCGTGCAGCATTGGTCAAAGAGCAACCCGACCATCACCGCATCGTCGGCCGTCACCGCCAGCCTGATCCGTAAGGGCAACACGTTCCGCGGGCTCGTGATGGTCGTCCGCAACAGCTCCGGGGTTCGGCAGGCCGTCACGAACTTCCCGAACCCGATCACCTTTCAGGTGGACGGCGCACCGCTTTGGTTGAACCTCGACCCGGCAATCGTTGTTGAAGAATGGTTCCGCCGCGAAGTCGGGCAGGGCGCCGCAACCTCGAAGGCCGCCGACACCGGTGTCGTTCCCGTCGAATTCAACGCGCCTGACGGAATCAACATCGCCGGCGTCGACGGCACGTTGGGCGGCCAGGGATGGCTCGGCAACAACCAGGCCTCACGCATCGAATTCTCGGGCACCTGGGGGGCGAACGCGAACGTCCTCGACGTGCTCACGAACGACGTCAACGGCGTCAGCCTCGAGGGTTCCGCCTACGCGTTTGCCTACGGCCAGCAGCTCGCCGCAGCGTCGATGCCGTCCGTCCGGTCGGGAGGCTAACCGATGGCCGGGCAGCCGATGGAATTGCTCACCGGGGGGGCCGGCATGTATACCGCCGGCAACCCGGTGGCGCCCAACAACGCGAACGGCAAGGCCGTGGGCGCCGGCCTTTCGCCGGCCCCGCATCACGGCCCGATTGTGCTCGTCGCCGTCGCCGTCCTCGTCCTGTTCCTGCTCGACCGTGCCGGCTTCCGGTTCGCGGTCACCGCCGGCCGCCGCTAACCCCCCGAAAGGAACCGATCAGACCATGAACAACAAGTGGATTTTCCTCGTCCTCGGCATCATCATCGGCATGTACGTCATCCCGATGGTTCGTGAGAAGGCGGCCGCCTGATGCTTTCGCGGCCCGGCTTCAAGACGTCCGAATTCCTCGTGGCGCTGTTGACCGCGGCCGGCAGCGTTGTCGCCGCCCTGCTCGACTACATCAACTCGACCGAGGCGACGCAGCTCAGCATCGTGGCCGCGGTCGCGTTTGTGCTCTCCCGCGGACTCGCCAAGTACGAAACGCGTCCGGGCGGACAGATTCCGCCGGCAGGATAGACAGGCGGCCGGCGGCGTGTCGGTTTCGTTCGCGCTCATCATGTTCGGCGCCCTCCTGATCGTCGCCGGCTGGTCCAACGTGTCGCTGTCCGCTGCGGCCCGGGGCGACAACACCGTGCCGAAAGGCCCGGTTACGGCGGCGCCGGCGGCGCCCTCGAGCGCTGCGGGCTCGAGCCCGCAGGCGCAAGGCAAAGGCGGCCCCACCGTAGGTAAGGGCGGCGCCGGCAGCTCGGGCGGTTCGGGTGGTGCGTGGTGACGCCGGACAAGGTTCAGGCCCGAAAGATGGTGCTCGTCGGCGTGCTGCTCTTGGCGATTATCGGTGTCTATAAGGACCGGCAGAAAGCCGATCCGGCCGGCACGTTTCGGATCGTGTGGGCCACCGGTGTCGTCGGCCTGATGCTCAGCCTGCTCGCGGATTTCGCGCCCACCATCGCCGGGCCGTTCGCCATCCTCACCGTGCTCGGCTCGCTCACGTCGGGCGGCGACAAGGCGTTGGCTAGCCTGTTCGGCGCGGTGTCGCCCTCTCAGTCGCCGGCCGGCGCTGGTTCCTCCGCCCGGTCGGGCCAGAGCCCGCCGGCGAATTCGTCAACCCCGACCCCCGCACCCGTAGGAGGGTAATCCCATGAAGGTCAATAGCATCCTTGACATTTTCGGCGCTTTGATCGTCCTGTCCGCTATCGCGCTCGTCGTTCGGAACCCGCGCATCGTGTCTACCACGCTCGGCGGTTTCAACACGGCGCTCGCCACCGCAAAGAAGTAAGGAGACCACCCGATGCCGCCCACACCTAGCGTGAACGTGCCGCCCGACGCGGCATCGCATCCGTTCCTTGTCACCCCGGACCCGGGGGCGGTTGATACGGCGTTTGAGAACGCCGGCATCGTCAACATGCGCGTTGACCGCGGCCCGGAACGTGACACGCCGTGGGCGGGCGGCCCCACCCCCGCCATGCTGTCGAAGGTCACGCACTTTCGGGCGCCGGGACACGGCGACCCGATGTGGTCGGGCTCGTGCGTCTACGACCTCGCCGGCCAGTCGCCGTCGTTCTCGCAGTACGACCAGGGCGACGACCTGAACGGCGGTTCGGGTCCGCCTCGCCGCCAGATCCGCGGCGGCATCCGACGCTCCTACGACCCGATAGGCGTGAAGGAACCGACGACGACCCGCGACCCTCGAGTGTCGGCCCAATTCGATTCGGCGCCGGCGGCAGCGTTCTTCCAGGGCACGTTCAACACACGATGGTCAGGCCTGTTTACCGGCTACTTCCACCCGACACCCAGGCCGGCGATGCATCAGAATTTCAACCCGGGGCAGATGGGCACGAAGGAGCTGCACAAGGCAACCCAATACAAGCCGGTGCCGCCGATGGGCTCGCTGGTCGGCTACTTCGGCTCGAGCAACGACAAGGCCCTCTAGCGTGGTCGTAAGACTGTCTCCGGTGCAGGCGGTCGGGCACTACCTGGTGCTCGCCGGCGTCGCCCTCTACCTGCTCGGATGGCTCGCCTCGAGGAACGCCGCATGATCGTCCGTAAGATGGCGAACGCCGGCGAGCTGCTATGGGACAGCCTCGACCACCGCGAACGCGTCCTGGTCGCGTATGCGGCCGCATGGGTGCTGTTGCTCGCCGTGTTCGCGGTGCAACGCCGATCCAGGGAACGGTTCCGCCGTGAGCTGCTCGCGGAGCTGACGACCGGATGACCACGGGCCGCCGGCGCCTGTTGTTGTGGGGAGCTGCCGCCGTGGTGCTCGCCGTCGCCGCCGTGCTCGTCTACCGGGCCCGCACACCGGCTCGAGGCTCGACCCTGGACACGTCGGGCCGGCCGGGCCCGGATTTGACCGGGTCGGCCGCACAGGAACCGTCCGGCGGCGCCGCCGGCGTCCCGGGCAAGCTGCCGCCGCAGCTCATCAGCGAACCCGACGCGCTCCAAACGGGCGTGCAGCAGGCCGACACGACCTCCGCGCAGTCACCGCAAATGGTCGTTCCGCCCGGCTGGCGAACGTACACCGACCCGGCAACAGGCGCCACCTACACGACGGACGTGGGCGGCTCGCCCTCGAACCCGCCGACGTACAATCCGGCGACGGGCTCGTGGTTCGAGGGAGCGCTGCCGAAACCCGTTTCCTCGACGCCGGCGCCGCCGCCTACCGTGCCGTCACCCACCCACACCGGACAGCAGGAATTCTAAGTGGCCGAACCGTCCGCACCCGAACCCCGCGCCGGCGGCATCGTCGGCCGTCTGACCGCGAAAGCCGGGCCGCTGCCCGTGTGGGCGTGGGCGCTCGTCATCCTCGTGGGCGGCTACCTCGCCTACCGGCTGCTCGGCAACAAGACGGGCAGCTCGAGCACGACGGCGGACACGACCGTGGAGGACACGCCGACACCCGCGATTGATTCCGACACAACCCCGGTCGGCGGCGACACCGGCTCGCCACCCGGCCAGTCTGGCATGGGCAGCTCCGCCGACAACCTGAGCGCCGACCTGTACGGGCAGCTCACCGGCCTGCAAGGTTCCGTCGATGCGCTGACGTCGGCGGTGCAGCTCTCCCCCGCTTTCTGGCCCGGCGACGAATCCACGGCGGGTTCGGGGTCGGGCGTGCCGAACGGGACGACGCCGGCGACGCCAGCGAAACAGGCTGCCGCGAAGAAGGCGCCGGCGAAACCGGCGGCGAAGGCGAAGGCGCCGGCGGCCGTCAAGTATTACACCTATGCGCCCGGGAAAGCCCCGAAAAATCAGAAGGGGAACGAGGCACCCGGGAAGGGGCCGGCCGGCACAACGCTCCGGTTCGCTAAGGGCAAGGGCTACTACTATGCCTAGCCTCAAGAGAGGCTAAATCCGTGGCGGAGATTACGTGGTCAACCGCGCTGTTGCGGATGCTGCGGGCCCCGGAAACGCCGGCCAACTACAAGTTTCTGAACGCGTGGGCGACCCGCGAACACAAGGGCGGCCCGGCTCTCAGCGACGGCAGCAACAATCCGTTTTTCACGACCGCCGGCGGCTCGAGCACCGTCGGCCCGATCAAGTCGGGATCGTTCCCCTACTGGAACAGCATCGGCGTGGCGAAGTACCCGAAGCTGACCATCGGTGTGTACGCGAACGCCTACCATATTCAGACCGGATACCCGAACATCGCGGCCGCCTTACGGTCCGGTAATCCGGCGTCGTTCGCCAACAATCAGGGGTTCCAAACCGACCTCAAACGCTGGTCCGGTTCGGGCTACTCGAGCATCGCTGGCGTGGGTGCGCCGGCCGGACCTGTTGGCCCGACCGTCGACTCCGCGAAGATCGCGAAGGACGCGCTCGGCTCGTTCGGCAGCTCGGGCATCGGCTCGAAGATAGGGGATGCCGCGAAGGGCGGCCTCGAGAAAATCCCCGGCGTAAAACAGGGCGAGGCTATTGCGGGCGGGATCGCGGACGTCGGCGGGTTCCTCGGCAAACTAACCGACCCCTCGAACGTGCTGCGAGGCTTGCAGATCGTCGCGGGCGGCGCCCTCGTCGCTATCGGCGTGATTCTGCTCGCCCGCCAGGTGGCATTGGCCGCCGATTTGCCGGACCCGGCGTTGCTCGCCGGGCCGGTCGGGAAGGTCGGGAAGGTAGCGGCCGGTGCTGCCGCGGCGTCGACGCCGGCCCGCCGCGAAGGCCGTCAGATTGAGGACGCGGCCAGCTCGACGCGGCCGGCCCGCGAAGGAGTGACACGCCGAACCGAATCCTATGATGCGAACACCGGCATGACGCGCGCTCAGGCCCGTGAGGCGAAAGCCGCGCGGCAGGATCGCCGGCGCGAACCCGACGATGACATTCCCTTCTGACCCTGATAGATTGGAGACCTGATGCCACGCCGCCGAAACCTCGAGGATCAGCCGCCGGTCAACCCTGATCCGCTGGACGCGAACGTTGGTGGCGCCGGCGCGTGGGGGTTGCCGTCGACGGAAGGGATAGACGGCCAGCTCGCCGGCCAGTCGCCCACGATGCTGCGGCAGCCGGCCGGCCCGACCGACGACCGTTACAGCGACGGCATCATGGTGGGCGCTCCGGGCGACGCGACGGCCGATCCGGCGTGGCCGCCGGCCCACCTGATCGGCGCCGCCTCCGACGCACCCCGCGCCTACGAGGCGCCGCACGAGGCAACCCACCGCCGCTACGAGCCCGTCCTATCGGTGCCGATCAACCAAGCCGCGGCAGGGTTCACCCTGATCGCCCCAACGCGGATCGGTTTGCACTACGTGAAGCTGATCGCGTGCGTGCTCACCCTTGACGCGGCCGGCACACTCCGGTTCGTGCAGGGCTCAAACGACGGCAGCAACGTGGCGCCAATGTCCGGCGATATGGGGTTCGCGGCGCAAGGCGGGTTCGTGCTGCCGCCCGCGGAGCTGGCGAACCCGTGGGCGTTCACGGCACCGGATCAGGGGTTCGGTTTGTTCACCGTGACCGGGAAGGCGCAGGGGTTCGTTCTCGTCTGCTACTCCCCCTACGACCAGTAGGTTCGCCCGGTGTCGCCTAGCGACCTGATGCTGAAAGGGATCGGCCAGTCAGGCGGGGCGGCCGGCGGCTCGGTGTTCGTTTCGGACACGTTCACCGACGCCGACGGCACTCTCCTTTCGGCTCACGTTGGCGAGATAGGCGCAACCTGGACGCAGAACCCGGCATCGCTTCGCACTTCGCAAATCGCCGGCAACGCCGTAAGGGTTTCTAGCTCGGGCGCGGTATCGTTGTATTACGCGTCCGGTCTGCCGGCAACCGCCGAATATGACGTGCAAGCAACGTTTTCTGTTGTCGTCACTACAGGGAACACTTTCGACGGGATCGTGGGCCGCCAATCCGTTGCCGACGACACAAGCTACTGCGCTCTCTGGAACCAAACCGCGGGGGCACGTTGGGAGCTGTACCGGATTGTTGCCGGCGTATCGACGTTGCTCGGTTTCTTCGCAGGCGATGACCCTAGCGGGGCCGCAAGAATCGTGAAACTACAAATCCGTGACGCCGCGAAAAAGGTTTTTGTCGATGGTGTCGAGCGTATTTCTTCGGCAGACAATGCGATTGCGGCAGCCGGGCGTGCCGGCGTCAGACCGGGAACGTCAACCGCAATAACGGACGCGTCAGGAATTCGGATAGACACCCTCACCGCAACAAACGTATAGGCTTTGCCCCCCGATGACGGAAGGAGAACCACCCGTGCCATCCACACCCAGCAAGGCCGACGTAGCAGCAGCGGCGGCCGACGAGGCAGCAGCGGCCGACGAGGCAGCAGCGGCCGACGACGTCAAGCCTGCCGGCGAATGCGCCGACAAGGACAACAAGGCCCTCAAGGACGCGAACGATTCTTTGCGGAACGAGCTGGCCGCCGAACAGGCATCGCTCAAGCAGCAGATCGCGGAGACCCGCAAGCAGGCATCCGGCGGACTGTCCGACGAGGACGTGCGGCGCCTCGAGCACCCGGACGAATACGACGACGGCAAGGAGTAGCGGACGATGACCGGGCACGACGGAAACGACGACACGCCGACGCGGGCGGAGCTGGCAGAGCTGCGAGCAGGATTGGATGACCTCGCGGACTCCATCGCGGATTTGCGGAAAGCCTCGACGCCGGCGCAGAAGCACGCCGCCAAAGCGGACGTCGCAGACGCGGAGGACGACCTCGAGGCGACGGCCCGCCGGCTCGGCGTGTCGAAGGAGAAGCTGCAAGAGAGCATCACGGCCGCGAAAAAGGCGGAACGGCGCGACGAGCTAAAGCCGATCCTCGAGGAACTCCTGGACGAGCTGCTCGAGCCCGACGACGACGCCGCCGACGACGACGACGACACGCCGGCGAAGAAACCGGCCGCGAAGAAGCCGGCGAAGAAACCCGCCGCGAAGAAGGAACCCGCCGATGACGACGACGCCGGCGGCGCCGGCGACGACGACGACAAGCCGGCGGGCGATAGCGGGCCCCTCAAGCCGCATTGGTCCGAGGCGCCGCTAGGAGGGATTCTCCGATGACAGCCCAACCCGACCACGGTTTGATCCTTCCGGCCGGCTACGACCGCCGCAGCGGCTTGCACGTGGCCGCACACGCACACGAGCAGGGCGCCGTGACGCCAGCGGAACCGGTGCGCGTGTTCGACGTCACGATTGCGTTCGTCAGCCAAGGCGACCCGCTCGAGCTGCGAGCCGGCGTGCAAGCGATGACCGCGCAAATGGCGATGATCCCCGGAGTCTCGCAGGTCACCGAAACGATCAGCGAACGGCTGCCGACGTGAACGGCGACGACCTCCGCAAATTCAGGGAACGCCGCGGCCTCGAAAAGGCAGAGCTGGCGCAGCTACTCAACTCCGCGCTCGGACGCAAGTACGACGGCGAAACCGTGTCCCGCTGGGAGCGCGGCGACCGCACGATCAGCAAACCCGTCGCGTCGTTCCTCGAGGAACTCGCGGTCACCACCGGCCTTTCCGGCGACGTTCCCGCAGCCGACGAATACGCCGCCCAGCGTGCACAGGAGCCCGTTTCCGGCGACACGAGCCCGGGGCCGGGCCCGAACCTCGACCCGCAGCCTCAGATGCTCACAGGCTCGTCGGCGTGGGCGAAAGCGTGCGAAGAACTATGGGAGATGATCGCCGCCGGCGTCGGGATGGTCGGCGCCGCCACCGGCTCGCACGCGCTGGTAAACGACGGCGCCATCATCGCCGCCGACAAGCAAGCGCTGGGTGCGGCGTGGGGCCGGCTCGCGGAAACGAACGAAACGTTCCGCAAAATGCTGGTCGGGATGACGGAAGGCGGCGCCTGGTTGCAGGTGGCGATGGTCACCGGCACCACCGTGTCGAAGTGTTGGCAGTCGCACGTCGCCATCGCAGAATCGGCCATCAGCGTGCCCGACCTCCACGTGGACTATGAGCCTGCCGACGTCGCCGCCGCCTAGCCGCGGCCGGCGGGCCGCCCTGTCCGCGTTCGACCTCGAGCAGGCCGCCCCGACCGTACCCTGGTCGCAGCTCTACAGCTACCTCGCCCGGGAGTTTCGCCAGGGCGACCACGTAGCCATCATCGGCCCCACCGGATCAGGCAAAACGCACGTAGCGTTCCCCGTCGCGGAACTCCGATCCTACGTCATCGTCGTCGCCTGCAAACCCAAAGACGACCTCGTAACCGACGCCCTCACCCGCGGCTACTGGCTCAACCAAACAGACGACCTCGAAATCCCCTACGTCGACGGCGCACCCCTCCACCGCCGTGTCGTCTACTGGCCCCGCCTCGGAGACCGGGCCCGCCGCAAACTACCCCAGGACCAGGTACTCGCCGCGGAAAAACGCCATCAGAAACCCCGCGTCGGCGCCGCCATCGGCTACGTCCGCAACGAAGGCCACTGGGCCCTCGTCCTAGACGAAGGAACCTGGGTCTGCCGCGACCTCAACCTGCAACGCGACGTCGACTCCGCCCTGTTCCAATTCCGCACCCTCAACTCGAGCGTCATCATCCTCGGCCAGCGGCCCTCATGGATGGGCCGCTACGTCCTCAGCTCCCCCACCCACCTGTTCCTGTTCTCCACCAACGACGGCGACGACCGCAAAGCACTAGGCGACGTGTCCGGCGTCAACACCAAGCTGGTCGCGGAGCTGGTCGCCCGCCTCGACTACGAATCCCACGAATTTCTGTATATCGACACGCGACGCCGGCAAATGCTCCGGTCAATCGCACCCGCCCGGTGAAAGGCCGATGCCGTGTTCGTTCTTGATTCCGTCGCCGTCGCAGACACCTTCCCCTCGGACGGCGCCTCCGGCGGCGCCCAACTCGTCGCCCAAAACGGCAGCAATGGCGGGTTCGCGGCCGTCGCCGGCGCCGACGTCTACGTGCAGCTCGGCTACTTCTCCAACGGCATGCTCACCTGGACCCCGCAAGTACGCGCCGGCATCGGAAACATCGTCCTCGCCGCCGGCACCCGCGGCATCCGCTTCCGCAACGCCGTCGCCGGCAGCGTCGCAACCGTCTCCGCAGCGTTGTCAGAGCCCGCCGAACCGCCGATGCAGCTCACCGCCGGCGGCGTCGCAACCCCATCAACAGGAGGCGGCGTGCCAACCGTAGGCGACTTCAAACACTCCGCGCAAGCAGCCAGCCACGCCGACCCATCCGGCACCGGCACCTGGTACCTATGCGACGGCACCGCCCTCCCCGTCGCAGAAACCGCCCTCATAGCCCTCATCGGCGCCAGCACCCTCGACGCCCGCGGCCGCATCCCCGTCACCAAAGGCACCCACGCCGACGTAAGCACCATCGGCAACAACGACGGCGCCGCAGTAGCAAACCGCCGCCCCAAGCACTACCACACCACCGTCATCGACTACCAATCATTCGTCGGCGGCGCCTCCCCCGCCCTCCGCATCGACACCGGCGTCGCCGGCACCGCCTCATGGAACACCGACCTCGGCTCAGCCGGCAACATCAAAGACACCCCCGCCTACATCGTGCCCGGCAGCCTGTTCGTCTACGGCAGCGGCAGCTAACCCCGATGTACCCCCACAAACCCAACCCCTATCTCGCAACTTCCCACCACCCCCCACTTACCCCCAGGCGGAGGGAGGGCAGGGGCAGGGGGCCGGGCG
>OFQY01000318.1_pt1 | contig 20330 bp, 25 predicted proteins | sample 1542991 | NCBI WGS metagenome assembly OFQY01 (sample SAMN07774224, study PRJEB24372) | wastewater metagenome | isolation source: Exp Tend VB 10WW | collected 2016-02 | reverse complement strand
GCCGTTCTGATCGCCATGCTCGAACATCCCGAGCACGCCGAAGAGATTGCGCAATGGGCCAGCGAGCACGGGGAGGATTCGCTGAATGATTCGCTGGAGGAATCGATCTTCGAATCCGTCTGGAACGAGCTATTCGAAGATCACGGTCCTCCACCGTCACCCGGTTTAGTCTTCGACGAAACCTCTCATCGCTGGGTAAGGCCAACAGCCGGGGATTCATCGGCGTCACCATCCAGCGCCCCGAAATCGCAAGCCGACACCCTTCAAGCCATCGCTTCAGAACTCGGCGACGAAGCAAAAAAACCGGGCATGCTCGCCAAGATCAAGGGCGCATTCGCCAAGGCATGGGACGCGGTTCACGTCGCGGCAATCAGCATTGGGCACAAGCTCCACGACCTCGCACCCGATATTCTGGACGTGGCAGCGGACTACTCGAAAATCTTCTACGCGGGCCGCGGCGACAGCAACCAGAACACGCCCGACCCGTTCATGAACTCGCTGGGCGTTGGCTCGTCAACCGTGGCGGTCATCGCGTCCCATATTCTCGGGCGCGCCAGCGTGTGGATTCGTTCAAAGCTCGCAGGCCGCAAGCAAGAAGCCGTCGAAGGAACGCTCAGCAGCCAACAGCGTGCCGAGGCCGTGGCCGCATTGCTGAATGGGATCAACGAATCGCTAGGCTCGAAGGAAGTCGTTGACGCGGTGAAAGTCGAGTTGTGGCTGAACAGCAAAGAGGGCGCGAAGTGAGACGACGCCAGCAACCGTTCCGCGCTGTCATCCATCGCGATCAGGAGCGGTTGCTTGCTCGCGCCAATGCCGTTGCTTCCGCAGTCGACGCCTACGTTCTCACGATCTGGGGGCGGTTGCTCGAAGTGATCGAAGCGGGCGGCAATTGGATGAACGTTTACCAAACCGCCGCGAGGATCTTGAATCGTCTCCATCTGATTCCCGCGGCGGTTGCTACCGATCTCATCAATGTGGCTCGTGACGCCCGCGAAACGACCATTGACCACATCGACGATCACCTGCCAGCGCTCCGCGAATCGATTGAACTGCTTGAGGCGACCGGGCCCGGATTCAGCAACCCGGCACCGTTGCCGTGGAACGAGAATCCACTCTTCGCACCGATGCAACTTGGGGACATTTACCGAATCGTTTATTCCTCAGGCTGGCAGGATCGGCTTGAGGCCATGACTCGCCTTGCGTCGGCTGACGCGCTCGCGGCCATCATCGCCACCGGCTGGCAGCAAGGTCTGACGCCGGCAGCAATCGCTCGGCAGATTCGCCCAGCGGTCCAGGGCGTCCAATCATCAGCGCGGCGGATAGCGCGAACGGAAGGGATGCGAATCGCGCATGACGTTCAGATGGATATGTACGAGCAGGTTCCGGGCGTGATCGGCTACCAGATTCATTCGATGCACTTCCCTGCAACGCGCCATTGGCACGCGAAGAGGAACGGCACGATTTACTACCGGAATCCGAAGCCGGGGCAGAAGGGATTTGAGCAGATGCCGCGCCCGCCGATGGAAGCTCCCGACCCGAGCGAGCGACCGGCGGGCACTCCGGAAGTGGCGCATAATTGCTTGTGCGTCCTTCCGGAAACTATCGTGAGAGGTAATTTTGTCGCAGCGTCAAAAGCCTTTTATTCGGGTGAAGCCGTTGAGATTCGCAGCAAACTTGGCGCTTGCCTCTGGCTTACCGCCAATCATCCCGTACCGACCAAGCGCGGTTTGATCGCTGCGAACCGTCTTCAGAAATCTGATTACTTGTTCTGCCGTTTCCGAAAAGGAATTGATCGTACCGACGACGAAGAGTATGGCCCATCGCCGATCAAGAATGTATTTGACTCGATCAGAAAATCCGGCTCGATACTTCGCGACGGCGCAGTAAGTCCTTTCGAGTTCCACGGTGACGCGGTCAACTTCAAAGGCAAGATCCAAGTGGTACTTTCCGAACGCGAACTGATGGCTCGCGATGAATCCATGCTCCGCAAGTTCGGCAATCAGCTTGTGCTCGTTCGGGGAGCATCGCGAACGATGGGCGTTTTCCATCCAACTGGCACGCGTAGCGTCATCGGTGATGAGCGCCCATTTCCGTTTCTGGGCATCGGAAGCAGTGCGAAGTATAACGCCAGCATCAGCGAAGATGCGATACAAGCCAGCGCCGGACTTGGTGCGAGTCGGCGGATTGCCTCGCGATATGCCGAGTTCTTTGGAAAGAGTCTTCATCGATTCGCCAGCGTAGTACCGCTCGATGATCTTGTCGAGGTCAGGGATTTTGATTCGTCTCAAGGTGGTTCGTTCGATTCGAGTTCGAAAGCCGCCAAAGCCAGCGGCTTCCATCCAGCGCCGGACAGTATCGGCTTTGGCGACACCGCAGAGTGCGGCGAGAGATACAAGAGTCTTGCCGGATTTGTAGAGCCTGATGAGATCATTGACGTTAGGTCGTTTCATTACGATGGTCCCGTTTATGATTTACAATCGCCAACGGGATTCTATTCGGCTGGGTGTGAGCAAGCAATGATACAGATTAAGAATTGCTGGCTTACTCCGGTGATGAGCGCGATGGGGCTTCCGGCGACTTCTGGGCAGCGGCTGGGGTTGCTGGCGTTCGCTAACCGAGGCGAAGAGTGAAGCCGTCGCGGACAACGCGAGACACGTCCACAGGTGCGTCGCATGGTGGCAATTTGAAAGTGATTCCGTACCATTCTTTGTTGAGCAGTCTTAGCAACATCTTTTCCCCGATCACACCTATCCGCCCAAACTCGGAACCATCATAGTTCCACATAGATAAAAGAATCCAATCTCTGCCTGGGACGGTGGACAAAAATACTTCCTTGAGTGTGGTTGCTGCGAGAATCGCCGTGTGATGAGCAAGCCAATCGTTCCAGGTGCAAGTAATGCTGTCCACGAACCCGCGAGAGAACTCCCACCCATTTTGGTCTGGGTCGTTCAACTTCGCGACCGGTCCAGCCCAAACGTAGCGTGCGGCAGCGAACGTGTTATCTGAACAATCGCCGGTGCAAGTGCCCAGTTGTCTCGATTCGAGCAAGATCTTTGACTTCAGGATCAGTACCGCCGGAGTTTTGGCCTTTAGTGGAACTGGCGCACCTTTCCTGTATCGCTTGAGAAGATTTTCGCTTTTCCGCACATCGCCTGCGGTCGGCTGCATCGCCGCCAACTTGATCTGCACCCGGATGAACTCCGCCCGCTCTGGCTCACCGTGCTCATCGAGCCAGTCGGCGAACACGAGCCGCGGCGCGTCATCGTCTGGGTTCTCGATGATCGTCTTGAGCAGTTCGTCGCGGATGCTCACGATGCCCTCGCTTCCAGCAACCGTGCCACTTCTTTTCTCGGGATCAGAACTCGCCGGCCGATGCGGGTAAATCTGACCGTTCCGCAGCGAATCAGCTTGCGAACGTAACTCTGGTGAATGCCGCACAGCGCAGCGAATTTCATCACGCTCACCGCCCCATCGTCGAACAGTCCTTTCGGGTATTTTGCACGGCTAACCATGTTTCACGAACCCCCTTTGTGTTCCTACGTTACCCTTCGTGTCCCCATATTACTCTAGCAAAAACGCGATCGCAAAGCTATTTGATGATTCGGCGTTAGGTTGCCATGATGCTCATACATGGCAACCGCCACGAAACATTATCGGGCAACCTCAAATCATCGCGGCGATGCGATCGACGCGCGACGAATTATCGACCTCATTGAGACCGTAAACGCCTGCGATTCCCCGCTAAAAGTGGACGAAGAGCAAGGCATCATTTACGGGGTCAAGGTTCTCGGCCGATACTCACCGAACAACTACGGACTACGCGAAGCGGTAAACGGGACAGAGTACCCACCCGACACGATGCGCGCCGCGCTGCCGCTTTACGAAGGCATGAAGGTCCGCGTAAACCATCTCCCGCTTGCCGATCGGCGGACACCCGACAAAGAGCGCGGAGTTGAGGATACCTTCGGAATCCTGCGAAATGTTCGCGTCGAAGGTGAATCGATCCGCGCCGATCTCCACTACGTTCGCTCCCACGACATGGCCGCGAAAGTGGTCGAAGACGTCAAGCGTGGGCTCGGATTGTATGGCCTATCGCACAATGCCGGGCAAGCCAGGGAACATTTCGACCAAGCCAGTAAGCGCCTCATCATCGAGTCAATCGGCGTGGTCCGATCCGTGGATCTCGTGGACAAACCGGCGACAAATCGCAACCTCTGGGAATCTCAGGAGCCGACCGTGAGCAAGATGAAAAAATACACGATGCGTTCGCTCCTCGAATCCCAGCGGACGCGGTTCAGCAAAGCTCGCCTGGGCTACCTTGATCGGCTGCTCGAAGAGGGCGACATGGCCGCACCGCTGGACGCTCCGGCGGAGATGCCGGAAGAGTCGGCGAGCGATCCAAACGAGGCGATGCGCAGCGCGTTCGAGGCTTCCATCACGGCGATTATCCAGAGCGCTTTGAGCGGCGACACCGACCCGAAGGAAGCTCTGAAGAAGATCGGCGAGATGTTGAAGACTCATGAGAAGCTGACGGCGAAAGACGAGCCGGAGCCGGTGAAGGTCGAATCCGAAGAGGAAGACGACAAGCCGGCACCCAAAGACGACAAGACCGAATCCGTTCAGCAAAAACTCGAGCGCATGGAACGCAAGGACGCTTGCCGTGATCTCTGCGAATCGCTTGGCTTCACGCCGAAGCCGGACCAACTTTCCGCACTGATGGAAATCTCCACGCCAACGGCTCGCAAGGTAACCGCGGAAGCGTTCAAAGTTTCAGCGGCAGGCGCGCAAACGCCGGCCGGAAAGAAACCACGAAGCACTGGGCCTGGAATCAATCTCCGCGAATCGAAATCCGGCAAAATCGATGGAAGCATTGCCGGGGACATGGTTATCCTTCGCCGCGGCTAAACCGAATCGTCAATCGTCATCGCATCGAACAAGTGAAATTCTGAGAGGGCCAGGACGTGAGTATCAAAGCAGCAGTGAGCGACCACAAAACGGTTGCGATGACGTTCCCGGCTTCCACCGCGATCGCCGTTGGCGACCTTCTTGGAAACAATTCCGGCACGGTCAAAAAGGCTTCTGCCTACTCTGACCAAGGCACCGAAGCCGCGAATCAAGCCGCGTTCGCTGCGGTGTTCATGGGCGTTTCTGCCGATCAGCGACTGGTGACGGAAACCGACACGCCGGAACGTGTGGTTCTGACCGACGTGATTGTTGACGTGACTTGTCCGTCGACCACCTGGGTGGTAGGTGATCTTGTGGGGCCGTCCGAAGCCTCCAACGGCACCGAACTTGAGAATCAACAGGTCGAACAGGTGACAGTAGCGACCCGCGCCATCGGCTATTGCGTCAAGGGCGGAACCTCTCTCACCACAGTTCGCTGTCGGCTGATCTCGTTCTACCTGCCGAACGTGGTCTATCGCGGCAACCTGAACGCGGCACTGGCCGATAATGTGCCGCTCGTTCTCGGCACGGGCTCGGACGTTAATCTGCTCTGGTCGACCGGGGACGCAAGCGATCATTCGCTTGTGCTTGGCCTGGGCGACACCTCGCAGATGCTCCACGTCACGGACTTGGCGGCGATTGCCACCGACTGGAACATTACGAGCCCGACGCATCCAACCGTTTACATCCACAGCAACACTACGCCGATCACGGATTATCTGTCGATCGGCAACCACGACGGCACCACGGCGGTTATCGATGTAGTCGGCGGAACAACGCTCGCGTTCCATATCGCAAGCGCTGCCGATGTGTCGATCTCCGCAAATCAACTGAACGTTCTGGACGGCAGTTCGCTCATCGTCGGCGGGTCAACTCCGCAAACTGTGGGCGCGGCTGGAACCGCTCAAGTGCTCGGAACCGCAGCGGCAGACTCCAACCTCATCATTGGTTGCTGGAGTGCGACCGACACCACCCGCGGCGAACTGTCGTTCGTCAAGAGCGGCGCGGCAGCCATTGGCACACTCGGAATCGTTGCCAACGGCGAGAACCTTGGCGGCATCGTTTGGTACGGCGATGACGGCGTTGATCTGGCGTCGAAGGCCGCGTCAATCGAAGCCCTCGTGTCCGCCGCTCCGGGCGTTGGCGACATGGCCGGAATCTTGACGTTCAACACGTCAACCGACGGCGGTGAAACTCCGGTCCGTCGCGCGTCGATCTCGTCTGATGGTTTGCGGCTCGGCCTCGCTGGAACCACGCAAGGAAACCTCCTTCTCGATGGTGCGACATCCGGAACAATCACGGTTACGGGTGCGGCAGCGGCTGGCACCTGGACGTTTACACTACCTCCTGACAACGGGGATGCGGGCGAGCAGCTTCAGACCGATGGGAACGGCGTGTCGACGTGGGAGGCCGCTGGCTCATTGCGAGCCGTGAAAAACGTCATCGGTGAGATCAGCGGACGGGCAGGTGACGCTCTCCGGAAGTTGCTCAATGTGGGCGTCTACGACTTCCAGTACAAGGAAAAAGGCCGACCAACCACGGGCGACTACCAGACGCACTACACGGGCGTCATGGCTGAAGAACTCCCCGAAGTGATGCACCACGGCGGGCGAATCTTCAGCCCCGTCAGCGCGTTCGGCATGGCCCTGCTCGCCATCAAAGCTCTGGCCGGCCGGGTCGAGCAACTTGAGGCAGCGGCCGGATGAACCGACAGCAACGGCGAGCCGTCGCGTCGATCGCTCGCAAACACCAACCGCAGGTAGAAAAACAGATGGATATCGCGCAACTCAAAGGCCAAATCGTCGCACTGGAAGCCGAGCAAGCAAAGGCGCAGCAAACTTTCCACGAAACCGCTGGCGCGCTGAAGCTGGCACGCCACCAACTGGCACGCATGGAGTACGCCAAGCATATTGCCGATGAAGCGGCGAAAGCGAAAGCCGACGAATCCAAAGACGCCCCGACGCTCGCCAGTGTGTGAGCGAGCCGAAATCGAAAATTGACCGAACGGACAGAACAAGACTGAGGTGATTCCAATGATCCGCCGCAACGACGTTCGCGATCTGCTTGAGAGCCACAACGGGGACGCGGGCGTCTTCGCGCGGCGGATGACCCATTACATGGGCGTCAGCGACCAGCACGGCAACCCCTACCTTGACGACGGCAACAACATGGCCGTTCGCGATCCTCGCGACGATCAGGGCCGGACGTTTCCGCGAATCAAACCGTCCGAAATCTCGTTCGGGCATCTCGGGCGTGGGTTGCTCGGTCATGATCTCTTCGAAGAGATTTTCGAGCCGGGAAGCCGACGCGGCGCCGGGCATCTCGTGGCCGCTGCTATGGCCGGGGCGGGCCTGAATCTCCGCGAAGCGAGCGATCCGGTGATGCCGTCGGCGTTCGCCAACATCAACGCTTTCACCGCCGTAGTCACGGGACTGTTGGAGGTGAGCATTCTGGAGGGCTGGGAGAATCCCGATTTCATCGGCGATCAACTCATGCCCGATGAGCCGAGCAAAGTATTCGAAGGCCGAAAAGTGATCGGCACCGCTCGTATCGGTGATCTCGCCGAAGAGCGTTTGCCGGGCATGCCGACGAAGCGCGTCAAGTTCGGCGAGCGCTGGATTGAACAACCGCGCACCGTCGAAAACGCCATGGCTTGCGAAGTGACTCAGGAAGCCGTTTTCTTGGATCTCACTGGGCAGGTAACGCAAGAGTGCAACAACCTGGGCGAGTGGCTTCGCTACCGCAAGGAGCTTCGCCAGATCGATGCCTTTATCGGTGTGACGAACACCTACAAGTACAAGGGCACGAGCTACAACACCTACCAAACGGCATCGACCTGGGACAACGATTTTTCGAACGAGCTTCTGCACGAAAGCGACTTCGAGGAAGTGCTGATTAAGTTCCGCGACATGACGGACCAGGAAACTGGGACACGGGTTATGATTAACCCGAATACCGTTCTGGTCAATCGTGGCAAGGTTCGCACCGCTTCCGCGATCCTGGGGCCAACCGCGATCGCGACCGAATACCGTAGCAACGATTCGGCAGGCACCCCTCAGAACATTCGCACCAGCGAGCCGTTCTACAAGAACAAATACAAGCTGCTCGAAAGCCCACTGGTTTACGAGCGGTGCGACGCCGCCGACGGCTTGAACCTCTCCGCAGCGAACGCTGAAAAGTATTGGTGGGTTTTCGAGCAAGGCAAACGGACGATCGTCTACGTCACGAACTGGCCGCTTCGCGTTCAGCAAGGGGCGCCTGGGCAGGTCGACATGATCGACCGCGGCGTCGTTCAGTACGTCAAAGCCGATGAACGCGGCGTTCCAATGTGGATCGAGCCGCGCCGCGTTGTTCGCTGCAAAAACTGAGTGATACATTCGGCTTGCCGTAGCGAGCCGTTCAATCAATCATCGAGGTTCTTCAGATGGCGAAAGCCAAGCAACACGAGCAGATCAGCGATGGAATCGAAGCCTTCGACGCTTCGATTTCCGCTCCCGATGTTGACGAGGAAAAGGCAGAGCTTCGCGCCAAGATTGCCGAACTCGAAGAGCAATTACTCGAGCGCGAAACCCGACCCGTGCAAGCATACGCCAGCGGGCCAAAACGGTTCTTCCGCGTCGAGCTTTTGCACTGCCCGACGAGAGTAGTCGAGGCTACCGACCCGGCGAACGCATTCAGCGAATATCGTCGAGCCAGTGGCATCTTGACCACCGATTACCAACCATCGATCACGGAAGCAAAAGGGCCATGCGGCCGCTTCCTTCCCGATGATCGATTCGTTCCCGTGGCGTAAGGAGTGAGCGTTGAAATTCGCGGTAATCAATCGGGCCACCAGCGGCGAAATCGTCGCGGGTGTATCTGGCAAACGAATCAGGGTGCTCTCGTACCTGTTCAGTGTTGCCACGACTACAACGGTACGATTTGATTCTGATTCAACGGCACTTACTGGGGCAATGACAGCGAATGCCGGTGTCCCTTTTAACGCTCCGCAAGGGCCGAATACTCAGCAAGGCGCGATGGGTGTGCTGCAAACCGAACGCGGCGAAGCGTTCAACGTGACGCTGGGCGCGGCTGTTCAGATTTCCGGGCACTTGCTTTACGAAGAAACTCAGTGAGGGCGACATGGCGACCGCCCTGGAAAACCTCACAACCGCCCGTGATAACCTCGCTCAGATTATCGCGGACAAGACAACGGAATGGGTAGCTGACGGATGCCCGCCGTCCTACTCGATCGATGGCGAGTCAATGAGTTGGAATGAATGGCTCGCCAGTAAAACCGCAGCGATTGCCGAGCTAGACAAAGCAATCGGCAGACTTGGAAAATTCATCGTCCGCAGCCGTGGAAAACCATAAGGGGCTAGAAATGTTCAGCTTTCTCAAGAGTCGAAACGACAGCAAAAAAGCCCCGATTCTTCGCATGCCGAAGCCGGGCATCATCGAGCAATTGAGCGATGACGACGTTGCCGATATGCTACGCCGAACGCCAAAGCACTTCGCGGGAATGCAGTGTTCTGTTCCATTCACGAGCGTCGCCCTGACCGCGGCAACGGCAAAAACGGTGGTAGGTGTCAAGGCCGCGGCGAACGTGTGTTTGCGAGCACTGGAAATTGGATTCGGCTTCGACGGGGCGACCTCCACAAACGCGGCCGTTGTCTGTGAAATCGGAACATGCACCTGGGCGACGAACAGCCCTGGAACCAACTCAACGAGTGTCACGCCCGCCAAGCAAGACACGGGGCGAGCCGAAACCCCGACGTTCACCGCGGGCAAGACGTGGACCACCGAACCAACCACGATCACAGTGTTGCAGGTGCTTGACCTGCCGCAGTACAACGGGTTTATTGTTCTGCCGCTGGCTCAGTGGTACTCGAATCTGATCGTTCCCGGCGGGGCTGGTCTCGTGCTCCGCCTCACGAGCCCGAACAACGTGAACGTGTCGGGGTATCTCAAAGTCGAGGAATGATCGACCCTAGCCGAGAAGGGCGGGGACGATGATTAGCGCCAGCAACCCGTTCGATTACGAGCACAGGCCATACGAGCCTGCGATTACCGGGAAGCATATCGCCGTAGCGCCGGTCGTTTGGCCGGCTTCCGCAAAACGAGTTTTCAGCGCGGAGCCGTGGCCGGTGGACTACGTTCCACCCGTGACGGCTCGCGTTCTTGCGCCGGTTGCGATCTCGCTTCGTACTCCGCAATCGTGCGTGGTCCGAACAGAGCCGATCCCGCCCTACTTCGTCCCGTTCGTAACTGGCAGGCCGTCGATTGCAGCCCCGACGTTGCCAACTCTGGGGCGTGTGTTTCAAGCCGAGTCGCAGCCGTGGGATTACGTTCCGCCAGTTCGCGGACGTGGGACTGGCGAGCCAAAGGTTCACCAGTTCGGCCGGGTGTTTGTCGCGGACGAATACAAGGTCGACCCGGTAAGCCCGATCATCGGGCGTGGCTATGCGTTGCCGGTTGTTCGATCAGCGACCGGGCAGATCGTCAGAGCGGAATTGCCGTGGCGTGATTATGTGCCGCCCGTGGCCTCGCTGGGCAGCAGGCCGCTTACCGAACATCCGGCGAGATCGAACGGGCGATACGTCCAGGCCGAGCCGTTCCCACGGGACTACATTCCTCCCGTCATGGGCTCGCCAGCGACGACCGCAATCCAGACGTTCCCGCGTTCACAAGGCGCGGTGGTTCCCGCGCCCGATGCGCCGCACTTCCGCGATGCGATTTCGACGCTCAGCGGACGAGGAACGATAACCACCGCATCCAGAACGAATGGTCTCGTTGTTCGGGTGGTCGATTATCCGCTCTACGCGGCAGCGATCACTGGGCGTAATTGGGGAATCGTGGCAGCAACGCCAAGCACGCCTGACACTGTGGCCGCTCCGTACCGCTTGGCAGCCGGACAGATTCACTACGCGGGAGCCGTGGCGGGGCAGACGGGAGGCCAGGGATGAGCATTGCATCGGGGGCAGTTCGCGGCCGTGGAGTCGCCCGCAGCGGAACCGTGCTGATGGCTCGCGTGGTCGGGTACAACAATGTCCCCATTACTCAGGCGAGCTTGTCAGCGATCGCGTTCAGGCTTCGCGATGTGACCGCGGAAAGCAGCGGGACGCAACGCTCATTGACAATCAGCAGTGTCGTTTATGACACGTTGCAAACCACGACAACCGATCCGTCATGGACGGAGGATTCGACCGGGTACAACTTCCGTTACGTTGTTCCTGCCTCCGATGTGACATGGACGCCGGCACTTGATGTGGCGGGAAATCCGATACCGCATCTGTTTCAGGCCGATGTGCTGTTCACTCCGGCATCTGGCGAAGCATTCGTTGTCCCCTTTTTCTTCTGGTCGATTCCAGCGTGGATTGCGTGAGTTATGGCCGATCCTAACCTGATGCACGATTGGAAAGTCTGGAGCAACCGGGAAACGGTCACGGTACGCTCGCGTCGGACGGTGGACGGAGTGACGGATTGGGCCGTCCATTCGGTAAGCGCCAAGCGGCGAGCGCTTCAGTTTCGCGACCTCGCAGCCAGTGGCGGAGTCTATACTCCGCAGGATCTCAAATGGTGCGTGCCGGCGGAACTGATTGCTCCGCTTGGCGACTTGAAGCCGGGCGACATTATCGAGCCGGCGGACGGGGCTCAATGGGTGATGATGCCGGACGGTGTGAGCCTGAACACCTGGAAGTCATGGTGGGGATGCGTCTGCCGCAATCTGGTGGTCGCTCATGATCTTCGGGAATTAATCGACGTGTGGGCGCCGACGAACGCGCAGGACGCGCAAGGCAATCGAGCCCCGACGTTCACGGCGTTGCATAGCAAGATTCCGGGCAGGATTCAGCCGATTGACGGAACGGTGGAGGATTCGCTTGGCAAGCTGGCGATCGTCAAACGCTACACCGCGTACCTAGCCACTCAGCTAACCGTGGCTCAGAATTTGGCGATCACGAACGAGATGCAGCTTCGAATAAATGGGACAGCGACAGCCTACCAGATTGTGGCGTGGAGAAACCCCGATAGTATCGATCGGCTGTTTGAAATCGACCTGGAGATTTTGCCGTGAGCGGCGACGTTGACAACATCGAGGATTTCATCAACCAGATGGAGCTTGCCGGGGCGACAATGCTTCAGCTTGCGGCGCTGGCGTTACAGCAGCAGGCGACGGCTGATCTCCGCCAAGGGAAGAATCCGCCACCGTATTTGACTCCCGCGCCAAGAGGAACTTTCCCGCGCGTTCGTACTGGCTTCTTGGCGTCTTCGATGCTCTATCAGCCTCAGAGCGTGGCCGCAATCCGATCGGCGGGATTCGTGAGGATCGGCTACGCGGCTTCAGCGTTCTACGGCATCGCTCTTGGCAACCGCGGCTGGAAGTGGCTTGAGGATTCGCTCGCCAACGCGATGCCTCAGATTCAGAACCAGGTGGCAGGTTTTACCATCAAGGGACCGTGATGAGCATAGCGATTATCATTCTGTCGGTTGTGGTTTTGCTGCAAGCGTTCGCTAAGCGAAAAACGGCGGATTGTCGGTATTGGATCAAAGTTGTCATCGACGGACAAACCGTTGAATATGGCTGTCAAACGTGGGATGAATTTTGCGAGATCAGAAGCGGGGAACAGCATGCCGATCGTTACTCCCGATGATGTTGCTGCCGGGTGCAAGGCGAGATGGGATGCGTCCCACGTTGCCGATTCAACACTCGTACCGAACGGGATTCACCACGGGCGGGCGCCGGCGGGAACCGCTCTTCCGTATGGCGTGCTGTCGATCGAGGAAGGCGAATCCGAAGAGTTTTCCGGGTCGACGTACCTTCAGAAATTCATTGCGAAAGTCGCGATCTACGCACAGTCCGGAGTAAGCGGGCCAGAGACGGATGAAAAGCGGAGAGCGTGCGAAGCCGCATTTCGGCGGACAACGGAGATGACCGTTCCGAACGCCGATCAGGTGATGCACGTTCGGCCGATTCCGGGCGGGCTTGAGTACGCGCAGCAGATGAAGGAAGGCCAGAACGTAGTTATCGCCAGCGGCGCTTGGGAAGTGCTGATCCAGGCGACCATATAAGGGGATATGAGATGGCGACATTCCGAAGCGGGCATGGCGGCTACGTTCAGATAGCCGTGGATGGCGAGAGCTATTTGACGCTCAATCTGGCCGTGTGGGAACTCAACGACGATTCCCGCAAGACCGAGAACACGCATTCCGGCACGGGCGGGGCGTCAAACTTCGAACACGTTGTCGGGGATGCAAATTGGCGTCTTCAGATCCCGTGGGATGAGGAAGCGACTCCCGAATCGTATGGCCTCAGAAAAGGGGCCAAGGTCTACATTCGCTTCAAGCACGGGTCAGGGTCGATCCTGAAGCAGATCGCGCTAACGCTCGTGGAGCACTTCAAGACCATTAACGATAACGCACAGGACATTGTGCGGGTCGAGATGGACGGATGCGGGGGGACCGTATCGTGATTACGCGCGACGAGGATACCGATTTCTCCGTCTTCGAAAAGAAGTCGCAGCGGGCGGCAGCGGATTCGTTCAACGCTGTCGGTGCATCGGGGACGTTGCCGCTCGGCAAGCTCGGGTTGCTGATCGTGGCATCGCCGACGCCTGAGGATGAAATCCTGATCAGGATGGAGTTCCGCCGACAATGCCTGCCGTTGTTGCGCAGCCCACTCCAGCAAATCGCGGATGACGTAAAAGGACTTCCGGCAGAGCTTGCGTCGATTGCCGTGCGTGCCGCGGTTGAATTGCAATCGGGGCATTCGGGACGCGGAGAGCCCAGCGAAGAGATGATCTTTTCGCGATTGTACACGCCAGATGGGGCGGCGTTTCGCGTGTGGGCGCTTGCTCGCCACGCTCACCAAGATCTGACGCTTACCGCCGTGCGCGCGGAGATCACCGAAGAAACCGTTATCGAAACGCTCGCGAATCTCTGGCGAGCCTTCCAGCCGAAGGACGCGGCAGAAGATGACGTTGAAAAAAAAGTGACTGGCGAACCTACCTCTCCGGAGTCTGGTCGACGCCATGGCCAAGCCTTTACCGAAAGTTGATCGAAGCGGGCTGGAAACTGCCGGACATTCGAGCGATTACCGTAGCGCAGTGGCAAGGGGTGATGAGGCAGGACGGGCCGGGAAGCGAGATTGTGACGGAGCACAAGGACGAAGACAGTTTCGTGAAGTGGCTGAACAAGCGGCGAGCGGAGAAGGGCCTTGAACCTCTGCCGCTTCCGAGCGAGAGAAAAAAGGAGACGGGGATGAAAGACGAAGATGTGAAAGCTGGCTCGCGAGTGATGACGAGCAACGGGCCGGCTGTCGTGATATCGGCAGACAAAGCTGCTGGCGGCTGGATTGTGAAGCGGGAGAAGGACGGGCTGACGGCTTTCTATCACGCGTGGGATCTGACTCCGCTTGCGGCGAAACCCGGAAAAGAATGAGGGCTGATCGATGGCTTCCGGCGACGTGCTGGCCAAAAAATATGTTGAGTTCGCTCAGCGTGGCATGGGCTCGATTCAAGCGTTCTTGCGCGACATCGGCAAGGAGGCGACACGCGCCCAGGGTCGCGCGCAACTTCTCAACAAACACCTGAACGACGGAACATATCAGAAGGCCGCGAACCAACTGGCGCAAATTCGACGGCAATACGCGGCCATGGGTCAAGCGGCGCGAATGCAGGACTTGATTGCAGAGAATGGCAAGTTCGCGGGCACGCTGATGGCGATTCAAGAACGCATGCAGGGCGTGACTCGCGCGGCGGGAATCGGCTTCGGGGTTCTGACCGCAACCACGATGGGTTGGGTGACGGCTGGCATGTCTGGGACGATTGAAGCGTATCGATTACAGACGGGATTTTCGTTGCTCTCGCGTGAGATTGCCAGCGTGTTCAAGCCTGCAATCGACACCGTTACCGGCTGGCTGTTCAAGGCGTCAGGTGCGATGCGTGGCATGACCGGGGATCAGCAGTCGCAAGTCCGCTCGTGGGTTCTCTGGACGGCGGGGATTCTGGGGGGCGTGCTGGTTCTTCGCACGCTGGCGGGCACGCTGGCCATGGTATCAGCAGCGTATTTCAAGATGAACGCGGCTGGCAGCGCATCGAACGTGATGCTGGCTCGCATGTTCACGATGCGAAATCTGCTCGTGGCGGGAGGGATCGGGCTCGCCGCTTACGCTGCGAACGAAGCGACTGCGGGGCCAACGGATTCAGCAGAAGATCGGGGGGTGCTGACGAAAACCGGGAACCTTGTCAGCCGCGGGCTCGGATCGACCGTCGACGCTTTTCAATGGATGTTCGACAGCAAATCACGGCCGGAAATTCGCAAACGGGAACGGATGCGAACGCTCGAATCCCGCGAAGAATGGGGCAATCTTAAGGGCGGCGATAAAGAAGAATTGGCCAAACTCAGAGCGGAGAAAAAGCCTCGTTCTGACGTGTCCCTCGACGGTGGCGGCTTCTCTTCGATCGGCACGGCGTGGGATCGCATCGCGACCGAATCGCTCAAGATGAGCGACCCGATGCTGAGGCTCGCCGACGGCATGGACATGCTGACGGTGGTGATGAAGGAACTCAAAGAAACGATGGCGAAACTTGAACGCGGCGCGGCCGATCCGTTCTTCAAAGATCTCGAGAAGTTTGTCTAATGGCACATTGGAAAACGAGAACCGGCGCAACCGTGGCGAACGACCGCAACCCCGATCAGGGTATCGAGGTACGCATTCGCGCATTGGAAGGCAACAAGTCGCTTTACCACGAAGCATGGAAGAGCAACAGTAACACTACCACGATTATTGCTGAGGTCGATTACGAGGCAGGTGCCGGGCCCCAACCGATTGACGGCAACCTCCACACGTTCCGTCGTCACATGCTCGGCAGCGCCCGAGCGTTCGGAGCCGCCGGCAACAGATTTAACCGCATGTATCCTGAGGTCAACCCGCTTGCCCCGTGGCAAGTCTGCGTGGCCTGCGACCTGATCGACGCTTACGGGAACCCGATTCAGAACGCGGTGAAAAAAAACTGGCTGACGTTCGACAAATACGTTTACCAGTGTGTGTTTCAGGGATTGCCATACGAAACACAAATCACGAACGATCAAATTGCTGACGGGCTGTTCAAGGAACGCGACCGCTACACGCTCTGGCGTCGAAAGACCATCTCCCGCGAAATGGAGATTCCAGGAGGCGGCTTCAAAATAGTCGATGGGCCTTTCGCCGGGCAGCCCATCGCAAAAGTTGGGTTCCGAGTCTCTAACGAGATCGAGATGCAGTGTACATGGTACGACGTGCCAGTGTCACGCATCCCCGCAACGATGATTGCCCAGTGCGCTGGACACGTCAATTCCGCGGCGTTCACGATCGACGGTAAATCATGGCCGATCGAAGCAATTTTGTTCAAGGGATGCGAAGAAGAGCGGCACGTTACGGCGACCGGGGATCAAGTCGCAGACCTCAAACTTATCTTCGGTATTCGTGACGCGCCGGCCGGGGCCGGGTGGAATTACTTCCCCGATCGTACTGGCGGATTCCATCTCGTCACTGCTGACGGACTAGATACCGGAACGCGCATGTATCGACGCGCCGATCTTGAGCAGATTTTCATTCCGGAGCCGTAATCGTGAGCCTGCCGATTTATCCGATGATCCGCCCAGGCGATTCGCGAACGCTCAACCGGCTCGCTTCGGACGTGTCGCGCCTTGACGCTGATCTTGTTCGCGGGCGCAACGCGTACCCCGACGATAACAAACCATTCATGGCGTACATTTCCGGGAATCTTGCGGGTGCTCATTCGTGGTACAAACTCGTTTCGATGGACGATGGCGATAACGATCAAGACGGATGGGGGCTTGAAGGAACGGTCAGCGGTTCGGGAAATGTTCTACCAGCTTATGCTCTCGATGGATCGACGGTTGCAACCGGCTCGGTAGTCCTGATGTGGTTCGCGGACGTGGGGAGCGAGATGAGATTCGTTCCTCCGCCATCAGCGGGCGGGGGGCTCGACCTCTCCGGCCGCTCCGGTTCCATCGCCGACGTTACCGCCCTGCAAATCCTGCGCGGCGTGATAAGTGGCACGGCAGGGGCGGCAGTGTTCACGCCGGATGATGCGAGCGCGAGCTTGCCGGGGATTGTGAGCACTGGAGTTCAAGAGTTTGCTGGCGCAAAAACGCTTACAAATGTCCAACTTCTAGGCCAACAGTTTTTCAGAGAAAACTCCGGATCTGGATACGAACTCAGCGGCAGTTTCAGCGAAGGAGGAACGTATTATCTGGCAATTTTGGAAAGCGAAACCAAGACAGGAAACTTTGTTTTCCTCAATGATGAATTTGGGCCAGACTTCGGGACGAACGCCGGCGGCGACGGAATTTTTATCACTGGCCAGATATGCGCCCAGGGCTTTTCCATCATGGGCTACGGATCGGCAGGCGCTGGAGTTTATGCGAATCGACTTGTCGGGCAATCGTTCACCGACGCATTTGGAAACATCTTCTACGGCGGCATCGCTATCGCTCAGGGAAGCGCCAACGCCACCATAGCCGGTTCGATCGCACTCACCGGCGATATCAGCCCGTCCCAATTAACAGCAGATACGGATGATTGGAATCCAACCGGGTGGTAATCAGTGGCATCAAGCGTAATCCGAGTTTCGTGGGACGCCTCACGCGACCTGAAAGGCCTCGCTGGCGGCAGCGACGGACGGATGGCGTACATCCACAACATCGGGCCTGGAACCGGAACGATCAAGGACGAAGCAGCATCAAGCACGGCAGGAAACCGCTTCGCGCTGAACGGTGATTACTCGCTGCCTGCCGATTGCTCCGTCATTTTGATGTACGACAGCACGTCAAGCCGCTGGCGTCTGTTCGGTCAGCAAACAGCAAGCGGTTCAACGCTTCCCGTCGCCGACACGCAAACCATCATCAAAGGCAGCGCCGACGCAACCAAACTCATCCGCTTCGAGGCCGACGGTCTGACCACGGGCACAACCCGCGTACTCACCCCGCAGGACGCAGATTACACGATCGAAAACACGGTTCACGCATCGAAGCACGTCTCAGGCGGGAGCGACTCGATCAAGCTGGACGACTTGGCGGCGCCCGACGATAACACCGATCTGGACGCATCAATAACGGCCCATGGGCTGCTGAAAAAGCTGAGCAACAGTTCCACCGAGTTCATGAACGGAGTGGGCAATTGGGCAACGCCAGCGAGCACGCTCGATATCAACGGACTGACCGCCGCCTATCTCGATTCCGCAAGCGATGCTGTCCCCTATTATTCGGCAGTCGCGACCGCGAACCGGAAATTCGCAATCACACGTTTGGCTGCGCAGACGCCAACGCCGATCATGGGCCGACTATCGACCGAAAGCGGCGTGTACGTCAGCACAACCGACCAGGTCAACAAGAGTACGATCTATTGGGAAGGTGGGCATCTGCTGCCGTGCCAAGACAGCAACGGATGGCTGTTCATGGCTGCACCATCATCGCGATCTCTCAGCGGAATGACCGCTGGTAAACAGTACGACGTTTTTTTCTTCAATGGGGCAATGGATCTCGCGCCGGCGTGGACCAGCGACACTACGAGATCAACCGGAATAACGTTGTCGCATGGCGTAATCGTCAACACGAGCACGTTTACGAGTGTGATTACTAGCACGAGTTTCACGGCTGGATACGCGCTCTATCTTGGCACAATCCGCGCGAACGACTCCACCACGATTGATGACAGCGAAGCAAACCGGCATCTCTGGAACGCTTACAACCGCGTGCGAAAACCGGTTCGCAAATTCGAGACGACAGACGGACCGTGGACGTGGAGCACGGCGAGCTATCAGCAAATGAACGCATCGAGTGCGAACCAGATATCTGTTGTGTGCGGGCTCGGTGGTGCTTCGTGCATCGATCTGGCGCTGCATCATTTCATGGACTCGTCAACGATCCAAGTTGGCTACTGCGCCATTGGCGAGGATGGAACCACAGGCCCAGCGACCGGGAGCGTTCCTTGCCCGATGCCGGTATCGGTTGCTACCTTCTACGCTATCGGCAAGGCGCATCTGGTGAAGTTCCCGGCGATCGGCCGACGTTACTACACAGCCCTGGAGCGAGGGGCTGGATCGGGCACGCAACGATTTTTCGGCGATGCTGGCGCGCCGACGAAGTTTCAATCGGGGTTGCTGGGCGTTTGGGATTGCTGAGAAAGGGGACGGCATGCGACTTCTCAACGCTGGCATCTTCGGTCAATCCCGTGGCGGATTTTCAGGCTCAGTTCGCTGGACAACTCCAACAGGCGGGGCAAACTTTTTCGACCGCGCAACCAACACATTCCCCGAATGCGTTGACCCCATAGGCAAAGGCGGTTCGATATGGTCGAGGATGTGCTACTACCTGATGGGTTCTCCGCCGAAGCCATACGATCAGATTCGTGTCGGCGTCGAGACGGAAGACGGTTCCGATGTGTCGATGTGGCTCCCTGGCGGATCACTGTGGCCGCGATTCAATGCCCTGCGCGATGCAATGGCAGCGTGGCAACTTCAGATGAACGCGATTATCTGGGTGCAAGGTGAAGCTGATGCGACTCTGAACAAGCCAATTGGCGACTACTACAACAGCGTCGTTTTAATCGTGTCCGCACTTCGCGCGTCAGGAAACAACATTCCGTTCTTCCTGTGCCTGTCTTCACGGCATCGAAATGGGGTCGAGAATAGCAATTTCCCAAACCCCGAACGGCTAAGCCGCTGGGACTGGCAACGAAGAGTCCAACGGGAGCAAGAGGCATTATGCTTGCGTAGCGATCTTGGCATCCATGAAGGGATATGGGTCGATGGGTGCTATCACACCTATGACGAAACCCACCAGGGACACGAAGGGCAGATGGCTGCCGCTCTGATGGGTTGGAAAATGATTACGGACGCGAACGCAACTGGGAAAATCATCGCTCAAATACTGTGAGGAAACATGGAACCGAAAACCGTGGCGGAAGTGCTGGCTCGGATTGCTGCCGAGTACGAGAAGACTGCAACCGAGAACGCAGCCAACAAAACCGCGTTGACAACAGCGACGGGTGAGATGATCTCGCAGTCAAAAACCATCATAATGCGCGAGCGCGAAATCAGCGAACTGAAGAAGCAGCGCGACGAAAACGCGGCGACGTTCACCCGCGAAATCGAGGGATGGAAAGCAAAATACGCGCGGCTTGAGGAATCTGGCAAAACCGCGTTTCTCAAGTCGGAGGAAAACGCGCAGCAACTGATTGCTACCATCGAAGAAAAGCTGAAGTTGCTGAACGCAGCGACAAAAGAACTCGCCGAAGTGCGGGCCAAACTCGCTACCGAGACGGCACGCGCTGACGCTCTCGCGCAGAAGTACGACCCAGAAATCAAAGCGGCAGCGAAGGCAGCAGCAGAAGCTGAAACGAA
>OFQY01000317.1_pt1 | contig 20334 bp, 34 predicted proteins | sample 1542991 | NCBI WGS metagenome assembly OFQY01 (sample SAMN07774224, study PRJEB24372) | wastewater metagenome | isolation source: Exp Tend VB 10WW | collected 2016-02 | reverse complement strand
GTCTGACCGGCATTCGACTTGATGTTGTTACCCTTGATCCACGATTCGAAACCAGCCGAAGCGCGGGCGGTGCCAGCAGACCCATCGTCGGATGCCTGATTGCGCACCAGCGCGTATTCCATATCACGGCGCAGTTCCTTACCGCGCTTGGTCAGTTGGTAGGCCAGTTCGGACTTGCGACCGTACTTCTTGACCGCATCGTAAGTGCCGGAGATTTGCACCGTCTTGCGGGCAATCTGGCAGTAGTTGCCGAGAACGGTAGTCGCGGCAGCGGTAGCGAAAGTTGCGTCGTCGCCTTCAAGCTGCTTGTTGGCAGCGGCGGCGGCCAGCGCATCGGTTTGCCACTGGTGATATTTTGCGGTTGCCTTGGTCTTTTTAGCCAGCGAATAGAGGGGAGTGTCAGACGGCGAGACATTGTTGATAATGTCTTCGAAGTCTTCGGCCAGGCCAGCGCCGGTATAAGTGTTGGTTGCAGAAACAGCCATGATGTTTATCCTTTACAACAGTCGTTCGATAGCGGATGCGGCATACTCTTCGCGGCCAGTTCTCTTGAGCTGGTCGCGGGTTTTCTGGTATGCCTCGCCCTTCGGATTGCGTTGCTGAGTCGCGCCAGGCTTAACCGGCTTCGGAGCCTCTGCAACACGCTTTTGTACTTCCGGCTTCTTGCTCATGAGCTGATCGTAAAGCATTGCCTTTCGAGCAATGACAACCGATCTATGGTCAGATAGACCAGAGATTTCCTGCTCAGAGAATCCAGCCTTTTGCAGCGCGGCCTTGATCTCATTACGCTCTGCCGTCGCCTTTGCCGTATCGCGCCATTCAGGGATTGCTTCAATCATGGATTGTTTCTCGCGGGCGAGAAGTTCCTGCGTGAAGACCTGCTGGCGTTCAGCAACTTGCTGACGGGTCGTGTTGATATCGCTAACCTTCTGCGAATATGCTTGTTGCAATTCACGATACTGACGGTCAAGCTTCATTGCCTGAATCGGGTCAGAGTCGACCAACGCATTCCAGTCGATCCCCTGATATTGCTTTAGCTGAGCTTCAATACTCTTGGCTTCGGCAACGGTTTCGATGACTGCTTCCCGCAGACGGAATTCCTCAGACTTGGCATTGATTTCAGCCTGTGCCTGACGGCGCTGCTCTGCGAGTAGTTGGGTTTTCTGGGTGTAGTCAATACCCTTCTGCGCCAGTTCGGCAACTTCAGCTTTCGTCTTCTTGACTTGCTCGCCATTTACAACGAGGTCAATGAACTCGGCTTCCAGCTCTTCCGGAGCGACTTCTTCGGATTCGGCTTCTGCCTCTTCCGGTTCTTCAATCGGCTGCTCTTCTTCCTCTTCACCGCCAAGGAATTCAAGCATGCGATCATTCGATTCGACTTCCGTTGCGGATTGGTCGATTTCTTCCATTTAGGAATACTCCAGTCTTAACTTTCCCCCACTCCGTCAGGGAGAGTTTCGGGATACCTTCACAGGCATTGCCCAATTAACCAGACGGCTGGTTATTTGAAACTATTTGAATCTTGAGAATAACCCTTGTTTCTCGATTTGCATTTTAACCATTTTCCCGGTTTCCGCAACTTCCTTGATATTCTTTTCTATTTTATTCAGTAACTGAAGTGCAATTACCAGACGATTATGGGTCGATTCATCTCCCAATGCCGATTGCTCCATGCTGGAAACAATGCCGTCCTTTACCTTTTGAATTGATTCCTTGAATATAGGATTATTCAAAATCATATTGGCATCTTCGCCGCGAATCATTTCTTCATGCTCAGTCATTTTTAAATATTTTCCCTGCGCAGCCAGTAAAGGTTATTCGCCAGTAGCGCGGCGAAGGGAACGACCAGCGCGACCATTGCCCACTCTTCCAGCCCGCCAGTTATTGCAAAGTAGGAAACCATCGCAATGATTGGCAGGCGGATGACGGCCTGCCCGACATACAGCCCAAGTCGGCCAATCAGCCAGCGCATGACGGGATTGGCTTCCTTCAGGCCGTTGCGGATGCCGTAGGTTGTAGTGGCTGCGTCGGCGGCTTGGAGCAGCAGGAAGGCGAGAAGGCAGAGGTTGGATGTGGTCATAGTTTCACCCATCCGAATACGCAATATCACAGTATGCGTACACGTTACCTTTGACGGATTTAACCTTACCCCGGCAGCACTTTATTATTGACGACAAATCCGCGCCGTATTTATTTGCGGCAATACTGGCCATTGGGAAAACCTCGCCTGTTGTAATGCAGCGCACAGCCCTTGCAGACGGATTACGAGTTCCTACCATGTGCGGCTTTTCTATTAACTTATGTGAATCTGAAATTCTCCGTTTAACATCCTGTGAAACACGACTTCCCCACATAGGGGCCAAACTACCGCTTCTACCAGTCATAGTTCCTGGTTTATTTTTATAAAATTCTCTAAGACTATTAGCTATTTTTTCCTTAGTCTCATGGCTTAGAGGCTTTCCAGTAGAACCAGTACGCCCACCTCCATCGCCACCATCTGATAGATTGAGCACTCTTTGACCAACACTGCGGCCAAGTGCTATCCAAAACCTCTCTCGTTCAGCTAGTAATTCTTTGCTATCGCAACTTTCGATGACGTACCATTGAAACGCCTCTGCGCCGTGCTTACGTAAAGCCTTGTGGAATCTTGATCCGTTTCTGTTGGCAGCAGCGTCAGCAAAGTGCTGTTTTTTCCTAGTCTCCAAAGACTTGACTGTCTTACCGTAATAAAAGCTATCGGTAGATTTGCAGTGTGCCATGTAGATTATCACGCGACCACCTGCCACCCATAAGTCCCTGGCGTCCACACGTTGTTACCAGCACCGTCTGCCTGTGTAACTTTCCATTTACTGCCGTTGTAGGTACATAGGTCTGGCTTTCCGTTGAAAGGATTGACCAGCTTGTATGCGTCGTACTGGTCTAATGGTTGTTTCCACGGCGCAACCACGGAAGGCTCATGCACGGTACGAATCAATGACGGATAGTTGCTCGGGTGGGCATTGTAAGTCGTGCGGCTGAATGTCTGAATCACTGACCACAGCAGGTTATCGAAACGGTATAGACTGCCCGCCGTCACATTTCCAGTGCTCGGAAGCTGCGGCGCCTGTGCGCCCCATTTAGCACCTTGTGCGGTAATAAGCGCTTGCGTTCGCGTAACAGGATCGCCATTCGAAATTTCCCAGACTACGCCGGGAATTGCTTTGACTGCCGTCTCGAACTCAGCATCGCTCCATGAATGCAGTGCGCCATGTGTTGCTGCTGCGCCTGTATAAGCAGGAACCGAAAAGTTATTAGGTCCAAAGCTCTTGATTCCTGGAGTGCCGGCAGAGTTGTTCAGCGTGTCGTTTGCTGACACCATGCTGGCGACTGGAATGATTGCGACCATGCTCATTTAGTATGCTCCAGTCTTAGAGTTTACCCACGTTTCCGTGTCAGTGATTTCCTGTGTAGTGCTGAGTGCGCCACGGACGATTAGTGAGTAGATGTTTCCGTTAAACGAATATGCAGACCCGCCGCGTTGACCAATATAAATCGGCCAAGTTCCAAAGTTGCCACCAGCAGCTAATGCCGTTGATCCAACACCACCAAAAGAAGGAACTGCGCCATTTACTCTATAAGTTTTGACCCCGGTACCTGAACCAGCTATAGACCTATCCATTTCGAAAGTAACTACATTTGTAATCGGAGATGTGAATGTAAACACGCGCTTACCATTAGTTCCATTAGTTCCTCCTGAATAAACGCCATATTCCGTGTCGTTTCCATAAAACACAAAAGACCCAACCTCTGTATCCGCCGATGCAGATAGTTCGCTAATAACCCCTGTTGATGTGCCAACCTTACGAACACCAGCGAACAAACTAGCTTTATCCGTGCTAGTGAAGTTAATCGCCGCCGTAATCAGCGAGTCATCCACCCCATCGAACTGCAGCCAGTGATACGTGCCATCGGTCTTGTACAGTGGGCGGGATGCTGCGGTGGCTTGGGAGGCGTGGTTTCCGCGGCCTGATTTGTCTAGGATTTTGCCAACCGGCTGACCATCCGCAGTTACCGGCGTCGTCCCTGCGCTATCCTGAAACATCGTGGTCAAGTCGCTCGGGTCGTACCATACGCCGACTTCAGATGCTGCGAAGAGCGACAGCGGCGAGAAAGTCGCATTGTCGTAAAAGTAACCAAAAATCCGACCTTTCGCAGAAAGGCGGGATGGATTTACTCCGGGATTGGCTAATGACCACGTGACATATTCAGCATACATCGCGTGTATATATCCTGACGCAGCAATCCTGCTTGGATTAACCGACGCGGTTGCGGTATTTGCTGCTGCGTATTGCAACGCGCCTAATTCTGCTAGACGATCAACCATATTCTGCCTTTGTGATTGAGTGTTTCTGCTGTATCAGCGGAAATATGCGGGAATCCGGAGGTTCGGAACGTGGTCATTTCGCCGCCTTTTTGTCAAAGCTGCGCATTGCACCAAGCCCAAGGATTCCTAGCAATATCTGCATGGTCAGGGTCGTATCAATGAATGGAAATTCTCCGTTATAGCCAAACCATACCTTTGCGCCGAAGCGTAGCAGCGGCTCAAAGATTGCCGCGTAGGCGAATGCAAGCCCGCATATCCAGCCGATGAATGGACGCCATCCGGCAATAAAGTTACTGGCGCTGGCCGCTTCAACCTTGTTGATTTCGACCTGCCCATTCATCCGGCTGGTTTCGGCTGCATAGGCGTCAAGTTCGGCCTTCATGCGCTCTTCGTCGGACGTGAATAGATCATCAGCAACCTTGCCGACCGTCCCGATGATTCCGCCCACTACCGCGTCAAGTATTGGGTTCATACTGCCTCGCGCAAGGTGCGATTGATCCAGCCGAGCAGAAACTTGGATTGGCTGCGATCCTTGGTCACAATGTCCCGATAACGCGTGATCTTCGCCAGCGCGTAATAGGCAACGAACATTGATCGATCGATACTGTTCAGTGCGTTCAGAGTTCTATTGCCGATTACTCCGTCAGGCGTCACACCAACAACGATCTGCGCCAGCTTGATGGCCGTCTTTGGACCAGCATTTACCGCGAAGTCGAACAGGTTGGAAGCGATGGCCTGTGCATCGATATGGTCGCCATGAATGGGGAACCAAAAGTTTTGTTTGTAGAATACCCTGACCAATTCACTGGCAGGCGTCAGCCCTTGGTCAATGTCTTTCCAGCCAGCCCAGTCCGGCCAGCGGTTGCGGGAAATACCGGCATAGGTTTGCCCGCCGCGATCATTCGCCACGTTGGTCAGCTTGTAGCCGCCCTCGTTTGAAATCATGCGCTCGTAAGCAATAGCGAAGTTGCTCATTGGTCAATCACCAGGGTTGCGGATTGGCCGTCTTGTTCGGCGCGTTCAAGTTGGTGGAGAAGGCCGCTCGTACAAGTTTGTGATGGCAGGAGAGCATTCCGCCCGCGTACGCTGCCCAGAACGAGGTCGCAACCCGGAAAATGTCCAAGCCAACCGAGGCCATCTGCATAGGGAAGTACGGGATTGCCGTCAAGGTGGAACGCGGTCCCAATCGTGACCTGAAACTTTCCATTTGGTAAATCGTCGCGTCCATTTCCAGCCTCACATCGGCAAAAATGCCGTTGATTGATAAACAGTGTTCCGTCGTCGGCTTCAATCTTCATTCTTCATCAACAATCAGATTGGGGAACGGCATCCTATTTACCTTTTCCTCAATCAGCTTTAGATACTTATGCTTGTAATACCAGTTGATACAGAAGGTGACGAAGGCGAAGAACAAACCGGACAGCACCGCGAAGTCATTGGCGGTCAGGCCGAACATGATCAAGGAACCGCTTGCCGTGTAGCTGGCGATGGATGTTTTTGGGTAGGTCATTGCGCACTCTGCAAGCCAATTGCCCGCCCGTCTGCATCGCGGACAATGTATTTAGGCGCTGATAGGGCAGACGCCACCCCCTGAATGCCTTGCATGATCTGACGGAGCGTGTCCATATTCGGATCAATGGCGCCCGCCTGATCGACCTTGGTCGTATCGTCGGAATTTGGCGCACCCGAGACATGAGAAGAAAGAATCCCAGCCGCCAGTTCCATCAACTTGGTTTCTTTCTCAGCTTCGATTTCAGCGGCCTTGATTCTTTCCGCGCTGATAATCTGCATCTGTTCAAGTTCGCGCTTCTGCTGATACTCGATTGCCGATTTCTGCTTTTCGAGTTCAGTCTCGGCAATGAATTTCTGCTGATCCGCTTGCAGTTCGATCTGCTTGGCCTGAATCTGGCCTTGTTGCTTGGCCTGTTCGACCTCAAGCAATGGATTGGCCTGCTGCTGCTTTGGAGGTTGTTCGCTCGGGTCAGTGAAGAACTCGTTACCATCCGAGAAACCTGCGTTCTCTGCCAGTCTCTTGGCGGCAGAGTAGATGTTCTTCGGCGTCGATACGCCGATTTGCATTGCTTCGCGCTGCACCTGCAAGATAGACATGAGGTGCTGCAACTGCATATCCTTGTTGCCAGTCCCGAGACCGACCGCAATCGTCATGTCGGTACGGGTTTGCCACTGACGCGGATCGACAGGAACCCACTTGTTGTTCAGGCGGAAGATGGTCGCTTTGTCGGCGTGCTTCTTCAGCAGTTCGTGGGTAAGTTGGAACAGACGCTTGACGCCAGACTCGGCGAAGATTCGCGCCACCAGTTCCATGCGCTGCTGTGCCGCAGACATGATCTGATTGATGCCCGAGGCCGTCTTGTTCAGCGAATTGGCATCAAGCCCTTGATTGTACTTGGTAATGCCGGTGCGGTTTTCTTTCTGAGTATCGAGATAGCTCAAACCCTCGATCGCAGAAGCGCCGGTATTCGGATGGACCAGCGGCATGATGGCGCTCATCGGGTCGCCCTGCACCCGAACGATTCCACCAGGACGCGACACCAGCATGTCGTCGAGATTCACGCGGTCGGAAATGGCATACCGTCCGTTGTTCGCCAGATACAGACTGTCAAGATACTGGCGCATGACCGTCGAACGGATCAGTTGCACATCCTGCACAAGATCCGCCAGCGACAGCCCTACGTGCCTATGTGGCATCGGCAAAGGACAAAGCGCGGCGTAATAGACGTTTTCAGCCTTGCCTGAGTAAATGATTTCCGAGCCGACGATGTAATAGCGCATCAGTTCGGCAATGCCGTCACCATCGGCATCAATCCGCATCGTTACATCTCGGAACCAGACGAGGCGCGTAGAAAGATCGGCGCCTTCGTAACCTTGATCGTCTTCGTCGTACTGGTTGCGGGCAGATGAAATGCCGTCATCATTGGACGTTTCGTCCCAATCGCCGATTTCGTCCGATACATTGAAACCCATCAGGCGGATTTCTGAAATCGTCTTGCGCGTGCGATGCTCTACATAGTTCGCATCGGACAGATCGACCTTGCGACAGGCCATGTCGACCAGGAACTCTTCCGGTGGAACTGGCTCGATACAGACGCGGCCAGTCTTTGTGACCCGCTTGACGGTGACGTTGTAGCCGAGTTCGGTTTGTTCGGCGGATGCAATCTCAACGCCTTGGTCTTGCGCCAGCATCGTCAGTTCTTCCACTGACAGATTGCTGTATGAATCTTCGGTCACATCCTCAGAGGTGTCCCAATAGACCTTGACATACCCTGTCTTCATCATCAGGGCGTCCTTGAACCATGCGTACATGGTCATGAAAGAGTCGTTCTGCTGCATGACTACGTGATTTACGTAGGAAGTCTCTTGTTCAGCAGCTTCTACGTCTTCAGCGCCCTTGGGCGTGAATTCAACCGCCTTGTCGCCCGCGGTGAATATCTTAAGCAGGCTGGGCAGCATCCACTCGATTGTTTCCAGCGTGTCTCGGGTGACAACCTGGGAGCGTCCTTCTACCTCGTTTCCATATGGCTTGCCGAGATAGTAATCGAGCGCCTGTTCGCGCTCTGCATTCAGCGTTCCGGACAGATAGCCGTAAGACTCTTTGGCCTTGGCTTCGATTGCTGCAAGAATCTCGGAGTCAGACAAGCCACGCGAATCGCGCTTATTGTCGGTTGATTCTTGGCCGTCCTCTAGGTCTAGACTCATTCGCCGCCTTCGTCAGAACCGTTTCCGGTTTCGGGATGCCCTCACGAACATTGCCCATTACATTTTCCAATTCAGAAACTCGCCGTTGCAAATCCCTGATTAACTCTAATACCTGATGCCCGTTCATATTATACCGTTTTATTTGAATGAGATTATAAGTCAAACGATTCCGTTGTTAGCGTAGTTAATCGGTTTCCATTGTTCATTACTCATTGAATCAGCAGCGACGCACATATAACGAAACACATCTGCGCCGTGCGAATATTCATCATGCAGCGGCGGCCCCGGCTCATTGGTTTGCGCGTTGATCTGGCGCCTATAACGTTTCAGGCAATCGATTAACCGTGTCGTGCCTGGCTTGTGGAAATAAACCTGATTGAACGACATGCGCGCCGCTTTAATCCCATTCTCCAAACCGATCTGCGGAATGATCTCAACCGACCAGCCCATCTTCTGCATGATCTCCTGAGAACTCTTTCCTGTCTTGAAGTCTCGCGTTGCGCCATCGTGTGGCAGAAACAGTTTCCCATAGTTAAGATTCTTGTTTCTCAGCATGGACGAATAGAAATCGAGCGTCTTGTGATCGTCCTCGATATATTCAATCACCCGCAACTCTGACCGGACTTTCTGACAGAGAATGATGGCCATTGAGTCATTCCACCCAAGGTCAAATACCGCATGGACCTTTAGCAAAGGATCATATGGAACGTTGCAGATGTTCCCGGATGCCTGGGCCTTGCCAATTTCATCAGCGTAGATAGCGCCATCCACAGCGGCCTTGCACTTGCCTTCCCAAATCCATTGATAATCCTCTGGATTTGTTTCCTGGCAATGGATGCGCTCTTTCTCCAACACATCGGGAAACCACGGATTGTCGGAGTAATTGACCGATACCGAATAACAATCAGGCGGTGCGTTCTCAACGTAACGCTTCCATACTTCGTCCGTGTCTAGTTCAGGGTTGAACGATACCCATATCTCTGAATCAGGCTTGCGGATGGTCGGCACGAGAATATCCAGCGACTTCTTGGAGACAGTCTGCGCCTCCTCGATCCATACGCGGTCAATGCCTTCATAGCTCTTGATGCTTTCTACCGTGTGATTGGCGAGACCAGCGAAGACGAACAGCGAACCATTCTTGCCGCGAATCTCTGTCTCTGTGGAATCGAAGAACGCGCCCAATCCCATTGCCTGTATCTGGTCATCAAGCAGGCGCTTTACGGATTCCTTGATTGATTTCTGCACCTCGCGCGTACAAAGAACGCGGGTTGTCTTTGAGAACGCCTGAAGCAATAGCGCCTTGGCGAATGACCAGGACTTGCCCGAGCCTCGCCCACCGTAGGCAACCTTGTAACGATATGGCGTGAATAGGAATGTCAGCTTGTCCGGTATCTGGACAACGAGGTCAGACATTCTTGGGCGCTACACCCTGGACGATGATCTGTTTGAACTCAACGCCGCCGGATAGCTCAAGGCCACCATTGACCTGAAGCGGCAAAAGTTTCGGATAGATGCTTACCCAAAACGCTTTTTCGTTGTCTGGGTCTTCTCTGACCCATTCAACCAATCGATCTGTTCCGCCAAGCGCCTCAGCAGCGAGAGCGATTGCATCCTTGGCTGCCTGCGTTGTCTTGTTCGGCAAACCCTTCGGCCTTCCGGGACCGGCTTTCCCTTTTCCGATTTTCTTTGTTTCTTTTACGTCTTCCACTTTGCGAATTCCTCACGGATTGTTCGCGTCATTTAATTAACGCTGCTGCTGCTTTCAATTCCTGGCGTGCGGATTGCACGATAGGTAATGCCAGATCAATCTGGGTATTAATGTCGGCAATATGCGCTTGGTAATCAGCCTTCTTGTCCTTGAGCGATTGAAGTTTATTCTCCAATTCACTGAGGTTGGTAGCAAGCCGAATTACTTCCTTGATCTCTGCGCTGATTGCCATTTTGAATATCCAGTGTTTTGTTTATTCTAACCCATCATTTGAATCAATGGTATTTGGAATAAATCACTTGTTTCTATTTCGTTGTGACTGATTCCGTTAATCCACAGCCCCATAGATTTCAGGTATTCGCTATCCGTGGTCCGTGGGCATCCGTCGCAGCGCCGGTCGATGCCACGGCGGTCGAATCGGCATAGCCTTGACTGGTCGTATTGCTGGCAGCCGTAGATCATTCTATTTTCGGCATCCGTTCTATCGCCATAAACTCGCGCAACCTTGCGGAAGCTGCATGCAAAACAAGGTCGGCATCACGATCCATTTCAGCAGGAATGCGCATTGTGAATTCTCTGGATACTGACTCTTTACCTTCAGTAACCGCTCGGCTCAATTCTTCCAAGCGGCGCGCAAGCACCTCAGTAGGAACTCGGTCGTTCATTCCATAATCTGTACTCATGGCGCGTAATACTTCGCAAACTTGTCCCGGCACCGACCGCACAGATCATCCACCAGCCGCGTGAAGTAATCTCCGCATCCTTGGCACTCGCCAGCCTCGCCAATTGGAATCTCAGCGGCGCGGCGCATGGCTTCTCGCACATGGTCATCTATGACGGACTCGATAAAGTATGTGGCGCGATCTGCCTCGTCGCCGGTATGTGGTTCGCGGTCAATTTCCACGTTGCAACTCCTTTATTTATCGGAAGGCTTCATGCCTTTGATCTGACCAAGCCTTCCTTTGGCCCGATCAAGCTGCAATCGAATCGAATTAACTTTCTTTTCTGCTTCTTCGACCAAGAAAGCGTGAGCGTCTTCCCATGTGTCATGCCAGTTACTCCAACCAGAAACCTTGTTTTCTCGGAGCTCAGTTTTTCCAACAAGTAGAACAACTTGCTTATCTGTTTCTCGCAAAACTTCAATGGCCTTGATTTCATCGAATCTGATTCTGTACTTAATCATTCTTCAGCTCCTTTAGTTTTTGCTTGTATTCAGCCTTGATTGCTTTCAGTTCTTCAATGGTCCATTTGCGCGGCGTGTTATCTGCTTCCAGTGCTTCCACCCGAGCGAGTCCGATCCTTGCAATCAGGCCGATGCGGTAATCAACGGCGTTGCCTGACCCATAGCGGTTATCCTGTTTGGACTGGGCATGGCAGTTGTCTTCATTGAAACGCAAGTGCGGCGCACTACCTCTAGACCGATAATGGCCGGCATCAACGTTGTTTCCAGACCAATCCAGCGGCCTGCCGGATGAAATGCAGTTATGACCGGCCAGTTGATCCCGAGTCCTGATGAAAGCGTTGAATACGGCCTGGGTTTCTTTGATCCATTCGCCACGTGTTTTCAGCTTCAGCTTTAGAATCTTCCGGCTGGCTACTTCAGCGACGCGCTCTGCCTTCTCGCGGCGATTCTTGGAGCGTTCTGCCATGACGATCCCGAGCTTTACTTCGCAATCGAAACTACACACGGACTGAAGCGGCTTTTTCGGCTGGAACATCTGCTTGCAACTGCGGCAGCAGCGCGGTTTCTTCGGAATGCTCACGCTGCAAACCTTTCCGGCGCTGCCTGCTCAGTCCATTGCACGTTATTGTCGGCCCCATAGGCATACAGGTATTCAATGAAATCGGCGGCCTCCTTTACGTAGAATTTCCGCGTCTGAATGCCCAACTGAACGACGCGCTGCCCATCAAGGCTTGGAACAACGCGCCCGTCATGGTGTAACGGCGTTCCTGAATCGCGCATAACCTTGGCGAACGCATCTACCAGGAATCGTTTCCAGTCTTCTGCGTCCCATTTCTGCCCCATGAACGTGCTTTGCTTGGCAATGTCGCCGATCATGGCGTGATACTTTTCCTCTTGGATGCGCTTCTTTGCCGGCTCACTGATACGAACCACATGGCCTTCCGGCGCCATAAGAACATGCCGGCAAATTGCCTTGCGGGCGACTTCTCCGGTGATGACTAGCGGCCTCATGCTTGCGCCTCGAATGAGTCCGCAATCTTCCGTGCCTTCAACGCTTCCAGGTAGGTTTCGCACTCAGCACGCGCCAGTGCTTCGGCTTTCTCTTTCGGCAGTCCGCCGCATAAGTGCAGAATGGCCGCACGTTCTTCGAATGATTCTTCGATATTCGCTTCGTCGGTCATGCCGCCGCCTTCATTTGGTAGCCATGAATCGCGTTCTCGCTGGTGAAATATTCATCCCATACCCGATAGCGTTCTTCGTGGTCGTCAATCGTTGCTGGCACTTCTACGCCAGCGGCTTTGATGAACGTCAGTCCGGCGCGGATCTGGTCCGGGCCTGGCGCGAAGTCTTTGCGTAGCAGGACTTTCAACTTTTCGATTTCTTCGGCGGTGAAATCGCCATTGGCAACCTTGTTTTTCGCCCAAATATCGAACTGTTCCTTGAATCGTTTAGTCACTTTGAAATCAGCCACGGTATCTCCCGTCTTTCCAGTATTTTTTGTCGGCTTTCCGGTAATCCAGAATCCACAGCAGGCGCGAAATGAACTTGAGCATCAGAAATCCACCATTGATTCTTCGACGTAGCTCTGAAAGTCGAACCGCTTAGCTCGGTCTTCGTGGCCTTCTAGGTACTGATTGCTATCCAGGTCGAAGTACAGGCCGACAGATCCCTCCCATTCCCCGTTACGTTGCTTGTCACAGCGAAGGATCGCGTCGCAATCGAGTTCGGTTTGCTTGCCGTCCTCTTTCAGCTTGTTCCGCCATACGGAAAAGCAGGAATCCGCCAAGTCAGTAATTGCCCCGGCGCCGCGCACGTCCATCTTTCCTGGCGCTTTCATTTCGTTCTCGCCCTTGCGCGAATGGGCGACGAGGGAAACATGGCAATCGTGCAGATTCTTGAAATCGCACAGGCGTTCTACAAATGCCTTCTGACCGTTGTAGTCGTCTTCGGCGATGCCAATTTTCAGCAGGCTATCAATGACAAAGTGGTTGATACCGTACCGCTTGCGAGCATAGGCAAACACTTCAAGCACCCGATCCCCACGGGCGGTCCCGAGATAGTCGAATACCCATAGGCGCTCGTGCAGCCATTCGATAGCCTTGTCGATGTCTGTCCGGTTGTTGTGCTTGCTGCCGAGCAACTGTCGCACCATGCGGTACAGCATCAAGTCGCCCTTTAGCTCGAATGATGCGATACACACCCGCTCGCCGCGCTTCATGGCGTTTGCCATCACATAGCTCAACAGCAGGGACTTGCCGTGACCATTCACGCCGGTCCAGATCGACAACTCAGACGGGCGCAGGCGAATCATGCTGTGCGTCTTGACCCACGGTAATGCAGTGCCCAACTCGTCATCATTGGCCGGGAAGAAGCGGCGCATGACGCGATCCCGGAACATCGTTGGGGATTTCAGCTCTGCCGGGTCTTGCGTTGCCGAATTGGCAAAGGCTTGGTCAATCTCTTCCTTCGGTCGACCAAGAACCAGGCATTCATTAGCGTCCTTCTCGGGAAGCGTGACAACCTTGCACCGCTCTACACCTAGCCGCTCAATGACCAAGTTGCGGCCAGAAATCCCGATTTCATCGTTGTCGAAACACAGGTAAATCGTTGAGAAGCGTTCCAGGTGGTTGTACTCGTTGTCGATCCACGCGAGGTTTTTTGCGCCGGAGAAAACAGACAGTGCCGGGTATCCGTACTGGTGGAGCGATACCGCATCAATCTCGCCCTCGCAGATGGTCACTTCGCGGGCGTTGTCGCTGATGGCCTGCCAGCCGAATAGCATCTGTTCGCACCCGGCCTCGACGCGCATATCCTTTTTATCGGTTATGTTGCGGCGCTTCATGTTGCACAACTCGCCATCGCGCAGATGCGGGAACACCACGTACTTTCCGCTGGCAGCAAGTCGGTAGGCTTTGATCGACGACGGAGAAAGTTTGCGGGTTTCGGTAAGCCACAGCATGACCTCGCCAACCGGCGACTTGATGCTTTCCGGCCTGGCTGGTTTCGGGAATACGCGCTTTTCGCGGAAAGTCTGATCGACCTTGACCCCAAGGAAATCCGCCGCATCCTTCAGGGCAGAAACCAGATTGCAGCCGCGCACCGCCATCCACAAATCAAGCAAGTCGCCCTTTTCGCCTGACGAGAAATCCGACCAGACGCCGGCCTTGTTGCCGGTCAGATGCACCCCGAGACTATCGCCTGCATCGCCACCGACCGAACCGGCACGCCACTCCGGGCCTTTTTTCTTGCCACCCGGCAGCAGGTATTCGGCGACCTCAAGCGCACGGTCAGCCAGCAATCGGGAAATGTCGCTGGCGTTCATACGAAGTTCCTTGTCCCGGCAACGGCAAGAATCGCATCTGACTGGCGTTGCTTGTCGCTTCGCACGTCATCGCCAAGCGGCAATTTGTCATCAAGCAATCCTCGATACCAACGCGGCCTGAATCCAGCCCATCCGTTACAGCAGGCAACTCTTATCGCTTCCGGCAAATCAATCCCGATTGATGCCGCGCTTGATTCGATGTCGCTCAACGCGGTTTTCGTCAGCGGCAATCGCTTTGCCTTGCGGATAACTAGCCAGTCGGACGCGATTTGACGATCTACGCCGGCAGCCACAAGGTCATCAACCCCAAGCGGCGCTGGAGCAGGAACGATTTCAGACACACACACATCGCCGTCAGGCGGTGAAGAATTTTGCGGTGTGTTTTTTTCCTTTCCTTTCCCTTCCCTTCCCTTCCCTTCCTGGGATTCTGGTATTTCTTCAACGCTTCCCGATTGCTTCACCGTTGTTTCACAGATGCTTTCTGTGTCGTATACATATGGAGCCGGATGCTTCTCTCCTTCTGTAAGTTCTTTCCCGGAAAGTCGTTGATGCTTCTCGAACGTATGAATTACGCCGTACTCTTTGCCGTCGACCGCGTACTTGTGCAGCATTCCGGCATCTTCGAGAATGCCGAGTGTTGTCGCCATGTCGAACGGAAGGAACGGGAGAATGTCCAGCTTCAGTGTGCGCGGCTTCCACTCAAAACGCCCCTTACTGTCACAGTGGCCCCACAGTGCCTCGAATACCATCATCAGGTACATTCCGGGGTATGCAATCTCAAGGTCTTGCAGCAATTCATGCCGGAAGAAGTCTGGTTTTATTGTTCTGATACGGGGCATCAAGCGCCACCTTTCAGCGCACGTTTCAGCGTCTTGCACAGCAGCACTACCTGGCGTGACTTCGCTTGCTGGTTATTCAGCTTGGCGACCTGCTTGGCCTGGCTATTTGCTACTTGCCAAAGTGATTTGTTTTCAGTCATTGACATTTACGCAGCGTCTAAAGAGAACAAATCTTTCTGCTCAATGCTTTCTTCTCTTTCATGCAACGCCGATTCGAGATTACGAACGGCCTGCTTGAAATACGATGATTTTAATTCTGCCCCAATTCCTTTTCTTCCCATTCTGACGGCTGAATAAACCTCACTTCCGACGCCCATAAATGGAGTAAATACAGTTTCTCCAGGATTGCTGCGCATCTGAATTACGCGGTCAATAACGTCAAGCTGCAACGGATGTACATGCTTTTCGTCGTCATCGTCTTTTGATTCTTCGTATGGCAACACCCGTTCAAGTCGAATATCATCCCAAATAGAAGAAGCGTAACGACGCCAAATCCAATGGCTAAAAATGTTCTTCTTTTGGTCGCCTTCATATCCGCGCATGGCGCGTGTTTCGCTAGGCATCTTTGAATCGTCGCCAGCGTATTCAAGGAACCCTACAGGGTTTGCAACCTTTACCTTATTTTCTCCACGCTTGCGGAAAACAAGAAGGTAATCAGCAGATGCAACGCCACACTCGATTGAATCCTCAACTGCTGTCATGTGAGCAAGGTTCTTTTGCATCGTGCGGCGACGAACGCCTAGCGGTTCTTTCCAGATCGCGTGACGTGCGACAAAATCGAAACCTTCTTTTTCGTGAAGCCGGATAATGTCTCCGGGGAAATCAGTATATGAACTGAATTGGCAATTTCCGTTAGGAACATCCATACAATGAACAGCCGAACAACGACCGCTAACAGTAAGTCGTGCAATCTCTTTTACAACGTAGGCGTAGTGCTCAAAAAATTGTTTGTAATCACGACAATTAGACATGTCGCGTTCGTCACTGCTGTAGTTATACAGGCCACCGAATGGAGGAGAATAAACAGACAAGTGAATAGAGTCGCTAGGGAGCGCCTTCATTACCTCGACGCAATCGCCATTGAACGCCGCATAGTTTTCGGTGATAACTTGGTCTTTGACATTCATAGCCATGATGGAACCTCAATTTTTTTGGTGTGATCGTTGATGCGATCAATGCTCATCGCGTTATTCATCTCAGCGACAAGGTTTGCAAACATGCTCTGCGCGGCAACAGCTTTTCGGTTCAGGTTTTCAAGAACCTTGCGCTGGCCTTCCGTGTGGATAACATCCACCGTCACGTCGTTCTGTTGTCCAAATCGCCAGCACCGCCTAACGGCCTGATAATAAGACTCATACGAATGAGACGGGAAATATGTAATGTGCGAGCAGTGCTGAAAATTTAGTCCTAGAGCGCCAATTTTTGGCTTCGTAATAAGGACGCGGATCTGTTTGTCGGAGAATGCAAGGAACCTCTCTTCTTTTACTTCGTCCTTGTTTTTTCCGCTGATCTGAACGGCGCCTGGAATAATCTTCTCAAGCGTGTCTCCCTCTTCATCAAGGTGGCACCATACGAGAGCGGGCTTTCCATGATCGACAAGCCGAGCGACCATTTCGCAACGCTCTTTAATGGTTGCCTTCTGCTCTTGGCGCTGCTCAGGAAGAGTAGTTGCCGGAGACTCAAACAACATTCCATCCGGCCTGAATGCGGAGCAGACAAGATGTTCGCGCTCAATCAAAGCAGGAAGGATGTACTCGCTATCGTTGAATCCAATGTCTGACGGTTTGCGCATGGCCCTAGCCCATGAACAAACCCAGCGCCAAAACGGCAGTTCTGCATGTCCTTTGAATCGCCACTTAGGGGCTTCTCCGTAATTCCTGCGAATCGCTGAATTGTTCAGATCGTTTTTGAAGAAACGATTGAGCATATCCATGAAACCCATATAGCCAAGCGCCTCAGATGACGTTCCTAGCTCGATGTAGTCATTCGGTGCTGCCGTTGCGGTGCAGAGCAAGCGATATGGAACTTTGCGCATGAACTCAGTTATCTCTGCTTTGAACGCGCCGTCAAAGTTCTTCAGAATTGAAGACTCATCGCAGACAACGCCACCGAACAGGCTTGCATCAAACTCATGAAGTCGCTGATAGTTGGTTACAACGATGTCGCCAGCAACTTTCCCGTCATGCGACCTACGAACATCAATGTCGAACTTTTCGCCTTCCCTTACGGTCTGCTGTGCAACCGCCAGCGGGGTAAGGATCAATACCGGCTTATTAGTGTGTTGTGCGACGTTTTGCGCCCATACAAGGCTCTGAAACGTCTTTCCCATTCCGCAATCCTCAAACATTGCGGCACGTCCTTTACGAACAGCCCACTCAACCATTGCGGCCTGAAAATCCTTGAGTCCAGACGGCATAAATAATGGTTCGAAACCATGTTCCGCGCCTTCGTGTGCCTTTGATTTAAGAAAGTCATCATATCCACCCATGACGGCCTCCTTGTTTGCGATAAAATGCGTTATCAGTCATACTTACTCCGCTATATGGACGGCAGCCGAGGTGTTAGCGCACCGACGACGCTGCCGTTTTTGCGCCTGCACTTTTGGCAGCAGACCTCTCCTTGTGACAATCGGAACAACGGAAGCCAACCTTCCAGCCGCGAGACTTGCGGCCCTTGATCGACTTTGAATGGCCGCAATCCGGGCAGCGGAAAGTTATGAACATTGATCCGCGCATCTTTTCGTGGTTGTCTGTAGCGTCGCGGAATGACTCGACGTGTCCAGGTTCTGCTGAGTAGGTCATAGACCGTCTTCCATAAACACAAGCCAAAGAAACACCAGCGCACCGATACAAAGCATTAGATCGCCTGCATAGATGACGACTGATTGCAGGATGGTGATTGCCTCGGTCATTCGTCATCCTGCGGCATGTAGCGGAAGATGCGCGGGCATATCCATAGCGTTACTTCAATGCTGATTGCAGCCCAGAGCATTGCGAGAAGAAGCCAGCCGATAGCGGTCATTTCCTGTCACTCCCTGTCTTTAGCTTTCAATCCCAAGCGCGTCATGCGCTCACCGATGGAATAAAAAAGCCCACGAACCCGAAGGCTCAGTGGGCGAAACCCGGCATTTCGTCCGGGGGAGGGAGACACGGTTAGCATCAGGCCGATTCCTTAGACTTGACCGACTCCGGATCAACTACATCCGGCCTGATTTGCGCGAAGAACTTGAGCCAGTGCCACGGAACTCCGTTTTCAGAAGTGCGCCATTGCGACACTGCGCCAGTTGTAACGCCGGTCATCTCTGCCACAGCAGATGTGCCGCCAAGCGAGTCGATAATTTTGTTTGCATCCATGTCGTTATCTTAGCGCACTAAGACCATGTGCGCAAGCCAACTAAAAACTTTTTCTTTAGTATGCTCAACCGAGCTTCTTTGCTTCGTCGCGTTCGTCAAACGGGACATTGAGCAATATTTTCATCTTCATTTCTCCATAGGTTCCCCAAGGGTCATAGCGGGAAGTTTCCCTATGATCCCTTGCTCCACATCCCTAGAATCAGGGTAGCCAAGCGCGGCAAGACCAAGCGATTGATTCACATCCTGGCTGTCTGACCACTTGGCCCAGGACGCTACTGCGATACCTCGCTTACAGTTCGCACGACTCGCATGCAGGGTCATTCCGCATGGTCGGTGTATCCGGGAGTGCAGCCGGCCCATTCAAGCCCCTATCTGACGCGTCACTTGCGGGTACGTGACCAAGAAAAAGCCCCCGAGAGCTTTTGGCTGACAGGGGCTTTAGTAGCTTTTGCATCCTCGGCAGCTTGGTCACGCATTCAGCCACTCGGAAACTGAAAGCGCGGCTAGAACTTTCTTCTAGCCCTGCCGAGTGACACACCGCTTACCAGGCGGTATGGCGCAAGTATAAATTATTTTCTTAGACAACTCAAAATCTATTGACGCAATGTGCTTAGTTAGCTAAGATTCAGTCATCGGAACACAAAAACGAGCGGAGAACGAGATGACAGAACAACGCCTAGCCGAGATCGAATCCCTGGCAATCGCCAATGATCGCGCCGAACAAGATGCACGCATGGAACAGGCCATGAAGGCGGTCGAGTTTGTCTCGCAGATCAAATATCCGCACGCCGCAACCTACCAACTTCGCCAGCAGCGCCGCAAGTAAATAAAGTCCCAAAGGCATCTGGCCGGAGTCAATGCAGCCCTGCAACGATGGGTAGGCAACTCAACACAGAGGGACTTTATTTACTAGCAGCAAACCACCAGCCGCAGCCGGTAATGCCGGGCAGAGACTCTAGCAACACAAGTTCGATGCAGCCGCAGTGGAGTAGCAAAACCAGCATGAATTAGTAGGAATTATCTGTCAGCAATAAAGCGGAGGCCGACATGACCAAGCAACAAGTAGCAAAGGCAACGCCAGCGTTCTTTGGAGCTGGACATGAATACGTCTTCCAGGTGGGCGAAAAGCAGGAAGTTGTGGTCGCAGGAAACCAGACCGATGCAACGACTGCGCTGTACGCCTATTTGAAGGCCAGCGGGAATTGCAGCAAGGCCGAGTGCATTGACGAACGTAACGCCGAATAACGAGGGAATGACCATGACCAACAAGCCGAGATTTGGCGCAGCAATCCCGCAAGACAAGTGGATTCAGCGCACCGCAACCACCGATCCGAATCCGCGCATCCCGTTCTCTGTAATCTACTACCAGGACGAAATCAAGATGCCGTTCTTTGAGCACTTGATTGCTGGTGCGGTATTCGGGTTTGCCATTGGCGCGATTATTTTTTCTTAACCAAAGCAGCAAACGGAACTCTCGGCTACAAGCCGGGCGCTTTAGTTCCCCGGAAAGCGCGTAACCGGGACGATCAACGAGCAGCACCCGCTGGCAGTTCGGAGTTACCAGCAAAGCCTACTAGGCGAATACGGAAGCATACCTTCAGGGCCAGCGGGATTTTTAATAGAGGGAAACATGATTGCGATCAAACACAGATTTACATGTGCAACGATTTGCGAGTTTGACGTTAAGACGATCAAAGAAGCGTCAGAGCTATCAAAGGCCAATCTGTCCGGAGCCGATCTGTCCGGAGCCGATCTGTACAGAGCCAATCTGTCCGGAGCCAATCTGTATGGAGCCGATCTGTCCGTAGCCGATCTGTATGGAGCCAATCTGTCCGGAGCCTATCTGTCA
>OFQY01000315.1_pt1 | contig 20422 bp, 28 predicted proteins | sample 1542991 | NCBI WGS metagenome assembly OFQY01 (sample SAMN07774224, study PRJEB24372) | wastewater metagenome | isolation source: Exp Tend VB 10WW | collected 2016-02 | reverse complement strand
CGTGTAAGAGTTGAGATATGGGATTTATAGGAGTGATACTTTTCCTTTGGTTTATACTTTGGCTTTTATTTAAGGTTTAATCTTTGAACGAGCCTTGTCTAACACCTTTTGAGGGCTTGTTGCCTTATCTTCGAGGTATTTTAATCCTCTTTGTATTACACCTGTTGGGCTTGTGGGTGGTAGTTCAAGTAAAGATTTTGCTCGTACATCTCCGAGTGTGTCCATAACAAATTTAGCCAAGGTAGCATCTTGAGCAAGGTCAACACCGTACACCTCCTTAATATTTGCAAATAGTTTTTTAGTACCAGAATCTTGTGGAGAGAAGAACCGTTTTAGTAAAGACCCGCCCTTATTACCGTCTTCTCCGAGTTTTTGGTTTAATTCTTGGAAGATATTTACTCTTTTTTGGTATTCAGCGTTTAGGTTGGAATAATCAGAAGAGCCTAGTTTAGAATCAACAGTTCTTTTTAGATTTTCATTGAGGTTCCTTATAGATGTATTTACGAGTGATTTTACTCGACTTGTAACTGGAATAGACGTACCACCTTTTCTCTCGAAGAAAGTCTGTTGGAGTTTATCTATTGTCGCATCAACACTTTTTGCAGATGGATTTTTGCCTAGTGATTTTAACTCTTCTATATAACTATTAACAAAACTTCTCTCACTATCAGTGAGTTTGGTTTGTAGAAACTTTTGCATAGATTCTATTTCAGGGGTTGTAACTTCTTTGACTTTAGTATCTCCGACCGATTCAAGAGACGCCTGTTTTTGACGACCAATATTACTAAGGTCTTCTTTCATTTTTGGAAGTATATTATTCGCGGTCTCGCCTGCTTGCTCTAGGGGGGTCAAACTACGAGGGTTATTGATAGCTTCCTGACCTGATTTCACATATCTGTCAAACTTCTCTACGTTTGTATCAGCAAGGATAGTTTTAGTCTTTGGATCTATTTTACCTTCTGTGATCTTATCAAAAATCTGTTTTGGATATTTTGATGCGTTAGCCGTTACATTAGAAAAAGCGTTTGAGACATTATTTGCTGTGGTCTTTGCCACATCGACAGTCTTTTTAACCCCTTTATTAACTCCTTCTACCAGTAGAATTGCGTTTGCTATATTTGCTGTATTCGATGTGTCGGTAAGTAGTTGTGTAGCTTTTTTATAATCTTCTTCTGGTAGTTGATGTAAGGACTGCTGAAACTCAGGTGAATATACCCTTGAGAGTAATTCTCCACCTTTTTCTATACCTTTTCCAATGACTTCACCTATTTGTTTAACGACTGGAGCTTCTGTGACGGGAGATATAACAGCAGATGCTACATCTGATACAGCAGAAATACCTTTAGATAATGCACTTCTATTATCATTTGAGTTTATATCTGCTTTAGCACCTTGAATCCCTTGTTTTATATCACTCCCAACTCTTTGTAAATAATTAGGTTTCTCTGACGCTACAGGCTGGTCATTGTATCCTTCGAGTTTGTATCCTCTATCAACTAGTCCCTGTATCAACTTACCTCCATTTGTATTCTTTGGAGCCTGGTCGATGATTACTTTCACTTGTTGTCGTGTTAAAAATTTATCCATATTATGGTGTTATATAGCTATTATAGTATTGGTCAGGAGAGATGACAGTACCTGTAGCATGTGCACTATCTACTGTATCTAGGTATGAGCTTTCTGGTGTAGATGCAAGTCCACGAGAAGTTAATTCTTTTATAGTATTGAGTTCTTTTTTGAAAGATGATTCACTAGCGGCATATCCAGTAACCTTACCGTTTTTATCCTTAATCTCCCATGTTCCAATCTTAGTGGCAGCCCCAGCGAGTATTCCGAGTTCTCCCTCTGACAATGCACCAAACGTAGCACCAGCCGCCTTTGCAGCAATAAGTTTATCGAGTGTTAGGTCAGATGTGATTTGTTTTACACCAGCTATGAAGTCTTGACGCGCCGCAGTTCTAACAAGTCCGCTATTGCGAGCTAATCCTGTAGGACCAACAGCTCCCTTTAATCCACCACTAGTCACGAGCTTATCAATGTTTGATATTTTATCTTTGAGTATTTGTTGACCACCCACACTAGTATTTGTTGTCGGAAGAGATGGTGTAGAGAAAGTACCATCTGCATTTTGTATGTAATCTTGACCGTTAATCTTAACAATCTTAGTTTTGTCACTAGTAGTGCTTCTCCCTCTTTCATTTATCTGACTTTGAAGGTTTGCTTGCTGTTTCTTTTCAGTAATTATTTGTTGTTTGAGTAGTTCTGCTTTAGCTGCTGCACCACTATATTGACCTAAAGCTACCGCAACTTGAACAGGTGTAGCACCTTTTTTAGCCATTTCCTGTGCGCTCGCTAAAATTGAAGCAGGTGCAGACTGTGCTGTAGCATCAATAATCATACTTTCTATAGTTTTATCGTTTTCTCTTTTATCAGCAACATCCTGTGCTTGTTTGTCAAGTAATGCTTTCTGAGCATCCTTTCTCTTCTCTTGTGCAGGAGTAAGTTGGTATTTATCTAGTGCTTCTAGGTTAGCTTGTTTAGCTTTGATGTCAGCCTCTATTTGGTCATATTTGGCATCTACTATCTGGTCTGCATAGTTCTTAGCTTTATCGTAGTTACCGCTCGCTATGGCGTACTGTTGCCCCAATGAGAGGGCTTTAAGGGCGTTTTCTCGCAACGCACCTGTTGTTTGAGGTGCTACACCCCTATCAGTGGCTCCTGTATTGGCATTTCTTTGCTGTGTTTGGATAGGTATAGCTTGAGCTTCTAGATTGAGTCCTTTAGCCTGTGCATTCAAGTCTGATACTTGATTGTAAAGATCGGTAACACCAGTATCTTTATATACCTGTTGGGTATCAGTACCTTTATCACCAAGAGAAGCGAGCAAAGAGGAGATATTGCTAGATGTGTCAGTACCTTCTTTGTTAAGTGCCTCTACGTTTGCACTGGCGATGTCAAAGCCCATTTGTAAGTCAGTATTTACTAAAGCTGTAGAGGGTGGAGGAAGGACATTTGAAGCCAATGGAATAGGAGTAGTTGGTACAATCGAAGACACAGGAATGTTTACATTTGTTCCCTGAGTAACATTTTGTCCTTGGGCATTTACATAACTCTGTCCTTGATTAAGTTTTTGTCCTGTGACCGTATTGTATTCGTTAGTGTAACCCATGAATATTTTTATTATACAATATTAACTTGTAAGTCCTAATGTTTGTAGTCTGGTAATGATTATTCCGATAGCTGTTCGAGCCTCAGCGTCTTGTGTAGCACCACCACTCGGAGCAGTTATAGCTGACTGTTTTGATATTGGAGTGTTTGAACCAAAGAATGCTGTTTTAGCAGGGAGATATACTGTATTTTTGAAATATACAGCATTCATAAAAACGTCTTTATCTATAAAGTGTGTTCTGTAGTACACGTCAGTAAGAGCATCTAGTTTTTTCTGAAGTTCGTCTACTTGTTGTTGTAGTTTTTGGTTTTCCATATTAGTCGTTTATGATGTCATATTCGTATGAGTAGCTTTTAATCTCTACACCACCCGTGCTTTCTAGTTGAAATTGATATTCTACCCCTGCTGCGAATGCTTGATTGTCTGCAAGTTGTGTAGCATTTTTGTAGTCTTCTTTAGCGGTAGTACTTTCTGAAATAATACTTTCAAATGTCGTAGTAGCTGAACTGTTTACTCCATCGACAAGATACTTTACCGCAATAGTTCCACTGGTCTTTCCTGTGTAGTACACCTTAAAAGATTTTAGTTGTTTTCTTTTTCCACGATGTTCGAATGGCATTAGGGGGTTTATGGTAGTTTTATATACAGAAGTAGAAGCATACGAAGCATTTTCTCCAAGTGAGGAGAGCACTTTAGAACGCATCAGTGTATATGCACCACCAGTAGTTGCAAATCCAGCCCAAATAATGTCTCCTATCATCGACAATCCTTGGAAAGCAGAACCTATTGTTACTCCATTGAAGTAGTATCTATCTTTTGTAATAACATAGTTACCTGCCTTATTTTTACCAAAGCAATATAGACAGTCGTCATTTATAGCGCCAAAGTATAGTTTTTCTTCATTCTTAACCTTTACACCCTGTATATTTTCTGTTGAACCTACAACCAAAGACTTAATTGTTTGAACACTACCACCAGAATACGCTCGTATCTTCAACCTGTATGTGAATGCTGTAGATAGGATGTTCTGTGGCTGCATTACCGCAAACAGAGTTTCATTAAGGTTTTCAAGGATTATCAAGTTCCCTTCACCGAAGTCTATTGACGCTTGAAGTGTATTTAGTGTTGCATCTCTTCCCCATAGATACACAGTTGCATTTCCATTTCCCCTGAGTTGTCGTACCCCTATAGCAAGATATGTTCCATAGTTCGTTATAGATGTAGCCTCAGTGTTACTTGGAAGTATCGTTGTTGTAGTGGTGAGTGTAGTATTGTTCCAGCTAGTTATCGTGCTTCCTATTACGATGTACAACACATTATCCTCTGGGTGTACGAAAGGTTTTGCCATATTCCCTGTGGCAGCGATTGTACCGACAGTTGTAACAGAGCCAGCACTATTGTACCGAAAAAGAGTATAGGTTCCTGCGTTCAATGACATAGCGTAAAACTTGTCTTTATAGACCACCCCACTGTTTTTAACATATGTACCAGAAGCAGAGACTGCTTGAGTAGCCCAAGCTAAGGCTCCACCGTTAGTAACTGCTGACTTAGTATAAAAGGCTGTTTTAGTAGAGACACTTGTTTCAAAACCACTTGCAGTCAAAGTATATGTTGAACCTATCAAAGAAATATCTACATCAGAAAGCTCGATATCATCCATAGTCCCAGTATCTACAGTTTCAGCTACAGAATCTGCGCGTGGTATGAGTTTATGAGGATTAGTAAAGATATCAAAGTTCAATGACTTCTCGCATTCATCATTAGCAAAAGTCCGTATGTCTTCTGCGTGTCCACCTCCGAAGTTTGATTGTGTTACCGTTGTTGACATATTATTCTGCTTCCCAAATAAATTTACATGTGCTCGTATCTCCTTGTGTGACAGTCCAAACAATATCAAATTGGGTTGAAGTTAGATTCCCTACTACTCCTGTTGAGATACCGTCAGTTGCTTGGTCGTCGTAAAGTTTTATTGCGTAACTATTACTTGATTCAACGGTGATAGTTCCACCTATAACAGTTCTATTTACTGCCCTGTTACCAGAGTCATCATAAAGTCCTGTTGAAACTCCCCCAGCCTGCGGACAATACCCTGTTAGTCTAACTATTTTAGGTGTCTTGCCAAGGTTATGAGTAATGGTTTGTGTTGTTGAGCTAGATGGTCCATTTGACACATTACTCGTAGATTTCATAGTTAGGTTGGTGAGACCAGAACCGTTAAATACAGGTGTAGAGAGGGCTAGTTGGTCAGGAGTAACAGTAAGAGGGCCATCTCCTCCAGTCGCTGTACCTGCTGTTATTTCTGCTGCTGTTGCTAACTCTACAAGACCTGCTGTGGTGGATGTGGCGTCTGCTATGGTAGCCTCAGCTTCCCAGTTTGGTACATTACCGTTCATTTTATAAATGAAGTTGTCAGTCCCACGAGCAAGTCGTACAAAAGCACCACTACTGTTTCTATAGTAAGTATCTCCCTCTGCATCAGATGTTAAATTTATTGTTGGAGATGTAATAATTGGAGCAGTTAAAGTTTTGTTCGTTAGGGTTTCTGTTCCTGTTTTAGATACCGCTTTATCTGAACTGGTTACACCAGAGAGTTTATAGTCGTGTGAAGTGGTAACAGCACTACTGTCTACGCCCACTTTTGCTTCCAGCGCAGAAATAGCAACCTGTTGAGAATTGTCGTAAGATGCTTCAATGACATCGCCTGTTGCGTGGGTAGTAAATGTATCAATTGTGGTTGGATATGCCATATTAGTTTTTTACTTGATTACTTGCTGTAATGCTATTCTTAGAAATATTTGAGAATGTTCCTTGTCCTATCGTAGCAGTCCCATAAGTAGATATTCCATATCTAGCTACCCCATAAACACCAGGAAAAGTTTTACTACTAGAAGTTGGTGTAATAGAATTCTTTGAAATGTTAGTCGGTGTAATAGGCATGTTATCTTGGATTTCTACGAACTACTTTTATTATTTGTCTGGTATCTTTTGCTCTCTTACTATAATAGTCCCCTATCATATCCTCGAAGTTCATCATTTCTGTAAAGAGATTTTTAGCTTGTGGGAGTCCTTTCTGTAGACAGTAGTAGTAAGAAGGACGGATTGCTAGATATTCGTGGAAAATCCATGGAATACCAGCCTTTTTAGTAGTGTCACTCACTGTAAAGTAGGTTGAGGTTCGATTACAGTAGATTTTAAGACCGTTAGATGAACTATAGTTCGGTGCAGGATACAGGAATAAACCATTAGCTGTCTTGTCGTAATATACTGGTGTGCCCGCTGTTTTCATGAACTCAGTAAGAGCAACGCCAGTTAGTTCACTCTGGTCTATTGGTCGTAACTGCATATTCTTCGTTCCTGTAGAGTCCTTTATTTCTACTCGATAGATATCCAGTATCTGGTTACCAGTTGCATCAGTGGTAAAAGAGTAATCTTGTTGGTTAGCCACTAAACTTCCTGTAACAATTGGATAATCAGTCTGATTGGTATCGTCTACCTGCCATTTACCTTCTGAGGCAATAGCTATAAGCATAAACTTATTTAACGCATTGTTTACATCAGTTGTTTTATCGGCAATAGGATAACTACTTGTGGTAGTATTTTGTGTGTTGGTATTTCTTTGTATTAAGCCTAAAATTTCTGTGTAAGTCATTATCTTTTTTTGAAATTGTTGCGGAAATCTACCAAATGATTAAAGATAGTAGCAATAACTTGTCCATCTTCTATGTAGAGAGAATCGTAGTCATCGAATTGGTCTACGAGAAATGGTTTCATAAGTTGCCTTCCAAGTGGGATTATTTTGTCATTATACTTCTGTGCCTTGAGAGCTATTTTATTACGTTCTGTCTCTAGGTCTTCTTTTTTCTTCTTTAATTCGTCGTATTTAGTACGCAGTTCTGGTGAAGTTTGAGTCATCATGCGGTCGTAAATCTCTTTTTTAACAGCCTCCATTTCTTTAATAGCTTCATCTACCTTAGCCCCGATAGCTTTTTGAGTCTCATTAAGATCAGATATATCTACTTTAGCTTCTTCTTCTTGGAGCTTTACATCTACCTTTGCCATTTCTTCCTCTAAAACTTGGATTTCTACTGATTTAGCTCTACCAACAGTTATAAGTTCCCCCTTCTTAGTGATGAGGTCTTTTAATTTATCAGAGTCGATTGTGATATTTTTTGGGTACATAATTAGTTTTTATTATTTATAAGTTTATTATACGCCTCTTTCCATAAATGTACATTATTCTCGATAGAATACCGCTCTTCCACATATTTTTTAGCCTCTTTACCCATTTTAAGTCGAAGTTCCTTGTCGTTTATTAGTTTTTCAATCTGTTCTATCCAACTTGCTGTGTCTGTAGCGAGTAGTACATGCTTAGCATCTTCTGGATCTGCTTCATACGGGGAATCACCTGTTGAAAAAGATTGTCCGATCACAGGGGTTTCCAACATACTACTTTCTAGGAATTTTAAATTAGACTTACATCGGTTAAACAATGAATCTGACCTTGGAATGATTACCATATCTAGTTTTAAGTCGTTCAAGTAGTCGTAATAGATATCTGATTTGACAAATGAATGCCATTCAATGTTTACTTTATTCCAGAAAGCATACTCATCTACATAAAGTTTCTTATAAATCTCATTTTCTCCTTGTGGAGGCAGTGACAAGAGCACAAGTCTCACTCGTGGGTCATGCTGGTAGTGTTCGATAATCGGCTTGAGTACCTCTACATCAGAGGTTACACCCACTGACCCCGTTACCCCAATACGAATAATATCGGTTTCGTTTCTTTTTGGCTCTGGAAAGTAGAAAGGGTCTACACAGTTTGGTAACACCACAACGTTAGGATTCAATTGCTCGTATTCTTTCTTGAGACATTCAGTCGTGCAAGTCACAAGGTCTGCTTCCTTGATAAAGGTATCAATGTTTGTATTGAGCGAATCTAGTCCTTGTTTGACCTTTTCTTCAGTCATGTAGTCGTTAAATTTGAATCCGTTATGATCTTTATAGGTATCATCGTTATCAAATACGATTTTTTTACCAGCTTCTTTGAGTTTTCGAGCCATAATCACATGCTCTTCCTTTTCTGGACGGTGAAATACTATGATATCAGCATCAACTACGGCTTTAGCTTTATTTTCTGGAGAGAGTCTATTCAGTCCAAGGGTTGTTCGATCTCCATCCCAGCCATTCTCTTGAAGGGGAAGTAGACATCTAACATTGTATGACCCCTCGTATGATCCTATAAAGTATACTTTCATAATCTATTCTGTCTCTAATAACTCTAGTTGAGCTTTCATTTCTGCAATTTTGAGTTTCTTTAATTCTTGTAATTTAAGGAGATTTTCCTTTGCTTCGTCTATTTGTTGCTGTATCGATATTGCATTCGTTGTAGGGGCTTGTGGAGCCTTATAGGGGATCTCTACAGTCTCTTGTACTGGTGGAACATAAGCTGGTTCCACTGGTTGAATGATTTCTTTAGTTCGTGCATTAACAATATTCCCCGAAGGGTCTATCCTATCGCTTTGTTTTCTGATATTTGGTGATATTACTACGTTTCCCATAAAATTGTTTCCAAATTTACTGCTAATATATCTCAATTTGGAGTGATTATTAGCAGTAAACAATTAGTTAATAATTAACCTGTTGTTACATTTGATTTAGTCAAGATACAGATACCTGCGTTATCTCGATTCTCAACAACACCGTAGAGCAAGTCTGCGGTTGTAAGAGTAGCGAGGTATTCAGGGATGTAGTTAGACTGAACTCGAACACCATATCTACCAGTCATAGAACCTCCAGACAGTGAACCCCCACTACCGAGTGGAGAAGTTGCAAAGTGTAGAGCGTCCTTATGAGCAAGTGCGTTATAGCGTCCTGCTGTACCAGAGACGTATTGTACGTTCGCTGATACATAGACTGGAATACCATACAAAGTTGCACTTGGTACTTTAGCTGTAGGGTCATTAACTGGTGAGTTAACTGCTAGGCTAAACTTGTCAAGGTTTTGTATTTGAGTCCAGAATGTGTTTGGATGAACGAAGAATGCTACATCTGAAGATGTGTCAATTCCTACGTTCTGAAGAGCTGCGATTGCTGCACGGATTTCAGAGTCAGCAAGGTTGGTTGTAGAAGCTCCCACAGTGCTACTGAATCCTTTGAAAAGGTCAGCAAGTGCGACTTCTAGTTTCTTAGCCATTGTGTATCCTGCACTCTGAGCATATCTCTCTTGGAGATAGTAAGAATGCTTAACTTGTGCTGCTTCACGATCTTCGATCGCAAATGACACTTCATACCACTGGTCTACTGTCAAAGTAACCTTAGTGTCAGTAGCGTTGTTCAAAGTGACGGCTGTTGCGTTACTTTTAGCTGCTGCTGTAAATTCAGTTAAGTTTGGTGTATAGAGTGCTGAGCCTCCATCAGAAAGTTCTGATGAACGGTCTACGAAGAAGTCTGCAATCAAAAGTTTTAATTTAAAGAACTCGTTGATTTTCTCTCCCCAAATAAGAGGAATGTTGCTAGCCAATGTTGTTGAAGACATTGTAGCTGTTGGGAATGTTCCTGTTGCCATTTTTATTGGCTAATACTTTATGTTTTTAATATTAGCTTGTAATGTTATCCCATCACTTTCTTGAAAGCTGCTTGATGTTCTTCTCGTGTCATATCTGGTTTGATTAAGGTATCGTCTTCCGATTCACCTGAACCCCTTGAAGCACCAAGTTTAGCATCCTCTTTCCGTTTATCCTCTTTTAATTTAGTCTGATATGCAATAAACATGTCATCCTTGAGGGCTTCTTGGAGAGAAGTTCCATTACCTTTGGCAATGACTTTTGCTTTCTCGATTTCTTCATCTGACAATCCACGAGCGATCAATTTAAGCTCGTCAGAAAGATCTGGTTGGTTAGTAATGTGTGGCTGTCCTTGGGCTTTTAATGCCTTCAGTTCAGCTTCAGCTTTCTTTGTGCGATCGTATAGTTTCCTATTGGTCTCACGAAGTTTTTCTTTCTCCTCATCGGTTTGCACCTCAGGTTCGTCAGATTGATTTTGAGTGTCATCCACTGATTCGTTTATAGAGTCGAATCCCTCATTTTGGTTTTCTTCCATAATTTTTCCAAGTTTATAGGGTCTTGGTACCCAATTATGATGTCAAACTAAGCGTTGCATCTTCCTCCCCACAGTATGGAGAGAGGGATGATTCCTAATTATTTCATTCTACCACCAGTTACTTTATTCCAAAAGGACTTTTTAGTAGCATGTATCTTTTTTACACCTTCTTCAGTAAACTTATATCCTTTTTGTTTTATTTGTTTCTTTTTCATCTTGATTCGTTTAATTGTTTCTTCTTGTTAACCGCTGGAGAGAATAATACTTCCATGTTCTCGAACGCTTTATCTAACATGTCAGTAGCATCTGCTAGAGCTATAGCATCCTCTCTGTTCATTAAGCGTCTCACTGCCTCTTCTTGAAAGAATTGCAATAAATATGCGTGAACATTATCCTTAGTGTCTCTATCGTTGTAAAATTCTTGGAGTGATTTAGTCATATTATGCTACAGGAGCGTTAGCCTGTAAAGACATAGGCTTAGCTTGAGGTTGTTGTTGCATTTGAGCTTGCTGAGCCATCAGTTGTTCTTGTTGCTTGTTCTTTTCACTGATAGCACTTGAGATATTGATAGGACTGATTCCTGCTCCTGATAGCTCTAGTATCTTAGTGAGTATCTGAGACATGATAGGGTCTTGGGTCAATGCTGGGTTGGTAGCAAGGATAGTGAGCATATTGTTCAAACTCTCAAGAGTAGCAGCCTTATTACGCTGTTCACCAGTTACATTGATAGTTACTTTAGCTTCGAGGTTCTTATAAAAGTTCTTAGGAATGTCTATAAACCGAGAGCCCTTTGTTTGTTTGATAAACTCATCTGCTCCTTGTATCCATGCATCAAATTCTTCTTGAGTTACGATGACACCACTGAGTATCTTTTCTACAGCCATCTCATTAGCGTGTCTAGTAGAGAAGTTCTTATCTATCTCTTTAAGCTCTTCTGGGCTAAATTCATACGCTAGTATATGTTCCTTATTAAGTTTGGTTCTCAAATAAGGCATAACCCAATCTTCAAAGATTTCAGTAATGAATATACCCATTTCCTGCTGTAAAGTCTTAAATACGCTAGAAGACTGCTGTAAAACAGTAGCTTGGAGTCTAAACGGTGTTCCACTTGGAGGAGTATCACCACGTTGTGCTGAATACGCACTCGTTGTCTTTTCTAGCTGTGCGTACCACTGTTGAATGAGAGTGCTGTATTGCTGTAGCCCACCACTAGGGAGAAGGTTAAGAGGTGTAATTGGCTTACCATCTTCGTGTTCAAGGATAGTTCCATCGTCTGTTTCAGTGAGGAGATTACGTCCTTTTAGTTTCTTAGAGGCAGATTGACCGATAACCTTAGTGGTGTACTCCATGGCTCTGTGTTGCTTTAGGACAGCATCGTTAGTCCATACTTGTGCTTGCTCACCTTCTTTAAACACTCCAACACCAAACGCACGTCCAGCTTTAGGCTTACGAGCTAGATATTTATACACTCGTTCAGTATCGTCTTCCCAATACAGTGGGACAAATGTATTAAAATCTTCTTTCTTACCACTCTCTACGGGATTACCAGCAATATAGTACAGTTGGTAGCTAAATTCCATTTCATCTTTAGGTGTGTATTTCTTGCCATCACAGTCCTTAAAGGTAGCCTTACTAAATTCTCCTCGTATCTCATACACAGGCACTCGTTTACTTGAGCCACTGTTCTTGAGCTTTTCCATTACTGCTTTTATGCCCTCTTTGTCCCACTCAGTCATTTTAGATATTTCAACAGCGGTCATCCAGTGAGTTTCTACAATGGCTCCTTGAATTATGTTTACTTGGTCAGTCAGAGTATTCTTCCATTCTGGTAGCTCTAGTGTGAGTATCTTCTCACCAGAGTCTTTGTCCTTTTTGTAACACTTTTTAACCAACAGTGACCCATAACGAGTGTGCATATCACGCATATCGTTCAATGTCTTACCAAAATCAGCCTCTTTCATCCATACTTGGATATCCTTAGAGAGCATAAACGACTCCATGTAGTGATTACCGTCATCAGAAGTGATGTTTATATCTTTAGTATCGAGGTCTTTAGCAGTGTTTTCTACATCACAGATAGCGTTCAGTATCTGCATAAATGGACGCATCATGAACTCATCACCTTCTTGTGCGTAAAGGTACGTATCATTTGAATAGAACTCAATCATCCTTATTTCTTTTTTCTGCGAGAATGGTAGACCTTCTACTAAATCAATAGTTTTATCGTAATTGGTCTTTATTATTTGTAGCTCCTGTTTTATAGAGGTCATTATATGTGGTGAGTATAGAGTATTTTTCTTGTCAATGTCAAATTACCGTGGACTTTTAATTTTATTACGATGTTTGCTCTCCATTCGCTCTAGTCGTTCAATGGGATCTAAGTCTTCAAAGAATGGTCTATTATCTTTGAAATAGATCTTTTTGATCAATGCAAATTCTTCAGGATCTGTGAGTGTAGGACGTTTCATCTTGTTTGTGGCATACTTTGTCTTAATCTGCTTAACATTCTATCAGCTTTCTCAGCTTCCATATCACCCGTACCGTCTTTTACAAGAGATACGAGACCATAACGGAGTGCATCCATTGAGTGATCAAATCCCCCTTCTGGTACATTGACTGTTTTACCATCCCTGTCCTCTGTGAATAGGTAGTTCATATACTCTCGGACGATGTTAGACGAACGTTTAGTAACTGAGATACGTTGGCTTTGCACTGTTGCTATACCATGAATGACACTATCTTTACCTTTCTCAGCTCCCACGATAGATAACCCATAACTTGCTATCTCGTCGATACTCTTAGGTTCAGCACTATCAGCTATTATCAAAGCTGTTGGTTTATTCTTTAGTATATCGGCTATTTGTTTGTTACTTAGTCCTTTTTGGAATGTTATCTCATCTATAATATACCCACCATTGTAGTAGTAAATCGCTACAATGGCTGTAGGGTCGTTTGTATAACCAAAGTCCAATCCATACCTCTCTAGTCTAGCTTCGTGTGGGATTTCCTCAATAACAGCCCAATCACGGTATATCTTACGTTCTATACCTGTAGGTTCACCCAACCACTTACTTTTATACAAGAGTGGTCGGTTTAGTTTGTCGTCTTCCATTTCAACACGGATAACTTCTGGCATCCATCCGTACTTTAAAGCTATATCGTAGTTTACATTGATTATTAACGTATTTGGTCTACCTTCCAATACTAATCGTTTATGAACAGGATCAGCTTCGGTAAGTCTATTGTAGGTAAATATAATGCGAGAATTTGGTTTACGTATAGTTGGAGTCAATACTTCTAAACTCTCTTCGGTAACAGTCTGTGCTTCTTCTACCCATGCTATATCTATACCCTCAACTGATTTAACGCTTTGTTCATTGTTCCATAGTCCTTTAAATATAAAATCTGTCCCTGTTATTGTATTGACAATAGCTTTATCAGTGACTTTATAGTCATTTAGTTCGTATTGCTTTATGAGATCACTCAAGAGTTGATGGGAACTTTCAGCTATAGAGTTCTGAAACTCACGAAAACATCCTATTCGTATCTTATATCGTCTTCCCTCTATTAGAAGGAACCTTGCTACAGTATGAGACTTCAAACTAAAACGTCCACCGTAAATACCAGCTTCACGCCAGTCTGTATCAAATAGTCTTTTAAACTCTATAGGTATTTCAATGGTCTTTTCCATCTATAAATTTGACTAAGATTGGTACTATCGACTCTCCATTAGACGTTACATCTGTTGGTTGTTTAGCTTTATCCATTACTCTATCGTGTATTTCTTTAATAGCAGTCATATCTCCTTCAAGAGCTTTCGCAATGATAATAGGCTTAATTAAAGGCAAAGCTTCACCTAATGATTCTTTATACTCCTGTATAAGTTCTTTGGTTGCCTTCTTGATTATCTTATCTTGTTCAGTCTCCTTTGGTCTACCTCCACCAGGGTTTCCTACAACAAATTTACCTGTCTCTGGGTCTGTATACGTTTTGTCTACGTTTTGTAACGTTTCTTCCATAACTACATTATACAACTATTTATTCTTATTGTGAATAGCTTCTGATAACTCTTTCATTTGTTCTTCTGTTACCCATGCAGTACCCTTCCATTTGATCATATACTTGTTCTCTAATCTCATCCTATTCTTCCCGTGGATTTCTTCCCATACAAGTGAATGTACAGGTAAATCAGGTTCAAACTCTCTATAGTTCCATCCATCGAGCCATCGTACCTCTAGCATGATAGCTGTGGTCTTATCGTGAACCCTTGGTAGATTCGGGAGTTCTTTGGTGACAAACTTCCCCATGTAATGAAAGTTGCCTTTTGTCAATACCATATTGCCTTCCTCGGCAAATAGCTTATCAAATAGTGATATATCCTTTATGAGTGTTGTGTCCATTATGTGAACGAACTCATCAAACACTTCCTTACCCCTTTGGATTACTCCTATTTCCCAACCGTTCCAATCATTTATTATCAAATCCCAGTTAGGCTTCCAGTATGAAACATCTGGTTGATACCCTCCGTTACTTACCACAAGTATATCATATTTTGTGTCTTTTATAGACTCCAATAAGGGTTTAAGAAACTCTTTGGTGAACTCACTTGTACCTATAACTATACCTTGTCTAATCATAAACAACTCTGTCGGGTAAACCTATTTCCTTTATAACCTTATATCCTTCGTATTGGATTTCAGTAACTGGGAGATTCTTGCGGGTAGCGAACACATCTCCATGAGTAGTATTCTTTCGACTCACAAACACGTCGTGTGTATCTTGTAATGCACGTCTAATTATTGGTATCTCAGCATCACCATGCCATTCACCTCTAAAGTGTTTCACGAGAAACATATATGGTTTAAATGCTGTGAGTATCTGACCTTCCATACCCTCGGTGTCTATCTTCAATAAATCTATTTGTGGGAAGTTGCATCTATCTATCAACTCCTTGAGTGTACAAGCAGGAACTGTAATCTGATGGTCTAGTTTAGAACCCATAGGCTCAAACAAATCCCATCGAAAATTACCGTCCACATGACCATTCCCAGCCCATTTACAGATATTAAAAGTAACTTCTTTTCGGTCATCGCCTATGATAGCTTCTTCGACATAAATAAGTTTATTATCAGTATTGAGTTTGGTGTAGTGCATACATTCAGGATGCGGTTCACATACTATGATTTTAGCTTCAGGGAAATACTTTTGAAATTGCATTGATGCTGTACCAATATTTGCCCCCAAGTCCACAATGTACTTAATGTCCTTGTCTGATTCGGCTAGTTCAGATATACGGTATTCATCGTCTACACAAACAGCTTGGTAGTGGCCTTCCATACACTCTTTCAACTCTGGTGAATAATGTAGATTATTTGGTAATTGAGTCATAGAATTTAAGATGAGTATCGCCTGTTTGTGTCAAATAGGTACGTTGCGTGTGGTATGAGTAGTGAACCATGAGTGCATCCCCACAGAAAAAGACTGGTCTATCTAGGGCTAGAGCTAGTTCATACGCAAGTTGTGGTTCTTCAATGTATCCAGGTCGTAGCTTATCCTTACCCCACCATGCAATACAGCAAATAGAAAATCGTTCAAAGTTACCAAACTTCCTGCTTGGTAGGTAGTAAGCACTGAGTGTTCCTTCTTCGTATCGTTTCTTAAATGTGTTGTGAATATGGTCGATTAAACGACTATCAGAGTAGTTAAATGCATCTAGGTAGGCATAGTCGGGGTCAAGGACTGTATATCTCCTGACCTTACCAGCTTCTTCGCTCAGTGCGCCAACTTCTTGATGCCATGATGTGCAAATAGTTGAGTTTATTATGTTGGGATATATGACAAAAGCATCAGGATTATCGATTCTAGCTTTACAGATTTTCTCTATTGCATCATCTGCACACCACACTATATCGTCATCAAATCGTATGTAAATTGTGTCATCGTCATGAGTGTTGACGAAGAACTTATGAGTTTGCAGGGCGTTATATGTGTTCATTAAAGGTGTTTCCACCATAGGAACGATTGGTTCACCTAATCTATATATTTTTACTTTTGGATTCTCTTTCTCCATGGATTCAAGGTATGCGATATCTCCTGGGTCATTGGAATTTAACCATAACTGCCAACCATCGACGAGACCTTCTTCCATTTTTCGGTATATAAACTTCTTAAATACGGATAAATACTTCTCCCTTCCTGCTGGAGTACAAACTACTACTTTATAGGTTTGTTCGTTATGTGTAATCATTTTGTTAACTCATACCAAGCTTGCTTCTTTGTGAGAAAGTCTTTATACCACTCGTCATATTCTCCCTTCCAATAGACTTCGTTCATTCGTATACCTACGGCTTCTTTCTCCAAGCTTTGAAATACATTAGAAGCTCTCAAGTGTTGGATTTTCGCGTAGCCTGATACTATGCCCCAATTAAGGTCTCTGAAACTCTTTACAACTTCAAGTCCTGCCCAGATATCGTCAAATCTCTCTGCCCCCTTGTACTTCCCTACTGGTGCGAAGAAAACATACGGCAACGCTTCTCTCCTAAAGCCCAGATTCATCCCGCACATTGGAAAGAATATCCCTTTTGGTATGATACCTTTGTATAAGTCAACCTTTTTGTCTCTTTTGTGTAGTTGGCTAGGGGCATCCCAGTCATAGACACCCTCCCAGACGCCGTGTGAGAGCATTACAGGGGCTTCTTCACGCACTGCGTAGGGGAAACCTCTCATGTAATCAGAGGCAGTGGAAAACCACGAAATAGGGACTCTTATACTCAAAGCATCTATATGGTCTTGGATAGGATCACCTATAGGAGAAGTATCGTGATCGAGGGTAATGATATACTCCACGTCTGGTAAAGACTTCGCAACATAAAGAAATCCTAGTTGTCTGACACCAGCACAGTGGTTAGTTACTAACTCATTTTGTAGATCTACATATACTCCATTATGAATAACTTGAGGCAATTCACCTTCGTCGTCTACTAAAATAAACTCTACATCATGCTTATCAAATAAATGTTGCCAGTCTCTTAGAAAGGAATCAGTGAGGTCTTGTCGGTGGCTTGGGAGTACGATTGCTATATTTTTCATATTTTTAAATAATCTTTATAATAATTCTCTATATATTCTTTTAAACTTACTTTCCAATCTCTCATGACATTGAGGTTTCTGAGATCTAGTTTCTTATTTACCAACCTCTCCGAGTCGGGTCTAACAGCAAAATATTCTTCAAAGAAATCAGACGACACAGGGCTTATCTTCACTGCTTTCTCTAGTCCTAATATCTTCAAAAGCTCTTGTGCTACCTCTAGTCTACTGGTAGCTCCATCACAAACCATATTGTATAACCCCCAGTATTCTTTTTCGATGAGTATTTTCACATTATTTGCGAAATCATAGGTATAGGTCGGGGTTCCTGACTTATCATCAACTATAAATAGTTGTTTTTTGCCGTCTTTTAACTGTTTCATTAACTTTTGAATAAACTTCTTATCCTTCGTTGGTCCACCGCCCATCATCCATCCAGCCCTACAGATAAGATATGTCTTACAGTTCTGTTTTACATACAGCTCTCCTGCATATTTACTCCTACCATACACTCCCAACGGATTAGGGATATCCCAGTCATCGTATAGTTCTTTGTGTCCGTCAAATATACCCGCAGTGCTTATGTATAAAAGGGGGATATTGAGTTTATTTGCTATGAGTACCGCGTTTTCAACCGCAATAGTATTCGTGATGTACGCATCATCGGGATGCAGTTCACAGTACTCAAGGTCGGTATATGCTCCGATATGAAACAGAAAATCAGGCTTAAAGTCGGTTACATCCTTTTCATAGTTGTCAAAGTTCCTAAAGTCAAGTTCACTTAGCCAGTCTTCGTTTACATCTAGGTCGGTACATTTCAAGTCGTATTGGTCTTTAAAAACATTGTAAAATGCTTCACCTAGCATCCCACCGACTCCTGCCATATAGATTTTTTGCTTATTTGTCATTACTTATGATTTAGTTATACTTGTATAAACGTTATTTTATGAACTTATATAATAATTGGGCTAATTGTCCTAAGTGTGGTAACTGTAAATGTATACAGATTTACTCTACAACTCATTTTGTTAAGAAGATTATTATCTTTTCGTACAAGTGTGAGAAAGGACATAAATTCAAGATTACTTTGAAACTTCCAACCTAGGAAGTTTTTTACTTCTCCTTATCCTTATTTTCTGGTAAAGGAGCTTCTTCAGCCTTTGGAGCTACTCGTGCATCTTGAGGCATAAATACATCAATAGCTTGCTTGATGGTTACTGCATCGTCTAATGTATATGCTCCTTTAGTCTGCGCTATTTTTACGCCGTTGATAAGTATGTTTAATGCTTGCTCTTGGTTTAATTGATTCATGTGTATATTATATCATTACTTGTTAATTTGTCCTGTGGATAAACTAACTCTTTGGTTCTTCTAATTTTATACCTTGAGATTTAGCATAGTTATATATATTACTTATAAACCAGCTCTTTTCTTGTGGGCTTTCTAGCGAACCCTCTCTAACAATATTAACTAGTCCATTCAAAACCTCCTCCCTAGCTTTGATTGTAGCTGAGGTGAGTAAATCTTGAATAAAGTCAGATATATTTCCATTCTGCCTGATATCTCCGTATTCATCATATAGAAGTCCCCACAAATCTTGCCTCCATGTCTTATCTGAAGGGGAGATATCAAAATGTCCCATTTCTTCACAGTTATTTCTTCCAGGACAAGATAGAACCTGGCACTTTCTATCTTCATAGTGACAATTAGTGTCTTTACCTAAACATCTGTTACATATACCACTCTCATTGGTAGTTTCGTGTTCACAACTATTGGTTTGTCCTTCTGGTGTTTCTTTAAACATATTATTCCTTAGTTATTATTGTTAGTGTCGTCTAGTAAGGTGAGGACTGAATCTCTATCAACTACCCAACTCACACCTACTTCATTTCTACTAGTTGGTAAGAAATAAGAAGCTTTCTCCACTGCCTCCTTCAGCTCCTTTCTGTCTTGTTTTTGGGTATCCAGTATGGTATTTACGAGTATCTCATGGTCGTGGGTGAGTTGTTCTTTTTGGGTGAGGAGGAGAGAATCGATGTTTTCTTGGATTATCTCTCGTAGTTCTGTAGAGTCTTGAACCATTTCCGCTCCAAAGTTTACTTCTATTACTTGGTAGACCCAATCCATGATTTCTGCATCCATCTTATTGAGAACCTCTTCCTTCCAATCTGTATGTGGTGTGATTTCTCCTAACATTGTTGCTTCTCCTAGCTCATAGTGGTCATGTTCTTCTTGGGATTCGTAAGTCATTTCACTAACTCTTCAAGATATGCTACTGCTTTATCCCACCCTTCAGTGAGGTTGATTAGATGAAACTTTATAGCGTAATGTATATGCCATTCCTCCTCATACCAATCACCTCCCATATTAAATGGTTGTCCAATTCCTAAAATATCCCACCTACATGCCTTACCAAGTGCTTGCCAGAAGAGGGGGTCGAGGACAATTACCTCTTTCCTTTCACCCCAAGTAATAGAAACTTCTTTTGTGTCTCCATAACGCTCACTCTCTTCGTTCTCAATAAAGGTTGTTTTCTTTGTATTACACACAACCCAAAACTGGTTTTCGCTTACAAAAGAAAGTAGGTCTTTATATCCTCCCTCTATAGCTTTTTGTATGATTTTTTCCATATTATTTAGTATTAGTTATCTCTATAATTGATTCTGATAATAACTCTGGGTTTTCGTAGATGTTACCGATGATTTCAGACCGTTCTGTTCTTTCCCAAATCCAATTATATTGAGTATCTTTTTCATATTGAGTGCAGTATAAATGATGTATTTGTTCTGATAGTTTTTCTAGTTCCCGTGTATTTATGTCTTTATTTTCCATATCCTCTCTCTGATGACTACAGTTAGGGTCTAAGCCCTTGCAACGATTACATGAGGTCATTTGGTTAACTCTTCTTTAGCTAGAAAAAGCACTCCACAATCATTACAGACGTTGTAATATACATCACCCAAAGACGAGTCAACTTGGTAAGCACTTTTATGTTCACATGGTTTGTTTTTCTCATATTCTTCGTCGAGATACGCCATAATACCGCATATATATTCATAGTCCGAA